>Ga0209570_1000117_pt1 | contig 180655 bp, 197 predicted proteins | sample EBPBio172007_DNA_FD_185861 | JGI IMG/M metagenome (GOLD analysis project Ga0209570, IMG submission 185861) | Wastewater treatment Type I Accumulibacter community from EBPR Bioreactor in Madison, WI, USA - Reactor 1_9/17/2007_ DNA (SPAdes)... | ecosystem: Engineered > Bioreactor > EBPR >... | reverse complement strand
GCGCAAATCCATCATTCCGGCGTCGCTCGTCGTCGAATATGCGCTGCATGTCCGTCCTCCTCGCTCCTGGGACTGACGGATTTTCGCTGCGGCGCAGACAAACGTTAATTCGTCACTACGACCTAGCTGCCGTCAGGGTGGCACGGATTTGCGGCTCGTTGGCCCGGAAGCGTGGCGCGAGATGGCCTGATAAGACGTGTGTTCAAGCACGCCGTCTCCACATTGAGCTTTGCGGTCATGGCTTTCGGCCGTGCGGGGCCTGCGGCAGAGTGAGGTGCGGCAGAGCGTCAGCAGCATCGCCAAGGTGGCCGCTAACCGTCGGAACGCAACGGCGAGCCCGGACAGGTAAAGGTCCTGATCGCGCGCAAACGTGTAAGCGTCAATTTCCTCGGGGCACGCAAGCTCGGCAAGCGGATATTGGGCGTCAAAGATCATGTCGGCGACAAATTCGCGTGTCGCTTGTTCTGCTTGCAGGAAGCGGCAGAACAGCCGGATGTCAGGCGCCAGCCCGGCTTTGGCCAGACCGTCGATGCGGCTGGCGAGGAGAAGCAGCACCGCAACGATGCGCTTCATAGCCTCCCAGTCGTATGTGTATTTGTCGTCCCGTTTCATCGCGTGCCCTGTTGAACTTTGGCACAGTCATTTTCAGGGGGATTGGAAACAGGGGGATAGATTTTTCTAGATTAGCCGCAACGCCTTCATCGAGGCGTGGCCCTTGCTGCCGATGATGATGTGATCGTGCACGGCGATGCCTAGCGCCTTTGAACTGTCGATGATCGTCTTGGTCATGTTGATGTCGGCGCGTGACGGTGTCGGGTCGCCGGACGGGTGATTGTGGACCATCCATATGGTCCGCATAACGTGTTGATTTATATGATCTACTTCGCTTAGAGGTGCCGAATGGTTCCGGGGATTGGGGGCGGTTCGCGATGACCGAGCGTGACGATCACGGCTGATCATACGTGCGCTCTTCGAGGCCCTTTGATGCACGGCACTGGACCTTATTCTTTTCGTCCCACGCATCAAGCTCATCGAGGGGATAAAGCACAGCTTTGCCAATTTTCACGTAGGACGGTCCGAGACGCATCGCGCGCCAATTTCGAAGAGTCCCGACTGAAATGCCGCCACGGTAGCGTTCAGCCACCTCGTCAGGGGTAAGGAATTTGCTATCTGACACTATCGCCTCCTTCGGCTGCACGATCCAGGCCGTCCCGCCGCGTCTTCAGTTGATCGTAGCGGTAGTCTCCTCAGGCCGCTTTCGGGCTTGTATTTGAGTGCCCGGAATCGGTGCCTCACGCTTCCGCACGGACATACATGCTGCGTCATTCACAGCCGTGGAAGGTGTTCCGGGCAGGTGTCGGAGAAACGGATAGCGTAGGGGGCACATAGGCGGGTTCGGCCGCGATGCCTTCGCCAGCGCCCGGCGCCGGTCAGATGCTGCGCTATGGAATTGTGGGCCGTTCCGGTGGGGACTTTGTAGCGGGTGTGCGGGCGAGGAAAGAAACGCCTTTTGTCCAAATATGAGGCTCGGCCCAGCCGCTACCCCGTCCTGTGATAAGCCATCTATGTTGGACTAGCCATCGCGTTCACCGAGCATACGGTGCTGGCTCGGGGGAAGGATGCCTAAGCGCTCTTTCAGGCTATCTGGGCAGAGCAAACGCTGAATAGTGCTGTCGAATATACGCCAGCTTCGGATCAATGTAGCGCTGACAGAAAGGCCTACTCGGATCGGTTCGATAGTAGTTCTGGTAGCGCGCATCCGACGCCTTAAAGCCTGCAAACGATAGCACCAAGGTGTGCACTGTCTCGCTAGACTCTTCGCCCAAGCGGGCAACCGCTTGCTCAGCTTCATGTCGCTGGCTCTCTTCAAATATGTAAATTGCACTGCGGTATTTGCTTTGGAGCGAACGGGCTCGAGTGGCGGAGTGCGTCCTGAGATGGACCTCGGACAGCGTCGTCAATCCAATGACCGTGGGATCGAAGGTGACGATCACCCCCTCCGCCCAGGTGTCTGCCGGCGCCATCGATTGTAGAAAACCCTGGTCGACCTGCGTGACGCCGCGCAACGCTTGGAAAACACCCTCGGTGCACCAGTGGCAGCCTCCACCAAAGCCGACCTTTGCCATCCTCAACTCCTACGCAAAGGCACAACGGCTGGGCCGGACTTATCGAGCTGGCGGACGAACGCGATGATCCGCTGTCCGACATCGTCCGCCATTTCTACATGAGGGTAGTGCCCGGCGCCCGCAACAATCATGGTTTCGGCATTGAGCCTCGAAGCCAAGCTCCGAGCTTCTTCGACGGGGTCCGGGAAGTCTGGATCCTTCGAGCCCATCACGATGAGGCTCGGCACGGAGACTTCGTCTAGGATCGCTGCGGTGTCAGACTTCGACAATGACAGCATCTTCAAGAGAGCCTGCATGCGTTTTGGCTCTCGGAGGTTTGCGGCGATTGCCGCTTTCACTTCAGCATGATCCGGTGCCGGCTTCGTCGGAAAAAGGCTGCTCCAGTACGTGGTCCAGAACCAAGTACGCCACGGGCCTGCGCATCCGAGCGAGAGGACAAGTTTCTGGATCGTCTTGAGGGGAAGATCGCGGACAATCGGCCCGAGCAGCACCACCCCGTTGACGAGGCCAGGAGACTCCCTGGCAGCCCAGAGCGCAGACCCGGCCGCGAACGAGTTGCCCATGATCGTGGCTGGACCGGCACCCAACTGTTGGAGGATGGAGATGGCGTCACGGCTGACCGCTCGCGCAGAGTAGTCCGGCCACTCGGCCGACGATTCTCCGAACCCGCGGACGTCCATCGTCACCACTCGGCATCCCGCATGCTGCAGCATAGGCTTCACGAGGCGGTACTCGGATCGCAAGTCGCCCATTCCCGGAATTCCGATGACGACAGGTCCGGTTCCGCCCGTGTCGTCGAAGGCTATCCTACCACTCTCTGTCTCCATAAACTGGGTCTGCGCATCGTTAGACGCCATGAAACGATCCGATCCGTTGAGCAGCAATCCTATCGGCTGACTTCGAAAAGAAACCACGCACGGCGTTCCGCCTCGTCGGTCCAGGTATCGATCAGGCCGGAGGTCGCATTGTCCTTCGCCTGGTCGGCGACGTCCTTTGCGCGACGCAGCGACTCGACCATGTGAAGATTATCAGCGCGCAATTCCGCCAGCATGTCCTGAGGCGTGACGAACTCCGCGTCGTTGTCCTTGATCGTCTGGTGGCGGGCGATATCGCCGATCGATCGGATGGTCGTATTACCGGTCTTCCGGGCGCGCTCAGCCATAGCATCGGTAGCAGCGAGGATCTCCGCAGCTTGCTCGTCGAGAAGCAGGTGGTAGTCCCTGAAGTACGGGCCCGAGACATGCCAGTGAAAGTTCTTGGTCTTGAGGTAGACCGCATAGCTGTTCGCCAAAATGATCTTCAGCGCATCCGCGACCGTCATGGTCGCGCTTTCGTCCAGGTCAGATGGTGAAGGCGCGGTTTCAGCACTGGAGTCTGTCATCGCTTGGACTTCCTCAATGATGGCTTGCACAAGAGACCAGCGCCGATTCTTTCGCACGCTAAGGTACAGAAAATGAATTTACCTCAGGACGAAGTCCAATGACCTGTAACTATAGTTTCGATAGTTCAGGCGACCAGAAAGGAGCCTAGGGGCCCAGGTTCGCGCCCATCACGGTCACGGCGTTTAGCGGTGAAGCCAAGCTCATGCGTCCGGTCGAAAGCTGAGCACGAATGCCACGACCTTTTCTGCAGACATCTCACACGGCTTGAGTGAAGCCTTGCCCGCTGAGACGCGGTACAGGTTGAAGCTGATGATGTCGGTTCCAGCCAGCTCTCGGGCAAAAAGGCTGTTACGTCGGCCATCTTTGGAGCGGCGGACTGTAACGCCGAAGCGCCGGGCTTTGTAAGTGCCCTCGCTATATCCGTCCGGTAGCCTAGCGAAAGCCGTATCGAATTCTTTCTCCTCCATTTCACGTCACTGGTGGCCGTTCGATGGCGAGTAGCTGGTCGAGCCCGCCTCTGGCATCGAGGGCATGGAGTTCGTCAGACCCGCCCACATGCGTGCCGTTGATGAATATCTGCGGCACGGTGCTTCGACCTGAGACGTCGATCATCGCTTTTCGGTTTTCCGCACTAGCCTCGATGTCGACTTCCGTGAACGCCACCCCCTTTTTTGTAAGCAGCGCTTTCGCTCGGCGGCAGTATGGGCACCAACTCGTGACATAGAGGAGGACCTCTGGCTTCATTTTGCATCTCCAATCGTTGACGCGTGACGTGAGTCCTTCGCGGCAGAACCTAAGTATCACCGCGACTCTCGAACGGCTGGGAGCGAGGGCGCAAAACTACGTGACGGCTGATTTGAGGAAGGCCGCAAGATCCAGGTCATCACGCAGCCATTTTCCTGACCGCATCCAGCACCCGGTCTTGCCGGTATGGCTTGGAAAAGAATGGAATATCCGGTGGGACAACAGCCTCTTCCGGCCACGGCCTTCCGGACGTGATTATGATCTGAATGGTCGGCCATTTGTTTCGAATACGGATGGCCAGCATGATGCCGTCGATGCCGCCCGGCATGTCCACGTCGGTGAAGACGACCCGGATGTCGCGCCGTTCTTCCAAAGCCACGAGCGCAGCAGAGGCATCTGATGCTTCCAGCACTTCGAAGCCGGCTTCTTCAATCATGTCCGATGCAAAGAGACGGAGAAGTGGCTCATCTTCCACGACAAGCACCACTGGTTTATTCATTCCACACACGTACTCCATCAAGCCTGGACCAACTGGCGCATAGAGGCATGCAGGTCCGCCGCGAGGCCTTCTGGATCGAAGCGAAGATCGACGCCACCAGTACCGACCAAACCGATGCTGATTAGCTTTGAGCCGAAGCCTTTACGCGTCGGCGGCACAACGGGAGGTCCGCCCTGCTCTCGCCACTCGATCTTCAGCAGATCGCCGTCCTGGCTGTCTTCGACGCCCCAAGACAGCGACACCTTCCCATAGTCGTTCGTCAGAGCGCCGTACTTGCAGGCGTTCGTTAGAAGTTCGTGCACGATGAGGGAAAAGGACAGCGCCGCTCTTGGCCCTAGCGCCACGGGCAATCCGGCCATTCTAACCCGATCCGAAAATCCGATCGCTTCTATGACGGTCGCCGCAACAGCTTGGAGATCAGCCTGTGTCCAGCTTGTCTGGAGCAGGGCGTCGTGTGCTGCGCTCAATGCCATCAGCCGGCCCTCGAAGGCGTAAACAGCATCGCGGTCGGTGACGGTTCGCAAGGTTTGGCTCGCGATAGCCTGAACCATGGTGAGCGTATTCTTCAGGCGATGCGCGATTTCACCATTTACGATGTGCTGGCGCTGCTCGGCACGATGCCGAGCGACCCCTGCCTCAAGTCGGTCTGCAGCGCTCCGCAAGAATGCAATCTCTTCGGCGGGCCAGAGCCGGGGGGTGCCGCAATGCACAAAGAAAACGGCAATTGTCTTGCCCTGATCGCGCACTGGCATGTCGATCACTGCGCGAATACCAATTCGCAACGCGCCATCGAGATTGTGCAGCGCGCGCTCGTCAGACAGGGCGTCCCTAACTATCAGAGGGTCGCCATCGACGAGTGGCTTGTGCAAACTCCCAAACTCGTCAAGCCGGTGTCGACCGGCGATGCTCATCACACCCGGTGCGGTCCAGTGTGTTTCAACGTTGATCGTCTCGACGTCATGGTCGACGGTTCCAAACCCGGCTCGGTCCGTGGCGAGGGTCCGACCAACGATGGCAGAGGTGCCAGACGTCATCTCCTCTGTGCCGCTACTGCTGCGGATTACCTCACCGATCTCAACAAGAGCAGTCTGGAGTTCAGTTAGGCGCTCGCTAGCCTTGGCGATCCGACGCAGTTCGAGATTCTCGCTGGCGAGACGGGCAAGCGCCTGGAGCATCGCCCTTTCCATCTCGCTCAGCCCTGCCGGCCGCGGAGCGGTATCGATAACACACAGCCGACCGACTACCGCCCCGGATCGAAGGACAAGCGGCGCGCCAGCATATGCCCTGAAGTGCTTCTCGCCGGTGACAAGTGGATTGCGTTTCGTTCGCGCATCGGCTGTCAAATCGACGATCTCTAGGAGGTCGCCTTTGTCGATGTCGATCCGACAGACCGAATGTTCGATATCCGTCTCGCACACGTCGAGCCCGTACTTGGCCTTGAACCATTGTTGGTCGGTGTCGAGAAGCGTGATCAGAGCGATAGGAACGCCACAGGCCTTAGCCGCAACGAACACGAGATCGTCGAAGGACTGCTCGTCCGGTGTGTCGAGAACCATGAGTTCAGCAAGCGCCTTCGCTCGCTGAACCGCCCCCGCGTCGGCCGCACTGGCGCTCAGGCTCAGCACGTCAATGTCCTTGCACGCGAGGCGGCCACTGCCCGCCCGATGTCCCAGCCTCACGCGTCACTGCAGCATCGCCACCTTCGACGATGAGGACAATCTTGCCTTGAATATGACCCGCCTCAGCACGCTCGTGGGCGGCAGCCGCTTCCGAGAGGGGGTACGTGCTATCGACCGCGACGCGAACGGTCCCGCTGTCCAGCAATCGGCCTAACTCGGCGAGTTGGGCTCCGTTGGATCGTACCTGTGTTGCAGAGACCGTAACGCCAAGGTTAGCGGCTTCATCGTGTCCCGCGAAGCCAAGCGGAAAGATTGGAAAAAGCGCGCCGCCGCGACGTATCGAACGCAAGAAGCGACTGGCTGTCGGGCCACCTACTGCATCGACGACGAGGTCCACCTCGCGCACCGAGTCTTCCGCCTTGATTTTCGTGTAGTCGATGAATTCGTCTGCGCCGAGATCGCGCAGAAATGTCTCGTGTCGGCCTGACGCAATAGCTATCACGCGCGCGCCCTTGTGTTTTGCTAACTGCAGTGCGAGGTGACCGACACCGCCGCCGGCGCCATTGATCATGACGCTTTTGCCTTCCAACGGGACCGGGTCGTGCCTCCCGGGCTGCAGGGGATTGGGTTCGCTATGACCCAGCTCTATCAGGTACTGCCACGCGGTCAGTCCCGACATCGGCGCTGCAGCGGCATGAACATGGTCGAGGCCGCGAGGTTTTAGCGCCAGATCTGATGCCGGTGCCGAAACGTACTCTGCGTATCCCAGGCTTTCGCCAAAACTTGGGAATCGGATCATTCCAAAAACTTCGTCACCCGGTGAAAACGCTGTGACATCCGGGGCGACAGCCTCAACGATCCCGGACACGTCCGAGCCGGGTATGGCCGGCAACTCGATCGGCGGTCTCCACTCGGGGGGCAGCGCCTTGTACCCTTCTCTGAGATACCAATCCGGAGGATTGAGGCCAGCCGCATGCACTCGGACGAGAACCTCGCCTGGCCTGACGGCGGGCTTTGGAGCATCCTCATAGCGGAGTACGCCGGGAGCACCGAATTCGTGGAAGCGGATTGCCTTCATCAATATCCTCCGGTCAAACGCGTTCAAGAAGAGCAACGGTGCCCTGGCCGCCGTCAGCGCAGATGCTGACGATCCCGCGCGACCCCACCGGCAGGGCCCACAGTTCCTTCACCGCTTGGCTAAGATCGCGCGCGCCGGTCGCCCCGAAGGGATGTCCGATGGCTACCGAACCGCCATTGGGGTTGACCCGAGTCCAATCGAACTCGCCCATGGCGGCCTCGACGCCGGCCTTTTCGCGTACCCAATCCGGATCGGCGATGGCCGCGACATTGGCCAACACCTGGGCGGCGAACGCTTCGTGGATCTCCCACAGAGCGATGTCGGAGAAGCCGAGGCGATGCCGCGCGAGCAAGCGCGGTATCCCGTAGGAAGGCGCCATCAGGAGCCCTTCCGTATGGAGGTCGACTGCCGACACTTCGTAGTCGACGAGCCGCGCGAAAGGCGTACCGGCGGGGAGTCTCCTCAGACCCGCGTCGTTGGCAACCCAGCAGCCGGCCGCTCCATCGGTGATGGGGGAACTGTTGCCGGCCGTCAGGCTGCCCTGTCCGCTCTCCCGATCGAAGGCTGGCTTTAGGGCGGCGAGGCGCTCGGCAGACGTATCTGCTCGCGGGTTCGCGTCGCGCGCCAGCTCCGGCAGAGAGGTGACAAGGTCGTCGAAGAAGCCGTTGTCCCAGCCGGCGACGGCTCGCTGGTGGCTCTTTAGAGCCCAGTCGTCCTGTGCTTCGCGCGAGACACGCCAAGCTTTGGCGGTCTCCTCCATGTGATCGCCCATCGTCCGACCGGTGATGCGGTTGGCCCACCCCTTGGTTGGAAGCACGAAGTCGTGCGGCGTCAGCGATTGCAGCGCCGAAAGTGCCGCGGCCGGATCCTGCCCGAACAGATCGGTCAGTCGCTTGGATGCTTCTGCGGTTAAGGCAAGCGATGGCCTGCTCATGACCTCTGCGCCGCCGACCATTGTCAGGTCGGTCCCGCCACCAAGCAGTCCTGCCGCAGCGAAGGTTGCAGTCATGCTGGTCGAGCACGCTAGGACAACGGAGAACGCGGGGATGCTGGGGTTGAGCTTGGCGTCCAGCCAAACTTCCCGAGCGATGTTGCTCCATCCCAGGTTGGGTATGACGGTTCCCCAAACAGCCAGGTCGGGCTCCGCAAGATTCGCCATCGCCTGGACCACAGGCACTGATAACGAGACCGCGTCGTAGTTGGCCAACGCCCCGCTACCTCGGCCGAAGGGTGTCCGTAGCCCAGCCGCTACGAAAACAGGTTCAGCAAAGCGGCTCATACTGATCTCCCGGACATCGAAAGTTGAAAAAGAATGAGCGTGGGCGCTTCGCTGCGTTTAACCACCATAACGCTCAGTCTTGATGATGGAGGGGTCCAGGCCTGCCGAGAGCGCACCATCCGTTGCGATGGTGACGAAGCCGTTGGAGCCGCAGACGAAGACCTGCGAAGGGTTTCGGCCGAGACGGGAGATTGTCTCCTTGACCATCAAGCTGTCGATGCGCCGATCAAAGTCCGACGCGCGCATGGGCGCCTCGCGGGTTATCGCCAGCGCCAAGCTGAATGCCGGGTCGTCCGTTTCAATTGTGTGCAGTTCCCTCGAGAACAGCACGTCTTGGGCGGTCCGCGCCGACAGGAGCAGCGCAACCGGGACCGACTGCGCTAGGGATCGGCGCTGGCGGATCATCGCCATCAGCGGCACCACGCCGGAGCCCGCTCCCATCAGTAGGACTGGCTCGTCAGCGGGCTCCGGCCATAGGAAATGGCCACCGAGCGGTCCGCGGAGTTCGATCTCGTCGCCGGTTGCTGCGATATCATGGAAGAACGGTGAGACCTCGCCATCGTGAAGGCGCTCGATGGCGAGTTCGAGGATCGGAGATGAAGCGGGCGACGAGGCGATCGAATAGCTTCGCATCGCGGTGTAGCCGTCCGGCGCGGTCAGACGGACATCGACATGCTGGCCCGCGACATGAGTGAACGGGTTCCCCAACCGCAGGAAGAAGCTCTTGATACTCGGAGTCTGTTGGACGATTCCGTCGATGAAGCAGGACTGCCACGATGCGGGTTGCGCGCCGATCTCAGTCATGGGTGTATCTTTGCTCGCGCCAAGGATCGCCGTAGATGTGGTAACCACGCAGCTCCCAGAAGCCGGCTTCATCGCGCGTTGTGAATTGCAGCGCGTTCACCCACTTTGCGGACTTCCAGAAGTATAGGTGGGGAACGAGGAGGCGCGCCGGTCCTCCATGGTCGCGCGGAAGCGGCTGGCCCTCATAGTTCAGAGCGACCATCGCCTTCCCCGACAACATGTCGGCCAAGGGAACATTCGTCGAATACCCATCGTAGCAATGCGCCAAGACGAATTCGGTTGGCCGCTCAATCCCTGCTGCCGCAAGGATGTCCTCGATGAGCACGCCTTCCCATGCAGTATCGAGCTTGGACCAGGACGTCACACAGTGAATGTCTTTGGTCACCTTCGTCTTGGGCAGCGCGTTGAACTCGCCCCAATTCCAGACCTTAATGGGTCTCGGGCCGATCTTGACCGTGAACTTCCAGTCGGATGTCTCAATGCGCGGCGTCGGTCCCGCTGTCAGAACCGGAAAATTCTCAACGAGGTGCTGACCAGGCGGAACTCGGTTCGAGTGGTCGCCGCCTGAGCCGCGGCCCGTAAAACCTCTGGTGACCATGCCCAACCCCCTTGCTTGTCACGACAGACCGAAACCGGGTTCATCACAGACTATTAGGAGCAAGAACGTAGCGTAAGCAAAGGTCATGCTTTCCGATAGGTCGGATATTAGATCACCGGTGTTCGTTGCAGTATTAAGATGATTTCGCCCACTATGAGTTACGACGATTGCCTAGATACTATAGAGGCATATCGCCAAGTTTGACCAATGCCTGTTCGCTATAGTTTCGATAGCTTCGTAGAATAGTCGAGGGAGCGCTGAGGCGAGAGGCGGCCCAGCGTCGGCCAAGGGTATAGAAACTATGCTGAGCAGCTATTGGAATTGTCTATCATAACAATTCATAGTCGTGGCTGCCGAAATCCTGGTTTTCTGAGGCATAGTTCGAAAGAAATCCCGATCTTATCGATCAAGAGACCTCAAGACGAACAGCGCAGATACGTGCAGCAGTTCGTCTGTCGCCGCCATCACCGGCCAGACATGGCCTGCTGCATTGAGGTTGGAGAAATCGGTGAGAGAGACCGGACCGCAAGCGCCCGAGCTTCGTGTGCAGCATTGGATCGGCGAGGATGGACACCGCCTCGATGCGTCCATCAAGCTTTCAGACATCGGTCCCGGGCCGAAGATTCTGTTCGCATTCCAGCACTGGTGCCGTGGCTGCCATCTGCATGGCTTTCCCACGCTTCAAAGGTTGCATGGGGCGTTGGAATCCAGGGGCGTCGGGTTTGCCGTCATCCAAACCGTCTTCGAAGGCGCCCAAGAGAATACGTTCGAAAAATTGCGCGTCAATCAGCTTCAGTACGGCCTACCTGTCGCCTTCGGTCACGACGAGCCACTGCCAGGCGCACCGTTCCCAACGTTTATGGGGGATTACCACACCCGGGGAACGCCGTGGTTCGTGGTGATCGATGCCGATGGTCACATTGTCTTTTCTGACTTTCATCTCGATGCGGATCGTCTTGTGGCAGAATTCGAGCGGGCGTGATCTATGCCGCGTTGGCTGATCCTAACCGCCACTCACATCCTCGTCTTGTCCGTAGGCTTCGCCGGCGGGATCTACCTGCTGCCTATCCTGACTGCGCCGCCTTCGCCCACTGAAGTTGCGCTTCAAAACTCTGCTTCTGAAGCGGTCTATTTTGGTCGATTTGCGCGCGATCTGGAAGGCAGTGATCTCCTCCATTGGGGCACTGGAGAAGTTCGGATTGCGCCCGATCGGATCGCGCACCTAGGGCGTCTTTCGCCTGGTCCGGATTACAAGCTCTACCTCGCGCCCCGGTTCGTCGAGACCAAGGCGGCCTTCCTCGAGATCAAAAGCTCTTCGGTTAGGCTGGGCGATGTGAAGACCTTCAATGGGTTTATATTGCAGGTGCCCAGAGGCGTCGATGTTGACGATTACAGTGCAGTTGTCATCTGGTGCGAGGCTTTTGATCAATTCATCAGCGCTGCAGAGTATCGTGTTCCACATCAGGCTCTCAAATGAGCCAGGTAATGGACAATGTGAAGGCTGCTTGCACGCGTGGCCTCGTCCTCGCGCCAGTAGCCGCCTTGCTGTTGAGCGTCGCCATCTTGCTGCTCGGCAACGGGCTGCTGGGCACGCTTTTGATCGTCAGAGCTGGTCAGGAGGGCTTCTCGGCCGCTGCGATCAGCGCGATGATGTCGTTCTACTTCGCAGGCTTCACGATTGGCGCGCTGGTTTTGCCTCGCATCATTGTGTCGGTGGGGCACGTACGGACCTTCGCCGGCTTTGCGGCGATCGCATCGATGACCGCCCTTCTCCATGTAGCGTTCGTAGATCCGGTAGCTTGGATGCCGCTTCGGCTCGTGACCGGCTTCGCATATGCGGGTATGATCCTCGCAACGGAAAGCTGGCTCAATGCCCACGCGGTTCAATCCACACGCGGTCAGCTTTTGTCGATTTTCGGCGTTGTATCCATGGGTTCTTGGGCGACCGGACAGGCGCTCCTCAACATCGCTCCACCCGCCGATGTTACACTTTTCCTCATCGTCTCGCTGCTGATATCTGCCGCAGTGGTTCCGATCACTCTACTTCCCAGTCATTCGCCGGCCGATGTACGGCACGAGTCGGTTGCATTCAGGGATCTCTTTTCTGTTTCGCCCTTGGCGTCGATCGGCGTCTTCTTGGCCGGGCTGGCCATAGGCGGCTTCTGGGGCATGGGGCCCAATTTTGCGCAAAGGATCGGTCTCGACGTCGTCGGCATCTCCGCCTTCATGGCCGCAGTTCTCGGAGGAACGCTTGTGTTGCAATGGCCGCTCGGTTGGCTCTCCGACCGGGTGTCCAGGAACCTGGTCATCGCAGGAGCGGCGCTGGCATCCGCCGTGGCAGCCATCGGCGTGTCGGTGGCGGCAGACGCCCCTTTGCCCGTCCTTCTTGCGGCGGGAGCGCTCTTCGGCGGTTTTGGCATCCCGATCTACTCGCTGTGTCTCGCCGCCGCGAACGACGACCTTCCTCCAGGGCGGCTGCTCGGCACCGCGCGAGGGCTTCTGCTGCTCAACGGGATCGGAACGGCGGCCGGACCACTTGTCGGGGGAGTGGTGATGGATCGTGTCGGGCCCGGTGGGCTGTTCGTCTATGCTGCTGTCCTGCTGACCATGCTAGCGGTGTTAGCGGGCCTACGCGGTCGCTCTCGCTCCGCAATCGAGGTAAAGGCGACACGTTGCCCGAGTACGCCGATGATCACCGCCTCTCTCGATGCGATGATACGAACCCAGGACGAGCCGCAGAGCGTTCGGAACTAGCGCTGCGGCCCTGGCGACCGTTTGCTATGAGACAGCTTCGACCTTCAGCTCTCGGCCGTTGAATTGAACGGTCTCGCCGGCCTGAGCCCCGTCGATTACCTCGAAGATCGGCGCCATCGTCGATATGCCCATAAGCTCGCGCCCATGGCAGACGAACTTGTCCGTTGACACCGCGACGACGAAGTAGCGACCCGACAACTTGATGACCGCCCCTTCTGTAACCGCCGTCTTCGGTCCGAAGTCGATTGTTCTCAGCTTGTCGAGCTTGTCGGCGTAATCGTCCAGCGTATCGTCGAGCGCCTCGGCGAAGTCGCTCGCGATCTCGGCTTGTGCCTGTTCGTCGTTCTCGATCGGCTCGCTCCGATCCAAGCGAGCCGTGGAAACATAATCGAGATACTTGTCGCGAGCGCTCTGCAGAGCAGCGGTCTCCAACGACAGCATCGTTTCCCGGATGTGGTCTTTATTCCAATCCATCTGCACCTCGTCGCATTGCAATTTGAAATGATAAGCCGATCTATCGGAGCAAGCCGTTGAAAGGCCGCGTTCCGCAGTCGGCGCCGTCATTCGTCGATGATGACGTCTTCGCCCTGGTAGGGGATCCTGATCAGCCGAGGATCCCGAATGATGCTGGTCACGAGCCAGACATACGTCTGTTCTGCGGTATCGAAGCCGAGAATGCTGAATGCGCCGCCGAACGGGCATGCCGGAAAGTCGGGGAAGCCTTCTCGAAGAACGTAACGCTCGGGTTCGCGATCGAATTCGGCCTTGTAGACCTTCCGCAGCCCATGCTTGCTCGGAACGTCTTCGTCGCCCGCAGGCGCTGTTTCACGATGTTCCAGGAGGCGCTCGGAAAGATCACGGTGGCAGATCTCGTCGAACACGTCGAAGGCATCAATCAGCAAACCTTTTCGCTCGGTCGCGGGATCGGTGATCGCGTAGATGTTCGAAGCATCTTCGGCACCGTCCCCGCTTTCGAGACGCAGCGCTGCGTCGACGCGAATGGAGCATGGATCGAGCCTCGATCCCAGTTCGAGATCGACCAGGTTGCCGTCCTTGACGCGGTACTCGCGGTCATAGCCCTTCGCGACGAAGGACTGCACTGCTTTTAGAACGTCGGTCACTTGGGCTGTCATTGATGCACCTCGAGTTCACGTTGGGACGGAAGAGCGGCCGTGGACGGCGCGCGGCAGCCTGCTGGGTCTAGTCGCGGCTCGCGCGTAGCGATCACAGCCACTTGGCCTTCTTGAACCGCACGAACAGGAAGAGGCAGAACATCAGCATGACACCAAGCACGACGAAGTAGCCGTAAGGCGTGTCCAGTTCCGGCATGTTCTTGAAGTTCATGCCGTATATGCCTGCAATCGCTGTCGGCACTGCGAGGATCGCGGCCCACGCCGCAAGTTGGCGGGTGACGACCCCGATTCTTTGCGCTTCGAGAAGGCTGCTGAACTCGAATACAGTGGATAGCACCTGCAGGAGGCCATCGACCATGGACTGGACACGATCAACATGGTCGGCAACGTCGTTGAAGTAGGGCCGCACCTCAGCGCTGATGCAGGGAAAGTGTCCGCGCACGAGCTTGCGCACCAGCTCGGCCATAGCGCCAAGGGTGCGCTGAAAGCGCGTCAGCTCGCATCTCAGGCCGAAGATGCGAGCAACGTCCTCTCGCCCAAGGAAGTCGTCGAGCGATCGCCTTTCCATCGCAAGTACGTCATCCTCGATCATTTCGAAGATGGGCAGATACTGATCCACGATCCGGTGAAGGATCGCGTGGAGGACGTAATCGACGCCTTTTCCGAACTGGGCGGGCGAACGCTCGAGTTGCTCTCGAAGGTTGCCCAATGCACCAGCGTTGCCGTGGCGAACGGTGATAAGATGGTTATGGCCAGTAAAGATCGCCGTCTTGCCGTAACGTATGCGGTCCCCGACCAGCTCAGCCGTCTGGGCGACGACGTAAAGCTCGCCGTTATAAACTTCGAGCTTGGGCGGGCATATCGGGTGCATCGCGTTGTCGATCGCTAAAGGATGCAGATTGTAGGTCGCCTGAAGCGCCCTCAGTTCGTTGACGGAGGGCTCGCTGAGCCCAATCCAGCAAAAGCCCGAACGGTTTTTGTCGAGTTCGACGCGCTCGTCGATAGCTACTTCCCGGATACGTCGACCCTCGTTGTAGTAATATGCAGCGATAACACTCATGCTGACCTCGCCGGAATGAGCAGCCCACGTTGGACTGCTGGGCGCGCGAGGCCGCGATCCAGCCACGCTTGGACATTCGAATGATTGCTAAGCCGCAGTAGGTCGCCGGCGTCGTAGGCGCCAACCAAGGCGTTGACCCAGCCGAGGGTCGCAATGTCGGCGATAGAATAGTCATCGACGATCCAGTCGCGCCCGTCCAGTTGGCGGTCTAAGACTCCCAGGAGGCGTTTGGATTCATCAGCGAAACGCTTCTGAGGACGCTTATCCTCATAGTCCTTGCCGCCCCCGCGCAGGAAAAAGCCGAGTTGACCGAACATCGGGCCAATCGCCGACATCTGGAAGAATACCCAGCTTAGCGCCTCGTAGCGCTTGGCTGATGCTCTCGGGACGAGCTGGTCGGCCTTCTCCGCCAAATAAACGAGGATCGCGCCGGATTCCCAAACGCCGAGCGGCTTACCGTCCGGACCCATTGGGTCGATGATCGCTGGTATGCGGCCATTCGGGTTTAGCGAAACGAAGGCCGGATCTTTGCTTTCGTTCTTAGAGATGTCGATAAAGTGCGGCTCGTACGGCAGGCCGATCTCCTCGAGCATGATCGAGACCTTGACGCCGTTGGGCGTGGGCGCGGCGTAGAGCTGCAGGAGGTCAGGGTTGGATGCCGGCCAGCGTTGTGCGATCGGAAACGACGAAAGATCTGGCATGATGTGGCGATCCTAACAACTCGATGGCTGAGGAGCGGTATGACCGCTTGATTAGCTGGGTTTCGGGCCCGCACCATCAGTGGATGCGGGTCCGATGGTGCGACCCAGGGGCTCAGCCGCAAATGTGGCTGCAGCTATTCCGCTGCCGCGCCGGCCTCAGCCTGGGTGTCGCCAGCGTCTTTACGCTTCGGGAGCACCCAGTTAGCGCGCGGGAAATGACAGGTATATCCGCCCGGCCTCTTCTCCAGATAATCCTGGTGCTCCGGCTCTGCTTCCCAGAAGTCACCCACGGGCTCGACTTCGGTGACGACCTTGCCGTCCCACAGTCCGGACGCGTCGACGTCGGCTATCGTATCTTCGGCGATGCGCTTCTGCTCCTCGTCGATGTAATAGATGCCAGATCGATAGGAGAGGCCGCGGTCGTTGCCCTGGCGGTTCTTTGTCGTCGGATCATGGATCTGGAAGAAGTATTCCAGGATATTACGGTAGCTCGTCACTGTCGGGTCGAAGGTGATCTCGATCCCCTCCGCATGAGTGCCATGGTTGCGATAGGTGGCGTTCGGCACGTCGCCGCCGGTGTAGCCGACGCGGGTCGAAACGATGCCGGGCTGCTTGCGGATCAGATCCTGCATTCCCCAAAAGCATCCGCCAGCGAGAACAGCGCGCTGATGCATGTTAAGCCTCCTCTACTTGGTCGAGATACTCGCCATAGCCCGCGGCTTCCATCTCATCGCGCGGGATGAATCGAAGCGATGCCGAGTTGATGCAGTAGCGCAGGCCGCCGCGGTCGGACGGCCCGTCCGGAAACACGTGGCCAAGATGGCTGTCGCCGTGCACCGAGCGAACCTCCGTCCGGACCATGCCATGCGAGCTGTCTCGCACTTCGTTCACGTGAGCCGCGACGATCGGCTTGGTAAAGCTCGGCCAGCCAGTGCCGGACTCGAACTTGTCCGTCGACGCGAACAACGGCTCGCCGGATACGACGTCAACGTAGATGCCCGCCTCCTTGTTGTCGTTATACTCGCCGGTAAAGGGTCTCTCGGTGCCGTCCTGCTGGGTGATCCGGCGTTGTTCCGGGGTCAGGCGTTCGATTGCTGCCTGCGACTTTTCAAACTTCATGGTGAGTCTCCATTACTTAGTTAGAGGGCCAGGCACACTACGTTCAATTTATCACGTCGATACTCACATCAACTATCGCAGTGGCTCCAACGATAATCCAATACGTCGTGCGTATAGTTTCTATACCGCACATGCCTCTTGCTTGGCGGGTCAACTCCAATCGTAACGGGCTGCAAGCTGAGCGACTTTTCGTATCTCGACCGGTGCCGTAGATCCGGACACGGTGGCGATTACGATCTCACGCTCCAACGCGAAGCCCTCGATCGGCCTTGTGATCAGGCCGTGGGTGGTGGCCGCGCGTTCGGGCAAAATGCATATCCCCCGCCCTTCGGCGACGACGCGCTGCACCCAGTCGTCTCGATCTGAGCGGAAGCGAGGGCGCATGCGCACCTCTCGACGCGCGAAGTGCTCGAAGATTTGATCGCGGCACTCGCATTTCAGTCGATCGACGAACGGGAAAGCAAGCAGGTCTTCACCACGAACGACTTCGCACGCCGCCAAGGGGTGATCTGCAGCGCAGCCGAGCACGAAGCGCTCCCGGAAGAGAGGACGCACATCAAGTTTACGATCCGGCCTTGATTCGCGAGGCAGGATGCACGCGTGATATTTGCCTGAGAGCACCTCCGACGTGTCCTCGCCCGATTGGAGCGAGTGCAGTTTGATCTCGATGGACGGCACCTCTTCCAGCGCGCTGTCGAAAAAGGCTGTGAAGGTCCTCGGGCCGACGCTGGAGGCGACAGCAACGTCGAGAACACGATGCCGCCCCATTGCCCAGTTTTCCGAGTGGTGTCTTACGCTCTTCATCGCGACCAGCATTCGGCGGAATTCCAACTCGACGTCCTGACCCAGGCTCGTCAGCCGGCTGTTCTTCCCGTCACGATAGATGAGCGGTCCACCGAGTTCCTCCTCCAGGCGGCGGATCGCTCGTGTCAGGCTTGGTTGTGAGACACCACTGAGACGAGCAGCCGCAGTGAAATTCAGCGTCTCGGCCAAGTTGATGAAATAGCTGACCTGATTGAGTTCCATAGCCCTTTGGCCTGCGCCCTGACGAGTGGCACCCCAGAGGACCGATCCGACTACAGCCTCAGAAGTATGCGCGACGCATATAATCATGGTTTAGGGGCTTGTCTATATGCGCCGCGCATATAGAAAGAATGTCTTGGGCTGCTAGTTCGGGTCGATGGTGCTCCTGCTAAGCCGCCGTTGGAGGCTCGACGCATATGGCAGGAACGCGGTTCACGTTTGCCGGGGGAGGGGGGTCTGAACTAACCGGGCACCTGGAGGCGCCAGAAGGCACTCCTCGCGGCTGGGCGATTTTCGCCCATTGTTTCACTTGCGGGAAGGACAGCCGCGCCGCCGTGCACATCGCACGCGCGCTCTCGCGGGCCGGTATCGGCGTCTTGCGGTTCGACTTCGCCGGCACAGGGATCGCGAGTTCCGCGGAAGAAGCGGTAAGCTTCGCTTCTGACGTCGACGATCTGAGGGCAGCCGCGGAGGCCATGGCGGCCGCCGGTATGCCACCCGCCCTCCTTGTCGGGCACAGCCTGGGTGGAACGGCTGCGATCGTAGCCGCTGCCGCGCTGCCGGATGTCGCCGCGGTGGTGACGATCGGTGCGCCGGCCGACCTTCAGCATATCTTGCGCGTTTTCCGGCCTGGCGACCTTGACGCGATAGCGAGCGAGGGCGAGGCCTCTGTGGAGATCGCTGGCAGGCCCTTCCTCATCCGCCGCACCTTCCTGGAAACGGTAGAGCGAGCCGACATCGAGAAGTCCATCGCCGCGCTTCGACGTCCGGTGCTGGTCATGCATTCGCCGGTGGACCAAGTCGTGGGCATCGAGCACGCCTCGCGCATCTTCGTCGCATCACGCCATCCTAAGAGTTTTGTCTCGCTCGACACGGCGGATCACCTTCTCACCGACGTCGACGATGCGAACTACGCCTCAGCTATGGTCGCCGCGTGGGCCAGCCGCTTTCTTCCGCCGCTAGCGGCGGATCTTCCGCAGGTCGAGGCGGCAAAAGGTGTCGTTGCGTCGGAGACGCTAGCGGGGAAGTTCCAGCTCACGGTCCGCAGTGGCGAGCATACTCTGTTCGCCGACGAGCCGGAATCGGTCGGAGGTCTTGGGAGCGGCCTGTCTCCCTACGAACTGGTGTCAGCCGGGCTAGCTGCCTGCACGGTGATGACGATGCGCCTTTACGCCAACCGCAAGGGCTTCCCGCTCGAAAGAGCGACGACGAGCGTGCGGCACGAGAAGGTGGCGGACATAATGCCTCCCGACCGCTTCACACGCACCATCGTTCTCGATGGGCCGCTCAGTGATGATCAACGCGCGCGCATTCTTGAGATCGCGGATCGGTGTCCCGTCGATCTGACGCTCGTCCGGGGTTCTGATGTGCAGACCGAGCTTTCGAGCGGCGGCCAGCCTGCAGGTGCAAGGCCGTCGAACTGATTGGCACACAGCGTTTAGGGTGATCGGATGATGAGCCTGCCAGCTACAGACCAGACGCCGACGCAAACCGAGCGAGCGATACTCGCGGGTGGCTGTTTCTGGGGCCTGGAGGATTTGCTGCGCCGCGCCAAGGGGGTCGTGGCCACGCGTGTCGGCTATATTGGCGGTGAAATGCCAGATCCGACTTATGCGAGACATTACGGCCACGCGGAAGCCGTCGAGGTGACCTTCGATCCGTCCATTCTGACGTATCGGGCTCTACTGGAACTATTCTTCCAGATTCATGATCCGACGACCTACGAGCAACAGGGCAGCGACGTCGGCCCAAGCTATCGGTCGGCGATATTCTATACGTCTAAAGCGCAGATGGACATCGCCTTAGCGACGATCGCCGAGATCGAAGCCTCGGGTCGCTGGCCTGGGCCAGTCGTGTCCGAGATCAACCCGGAAGAATCCTTCTGGGAGGCTGAGCCCGAGCATCAGAAGTATCTCCTGCGTCAACCCGGTGGCTATAGCTGCCACTTCCCGCGACCGACCTGGCGATTGGACCGAGCGAACCGATGAGCGAGCTTCGACTATCATCGACAATACTGCTGCAAGGGTGCTCGCGCTTTGTCGTGCTGCCAGCCGGGTCACCGTCATGATGCCGGAATACGTGATCGCCGGCTTGTGGGGCCTTTTGTCGGGAAGCGGACTGCTGGTGGGGGCGGTGCTGGCGGACGTGCTTTTCGGGCGGCTTACTCACCGCATGATCTCCGCAGTCATGGGCTTTGGTGGCGGCGTGATGATTGCCGTTGTCGCTACCGAACTCATCGGCGATCGCGTTTCGGCCGGGATGGGCCCATTTGCGATCTTCGCGCTACTCGCCGGAGCTGCGATCTTCAGCGGCACGAACTGGTTTTTGTCTCGCCAAGGCGCGAAGCACCGAAAGCGATGCGGTGAATGCACGGAACAGGCCACTGAACAGGAGCACCGCGGTAGTGGTGCTGCAATTGCGCTCGGCAGCGTTCTCGACGGAATTCCAGAGGCCCTTGTGATCGGGATGTCGGTGGCTGGTGGCGGCAGGATCAGCCTGGCCGTCGTGGCAGGCTTCTTTCTTGCAAACGTGCCCCAGGGCCTATCGAGCACTTCAGGAATGAAGGTTGCGGGCCGACCCCGAAGCTATATCTACGCGGTCTGGATCGGCATTCCCCTACTCGTTTGCGTTGCCGCCGGTGTGGGAAATCTCATCCTCGGCTCGGCATCGACTCAGGCGCCAGCCATCCTTTCTTTCGCGGCCGGCGCCGTCATAGCGATGCTGGCAGAAGCTATGATTCCCGAAGCGTTCGAAAAGGCGCCGCCGTTCATAGGGCTCATCACGGTCGTGGGATTTCTGGCGGCATATCTCATCGCTCAACATTGATTCATGCGATTGCGATGGTCCTACGCCTCGCCGCTGTTCTCGCGATCTACGCCACGCTCATGCAACTCGGCATCAATCGGGCAATTCGTGCAACCCTCATAGCAACACAAGCGGCAGATACGGTAGGAATGCTCAAGATTTTCCAGGCGATGCCGTAAGACGCGTTCCGCGATGTCGCAAAGAACTCTCAATTCGTCTGGGCTTAGGATGGATAACCCCTCAGCGATCACCTCGTCGCGTGAGGAAAGGACTTCGTCGCTCGCTACCTTGCCCGCCGCAGTGAGATAGAGAGACCGGGTGCGACCATCCGTGAAATGCTCACGGCGTTCGACCAATCCCTCAGCAGCTAACCGATCCACCAAACGGACAGTCGCTGCATGGGAGAGGCCGACGCCGATGGAGAGCATGCGAATCGAGAGCCCAGGCATGTGCGCAATCAACGCCAGGGCCGATGCTGCGGGTCCAGCTTCCGGCGCCCGCGATGAACTAGCGCGAACGATGTCGTCGCTGATCATGAGTGCGAACGCCCCGAAGATATTTCGATCTCGAGGTCCATCCATTGTCACATCTATATGTGCGCGAAGCATAGACAGCAAGTCATACGCGTGTGGTGCGGGTCGGCAAGCGTGCGGAAAAAAGGCCGGATTCCCAGAGGCTTACGACGTTCCGCCGATGACGCGGGAGATTGAAACTCCGCAATTTAGATCATGGCGCGCACGGACTGCCGATACCTGGCGGCTATAGATCGGTGAAGTTTGCCGTGGTTTCGGCTGCCTTGAGGCCGAATCACATCGTTCCAGCGCCAGCTACGCGTTGTGGCCAAATGTTATCGGCAGGCCTGGGAGCTCGCTTTCTGCGTCCCACCTCAACCGACTCACCCTGGTCAGCCACGACCGTGCTTTAGCCGCAGCCAGCCGGCAGATGGATATCAAACCCCCTATCCGTCTTGGGGACGCGTAGGCCTTGAACGCGTTTCACGCAGCCCCCCAAAGAACGGCTGCTTGTTTGGACGGCGCAAGCTGGATCGTCCGTGCTGACACTGCCGCGTTGACCCCGAGTGCCCACCCAGATAGGTCTATGCGTGACGCATACATAATGTGTTGTTGCGCACACGCCGCCAGAGCCGATTTCGTGCGCCATGTTTCACTGAGCGAATGGCGGATGCTTCAGTCAGTAAGGCGAGCCAGGGGAGATAGGCATGACGGTTAAGGTCGCAATCAACGGTTTCGGTCGGATCGGGCGACTAGCCTTACGGTCGATCGTCGAACTACATCGAGAGGACGTCGAAGTGGTTGCGATCAACGACCTCGGGCCGGTCGCTACCTTGGCGCACCTTCTGAGGTACGACTCGGTTCATGGTCCCTTTCGTGGATCGATCGACCTCGGCGAAGACTGGATCGACGTCGGGTCCGGTAAAATCAGGGTGTCGTCGGAACGCGATCCAGCAAACCTGCCCCATGATGAGCTTGGTGTTGACGTGGCGCTCGAATGCACGGGCTTCTTCACATCCAGGGAGAAGGCCGAGTCGCACATTCGTGCGGGAGCAAGACGCGTGCTCGTCTCCGCGCCGAGCGATGGGGCAGACAAGACGATCGTCTTCAAGGTCAATCACGACACGCTGACCGCTGACGATGTCGTCGTATCAAATGGCTCATGCACGACCAATGTCCTCGCGCCTGTCGCGAAGGTACTGAACGACCTCTGTGGCATAGAGCGAGGCTATATGACCACGGTTCACGCTTATACCGGTGACCAGCCGACGCAGGATACCGTCCATAAGGATCTCTACCGCGCCCGCGCAGCCGCACTCTCAATGATCCCGACGTCCACCGGGGCTGCGAACGCGATCGGCCGCGTGCTGCCGGAACTAAAAGGTAAGCTTCATGGCTCGTCGATCCGCGTCCCAACGCCGAACGTCTCGGTCATAGATTTGGCTGTTTCGACGTCGCGTGAGGTTTCGATAGACGAGGTGAACGACGCCATCCGTCAGACTGCCGCCGGTGCAATGAGTGGGGTGCTCGCCTTCACGACAGAGCCCTTGGTGTCGGTCGATCTGAACCATCGGACCGAATCCTCAATCGTCGCACTTCCCCAGACAGATGTTGTCGACGGCAGGATGGTTCGCGTGCTTGCTTGGTACGACAACGAATGGAGCTTTGCGACGCGTATGGCGGATACCGCGGTCGCAATGGCGAAGCTCATATAGCCGATCGAGTGCCGGCAAAGTCGTCACTCGGCGAAAAGGTGGGTTTTCCAAAAAAAAGGAAGCATCGATGAGCATGAATGGACCATTGGCGCGCGCAGCGAGAGCCCTGATTCAGTGGCCGCGATCACATGTCGCCAAGATCGCTGAGTTGGACGAGGAAACGTTAGCTCGGTTCGAGGCCGGCGGTAGCATGCTTGCAGCTTCGGAACTGACGCGGTTGCGTGACGCGCTCGAACGGGGCGGCGCCGTCTTCATCGATGAGGATCATCGCGCGGGATCGGGCGTGAGGCTTAAGTTCAACGCCAAGGATGTGCGTGCCATTAATCGGATGGAGGGCGAAGGCGGGCCGGTAGGCACCGACGATGTCTGAAACCTCAGATTCTCGCGCCGGAGCTGGGGTATCAGGCGACAGACACTCATTCCTGCCGTGACCACGCCTATCATGACACCACCGGATGCTCGACGCACTATCCTTCGAGACGGCAATCAGGGGGATGGGCCCACGCAGGCGTATTACCTGATAAGTCGATATTCACGGGTCTCATGATCGGCCCAAGACCATCTACCCTCTCCCGTGGCCTGATGGGCGTTTCTTGAAAAGCCTGTCACGCGCTGCAAATCCAAAAACGATCGTCGTCGTCATCACGAGGTAGGCAACTATGCCGCCCGGAGAGAGTGTAGGCACTGCGGCGAGGATCAAAGCGTCGTTGCCACCGGGTATGAGGCCGATACCTATTCCCATCAACGCTCCGCCGACAATCGATCGCAGAATGCCGGCAACCGTCGGCCGTTGAAAACGCAAACGTCCCTGACGCACGGATGCCGTGATTGCTCCCGCAACAGAGGCAATGACCGCAACGAGTGCGACCTCGCCTGTTGGTGTCATTCGAAGAGGAAGGCCGCGTTGGATCAGGTCAGCGAACGTCCATGCCGGTGACAGGGCGTAAAGAAGTCCACCAGTGATACCGAGGCCAATCATTGAGGCGCCAAACGCCCAACCCGGTCTTCTTCGCGATGCGCCCTTCGTCGATACGAACATCACCGCCAGCGCTAGTACAACCGCAAGGGCGAGAACCGTAGCGGCCCCAGAGATGCTTGGGCTCGCGATAAGACTTGTCCACGTGACGAGAGAGCCGGGCCGACCATGATCGGCAATCAAGATCCCGACTGCTAGTCCCACAGGAAGAGCTAGCAGTCGCATTTCCCCATCGCCTAACCGTGCCAACGATCCAAGCAGACAAGTGTCATTGATGAGCGCCCCAAAGCCGAAGGCGATGGCGCCGATTAGGAGAAAGGCGTTGACGTTCGTCGAGGGTGCAAGGGTCGCGTTCAGCGTCCCAGACCAAGCGAGCGGAATAGCAACGAGGCCCGCCGCTGCAGACGCCGCAACAAATCCGACGAACATTCTTGGTGGGCGTCGTTTCTGCAACTCGTGAGCAGCTACGACCAGACATGTTCCACCTCGGTTTGCGGAATACCCGAACCAGAATGCCAGCATGCATATGAGAAGGTCGAACGCGATGGATTCCAAGGTATCAAGCCTGATTCATTTTCTCGTCAGTCGTTCTTCGAAGGACGCCGGGGTGGCGAGCGGGCTGGCGGCGTCGCGCTTTCAGTAGGTCGTGGCCTCGGGTAGCCGCCCAGATGCCGGAGGCTTGCGAGCTCATTTTTGTTCAACCCGTTTTCGAGGAGCCGCTCGGACAACGCGCCTAGGTCGTTCAGGTCCATGGGCGATAGGGGCGAGACCCACGCCGCGATCACCTGCTCGCGCGCTCTGAGCAAAGCTCTAGTCATCTCCTCACCGGAATTGGTGAGGTGGATGAAACGCGCCCGTCTGTCGACGGTGTGTCGCCGCCGTTCGACCAGATGATCGGTTTCAAGCCTGTCGATCAATCGCACCGTCCCGGCATGGGAAAGCCGAAGCCGGCTAGCTAGGACGCCGATAGGCACCCCAGGCTCAACACTAAGAAGGATCATCAGCGCAGCCGCTGGTCCGCTCGGCGAAAGCGAGGCTGAGGCACTCGCGATGTTGTCAGCCACCGCGAGCGCTAGTGCACCAAAATGATATTTGGCTGCCGCCGGCTCCATCCGTCAACGATATATGCGTGACGCATAGACATCAAGTGTCCGAAGATGTATGACTGCCGCATACATTTCTGGGATTCGGAGATGGTCATGCTCACCGAAGGACTCGGCTCGGATTCCTCGCCTGAGATCGAAAGAGATGCGCCGTCCACTGGCGGCTTAAAATTTCGCGCGCTGCTCGTGCGCTTGAATGGCGGCAGCCACGGAGGGGCATCATGCCCGATCTGACGCTTGATCTGCGATACCTCAAATACGCGATCCAGGTCGCCGAGGCAGGTAGCTTTCGCCGGGCGGCCGAACGCATTGCGATCTCCCAATCTACCGTGAGCCGTCGGGTGCAGATGCTAGAGCGTCAGCTTGGCGTTTCGCTGTTCGAGCGCACAAGAACAGGTGCCGCGCTAACGCCCGAGGGAGCACGCTTTCTTCAGCACGCGGCTGTAGGAGCGCGATACCTGCGCGAGGCTGCGACGGAGATCCGGTCCACACGAAACCTCAAGACCGGGCTTATCAGATTTGGGATGCTCGAAGCGTTTCCGGCGGGCCCAATCATCGACCTTCTCGCGGACTTTCGACATCAATATCCGACTATCGAGGTGAAGCTCGAGGAAGGCACGTCAGAAGAGAATACATCGCGGGTGCGGCGTGGATTACTGGATGCCGCAATTTGCCTTCGCACAAACAGCAACCGCCAGTTTCACATTCGACGCTTCTGCGATCCCACTTTGTTTGTGGCATTGTCCCAGCGTCACCAGTTGGCGTCGCGAATGCAATTGGCTTGGGAAGACATCTGCGACGAGGTCTTCCTCGTTCGTTCCGACGGTGCCGGACGTGAACTCTCTGACTTGCTCAAGCGCATGGTAGGAGCCGTAGAAGGAGAGGTTCAACTATCCATTCAACAGGTCAGCCGGGAGACACTCCTCACCATGGTCGAGCAGGGCTTCGGTTTAACCATCACGACGTTGGTTCGCCAAACTGACATCGCGTTGGTCCCGCTTTCATCGGCCCGAGCGCCTACGGCTGCTACGATTTCATGCTGCGACAACGACAATCCCGCCCTACCACTGCTGCTGAAATGTCTCGACACCCTCTCAGGGTTGAAGGGGAGGAGTCTTGGCTAATCTTCGGTCTTTTGCGTCGTAGCTCGCCTAGCTTTTGCAAAACCGCGGTCGGTCGCGATGAACCGCTGCAACATAGGAACGATCAACCTAGCCGGATCGACCGCAGGCTGCCCTTGTTCGCGCCCTAACAGATCGGCATAGTCGGCCAAGTCGTGATGAAGAGCAGCAGGCAACTCGACTTGAACTTTGATCGGCTTTTCTTCCGCGATAGGCCCCAGCTTGAGCTTCGACATTATCATCCCCCATATGGTTCGAGCACGAGATCGCGCGTCACGATAACCCGGACAGGGAATCCTGGCCGGACGGTGAGCGTCGGTGGCACATTAAGCTGCCGTCTGACGATCTGCTGACCCGCGTCGTTAAGCGTGTCCTGACCGCCGTTGCGGATCGCCTGGATCAAGCGATCATCATTGTCCACGGCGAGTTCGGCGCCGACGCTGAGCAGCGTGGAAAGTCCCGCCGCCTTGGCGAGATCCCACCAGTGGTAATCGACGCCGTCCTGCAGGCCGGCGAAACCTTCGGCATCGGCACCTGGCTGGCGCTCGAGCACGATCGAGCGGCCATTCGGAAAGATCAGCCGGTTCCAGACAAGCAGCACACGGCTTTGCCCGAACTGCACGTTGTTGTCGTACTGGCCGATGACGCGCGTGCCCTGGGGCACCAGAAGGATGCGGCCTGTCGGACTATCGTAGATGTTCTCCGTCACCTGGGCGGTGATCTGTCCCGGGAGGTCGGATCGGATGCCGGTTATGAGCGCCGCCGAGATGACTGCGCCGGCCTGAAGGATGTTCGGCGACGCCGGAGCAACGACGCGATCGGGCGCGACCGTCCGGCGATCGGCCGCTGCGTTGAGGAAGGCATTCTGGCGATCCTGCGCGGAGGGTGTGGCCGGCGGCGGCGCGAGGCCGAGGCTCGTCAAATCCGGCGCGGGCGGGAGTGCCGGGACACCTCCCGCCGCAGCGGGCGCCCCCCGGCTTTCCGATCCGGAGAAAAGGCGGCTGGTCCGCGCGGTCTCGATCTCCTGAAGGCGGCGCTGCTCTTCCGGGCTGATGCCGGGATTGGGCGTGGCGATTCCGGGTGTCGGCACCGGCTGTCCGCGATCCTGGGTGCTGAGGATCGGCCGCCCGAGGTCACCGGGAAGTGGCGGACCGAGCTGCGGCACGCCACTGTAATCTCGCGGCAGGCCGGCCAGTCCGTCAGCGGTCGAGCGGTTCTCGGTCGAATAGAGTTCGTCGTTCGGCCGACCGCCGTCGCGTGTCTGAAGCGCGTAGATCAGCGCACCGCCGAGCCCAACGCTGGCGACAAGACCGAGGCCGGCGAGAACCTTCCGCGATAACCGCGTGACGCGGGGCGGTTCGGCGCGCAGGCGCATCGGCGCTGGCCCGACCGGCTCGCCGGTCAAGGGCTGCCCATCGTCGGGCACTTCCTCATTCCGGGGCGGGTTCTCGCTCATGAGGTCGGCCTTCCGTCGGTGCGGAAGATCCTGACGCGCTTCTGCTCGCGACCGGAGCCGAAACGCAGTTCGGCGGCGGCGAACAGGCGGTCGACGATCATGTGGTGGCCGCGAACGCGGTAGTTCACCAGCTCGGAGGTATTGCCCTCGGGGCCGACGACGAAGAGCGGCGGCATCTCGCCCTGACCGATGCCGCGCGGAAACTCGATGAAGACCTGGCGGCCGTCATCGAAGGCGCGCAGCGGCCGCCAGGGCGCGCGATCACCCTCGATCGCGTAGCGGAAGTTGACGTTGGCGAGATCGACTCCGCTCGCCACCGGCTGGGCGGCCTGCGCCTCGGCGTTCTGCCGGCGCAGGGCGATGAGCTGGTCCTGCGGATACTGCCAGGAGACCGATGCCATATAGGTCCGCTCGGTCGAGCGCAGCTCCATGTGATAGGTGCGCATGTTGGTGTTGATGACGAGGTTCGTCATCAGGTCGGCCCGCGTCGGCTTCACGAGGATATGGATTTGGCGCGTCGCGCCCGATCCGCTCTCGGTGTCGCCAATGATCCAGCGGACCGTGTCCCCGGCCGCCACCGGACCGGCGCCGACGAGCTGCTCGCCCGGCTGAAGCGCGATGTCGGTGATCTGCCCGACAGCAGTATAGACCTGATAGAGCGCCCCTTGCGTCCAGGGATAGACCTGCATGGAGTTGATGAAGCCGTCGCGCACCGGCTGGACGCGGGCCGCCTCATTGGCCTGATTGACGCGCGCCGTCGGGTTGGTCGGCTCGGGCGCGCGTCGCGTCTCCGGCACGGGCTGCAACTGGCCGGGTAGCGGCAGCGGCCGCGGCAGCTCGACCACGGTGACGGGCGCTGGCGGATCGACCGTCTGCACAGCCGGGGCCGCATTGTCGTAGGAGATTTCCGGCGGTGGATTGGTGGTCGCACAGCCGGCCAGCGCGCTCGTCGCCAGCAGGACCGCAGGGAATGCGGCTTTCCGCAGAACTGCGAATACGATTGTGTGTGAAGCCGGATTTCCGGCTTTACGGAAAGACGGCTTCATTGCCCAAGCTCCCGTGACCAGTTGATGGCGTTGACGTAGATGCCGAGCGGATTGGCCCTGAGCCGGTCGGCGTTGCGAGGAATCTGCACGACGATCGTCAGGATCGCCGTCCAGCGCGTGGTTTCGGCGAGCTGGCCGTTCTCATAACGACGTTCGACCCAGGCGACGCGGAAACTGTCGGGAGACGCGCGGATGACGCTTGAGACGTCGACGGCGACCTGCTGGCGGCCGACCCGCGTGAACGGGTCGTTCGAGCGGGCATAGTCATTGAGCGCCATCGCCCCGCGATCGGTCGTGAAGTCGTATGCCCGCAACCAGTTCTGACGCACGATGATCGCGTCGGCAGGAATCGAGCGGACCTGCTCGATAAAGCGCGCCAGGTGGAAGGCGATCTGCGGATCGGTGGGACGATAGTCGGCCTCGGCCGGCGCCACGGCTTGAGCCTGACCGACGCGATCGACCTGCACCACCCACGGCACGATCGTTCCGCGTGCCGACTGCACGACGAGCGCGGTAGCGAAACCGGCGGAGAGGATCAGGGAGCCGAAGGCCATGAGCCGCCAGTTTTTGGCCTGGATGCGAGAGGCGCCGATGCGCTCATCCCAGACCTGCGCCGCGCGCTGATACGGCGTCTCGGGTTCGGCCGCTTTGCCGTAATGGGTGGTGGGTCGTTTGAACATCAGCGATCGCCTTCGGACAGGTTGACGGAGGAGCCGCCGCCGTGGGCGTCGCCGGAGCGGACGGCATGGGCCGTGGCTTGCACGGCATGGGTCATGCGCTGGGAGCGGCGCATCCGCTGCGCCCAGGCGGGCGGTCCGCCGGCATTGGCGGCACCGGAGGACGCGGCGCCGTCACCGGCGGCATCACCGCCGATCGAGCCCATGGTGGAGGAGCCGCCCGTCGCCTCGAACGCGGCTTTGCCACCGGCGTTGAAGCTGGAGCGCATGCTCTCGGCGGCGCGGGAGGCCGCACGGCGGAGCGGTGAGACCGCAGCGCTGCCACCGGCACGAGCGACCCCGCCAAGCCCCGAGGCGACACCTGTCGCGCCGGACTGCCCGGCAGCGCCAAGGCTGTAGGCAGTGGAAGCCCCGCCTGCGAGCGCAGCACCGCCACGGGCGGCTGCTGCTGCGCCACCGGCGAGTGCCGCGCCGCCGGACGCGGCTGCGCCGACCGCGCCGACGCCTGCCGCCACCATGCCGCCTGCGGCGAGGCCTGTGCCGACGGCGGCGCCGGCGCTGAGTTGAGGACCGCCGGAGACGATGCCGCTCGCGATCCCGGGACCGAAGATGCCGAGGCCAAGCAACGACAGAGCGGCGAGCACGATCGCCATAGCCTCGTCAATAGATGGGTTCTGGCCGCCGAAGCCGGATGTGAACTCGGAGAACAGCGTAGAGCCAATGCCGATGATGACGGCGAGGACCAGGACCTTGATGCCGGATGAGATGACGTTGCCGAGCACGCGTTCGGCCATGAAGGCGGATTTGCCGAACAGGCCGAACGGGATCAACACGAAGCCGGCGAGCGTCGTCAGCTTGAACTCGATGAGTGTGACGAAGAGCTGGATGGCGAGGATGAAGAAGGCGAGCAGCACCAGAGCCCACGCCAGGAACATGCAGGCGATCTGGATGAAGTTCTCGAAGAACGACCAGTAGCCCATCAGGCTGGAGATCGAATCGAGCAGCGGCCGTCCGGCGTCGAGCCCGGTCTGAGCGACCTTGCCGGGGCGCAGAAGGTCGGCTGTCGTGAAGCCCGTGCCGCTGGCCTTCAGGCCAAGGCCTGCGAAGCTCTCGAAGATGATCCGAGCGAGATTGTTCCAGTTGCCGATGATGTAGGCGAAGACCCCGACGAACAGCGTCTTTTTCACCAACCGTGCGATGATGTCGTCGTCGGCGCCCCAGCTCCAGAACAGCGCCGCTAGCGTCACGTCAATGACGATCAGCGTTGTGGCGATGAACGCGACTTCGCCGCTAAGCAGGCCGAAGCCGCTGTCTATGTAGCGGGTGAAGACCTCGAGGAAGTGGTCGATGACGCCGGTGCCGCCCATGATACTACCGTGCCTCGTCGGGCTGGGGCGCGCTTTCACGGCGGATCGGATTGTCGGGGATCTCGCGCGGAATCGCATTCGGCGGAGGCGGTTCGGGGAGACGCTCCATCGGACGAGCGCCGGGCGCGAGAAAGCGATGACGGTTCTCTGCCCAGGCTCGGAGGCACCCCGGATCGCGCGGCCCCGCTTCGCCAAGGGACTGGCAGCGGATCAATTCGTCACGCAGGGGATCGGCCTGAGCCTGGGTAGAGCGGCCGGATGGCCAGGCCGCCGGCGCTTCCTCCTTGCGGGTCATCTCGATCGCGGTCGCGGTGACCGCGACCGCGACGAACACGACGGCGCCAAGCCGCGCGAGCATCTTGCCGTCCATGACCATGTCCTCAGTTGCCGTTCGGGAACATGCGGGCGTTGCCGGGCTGGTAGCCCGTGCCCGGCGTCAGGAAGCGGCGGCGCTGTTCGCGGCCCTGTTCGGCCGCTGCCGCCCGCTCGGCCTCGGAGAGGCTCTGTGCGCGGCCATTGGCGGCAACGACGGCGGTGAGGTCAGCGAGCTGTTGTGCTTGCAGGGCGAGAAGCTGATTGCCCGCCTGCGTCGCCTGAAGCGCGCCGGTCGCGCCCTGGCTTTGGCCGACGAGCGCCGTCATCTCACCGCGATTGGTGTCGATGTTGCCGACGACGCCGGCCTGCACGCGCATGGCGTCCTGCAAGCCTCCGACTGTGTTCTGCCAGCGCTCGCGCGCTCCCGCGACGAGCGCCTGATCGGACGCCGACATCGACGCGTTGCCATAGGTGGTCTGAAACGCACGGTCGATCTGCTGGACGTTGAGGGCGATGCCCTGCGCCTCCGCGAGAAGTTGCTGGGTGCGCTGCACCGACTGCTGAAGCTGCTGAATCGATGAGTACGGCAGGCTCGCGAGATTGCGAGCCTGATTGATCAGCATGGTCGCTTCATTCTGAAGCTGGGTGATCTGCTGATTGACCTGCTGGAGCGTGCGCGCCGCCGTCAGGACGTTCTGCGCATAGTTGGTCGGATCATAGACGATCCACTGTGCGGCGGCCGGCGGGGCGAAGATTGGCGACAGCGCGAGCGGCGCGGCAAGGAGCGCGGCGCCGATGCGCAGCGCGCGTGAGCGGGAACGAACGGAACGGGTCATGGGCGTGCCTCCGGATCGGTTTGGGGGGTGATGTTGGTGAGGTCGGCGATGAGGTCGGCGGCCCAGCCGAGCCGGTTCTCGCCAAGCCATTCGGCAAGGAAACCATCCGTGCCGCTGCGGGCGTGAACCGCGGCGATCAGCGCCTGGTGCTGCTTCGACGAGGCGGCGCAGAGCGCCAGCGCTACGTCCGACAGACCCAGCTCGAAGAGCCGGTTGCCGCGGCGGGACTGGCAGTAATAGTCGCGCTTGGGCATCGCGCGCGCGAGGATCTCGATCTGGCGATCGTTGAGGCCGAAGCGGCGATAGATGGCGGTGATCTGTGGCTCGATCGCGCGTTCGTTCGGGAGCAGGATGCGGGTCTGGCAGCTTTCGATGATGGCTGGGGCGATCGCCGAGCCGTCGATGTCGGAGAGCGACTGCGTGGCGAAGACGACGCTGGCGTTCTTCTTGCGCAGGGTCTTCAGCCATTCGCGGAGCTGGCCGGCGAAGCCCTCGTCGTCGAGCGCGAGCCAGCCTTCATCGACGATCAGCAGGGTTGGGCGACCGTCGAGGCGGTCCTCGATGCGGTGGAAGAGATAGGCGAGCACGGCGGCGGCAGCGCCGGTGCCGATCAGACCTTCGGTCTCGAAGACCTGAACATTGGCCTCGCCCAGATGCTCGGTCTCGGCGTCGAGCAACCGGCCGTAGGGACCGCCGACGCAATAGGGTCGCAGCGCCTGCTTCAGGTCGTTGGACTGGAGGAGGACCGACAGGCCCGTCAGAGTCCGCTCGGCGATCGGTGCGGAGGCGAGCGACGACAGCGCCGACCAGAGGTGCTCCTTGACCTCGGGCGTGACGGCAACGCTCTCGCGCCCCAGGATCGCGATCAGCCAGTCGGAGGCCCAGGCCCGCTCGGCGACGTCGTCGATGCGGGCCAGCGGCTGGAGCGACACGCTGTCGTCCGATCCTTCGGTAAGCCCACCGCCGAGATCATGCCAGTCGCCGCGCATGGCGAGTGCGGCAGCGCGGATCGAGCCGCCGAAGTCGAACGCGAACACCTGGGATTGCGCATAGCGCCGGAATTGCAGCGCCATCAGCGCCAGCAGCACGGACTTGCCGGCGCCTGTGGGGCCGACGATCAGCGTATGGCCGACATCGCCGACATGGATGGAAAGCCGGAACGGGGTCGAGCCTTCGGTTCTGCCGTAAAGCAGTGGGGGTGCGTCGAAGTGCTCGTCCCGTTCCGGTCCCGCCCACACCGCCGACAGCGGGATCATATGGGCGAGATTCAGTGTCGAGATCGGCGGTTGCCGGACATTGGCGTAGACATGGCCCGGCAGGCTGCCGAGCCAGGCATCCACCGCATTGATCGTCTCTGGCATCGCGGTGAAGTCGCGGCCCTGGATGACCTTCTCGACCATCCGCAGCTTCTCGGCGGCGATGCGCGGATCGTCGTCCCAGACGGTGATCGTCGCCGTCACATAGGCCTGGCCGGCATAGTCGGCGCCCAGCTCCTGCAGCGCCATGTCGGCGTCGGCTGCCTTGTTCGCCGCGTCGGTGTCGACCAGTGCCGAGGCCTCGTTGGTCATCACCTCCTTGAGGATTGCAGCGATCGACTTGCGCTTGGCGAACCATTGCCGCCGGATCTTGGTCAGCAGCTTCGTCGCGTCGGTCTTGTCGAGGAGGACGGCGCGGGTCGACCAGCGATAGGGAAAGGCCAGTCGGTTCAGCTCGTCAAGGATGCCGGGCGTGGTCGCGGTCGGGAAGCCGACGATGGTGAGGATGCGAAGATGCGCATCGCCCAGGCGCGGCTCCAGCCCGCCGGTCAGCGGCTGGTCGGCGAGTAGCGCGTCGAGATACATCGGTGTCTCGGGGACGCGGACGCGGTGCCGCTTCGTCGAGACGGTGGAATGCAGATAAGTCAGCGTCTCGCCGTCATCGAGCCAGGCACATTCCGGCATGAAGGCGTCGATGAGTTGAAGGATGCGATCGGTGCGGTCTGCGAAGCCGCGCAGTACCTCGTGCGCATCGACGCCGGCATGATCGCGACCCTCGTAGAGCCAGGTCTCGGCGCGGGCGGCGTCCTCGGCCGGTGGCAGATAGAGGAAGGTCAGGAAATAGCTCGACTCGAAATGCGCGCCGGCTTCCTCGAAGTCGGCCTTGCGCTCGGCATCGACCAGGCCGGAAGCGCTGTCGGCGAACATGCTGGCCGGATAGGTGGCGGCGCCATGGCGCTGCGCCTCGACGAAGATCGCCCAGCCGGAGCCGAGGCGACGAAAGGCATTGTTGAGCCGGCCGGCGACGGCCACCAGCTCGGCCGGTACGGCGCTGTCGAGGTCGGGGCCGCGAAAGCGCGCCGTGCGCTGCAAACTCCCGTCCTTGTTCAGCACCATGCCTTCGCCGACCAGCGCTACCCAAGGGAGGTAGTCGGCGAGCCGGGTGTTGCGGTTGCGATACTCGGCAAGGTTCATCATCGCGTCGCTCCTCAGACCGACAGGTGGCCGGGGATGCGCAGATGCTTGCGCACGACGTCGACGAACTGGGGATCGCGCTTGGCGGCCCAGACGGCCGCGAAATGCCCGACGGCCCAGAGGCCGAGGCCGACCAGCCAGAGGCGCAGGCCGAGGCCGAGCGCGGCGGCCAGAGTGCCGTTCAGGATGGCCAGCGAACGCGGCGCGCCGCCGAGCAGGATGTGCTCGGTCAGCGCCCGGTGGACCGGGACTGAGAAGCCCGGCAGTTCGCCGCCATGATCCGCGCCGTCGGCCATCAGACGAGCGCCCCGCCGCCGAACGAGAAGAAGGACAGGAAGAAGCTCGACGCGGCGAAGGCGATCGACAGGCCGAACACGATCTGGATCAGCTTGCGGGCGCCGCCCGACGTGTCGCCGAAGGCCAGGGTCAGGCCGGTGATGATGATGATCATCACCGCGATGATCTTGGCGACCGGCCCCTCGATCGATTCAAGGATCGACTGAAGCGGCGCCTCCCAGGGCATCGACGAACCCGACGCGTGGGCGGCCGGCGCCAGGGCGAGTGTGAGGAAAGTGACCGACACCGCCGTGGCGATGTGGCGGCGGATGCGCAGGGCGTGCTTGATCATGACGGGTCTCCTGTGAGGGGCTGGCTTGCGGGGATGACGCGGTAGTCGCCGTCGGGGCCGAGTCCCTCGATGCGAGCGAGTTCAGCCAGGCGGCGCGAAGCGCCGCGGCCGGAGAGCACGGCGACGAGATCGATCGTCTCGGCGATCAGCGCGCGCGGGACGGTAACGACGGCTTCCTGAATGAGCTGCTCCATGCGGCGGAGCGCGCCGATGGCGGTGCCAGCGTGGATGGTCCCGACGCCGCCGGGGTGGCCGGTGCCCCAGGCCTTTAGGAGGTCCAGCGCCTCGGAGCCGCGCACCTCGCCGATGGGAATGCGGTCGGGGCGCAGGCGAAGCGAGGAACGGACGAGATCGGAGAGCGAGGCGACGCCGTCCTTCGTGCGCATCGCGACGAGGTTGGGTGCCGCGCATTGCAACTCGCGGGTGTCCTCGATCAGGACGACGCGATCCGAGGTCTTGGAGACCTCGGCGAGCAGTGCGTTGGTGAGCGTGGTCTTGCCGGTCGAGGTGCCGCCGGCGACGAGGATATTGCGCCGATCGGCAACCGCCTGGCGCAAGGTCTCGGCTTGAGCCGCCGCCATGATCCCGGCGGCGACATAGTCGTCGAGCGTGAACACGGCGACGGCCGGCTTGCGGATCGCAAAAGCCGGCGCGGACACCACGGGGGGCAACAGCCCCTCGAACCGCTCCCCCGTCTCGGGCAGTTCGGCCGAGACACGCGGGGCACCCGGATGAACTTCGGCGCCGACGTGATGGGCGACGAGGCGGATAATGCGCTCGCCGTCTGACGGCGACAGTCGCTCACCCGTATCGGAAAGCCCCTCGGAAAGCCGGTCGACCCAGAGCCGCCCATCGGGGTTGAGCATCACCTCGACGATCGCGGGATCTTCCAGAAACGTGGCGATCGCGGACCCGAGGGCTGTGCGCAGCATGCGCGCACCGCGAAGGATCGCTTCCGATTTCTGGTGAGTGGCCGCCACGTCGTCCCCGTTCTCTTGCGGGACCGCGACATGCGGCCCTGGATCGGGGATGAGTAGAAGAGGCAGAAATCATGGCCTGACAACAACCATAATGTGGTCGTCGTACTGTGGCGTACAAAGACAGGGAAACGGCGGAACGCCCGAATACTTGCGATGCGTAGATCAGTGATTATTCCGCGTCGCGCGCGGGAATGTCTTCCGCGATTTCCTGCCTGAGCTTCGGTCCTTGCGCGAGTCGTCGGCCAAGGGCGGTGACGAAAGCTTCGTAGCGCTCGGCGGCCTTGGCGCGCGCCGCAACCTGTGCCGGCTCTGGCAGTGGCGGATTGGACGTCAGCCAGAAGCGAATGAACACGGCGAGCGTCTCGACTGAAATGCCAAGATCGCGCTCCATCCGCGCGATGCGACGATCGAGCTGGTCGAGCCGCTTAGTGGTGGCCGCCTCTTGCCGTTCCGCGGCATCAGGCGACAAGAAGGAGGCGATGCCTGCTTCTGCGACCAGCGACAGGGATAGGTCTCGCCGCGCGGCGTGCGCGGCGAGCGCCTTCATCACATCGGGATCGAGATAGACCGACAGCCGCTGTTTCTTGAGAGGTTTCGTCACGGCCGCCCCCTACAACTCGATCCCGTCGCCCGGGTCGAGCGATGCCTGACGGGCGACCTGGCGCATGGTCTGGGTCATGCGGCTGAGGCGCGCGGCATCCTCCTCGACGTCATCCCGAGGATCGATTTCGAACTCGTTCTCGATGACTGCCTTGCGCTCGACGGTCTTCGTTCGGCTGAGTTCGGGCTGATGGCGACGCTCGGATTCTGTCGGATCATCGTCCGACGCCTCCTGCGCGGCGATCGGTGCGTGGAGATCGGGCGCTGACGGCAGCGCCAATTTGCTCCAGTCGTCGGCTTGACCTGTCCTCGGCTTCGTCAGGGTCGGCGGAGCCAAGATGCGCTCCTGAAGCCGCTGATCCTCATAATATCGCGCCTTTTTCGCCCGGATCGGCGGAATGCCGGCGACCATGACGATCTCATCGGAAGGGGGAAGCTGCATGATCTCCCCCGGCGTCAGAAGCTGTCGGGCGGTCTCAGAGCGCGACACCATCATGTGGCCGAGCCAAGGCGATAGCCGGTGGCCGGCATAGTTCTTCATCGCCTTCATCTCGGTGGCGGTGCCGAGCGCATCCGAAACGCGTTTCGCGGTCCGCTCGTCATTTGTCGCGAAGCTGACCCGAACATGGCAGTTGTCGAGGATCGAGTTGTTCGGACCGTAGGCCTTCTCGATCTGGTTCAGCGACTGAGCGATTAGGAACGCCTTCAGGCCGTAACCCGCCATGAACGCCAGGGCGCTCTCGAAAAAGTCGAGCCGGCCCAGCGCGGGAAACTCGTCGAGCATGAGTAGCAGCCGATGGCGGTTGCTCTTGGCCTGGAGATCCTCGGTCAACCGGCGTCCGACCTGGTTGAGGATCAGCCGGATCAGTGGTTTGGTCCGGTTGATGTCGGATGGCGGGACCACGAGGTAGAGCGTGGTCGGATGCTTGCCGCCGACCATGTCGGCGATGCGCCAGTCGCAGCGCCGGGTGACCTCGGCCACGACGGGATCGCGATACAGGCCGAGGAAAGACATCGCAGTCGACAGCACGCCGGATCGCTCGTTGTCGGATTTGTTGAGCAGCTCGCGCGCCGCGCTGGCGATCACCGGGTGCGGGCCCGCGTCGCCGAGATGGGCGGTCTTCATCATCGCCGCGAGCGTCGACTCGATCGGCCGCTTCGGATCGGACAGGAAAGCGGCGACGCCGGCGAGGGTCTTGTCGGCCTCGGCATAGAGGACGTGGAGGATTGCCCCGACCAAAAGTGCGTGCGACGTCTTCTCCCAGTGGTTCCGTTTCTCGAGCGACCCTTCCGGATCGACCAGAATGTCGGCGATGTTCTGCACGTCGCGGACTTCCCATTCGCCGCGTCGCACCTCGAGCAACGGATTGTAGGCGGCCGACTTCGCGTTCGTTGGATCGAAGAGCAGCACGCGGCCATGCCGAGCGCGATAGCCGGCGGTCAGCGTCCAGTTCTCGCCCTTGATGTCATGGACGATCGCCGAGCCCGGCCAGGTCAAGAGCGAGGGCACCACCAAGCCCACGCCCTTGCCGGAACGCGTCGGCGCGAAGCACAGCACATGCTCGGGGCCGTCATGTCGAAGATAGTCACGCTCGTGTTTGCCGAGCACGACACCATCTGGACCGAGCAGGCCCGCGGCCTTCAACTCGTCAGGGCGCGCCCAGCGGGCCGAACCATAGGTCTCGACGTTCTTCGCTTCGCGTGCTCGCCACACTGACATGCCAATCGCGACCGCGATGGAGATGAAGCCACCCGACGCGGCGATATAGGCGCCTTCGACGAAGATCGGCGGCGCATAGGCATCGTAGAAGTACCACCACCAGAAGAAGGCGGGCGGATAGTAGATCGGCCATCCGGCGAGCTCGAACCATGGCTGCCCGAGCTGAGGTTGGAAACCGAAACGGTAGGCAGTCCATTGCGTCGCGCCCCAGGTCGTCATCAACACGATCAGGAAGACGGTGAGGATCTGGCCCCAAAGAATCTTCGTCGCCGACATGGCGGGGCACTCCTTTCTTGTTTGGGCTAGATGCCGAGGCCGCGATTGCGGCCGAAGCTCCAGTCGACGCCGCCGCCTCCGCGCGAGACGCCGGAGATGTGCTGGCCGAGCTGGCGTTCGAGGGATGGCGACCAGGGCACGAGCTGGAAGCCGAGGCCGTCGTCGATCATGGCGAAGCGGCCCGAGGCGAGCGCGAAGCGCTGCCGATAGGTGCCTGCCACATACTCGCCCGTTCCGGCCTTCGAGAATGGTCGGCCGGTCTCGGCCGCGAGCTTCTCTCCGAGCGCTTCGACCTCGCGCTGGCGCAAGGTCTCGATCAGCCCCGGCGAGAAGCTGACGCCTCGCGTTTGCCGCTCGGCGAGGCCTTGGCTGATGAGGTGTTCGGCCCGCCGGTCCATGGCCTGGCGCACTTCCGCGCCGAAGCCTCCGCCGCCGAGTGCTACCGGCTCGCGGGCGATGGCCTGCCGGTCGAGCCAGGTGGCGCCGGTCGCATGGACCTGTCGCTCGATATCGAGATCGGAGCGAACGGCGAGCGCGACACGGCGGCGACCCTGCGCATCGTCGAACTTGCGCAACTCGACGATCGACCCCGGCGCGCTGTCGGCGGCGGCGTCGAGATCGGGGAGCTTGATATGGTGGGTGCGCCCATCGGTGCCGTCGACCACGGCATAGGCCGTGCCCTTCAGCTCGTCATCGAGCCCCCGATCGACAAGCCGCCCAATAATCGGATCGTCGAGGCTCTCGCCGGCGAGCACATAGCTCGCGGCGCCACGCTCGATGCCGCGCTCGCTCAGGCCACGATGGATGCGCTTGATGATGTCGCCGCGTTCGCCGAGCGCGCGCAGCGTCTTCTCGGCATTCTCCGAGACGACCCACTGACCAGGGCCGACCTGATCGGCGAGGCCCAGCGTCTCCAGCTTCCGTAGCCGGCCGACCTTCAGCGCGTGGAATTCGTCGGGCTGGCGATCAGGATGCGGGGCGAGATCGGCCACGCCCGTGCGATAGCTGTCGCGGGCGATCTGGCGATCGAGATCGGTCCAGCGCTCCGCGCCGACCTGCCGTTCGAGGTTGCGGCGGATCTCATGCTCTGTCCGCGGCCCCAGCTCCTGGGTGACGAGGTCCTGCGCGCGGGCGCGCATGCCCTCCTTGATGTAGTCGCGGGAGATGACGAGGTCCTGGCCGTCATCGGTCCGCCCCCGCAGGATGATGTGGACGTGGGGGTTGTCGGTGTTCCAGTGATCGACACCGATCCAGTCGAGCTTGGTGCCGAGGTCCTTTTCCATCTGGCCCATAAGCTCGCGCGCGAAGGTCTTGAGGTCGGACATATCCGTCGCGTCCTCGGGCGAGACGATGAACCGGAAGTGATGCCGGTCGTCCTGGGTGCGCTCGGCGAAGGCCTTCGGATCGGCGTCCTCGCTCTCTGGGCCGAACAGGTGCGCCTTCTCTCCATCCCGGGTGACGCCCTCGCGGCGGAGGTAGCTGAGGTGAGCTGCGAGCGGCGCGGCCCGCGCGCTATGACGGACGACGCGGGTCTTGATGACCGTGTTGCGCGATCGGCTCGTGAGAAGACGATTGGCCTGCACCGTCGCGCGCTGCCCGCGCCCGAACCGCGAGCGGTTGCCCTTGCTGATCTGTCCGGTGCGCGAGATGCGGCCGCCAGCCCGCTGTGCGGCCGCGAGCGCCTGGGCGATGAAGGGCCGTGCCTGCTGGGCGCGGGTCGAGCGGATGCGACCAGGCCGGATGCGGAAATCGTCCTCGCCGCTCATGGTCGAGGCCCCGCACATCGCGCAATCGCGCGGAATTCTTTGGCGAAATGGCGAATGCGCAGGCTGCGCCGATCAGGCGCACCTCGCGCAGATGCGCCATAAGTCCCTGAAAACACACGACCGCACCAAGCCGCACATCGCCGGCTTTTATCTCGCCATCGTGCGGTTGTGCTGTCGGCTCCTCCTCTCCAGACCGCCCTTCGTCCGCCAGAACACGCCACAATGCGAACGGGTGCGAACGCGGTCATCGCGGACCACCGGGGACATTGCGCGCGACGAAAAGGCCATCGGTGCGCGAAGCCACCGGGCCTTGATCGCGCTCCGGGGCCGCCGCCGTCGTCGCGTCTGGCTCGCCCTCAGACTGCACCGGCGCTGCAGGTCCACTGCCAGCCGACTGCACGACAAAGAGCGGCGCCCGCGTCCAGGCGAGCGGATCGGCCGCCGCCACAACGACGGGGCCGGCGAGGTCACCGCCGCGGACAACGGGGGCAAGCGCGGCGACATAGGCGCGCGTTTCAGCCGGCAATGGGCGGCCCGCGAGATACTCTTCGTAGCGGCCCGGACCCGCGTTGTAGGCCGCCAGGAAGCCGGGCGATCCGTAGCGATCGTGCATCTCGCGCAGATACGCAGCGCCGGCCAGAATGTTGTCGCGCGGATCGTAGGGATTGCCGCCGAGCCGATGCCGGACGCGCAGTTCGGACCAAGTGGCGGGCATGATCTGCATCAGGCCCATTGCGCCGGCCGAAGAGATGGCGCGCACATCGCCTGCGCTTTCGACGCGCATGACGGCGCGTATCCATGCCTCTGGAACGCCGAAACGCTGCGCCGCCTCGGCGATGTAAGGGCCATATGGATCGCTGCGTGATGGCCGCTCGACCGGCGTCTGCTGGGCGTGGGCAGTGCTCGCGACCGGTGCGGCGAGGATCAGGCCGGAAAGGAGAAAGAGGGCTGCACGTCGGAGGGCGATCCTCCCTCCGACGACAGGCTTGATGCGCGCGGCGGGCATCGCTCAGTCCCGCTCGCCGCGCTTCGGCGGGCGATTCCAGTGCAGGCCCCAGGCGGATTTGTCGTCGGCCGACTGGAACAGGTTGGCGCGGATCGGATGTTCGAAGGTCGGATCGTCGAGCTGCAGCGAGACGTAGTCGCCGGCCTTCTCGCCGGTGCGCTTCCAGCCCGCGCCGATCTCCGCGCCGGTCTCGTTGCTCATCGTGTCGAGCACATGGACGCGGTAGTCGGGCGCGTTCTCGGCATCGGACGGCTCGGCCGCGACGATGATGATGTCCTGATGCAAGGACAGCGTCGTCAGGTGGCCGATGAAGCCATCATTTTCGCGAATGAATTGACCGATCACGGGCATGGGTCGTCTCCTTCATATTGCGGTGGATAGGGTCATGGGCGCGCCGTCACCGCGTCGGCGCGCGCCAAACGAAGCGGCTATCGCCGTCCTCGTCGGTATAGAGAGGGGTTGCCCGGCCGATCACGGCGGAGGCCGGGAGCGGCCCGAAGTAGCGACCGTCGAGGCTGTCGCGGACCTGCCAGTTCATCAGGAACAGCTCGCCGTTCGCGACCAACCGGCAGCCCTGCCAGACGGGCAGCGGGCGCCCGCGACGATCGCGATCGAGCGCGTCGCCCATCGGCACGCCGTCGACCGTGATGGCGAGCCCGGTCCGGCAAACCCGTTGTCCCGGGACCGCGGCGACGCGCTTCAGGAGCGGCACGCCGCGTGGCAGGTAGCCGCCATCGGACAGGAAGGTTGCGAGCGGCTCGGGTGCGTCGACGGCGACCAGATCGGTCACGTCGAGCGCGCCCACGTCGCCGATTGTGTAGAAGCCGACCGGCGTGCTGGCGGACGCGTTCCAGATCAGGCGCGGCGCGAACGAAGCGATCGAAGCCACGCCGATAAGCGAGACGGCCGCCGTAGTGACGATGGCGTAGGTAAGCCGGGTCATGCGCCGATCTCCCGACGCAGAAGAAAGGCGCGATGCTGGCGCGGACCATAGGCGCGCGGTGTTTCGCCGACGGTCATTCGGTTGTGGACATGGCGCCAATGGTCCGGCGAAACCTCGATCGGATCGATGCCGCGCGCTTCGATGGCGTCGATGAACTGGAGCATGCGCTCCACCTTTGGCCAGCCATCGACGTGCAGCAGGACCTCTGCGCCAGGCGTCACGGTCGGGACCGTCTGACACGGCGCATCGCACTCGACTGTGCGTAGGATGTCGAGGCGCGAGACCACGGTGCCGTGTTCGTTCCCCGCCCAGCGCACCAGCGCGAGGACGCTGCCGGGAGGGAAGAAGAGGATGCGACGGCGGCGGTCGAGGATCTGCTCGCGCCGCTCGCGACCGAAGCGGACCCAGTGCTCCGTCTGCTTCTCGATCCAGACGAGTTCGACCTGGGTGAACGCTTCGGGCGGCGGCTCGGCGGCAGCACGGCCGACGCGTTTTGGCGCGGCGACAAGGCCGGTCATTGTCCTTCTCCTGACGGGGGTGGGAATTCGCGCTCGAACAGCGCGCGCAGCATGTCGGCGACGGTCTGGCCGCGCTGGAAGGCGGTGATCTTGATGCGGCCCCGCATGTCGGCGGTTACGTCGATCGTCAGCCGGGCCGAGAAATCCTCGGCGGGCTGGCCGCGGGGCGCGTGGCGATCGGGCGCCTTGATCCAGCTTTCGGGATCGGCGGGACGCGCCGCAAAGCTGCGCTTCGGGGACCGCTCGCTCATGCGCCGATCCTCGCGACTTCCGCCGCGAGCGCGGCGATCTCGCGCGCGCCAGGGCAATCCTCGTCCTGCTCGGCGGCGAGCCGGCCGGTCTGCACAACGTCGGCAAAGACGATGCGCTGGCCGATTGTGGTCGAGAGCAAGGGCGGGTCGTGATCCGCCAGCGTTTCGGCGGTCTCGCGCGCCAGGATCGTGCGGGCAGCGCACCGGTTCAGCACGAAGCGCGCGGCGAGCTGCGGGCGATAGATGCGGGCCTCGCCGAGCAGCGCCAGCATTTCGGCCGACGCCCAGCCATCGAGCGGCGACGGCTGCACCGGGATCAGCACGAGATCGGCCGCGAGAAGCGCCGAGCGCATTAACCCCGCGACACGGGGCGGGCCGTCGATCACGACATGGTCGACGTCGCGGGCCAGCTCCGGCGCTTCACGGTGGAGCGTGTCGCGGGCCAGGCCGACGACACCGAACAACCGCTCCAGCCCCTCCCGGCTGCGCTGTTGCGACCAGTCGAGGGCCGAGCCCTGTGGGTCGGCGTCGATCAGCGTGACACGCTGTCCACGGCGAGCCCATTCGCCGGCGAGATGGAGGGCGAGCGTCGTCTTCCCGACGCCGCCCTTCTGATTGAGGAGGGCGACGATCATGACGGTCTCCCGGCGATCGGGGACTCGTCCACAGCGGCCGAAAACGGCCGTTGCGTTAGAAAGATTCCGTAGGAATCTAGGTTAGATAAGTTACGGGGCTCGCAAGCTGCTGATTCAGCGCGAGGAATCGACGATTCCGGTCCCCGATAGCACGAGAGTCCAGTCCCCGATGGCACGATAGTGCCGGTCCCTGATAGCACGACACTATTCACAGCTTATCCCCAGGGTGAGATTTGGTCCGGCGACGACGGCGCGGGGTGCCGAGGGCATCCGGATCGGTCGGCACGAAGGAGAGGATTTCCGGACCGCCGACGCCCTGCTCGATGGTCAGGCGGTAGCCGGGGAGCGGCTGGCGTTTGACGATGTCGCGGAGGTCGTAGGCGAAGTGCTTGAGCGGCGAGAGGCTGCCGGACTTCGAATGGAGATGCGGGAAGTCGAAGCTCCAGCCGAACTCCTGGCGACCGCCGTGCTTGCGCACCAGGCGGTAGAGCCAGCGTTCGAGCCCGCCGGTCAGGCCGAAGTAGTTTCGGTCGATCGTGAGTACGAGCGCGTCGTCCAGCACGGCGCCGTAGAACCAGTCGGGGACTATCAGTTCGAGCCCGAGCGGGCGGCCTCGGTGATCGGCGCGTTCCTTCCACTCGTTGATCCAGGAGAAGCGGTGCATCCGCCGCTCGGTCGGCTGACGGATGGACGTCGCCACCGTGGTCGACTGAAGCCGATCGAGTGCGGCCTTCAAGCGGTCGTAATCGCGCAGCGACACGCCACGACCGATGAAGTTGAGGATTTCATAGGGAGTGGTCGCCATTAGGCGCGACGGCCGCAGGCCGAGGTCGCGTGCTTCGACGATCTGCGAGGCGGCCCAGATCAGGACGTCGGCGTCCCAGATCGTCGCCATGCCGTGCTCGGCGACGGCTTCGACGCGAATCTTCACCGAGCCTGCCTTGAAGTCGATCGGCGCCAGGCGCTTCGACTTGGCGAGCGAGAAGAATGGATAGGCCATGAGGTCCTGCGCATCGCGGGGCGCAAGATCGCCGGGCAGCGCCCGGAACAGATCGAGCTGCGCACGCTCATCGCGATGCTGGTGGCGGGACGGCATGGCGCGCCGTCTCAGCGCGGAAAGCGCCCGCCGGCGGTGGCGGGAGATTTCGGCTGACGCTTGGCGGGCAGAACAGTGCCTGCGCGTGGATCGGAGGTGGAGGTCACGAGACCCTGGTCCGCCCAGGCCTGGAGGTCTTCCACCGCATAGACGACGCGACCACCAAGCTTGCGATAGGTCGGGCCGGTTCCGTAGGTACGGTGCTTTTCGAGCGTGCGCTCGGATAGGCCGAGGAACCGCGCGGCTTCCTGCGTTCTGAGATAGCGCTGCGGAATACTGGCGGCTATTTCGGCCATGATCGCACCTCCGTGTGCTCGCTGGTTGCCGCTGCGAACGAGCGGCGGGTTGCGAGCACCGTGGCGGGAGGCCGGCGCGTTCGACAGGAACGGAATTAGGAAGTTATTTTCGACACCGAGGGCGTGTCATCGCGAGCGACGCGGAAGCCGAAGGATTTTGCGGTAGCCGCCACGGACGAACGCCAGGCCGTCCCGGGCAAGGCGGACCGTCGTCTCGCGGACAGGGTTCTCGACCCAAGTCGCCGAGTCGTGTTTGAGGTTCGGGAAGAGCTGCGCGGCGATCTGGCGGTAGCTCGCTCCTGCGACACGGGCGTCGACGACGCGGAGCATCAGGCGAGCGCGCCGCTGGCGCTGCGGCGTGACTCGGGGGTCGGCGGGCGCACGCCGGTTCTTGATGGCGGCCCAGAAGCGCGCCAAAGCGGTGAGGCGGTCCGGCAGCAGATCATCGAGAATGAGAAGCGCGGCGAGCGCTTGGCGGCTGGACAATGCGGTCAGCGCGACGTCAAAGCTTTCGCGTCGCATCTCAAGCCGGACGAGCGCCTCGTCATACTGAAGGATTACATGGGCGTGCACATCTTCAGCGGTGAACGGGGGACCATCGGGCGCTGGGCCTGTCGTCAGGATGATCGCAGCCGGATCGACTTGCGGGGTCCAGAAGATCGGCTGGATGAGCGCCGAGTTGCGCGGGTCGGCGACGAAATCGCAACCCCCATTGGGCGGCAAACTCGCGCGCGGCGCTCTCGCTCAAGCGCCCGACGGCTATCAGCTCCCGATAGGATTTTCTGTAGTCTGGGTTGCGCCGCAGAAACTCCCAGGCAAGATCACCGGGCGTTAGCGCATCGATGTAATCGTAAGCGGCCTCAGACCGCCAGCTTTCGTCCTCGGACATCCTCCACCGCCTCCGCGCAATAAGACGCAACGCGAGTTATGCATGGGGCACGATTCCAAGTTGAATGAGGCTTGGGAATAACGAAGGTGGATGAAGGTGATGCGCGTTCCGCATCACCTCAGTGCGCGCGGGAGCCAAGGAACTCGCAGAAGCCGCCCTGCGTCATCCATCTGGCGCGTTCAAGATGTGCGTCGTAGACCTGCCGAGCGCGGGGCTCGTCCCGATCGGCCTCGAGGTCGAAGAGGACTTTAGCCACCTCTCGCCAATCCGCCCCTTGCGCCTCGGCATCGAGCAGACGGGCGTAGAGCTTTAGATGCGTCCGATCGTAGGCCGTCAGCGCCGCGCCGCCCGGTGGCTGGTCGAGAAAGTCCGTCTTGGTCACAACATCCCCCGAAGACGCGGTTTATCCATTCCGGGAAACATTGTTAACGCTGATTTGATCGCAATGATGAAGCGGGCAACACATGCGCGACGTCGTCGCGTTGCCGCGATAGCCGGAAAATCAGGCGTCTTTCTTAGCATCGACCAACAGCACTCCCTTGCCCTGGTCGGAGTTCAGGAAGACGATGCCGGCGCGTTCGAAAGCTCGTCTCACCTCATCGCGAGTCGTCTCGTACACCTCCAGCCCGCTATGGGATTCGAGGCGCTTGAGAGCGGTCAATGAGACCCGGGCCTTGTCCGCGAGCGTCTCCTGTGTCCAACCCAGCAACGCGCGTGCGGCCCGAAATTGTCGGGCGGTGATCATGCATGATCACCTCCCACACGGTCCTACGCGCACGCTAAAACTACGACTATAATAGTCGCTCTCGCCTCTGAATTCCAGCAATTTCGCCCTCGGCGAGCGGACTGCCGGTGTCGAAGCCGCTGCCTGATTCGGTCGTTCGAGAATGCGAAGGCCCCGGCCTTCCGGCCGGGGCCTGACGCGGGTCCTCAGTCGCTGCGCCGCCCGTTGGGACGGGACCAGATCAGCGAGTAGGTGTCCGCGTCCTCGTCGTCGAAGAGGTTGGCGTAGATGGGGCTGTTGAACGAAGGGTCGTCCAGCTTGAGGCCCAGATAGTCGCGGCCCTCGTTGGAGCGCTTGGTCCAGGCGGCCCCGATCTCGGCACGGCCGACCAGAACCCGGTGGCTCGGAGCGTTTTCGCCGGTGGCGCGGGTGTCGGGGACGATGCGCACGCCCTTGGCCTGGACGCTGAGGGTGACGATTTCGCCGGTGAACTCGTTCGAGACGGTCTTCTTGAAGGTGCCGATGGTCGCCATGGTAAGTCTCCGTTTTTCCGTATTCGAGCCCGCACCATTGCGGCCTCGATGGCGATCGGTTGGCCGGAGGCGATCGACGGCGCACCCCGAAGGGGCTGGACAGCTAAGGAGGGGTTTCTTGTCCCGCGAGGAATGGCGGCGCAGCCGGCAGGGGAAGAAAGTTCGACGCCGCTGTTGCGTCATAGGCGATCGAGGCGTCAGCCGGCCTTCGGCCAGATCAGGCCATTGAAGAGGCCGTTTGGAGCGGTTGAGGCACGGTCAGGAAACGGATGCGATGGCGGCCACCCTGCATCGGCATACCGGCGCTGATGCGGACCCCCTGGCGATTGCTCCCTCGTACAGGCAAGTCGCGCTGCATCCTCGCCGTCGCCGCTATCGGAGGGATCGTGACGCCCGGTAGCAGGTCGCGCACGCCGATGCAGTTGCCCCGGAGCGCTTCAGCGGGGTCGTGCGCAGGGTCTAGCGTCGAGTTTCGCTCCACGCTCCAGCCACACGCGCCTCAGACTGCGGAGGCGTTGGCGCCAACGTGATTTTGGTCCGTCGCATCGGCGCTGAATGTGGTCAGGCTCGCGCGAGGCCCGGACCGGATGGGGCGGGGGCCGTCGCCATCCCGGCGACCCGCACGAAGGCGGTAATGCCAACGGCAATCGCGCCGATGATCGAGAAGGCCATCTGCCAACCGTCGGACGGCATGAGGTGTTTGACGATGCCGTGGGTGGCATGGAAGCCGGCGAGCGCGGCCGGGGCAACAAAGGCGATGGCGACAAGCAGCTTCAGCCAGATGGGTCGCACGAACGCGATCATGAGGTTGCCGATGGCAAGAGTGATCGCCGCAGCGACCAAGCCGACAAGAATGGCGCCCACGATGCCGGCGCCGGTGCCGTGCGCCCAAGCGCCGACGGTCACGCCGACGAAGGCCGGCAATGCGAAGACGGCGAGAGTGAACAGCAGCCAGCACAGCGCGGCAATAGCGGCGAGCGAGGCGAGAATTGCGAGAATGATCATGGCGGTGGACTCCGTGACGATTGGTCTGACGGTCGCGCCTTCCACCACCACCACGGCACATGGCAACTGTAGCCGAAATGCGTCCGCGCCGGGAGCGGAAATCGCTGAGGATCTCCGCCCGGCAGCGGATCGCGCCGGTTACGGGGCGAAGGGGTCGATCTCATGGATGATCTCCGAGGCGTCCCCGTCGTATTCGCTGGCGGGAGCCACCGACAGGGTGCCGTCTCCGGCCTGGAAGATGACGATGGCGGCCATCAGGGTTGTGGCGAGGCTGAAGGCGAAGGCGTGAGCGTCGTTGAGGGACATTTGCTTGGCTCCTGCTGGAGCGGGGGACCATCCCCCGCCGACAGGCGCCCGAAGTGTTCGGCCGTGGACTGCAATCACCGCGCAGGCGCAGCCGCAGCGGCGGCATGCTCGCATAGCCGACCCTTTATGGGTTGATGGCGACAAGTCTGCGGCTGAACCAAGGATCAGCGCTGAAAGGCGGGGGTGGTTCTCGTGTAAGGAGACCAACGTTACTGGCCTCGAACCTTACTCTGCTTTGCTCCAGCCAAGTGCCGCTGGACGAGGATCTAAGATATTCTGCCGACGGCAGGCGTGGTGTCGCGAGGGAGGGCCAATGGCGGAGTTCACAGGTAGAGATCTGCATCTCGTGAAGAAGGCTCTCGCGATCGCCGTGTTGGCCATCGAACGTCAGCCGGGTCCCTTTCAGTCTTCCTCCGACCAGGCGGATATGAAGACGCTGCTCGATGCGCTGATCGAGAGCGATACTGAGCTCGCGCACTATGCGCGATCCGCCCGGATAGCAGTGACAGGCAAGCCGGACTGAAAGCGGCTTTGCGAGAATACGCCAACGCGCTTCTGCGGGATGGCATCAATGCAGAGAAACGTAAGGGCGGCGCTTAAGCGCCGCCGAATTTCCAGACTGGGATGCCGAGCTTCTTCGCCTTGTCGGCGAGGTTGTCCTGAATGCCGGTGCCCGGGAAGTGCATGACCCCGATCGGCAGGACGTCGAGCATCTGATCATTGCGTTTGAACGGAGCGGCCTTGGCGTGTTTGGTCCAGTCTGGAGCAAATCCGACCTGCGGCACCTTGCGATGGTCGGCCCAGCGGGAGGCGATCTTCTCAGCGCCCTTCGGTGACTTGCCGTGGATCAGCACCATGTCGGGATGCTTGGCGTGGACCTGGTCGAGCTTGGCCCAGATCAGCGTGTGATCGTTGAAATCGAGCCCGCCGGTGACGGCGATCTTAGGACCGGCCGGAAGCAGAACCTCGTTGTCGGCACGCTTCTTCGCGGCGAGGAAGTCGCGGCTGTCGATCATTGCCGAGGTGAGGTTGCGATGGTTGACCATCGATCCGCTGCGGGGACGCCAGGGTGAGCCGGTGTGCCGTTCGTAGTGCTCGGCGGCCTGGTCGCGCATCAGCTCGAAGGCGTTGCGACGTTCGATCATCGTCTGCCCTTCGGCCGTCAGGCGCTCCAGCTCGACGGCCTTCACCTCGGAGCCATCCTGTTCGCGTTGCCCACGGCGCTGCGCCTGCTCATTGTCGTCCAGCTCGCGTTCGATCCGGTCGGTGGCTCGGTGGAAGACGTTGACGGTCGACCAGAGGAGATCGTCGAGGTCGGGCTCGAGGCGGGTGTCTTCCAGGGTGACGATCAGGGCGTCGAAGACATCGGCGATGGCGCCGGCGACGTGGTTTCCTTCGGGCAGCGGCCTTCCGTCGGGTTCGTCCGCGAAGGGACGGTAGCCATAAAGCTGAAGCTCGGAGAGGACGTGGTCGGTGGGGGATGATTCGTGATGCGGCTCGTAGCTGTCGTCGTGCTCGCTCATCGGGATGCTCCTTCGTCGGTGTGACCGCGACCCTCGCGGCCTTCTGGCGACGAAAGCCAGCAGGCGGTCCGGACCTGCACCCGGAGCGAAGCGAGAGGGCCGGAGCGCAGCGGAGGACGGCGAAGGCCGGCTATTTTGTTTCGCGATGGAAAGGCCCGAAGGGCCGCCGGAAAATAGTCGGGCGCCGACGTTGTCGGTCCGGGCCGTTTGCTGGCCGATCGCCCTCTCGAAGGCCAGGTTGCGGCTCTCCCTGACCCTTGGGAGTATCCGAGCGGGTAATAAGCGACGGCGTTGCCGCCACCAGCATTCCTTCCAGCTATGCCGCCAGCGCCATGAAGCGCGCGACGTCCTGGGGAGCGATCTGTACCCGCGCCGCTGCCCGCAGGCTTTCCAGTCCAGCCAAGCGGAGATCCTCGTTGAAGTCGCCCAGCCTCGGAGACACGACGATCGCCTCGATCCCGGCCGCGTTCGCCCGTTCGATCAGCGTCGCCATCGCACTGTCGCCGGCCGGGTCGTTGTCGCGCGCGATATAGAGCCTGCGCAGTGTCTCGGGGAACAGGATGGCGGAGAGATGCGCTGCCGAGAGCGCCGCCGCCATGGCCATTCCGGGCAAGACGCATCGCAGCGACAGCACCGTCTCGATGCCTTCGCCCGCCGCCATCACGTCGCCCGGTACACCGAAGCGGACCGCGTGCCCGAGAAGGTCGCCCATCGCTCGCCTCGGTGTGTCGATCGGCGCCTTGTCCGAGCCGTCCGGGGCGAGCCAGGTGCGATGCGCGCCAGTGATCCGGCCAGCCAAGTCGGTGACAGAGGCGATCATCGCCGGCCAGGTCTCGGTCGGGGAATGCTCGTCAGGACGATAGTAGCAACGGGGATGGAAGCGCAGTGATCCGGTTCCGTGCAAAGCCGTAATCGCACGTTCCCGTAGATACGCTTCCACGACAGTGCCCAAAATCGGCTTTGACATGCCGACAAGCCTTCGTGCCGCTTCGGGCGATCCGGTTGGGACTGGTGATCTGCGCTCGCCACCTTGCGAATGCTCCGGCTCGGGATGTGGCATGGACAGGAAGGTGCGCGCCTCGTCGGCGACGTCCTTGAAGTCGATCAGGCCGCAGCTTTCGCGAATGACGTCCAGCAGGTCGCCATGCTCACCTGTCGCGGCATCGGTCCATTTGCCTGCGGCCCCCTTGCCGGTGTCGCCGCCTTTCAGGCGCACGAACATCGAGCGGCCCGGCGTGTTGCGGACATCGCCGACCAGCCAGTAGCGGCCCTCGCGATGACCGGCCGACAGATAATGACGGCAGACCGCCTCGGCCTGTCGGCCGAGACGCTGCGCCAGTTCGGAAGCATCATGACGGACCATCACGCTGCCTCCCGCTCGCCGATGCGCTCGACGGGAAAGCGCTCCAGCACCTTGGCGAGGATCGACGGACCGGAAGCGTCGGTGGGCACGAAAAAGCGCAGCTTCCACGAGATGATCTCGCTGAACAGGCCATAGGCTCGCAGGCGATCGCGCATCGCGTCGGTGAAGCCGGACAGTTCGATGCGGTTGGCGCCCATGACGCGGACGCGGCGGAGTTGCATAGCCTCGGCGAGGTCGAGGATGGTCCGGCCGTCGATCAACGCTGTGAAAGCGTCGTCCGGTGTCAGCGTGCCTGCGTCCGATGCCAATGCGCCCGCCACCCAGGCCGGCGAGACACGACGGCCGATGATGCGCTCGCCTGCATCGGTCTGAAGCCGATAGACACGGGTCGACTCGTTCGGCAGCCGCTTCCAGATCGGCAGCAGCAGTCCAGCAACGATGTGGATGGTGCTGTCGGCAAATTCCGGCACCTCGGCTATCTCGGCCGTCCATGCCTCCATGAAGCCGTTCCGATCGGTTTCCTCCCAATGGCTCTCGTCCATCGAGCGCAGGGTGGCGTGATGCTGTTCCATCGGGCGGATCAGCGCCACGCGCCGTTCGATCTCGCCATCGTCGAGCATGATCGACGATGCCGTAACCTGCACGGCGGCTCGGCCGGAGCGGCCGTTGACCAGCAGCTTCGCGCGTGGGTCTGCGAGAAAATCGAACGCGGCATCGAGTGAGGTCGGCCGGTTGCGTTCGCGCCGGGTGATCGTAAGCAACTGCGTCTCGGCGCCAGCGCCCGGATGGACATGGATGGTGCGACGGTCGGTGACGACAAAGCTCTCGGCCTGGAGCGTCTCCAGCCCAAGGTCATAGACGCCGCTGGCGACGGCACCCTCGATCTTGGCGTTCAAGAGCTGCTCGAACGCCGTGAACAGGATGCCCTGCAGTTCGATCGTCAGCGCCAGCAACCGGTTGAGGAAGGTGGTGATCGGCGGCAACTCGTCCTTGATGCCGTTGTCGTCCGTCAGCTTCAGCCCGGTGGCGTCTTCGAACATCTGGAGCGAGCAACCCTCGACCTTGCCGCGGACCAACAGGAGATAGAGCTGGCGCAGCGCATCGCGCGCATAGTGCGATTCCAGATTGTCCTCGGGCCGGAACAGGCCCTGACCGCCGGTCTGGCGCTGGCCGCGCGTGATTGCGCCCAGCGTGTCGAGCCGGCGTGCGATCGTCGACAGGAAGCGCTTTTCGGCCTTCACGTCGGTGGCGATCGGCCTGAACAGCGGCGGCTGTGCCTGGTTGGTGCGGTTGGTGCGACCAAGTCCCTGGATGGCGGCGTCGGCCTTCCAGCCGGGTTCGAGCAGGTAGTGGACGCGGAGCCGCTGGTTCCGCGCCGACAGGTCGGCGTGATAGCTGCGGCCCGTACCGCCAGCATCCGAGAAGACGAGGATGCGCTTCAGGTCGTCCATGAAGGCTGAGGTTTCCGCCAGATTGGCCGAAGCGGCGCGGTTCTCGACGGCGAGGCGTTCGCCCCTTCGGACAATGCGACGGGACCTGCCGGTGACTTCTGCGACGATATCCGTGCCGAAGCGCTGGACGATCTGGTCGAGCGCGCCCGGGACCGGCGGCAAGCTGGCGAGCGTCTCGATCAGCTCGTCGCGTCGGGCCACGGCCTCCCGGCTCTCGACGGGCTGGCCGTCCCGATAGACCGGCCGCGACGACAGATTGCCCGCGCTATCGGAGAAGGGCTCGTAAAGCTGCACCGGAAAGGAATGGGCGAGGTAATCGAGAACATACTCCCTTGGCGTTATGTCGACGCGGACGTCGTTCCATTCCTCGGTCGGGATCTCGGCCAGGCGGCGTTGCATCAGCGCCTCGCCGGTCGAGACGATCTGGATGACAGCGGCGTGGCCATCGGCGAGGTCCTGATCGATCGACCGGATCAGGGTCGGCGTTTTCATGCTGGTGAGGAGATGACCGAAGAACCGCTGCTTGGCGCTTTCGAATGCCGAGCGGGCAGCGGACTTGGCCTGGCGGTTCAGCGTGCCGCCATCGCCGGTGATGTTGGCGGCTTGCATCGCTGCGTCGAGATTGTTGTGAATGATCGAGAACGCCCCGGCATAGGCATCGTAGATGCGCGTCTGCTCGGGCGTGAGCTGGTGCTCCAACAGTTCATATTCGACGCCGTCATAGGAGAGCGAGCGCGAAGTGTAGAGGCCGAGCGAGCGCAGGTCACGGGCCAGCACCTCCATCGCCGCAACGCCGCCGTCCTCGATCGCTTCGACAAATTCGGCCCGCGTGGCGAAGGGGAAATCCTCGCCGCCCCAGAGGCCGAGGCGCTGCGCATAGGCAAGATTGTGGACCGTGGTGGCCCCGGTCGCCGAGACATAGACGACACGCGCGTTCGGCAAGGCATGCTGAAGCCGCAGGCCCGCGCGGCCCTGCTGCGAGGCCGAGACGTCGCCGCGTTCGCCCTTGCCGCCGGCGGCGTTCTGCATGGCGTGACTCTCGTCGAAGATGATCACTCCATCGAAGTCGGAACCCAACCATTCGACGATCTGCTTGACGCGCGAAAGCTTCTCCCCACGGTCGTCGGACCGTAGCGTGGCATAGGTGGTGAATAGGACGCCTTGGCCGAGGGTGATCGGCTTGCCCTGCGGGAAGCGCGACAGCGGCGTCACCAGCAGGCGTTCCATGCCAAGCGCCGACCAGTCGCGCTGCGCGTCCTCCAGCAGCTTGTCGGATTTGGAAATCCAGACCGCTTTACGGCGTCCGCGCATCCAGTTGTCGAGGATGATGCCGGCCGACTGGCGGCCCTTGCCGGCGCCGGTGCCGTCGCCCAGCATGAAGCCGCGGCGGAAGCGGACGGCGTGCTGAGCATCATCCGGCGCGGCCGAGACGAGGTCGAAGGTTTCGTCAACGGTCCAGGCTCCGGCGAGGAATTCGCCATGGGCCTCGCCGGCATAGATCACGGTTTCGAGCTGGGCGTCGGACAGAATGCCGTCGGTGACGATGCTGGCGGGGAGCGTCGGCCGATAGCTTGGCTTCGGCGGTGCGACCGAGGCCATCGCCGCCGACTGGACCAGCTTGGTCGGGTGCGGCTGCGCGCCGGGAATCCGGATCGCCTGAAGCCCGTATTCCTCATAAATGGCGTCGGTCAGCCGGCCACCCTCGGGCGGCGTCCAGTCGACGGTTTCATAGGCGAGTTCGACGCCCTCTGGTTCGGCTATCGCTCGGCTTGGCGACGATGACGTGGCGCGGGCGAGATAGCCGCGCACGGTGCGGGGCGTCGGTGCGATAGACGCGAGCGGCGGCAGCGCGACCGGCAGGCGCGACGGGGCCTGGGTTTCGATCCAGCCGAGCAGCGTCGCCACATCCTGCGCGAGGCCAGCCGATGGCGGAAACGCGGTGGGGTCGTCGGCGGGTGCCTTGTCGATGACGGTCAGGCGGGTCTCGATGGTCGTGCCATGCTTGGCATAGACCGAGCCGTCGATCGCCGCCGTGAACACGACACGTCCGCGCTGCTGCAAGCGGACAAAGGCGTCGCGCCAGGCAGGTAGCTCAGGCGCGAAGCTGGCGCCCGTGATCGTCACGAGCCGTCCGCCATCGGCGAGCCGGGCGAGGGCCGAGGCGACATGGCGATAGGCCGCGTCGGCTACTCGGCCGCTGACATTCGCCATTACAGAAAAGGGCGGGTTCATCAGTACGACGCTTGGCATAGCGGTCGGATCGAGATGGTCATCGATCTGGGCGGCGTCGAATCGCGTGACGGGGATGGCCGGAAAGAGGGAGGAAAGAAGCGCTGCACGGGTTTCGGCCAGCTCGTTGAGCATCAGCGTCGCACCCGCCGTTTCGGCCAGGACCGCGAGCAGCCCGGTTCCGGCCGAGGGCTCCAGCACACGATCGACAGGTGTGATGGCGGCGGCAGCGAGCGCAGCGAGGCCGAGGGACACCGGCGTCGAGAACTGCTGGAAGGCCTGCGTCTCCTCAGAACGCCGGGTATGTGTCGGCAACAGGCTCGCGATCTTGGCCAGCATCGGGAGGCTGGCGGCCGGAGATCCGGACTTGCGGAAAACCGCCTTTCCGTATTTGCGCAGAAACAGCACCGTCGCCACTTCGCAGGCCTCGTAGGCCGTCTTCCAGTCCCAGGCGCCAGACGTGTCGGAAGCGCCGAATGCCGCCTCCATCGCACCGCGCAGCGTCGCGGCATCGACGGGCTGGCCCCGCTCAAGATGCGGAAGAAGGTGGTGGGCTGCGGCGAGGATGGCGGCCGGCGCCGGGCTCGCGGCAAGCGGAGACGGCGCAGCCGGAACGGCCGCGGATGCGGAAGCGATAGTCATGGAGGTCACCTCGGGAGAGCGGGAAACGGAGGAACCGGCAGGCGCTCTCTCTCGACCGCACCGGCTCAAACCCGTCCCGGCGAACCTCTTCCTCTGAACGGCAGGCATGAAAAAAGCGCCTGACCGGAAGGCCAGGCGCTCGGCGGGTCGCAGCGCTCAATCGATCGCCTGGAAGATCTCGGCGGACTCGGGGTGCTCCGCCGCATAGTCGTAAAGGCGGCTGTATCCCTCCGCCATCAGGTCGACGGGATATTGGAAGGAGAGATGGGAAAAGGCGAACAGCGTCGCGATGATCCCTGCCGCCCCGGCGGACACCTCGCCTTCATAGCCGTTCGTGTCGCATATGATCTGAAGGCGGGGCTTGGAGGCTGGCGCGAGGTAAAGCGGCTTGCCATCGCGCTGATAGAAGTCCCAGAGACCGCCTCGATAATCGCGCGGGCTGAGACGCTCCATGTGATAATAGACCGTCATCTCTCCGATCAGGAAATGCTGGCGGCCGAAGAGGGTCGGAAGGAAATCTATTCGACGAGCATCCGGAACAAGCACCGCCGAGCGGTCGACGGGTTGTTCAGCGTGGGCTGTAGTCTCGGTCATGGGGGGCACCTCGGAGAGCGGGAAACGGAGGAGCCGTCGGGCGCTCTCTCTCGACCGCACCGGCTCGACCCCGTCTCGGCCGGCCTCTCACTCTGGCGTGCGGAATGACCTTTTGGCCGCTTCATCTTCCGAGGCGGGCCGCGCGCCGCTACACTTGTTCATCCGACACATGGCGGGCGGCAGCCTCGACGATCGAGGGCGCGCGCTTGCTTCACCGAGAGAGGTCAAGGGAGACGGAGATGAAGGGAAGCGCGATCGGCATGCTGGCGGCGGGGTGCCTCGTGGTGGGGTTCGGCGCGGGATTCGTCGCGCGACCGATGATCTCGCCGGGCGGTTTGTCTGCCGCGGCCGTCGCCGGCGTCGCGCAGCCGAGCGAGGAAGAAGCGATCGCCGCAGTCCGCCGTCACCGGCTGTTCACGGGAACGTCGCTTGCCAATGCGACGCTGAAACTCGGCGATTGCTCTCCGGGTGGCGTCGGTCCTGGCGTGACGTGCATGACGCAGCTCACGATGGACACGACGCGGGCCAACGCCACACCGCAGAACCGGCCGGTCGGCTTCGCGCGCGTGAACGGCCAATGGGAAGTCGCGGTCTGGTAGCGGATATCAATCTTCGATGCCGTCACCGCCACTTGGGGGCGTGTACGCCTCGTAGGGATCGCCGTCGGCAAGGTGACCGAATGGCGTGAACACGTAGGCGCCATCATCGCGGCCGACCGCGCAGATGACGTAGCGGGTCTGCCCGGTGGCAGAGTCCGCGCATTCCATAAGCGCGAGGTTGCCGTCCGCTGCGGCGCGAAGCAGCGTCTTGAAATTGGAGCGCGCATGATCCGGGATGCTCATGACGCGCCTCCCGCAGCTAGGCGGTCGGCGAGCCAGCGGCCGCTGCTCATCCATTCGACGGTCTGCCCCGTCGTCAGGTCGAGGACATGGGCACCTCCGGAGAAGCCATCGATGCGCGGCTCGGAGGCGACGCCCGCCCATTGGAATCCCCAGCGTCCGGCGAGGCCAAAGGTCTCGGCGCACCGCGTCACGAAGGTGATGAGGAGCTGGGGGTCGGCGGTGCCGGGATCGCGCATCCAGAGGCGCGTGGCACCATGCTCGGGCTCGATGGACAGTAAAAACGGCTCGGCCGGAGGATCTTCGGCGGCATTCTGCGCCATCAGGTCGTTGTAGATGTCGAGCGCGCGAGCAGCGTTCTCGACCGTGCCCACGTCCAGCAGGCACGAGAAGCGTGTGAAATAGTCCGCCATGGCGGTCTCCTGAAACGAAAAGAGCCCGGCGTAGGGCCGGGCTCGAGGTGGATGTTGGGGTGTGGTTTGGTTCAGTAGCCGAACTGCCAGGACGGCCACGGCTGACCGTCGTCGGAGGCGCGCACCGCGTCCTTGAGGTAGGCGCTGTCGCCTTCGACGACGGTGGGATCGAGCACGGGCGTTTCGTCGATCACCGTCACGCGGCAGACGAGGCCATCTTCGACCTCGACGTGAACCGGGACGAGATATTGGAAGACGACGCGGCGCGGCGCGTCGGTGCCGGATGTTTCCATCTAAGGCTCCTTGAGACAAGCAACGGGGAGCGATCAGCGTCGCTCCCCGCCAAGTGGCCTATTCGGCAGCGATCAGGTCGGACGCATCCTCGTCGGCTTCGATCACCTCGTCATCGTCACCAGCGAGGAAGTCCGGCAGCGCCTCGGCGTCACCGGCGTCGCCGCCCTCAGGCTGATCGGCAACATCAGCGAGCCGCAGCGGCTCGGGCAGCCAGCCACTATCGGCCAGGAGCCGTTCGGCCTCCTTGGCCATATCGCCCTTCTTCAGGTGGTCGATGAGTTGGGCGGCCTGTTCGCCCTTCGCCTCGCGGACTGCTTCGAGGATGCGCGGCTTGGTTACGCGATTGAGGTAGTTGCCGAAGGTCGGACGCCAGCCGGCCTCCACCATGTCCAGCCCGGTCGCGCGCGTCAGGCGGTCGGCCTGGGTGAGCCGCATGTCGAGCGTATGCTGCGACACACCGCTGGAGCTGTGCGGATTCGGCCGCTCGTAAAGGGCGTTGACGCCGTAGCTGACGCAGTGGGCCAGCAGCGCCATGCGGCTGGTGTCGTCCAGGCCAGCCAGCCAATCCCAAAGCGCATCGTCGTCTTTCGGGATGTCGCTCGCCCAGGCGTCGTGCCGCTCCTGCACCGCACGGGCGGGAGGGCTGTCGGCGAGACTCTCGTCCTGCGCGGGGAAGTAGATGTGCTTCACGCCCGCTTCCATGGCGCCGTTATACATGCGGGTCATGAACCGGTCCGAGACGAACTTGTGCAGCAGCGCCGTCATGGCGACATGCGGGTTGTTCGCGACGGCGTCGCGAAGCGCGAGCGTGCGGTAGGCGGTCAACTCGATGACCAGGCGCTCGGGCAGCGGCTTGATGGCGTCGTCTTCGTCGTCATCTTCAGTCTCGGTGGGCTGGCCGCCGATGGTAATGACGGCGCGCTGGACCGTCTGGCCGGCGGTTGCGCCCGATACGCTATCGGTCTCCGAGCCGCTGTCGCCGTCGCCGTTGCCGTCGACCGGGATAACTGGAACGTCCTCGGGGCGGACAAAGCCGCGATCCACCGTCAGCGAGCCGTTGGCGTCGATGCTGACAAACACGCCGGCGATGGCGATGTCAGCCAGCTCGTAGTGAACCGGACGATCCTCGAAGCTCGCGAGCGCGGTCTCGATTTCGCCCAGACGCTGATCCACCTCATCCGGCAGCTCGTCGGCGTCCTGATACTCGGCTTCCAGCTTCGCCATTTCGGCGTTCAGCGCGTCAATGGTCGCCTGCTCTTCGGGCGAGAGGTCGAGCGGCGTGCCGGTGATCTCCTGCAGGCCGCGTGCCGCATCGTACGGGAAGCTCACGGCCACTTCGATCCACTTCCACCCTTCGGCCGCGATCGTCTCGGCTTCGGCCTTCAGCTTCTCGCCAACGAGGCGGTCGAGGAGGCCCGCGTCCTGAAGCCATCCGCCGTCGTCGGACTGGAACAGGTCGCGCATGACGGTGCCGCCCGCCGCTTCATAGGCCTCGATGCCGACGAAGATGGCACGCTTGTCGGAAGCGCGCACCGTCGTCTCGGTCAGCATACGCCGGATCTGGTAGGGTTCCTTGGACCAGGCGTCCTTGATCGTGTCCCAGACCTGCTGCTGGCGCGCATGGTCTTCGGAGACCGTGAACGCCATGAGCTGCTCCAGCGTCATGCCGTCGTCGGCATAGACGTCGAGGAGCGCCTGCGAGACCGAGGCAAGTCGCAGCCGCTGCTTGACCATGTTGACGGGCACGAAGAACGCCGCGGCGATTTCCTCCTCGGTCATATGCTTGGCGCGCATGTCCTGAAAGGCGCGGAACTGATCGAGGGGATGGAGCGGAGCACGCTCGATGTTCTCTGCGAGCGAGACCTCTTCGGCGAGGATCTCACTGTCATTGTCGCGTACGATGCAGGGCACCGGTGCGATCTTGGCGAGGCGCTTCTGCTTCACCAGCAGTTCGAGGGCGCGGAAGCGACGGCCACCGGCCGGAACCTCGAACATGCCGGTCTCAACACCTTCCGCGTCGATGACGGGCTGGACGCTGAGGCTCTGGATCAGGCCGCGACGGGCGATCGAGGCCGCCAGGTCTTCGATCGAGACGCCGGCCTTCACGCGCCGGACGTTGGACTGGGACAGAACCAGTTTGTTGAAGGGGATGTCGCGCGAGGACGACAGGGTGATCTTCTGAACGGCAGTAGCCATCGGGGTAGTCTCCGCGACGGGCGCCGAGAGACTCTCTCTCAGCCCTAAACCCGTCACGAAGCGAAGCGCCGCCCTCTTCCTCTAAAGGGGGCAGCGCCGAGGACCGGAATTGAGGACACGCGGAAGCGCAAAGCCGGAGACACGGAAATCCGCATCTCCGGCTTTGCGGATGTCAGGCGGCTCGATCGAGCAGCTTCTTCGCCTTAGCCTCCATGTCGAGGCGAGCGTCCTGATGGGGCTTGTCGCGTGCGACGGCGGTGATGCCCTGCACAAAATCGAAAATGCTCTCGGGCGGGCGACCTTCCTCCGTCAGGACCGCGTCGATGATCTTGCCGGTCTCGGCCTTCGAGAAGCCACGGCGGCGCAGGAAGTCGGTACGATCCTCGTCGGTGCGCGCCACGATCCGCTCGCGGGCCATCTTGATGCCGTTGACGAAAGGCAGCGGAGAGGAGTTGGCGAAGTTCGCCAGCGCCGGCGCGGCCTCATGGGCGAAGCGATTGGCGGCGTATTTGGAGTGGCGGATCGTGATCTCCTCGAAGTCCTCGACGCCCCACAGATTGCGGTTCTGGCAAACCGCGCGCAGATAGAAGCTCGCCATCCCGAGCGTCTTGGCGCCGACCTCTGAGTTCCAGCAGTAGAAGCCCCGGAAATAGAGATCCGGCGAGCCGTCCGGCAGCCGTCCGGCCTCGATCGGGTTCAAATCGTCGACGAGGAAGAGGAAGACGTCGCGATCTGAGGCATAGAGGGTGGTCGTATCCTTGGTGATGTCGACGCGCGGATTGTAGATCCCGGTCGACCAGTCGAGGACGCCGGGCACCTTCCAGCGCGTGTCGCCAGTGCCGTTGCCGGCGATGCGCTGCACCGCCTCGACCAGCTCGTGATCGAAGATGCGGCCGTAATCCGGCCCGGTGACGGCGCGCAGCTCGAGCCGACCGGTATCGGTTTCGAGCGTCTTGATCTGCTCCGCCCGATTGGACGTCAGGCCATATTGCAGGTTGATCGCGGCCAGCGGCGCCGGGAGCTGGCGCAGATATGCGGCCGGCGCACCGACCAGGCTGGCCAGTTGGCCGAAGCTCCAGTGCGTGGGTGCAATCGGCGTATCTGTGCCCGGCAGGATGAGCGCCAACCGCTCCGGGTCGCTGCGGTTCGCCTCCACATGGATGAGCGGGCTTTCCACAACGCGCGTGCGGCTGCGATCGGCGCGGTTGCGGACGGAGCGCGCCAGCTCGGACAGTGACAGATATCGCTCGTCCGCGGGCCGGGAAAACCACTCTGACGAGACGCGGCCGATCCGCTCTCCGCGGCCGACATCGACCTTGTAGCCGCCGCTGGTGTCGCGGCGCGCGTCTAGAACTGAAACCTGGGTCATGGGACCAATCTCCATGACGGGCGCCGGAGACCTCTTCTCCAGCCCTCAACCCGTCACGGAAAATCCCTCCGCACTCTCACTCTCAGCGGGGCGTTGTGGGGCAGCCGCCCCGCAGAAGGGGTCGACCGAGACCGACGGGCTCGGGCGCAGGGGAAGGCTTTCCCCTCAAGGTCTAGTCCAAGGTAGACGCGGCGGCCGGATAGAATGTACCGATCCATCGCTGCTTGAGCGTAGCGAACGCTAGTCGGCTTGGAAGGCCGCTACCCCACGTCGGTGGAAAGAACACAGTGAGCTGCTCGCCGACCTGAACCGCGAGTTTCCCGATTTCCGAGACAACCGCGTCCAGGGTGGTCGACTCTACAAAGGGACCGATCACGGCGTTGCCTTCGCGCTGTGGCCTGATCATGAACGCGGACTTCATCGTCGGGTGGCCAGCGAGTTCGGAAAACATTTTGTAGGTTTCGTAGCGCTTTTTGCCGGTGAAGCCGTCGCGAGCGTCGATGGCTTCGCGCACCTTTACCGGCCCGAATTCTTTCTGACGCGCCTTCTCATCAGCGAGACGCCAACGTCCAATCAGACTTCGATCGCCGGCGAAATAGCTTAGGAGGAAAGTCGTCTCGAGCACATCGCGAAGAATGAGCGCACTGTTCTGGCTGTAGCCTGACAGCGCGAGTTTGATGCTTGCCCCAAATGCGTTGAACGTGCGCATGCCGAGAATTTGAACGACCTTCAAATCTTCGTCGGCGGTTTGGAACTGTCGCAGTATGTCGGCGAGGTCCATCGCTGCCTCGGTCACCGCCAGATGCAGTCCCAGGCGGTCGTCCGCTGCGATCATCCCCAGAGCCTTCTCTCGAAGCTCCTCTTCGCCGGCGTGTAGCCGTGCCAGATTGGCCGATAGGAGGTCGGCCGCGCTCGGTTCCATCGGTGTCACCTCCAGAGGGTGTCGTTCTTGTTCCTTACTACGTTGAAGCTCCCGAACGCCGGCCGTGCCTTATAGGAGGTCACATGAGTGAGGGCGTCGCCCAGCGCTTCAGCCAGGTCCGCCCTGGTGATCGTCGAACGATCGCCGACGATCACCTCCACCGGCTTCAACTCGTCGGTGAAGGCCTCGAAGTACAAGTTCCCTTCGTGGATACTGTCGGCAAGGCGGCTAAAGCAACGGTATTCGGACTCGTACCTCCACGCGGTGAACTTGGTGAGCAGCAGATCATCGACGTCTGCGCTGATGATTTCGCGGTCGGATGGTGCCGGCAAACGTGCTCGGCGGTACTTCACGGGATGATAAGTGTCGTTCCCGTCCGGCACATCAAAGCCGATAGCCATGCCATGGTGCTTTTCGGCGTAATGGCCCCAAAGCATGGGGTGGGACCATTTGCGGCTAAAACATACGATGCCGAATTCGCGATCCCGTTCATTCTTCCAGTTGCGCATAAACGCGCGGACGCGCTTGTCGCGGAGGTTCCATCCAAGAAATTCGAAGGGATCGTTCAGCTCGTTGATGCGTGCAATCTTCAGACGACGTTGCTTGAGAGCGAGCAACCCATATTTCTGCGAAGTGAAGTGATAGAGGCGCATATTCGTTCAGGTCGCTTCGCTTCCTAGAGTTGCGTGGTCGCGGCATGAGTCGCGCAGAAGCCTATTCTACACTTTTATCTAAAGTCTCGGGTCTTCACCTTGATCGAGTCGATATGCAGATCGCGGACGTACATGTCGCGCGTGCGCAGTCCCTTCGGCGCAAGGCCGCGCGGGTCGGGCGTCGGGGAGGCATGATGGAATTCGTCGCCCCGACCGTGTGGCAACGGAAAGGCCGTGTCGCGCTCGCCGACGCTCGCCAGCTCAGCGGAGAGATCGGTCAGCCGTTGGACTACGAGGTGAACGACTTCGCCTTCGCGCTGAACGCGCCCGCGCACGGCGATCATGCCGGCCGACAGGATGGTGCGTCGGTTCTGCTCGAAGACCTTGGGCCAAACGACGAGATTGGCGATTCCGCTCTCGTCTTCGAGCGTGATGAACATGACGCCCTTGGCGCTGCCAGGCCGCTGTCTCACCAACACGATGCCGGCCGCCTCCAGCGACCGGCCATCTTTCGCGTCCATCGCCTCTTGGCAGGTGACCATGCGACGACGGCGCAGCTCCCGACGCAGGAACGAGACGGGATGGTCCCGCAGCGACAGGCTGACATGCCGATAGTCCTCAACGACTTCACCACCCGCCGTCATCGGGCGGAGGATGACCGCCGGTTCGGCGACCTCCGGCACGATCTCCGTCTCTCGGGCCGACGCGGCGGCAAAGAGCGGGAGCGGCTCATCGCGCAGAGCCTTGATCGCCCATAGCGCCTCGCGGCGTGCCAGGCCGAAGGGCGGTCGAAATCCGTCCGCTTCGGCGATCTGCGTGAGCGCCGCGACGGGGATGCCGGCACGGCGCCATAGATCGTCTACCGAGCCGAAGGGCTGATCCGCCCTGGCCGTGACGATCGCCGCGGCGTGGGCATTGGCGAGGCCTTTAACCATGCGCAGACCCAGGCGAACGGCGAACCGCTCTTCGCTGCCGGCGGGCTCGAGCGTGCAGTCCCATCGGGATGCGTTGGCGCAGACCGGACGGATTTCGACGCCATGATCACGCGCGTCACGCACGATCTGCGCCGGCGCGTAGAAGCCCATGGGCTGACTGTTCAGCAGCGCGGCGCAGAACACTTCAGGATGCCAGCATTTGAGCCAGGCTGAGGCGTAGGCGATCAGCGCAAAGGAGGCTGCGTGGCTTTCCGGAAACCCGTAACTGCCGAAGCCCTCCAATTGTTTGAAGGTCTGCTCGGCGAACGCCTGCTCGTAGCCGTTGGCCACCATGCCGCCGATCAGCTTGTCCCGGAAATGCGAGACGCCGCCCGTGAACTTGAAGGTGGCCATCGACTTGCGGAGCATGTCGGCCTCGCCGGGCGTGAAGCCGGCGCATTCGATCGCGACCCGCATCGCCTGCTCCTGAAACAGCGGCACGCCGAGAGTCTTGCCGAGCACCTTCTCCAGCTCGGGCTTCGGGTAGTGGACGGGCTCAAGGCCCTCCCGGCGACGAAGATAGGGATGCACCATGTCGCCCTGGATCGGACCTGGTCGGACGATCGCGACCTGCACGACGAGATCGTAATAAGTGCGTGGCTTGAGCCGCGGCAGCATCGACATTTGGGCCCGGCTCTCGATCTGGAAAGTGCCGAGCGTGTCCGCCTTTCGTATCATCGCGTAGGTGCGCGGGTCCTCGGCCGGGATGGAGGCGAGGTCGAGATTGACACCCTTGTGCTCGGACAGAAGATCCAGCCCCTTCTTCATGCAGGTCAGCATCCCGAGCGCCAGGACGTCGACCTTCATGAACTTGAGCGCGTCGATATCGTCTTTGTCCCACTCGATGACCTGCCGGTCCTTCATCGCAGCGGGCTCAATCGGGACCAGATCGTCGAGCCTGTCATGGGTTAGGACGAAGCCGCCTGGATGCTGGCTGAGATGGCGTGGCGCGCCCATGAGCTGTCGCGCGAGATCGAGGGTCAGGCGAAGGCGGCGGTCGGCGAGATTGAGGTTCAGCTCCTCAACATGCTTTGGCTCGACGCCTTCCTCGGACCAGGCCCAGACCTGCGACGACAAGGTGCCGATCAGATCTTCGGGCAGGCCGAGCGCCTTGCCGACATCACGCAGCGCGCCCTTAGCGCGGTAGCGAATGACGGTGGAGCAGAGCGCGGCGTGGTCACGGCCGTAGGTGTCGAACACCCATTGCATGACGATCTCGCGCCGCTCGTGCTCGAAATCGACATCGATGTCGGGCGGCTCGCGCCGCTCCTCGCTGACGAAGCGTTCGAAGAGAAGATCGTTGCGGCCGGGATCGATCGAAGTGATGCCGAGGACATAGCAGACTGCGGAGTTGGCGGCCGAGCCGCGACCCTGGCAGAGGATGTCTTTCGATCGGGCGAAGCGAACGATCGAATTCACTGTCAGGAAGTAGGGCGCGTAATCCAGCTTTTCGATCAGCCGCAGCTCATGCTGGAGCGCGGCGGTCACGCTGTCGGGTACGCCCTCGGGATAGCGCTCCGACGCGCCTTCCCAGGTCAGCCTCGCCAGCGTTTCTTGCGGCGAGAGCGCCGGATCGTCACGCTCCTCCGGATATTGATAGGCAAGCTCGTCGAGACTGAAGCGGCAGCGATCAGCGATCTGGAGAGAGCGAGCAAGCGCTTCCGGATAGCGGCTGAACAGCCGGTGCATCTCCTCCGGCGGCTTGATGTAGCGGTCGGCGTGACGTTCGCGCCGATCGCCGAGGGTGTCGATCGTGACGTTGTGGCGGATGCAGGTCACGACGTCTTGCAGGATGCGGCGACCCGGCTCGTGAAAGAGGATGTCGTTCGTCACCACCGCGGGCACGCGCATTTGCGCGGCGAGGTTCGACAGCTCGTGAAGGCGAAGCTGGTCATTGGGGCGACGGTGTAGCGTGAGGGCGACGTAGGCGCGGTCACCGAACGCGTCGCGAAGCCGGCGCAATCTGAAGCCGCACTCGTCATCGGCCAAGTCGGGCACAAGGACGGCGACCAGGCCATCGCCATAAGCTACGAGGTCCGGCCATTCGAGAATGCACTTGGCCTTGCCGCCGCGACCCTTGCCGAGCGAGAGCAGACGGCAGAGGCGCGAATAGGCGGGGCGGTCGGTCGGATAGACCAGCACCGACGTGCCGTCGGCGAGGTCGAGGCGGCATCCGACGATCAGGCGCACGCCGGTCGTCTTCGCGGCCTCATGAGCGCGCACGATGCCGGCGAGGGAGTTGCGGTCAACGACGGCCACCGCCTCGATCCCGGCAAGCGCCGCCTGGGCGAACAGCTCCTCGCAGGACGACGCACCGCGCAGGAAGCTGAAATGCGAGGTGACCTGAATCTCGACGTAGCGGGGCTCACTCATCCGAAGACCCCATGGATGAACCATCGGTGCGAGCCCGTGGCCGTGTCCTCGCCATCGCCAGCGCGGTAGAGCCAGTAACGCTCGCCGGCGTCGTCCTCGACCCGGAAATAGTCGCGCACGGCGACCAGCTCGGCGTCACGCTTCCACCATTCGCCGAAGACGCGCTCCGGGCCGTCGCCGCGACGCAGGCGCCGGCGCACGCCGCGCCAGGTGAAGGAGACCGGCGGATGGTCGGGCAACAGCGCCACCGTCTCGACCAACTCGGGATGAGGCAGGAGGCGCGAGGGCCTCGGCCAATGGCCGGGCCAGCCCGCCCCCGTGTCGGCCGCCATTGCCGGGATGCGGCAGACGGATCGCTCGGGAACGTCGCTTGCGACGGGAGCAAGCCGATAAAGGGCGCGCTCGCCCACCCGGTTCATCAACGTGTCGATGAGATCGGAGACGTCCGGTGTGCTTTCCTCGATGAGGGAATTGACGATCTGTCTGCGCTCAAGCGGCTCGGCGACGCTCGCGGCGAGCGTCATCACCTCGATGCCAAAGCCGGGTTCGATGGTCTCGATCCTGTCGCAGAGCAGACGCGTCAGGCGCTTAACGTCGCGGACCGGCGTTGCCATGCCGACCCTGACGGCTTGGGCGCGGCTGTCGACGCGGTGGCAGATGAGGTCAAGTCTGCGAGCGCCCAAGCCGCCGGCCTCGAGACGCTCGCAGAGCTGGCCGACGAGCTTGGCGATATACCGGGCTATGGTCTCGGCCGCGGCGATCGGCTCGGCGAAGGCGCGGCGCACTTCGATGAGATCGACCGGCCGGACCGGCTCGATCGGCTCGGCCGCCTGGCCGAGGGCTTGATCGATGCGGCGGCCGATTTGGGGGCCGAAGCGCAAGGTGAGCGGCGCCCGAGGCTGCGCGAGAAGGTCGCCGACCGTATCGAAACCGAGTGTCCGCAGGGCGGCGACGGTGGACGCGGCGATGCGCAGCGCTGCGAGCGGCAAAGGCTCCATTATGGATGCGCCATGTCGGTCCGGTGCGATCTGCGGGGCATAGCGGGCCAGAGCGTGCGCAGCGCCCCAGGTGTCGGCGATCGCGCCCCGAGCCGCGATCCCGGACATGGCAAGCCGGCCGATGAGGCCGTCCAGCATCGCACTTTCGCCGCCATGGAGATGATCGGCGCCCGTCGAGTCGATGATGATCCCGTCCGGCGGATCGGGAGCGACGACGGGAGCGTATCGGAGGAGCCAGGCCGCGAGCCGGTCGAGCGCCTCGGCGTCGCCTACCGGGTCGGCGTCCTGCACGATGAGTCCGGGCGCCAGGACCTGGGCCTTGGTGACGGGCATGCCAACGCGCAGGCCAGCAGCGCGGGCAGCGGCGTCAGCCGCCAGCACCACCCGCCTGTTCCCGTCGCGGCCAATCAGGACGAGCGGCGCCTCAGCCGGAGGCGCCGCGTCGCCAGCCTTCCGCCGTAGCCGGTCGGTGGACCAGCTCGGCAGGAAGAGCGAGACGACCCGTGTCATCGCACGCCTCCACTTCGAAATCTGCACTTTCGCCCGCGCGAGCGCGGATCAGTTCGACCAGCCAGCGGGCTCGACCCACGCCCGGAACGGGAAGCGATGTCGAAGGCAAAGCGGAGACGCGCCAGCGCGTCATCGCCGCTGTAGGCTGGCCGAAGTCTGTAGCCTCTGTCTGTCGCCGCCAGCGTCGCAGCGCGATCCCGATCGATCCGGTGCCTTCGGCCGCCAGTTGCAGGCGCCGCGAGGCGGTCATGGAAAGTCGGGCCACTTCACCAAGGACGGCGCCCAGGCCACCGTGGCGCAGGCCTTCCTCCATGCAGGCGAGCACGGTCTTGTCGTCGCCGGCTTCGAGATAGATCACGCGATCGGATGCAAGGCCTGCTTGGGCGATCGCTGGCGCGAAGAGGTCGGGGCGCGTGATGCACCAAAGGATCTTGCCCTTCGTGCGGGCGGCGATCCCGGCGCTGAAGAGGGCGGCAGCGGCTCCATCGATCGCGCCGTTGCCGCCGCCGGCGATCTCATGCAGGGCGCCGAGCGCGAGTCCTCCGCCGGGTAGGCGCGAGTCGACCTCGGCAATCCCGAAGGGGAGAACCGATTTGGCGCGCCGGCTGCGACCTTCGATCTTTTCGATCTGCGCGCGCAAAGACTCTATGGCGGGCTCGGGCCGCAAGCTCGTTCTTGACCTCCAAGGGCGGGTTCTTCGTCATGTTCGCTATTTGTTCTATCTTTCAGGAACGAGAGTCAAGCCCGGATCGGCGTGAGCGAGGGTGCGCGACACGGTTTTACTGTCTCGTGGCTATCTGAGCGCCGCTGGGCGGTCGAGGCGCATGCAGCGAAATCGCTTAAGCATAGGAGGTGACGGGAGCCTTGGCCTCCTTCTGGCGCTGCTGGATGCTACCTAGCCACGTCTCCAGTTTCACGACTTCGGCTATCAGATCGGCATGAGAAACAGTCTCAGGGTTCAGGGTTTCCGCGGACGTATGCATCTCTTCCGACAACCGGCCTCGCGCTGCTGTTACGGTCTTAACGTCGTCATCGCTGATGATCGCGAGCTTGAATAGACTGTTGCCCTTTATGGCGTTATCGAATCGAGCAAGGACCGGAAATACAAAGTCTGCGATGCCTTGATCCCAAGATTCTCGAAGTTGCTCGATGATGCCTTTGCAGAAGATAGTCCGCCGAGCATCCGGCCATGTATCAAATTGGTGCTTTGCTTCTTTCAGCTCCGAGCGCAGGGATTGCGCCAATTGTTGCGCTGATTTCGCCTTCATCGGCAGCTCTGACTCCACAAAGCCGGGTCGGCTCTGTTTGCGACAAACTGTCTGATACTGGATGGAGCGCGTTTTTGCGTCCGCTTCGCGACGCAACTCGAAAAGAAACGTCAGATCGTGTGTAAACACGATGACCTGCCGGTGCTCAGCCTCCTCTACAAGTCGCGCTGCTACCGCCCTGCGATGAATGTGATCGAGCGATGACATAGGGTCGTCGAACACAATACTGGAGTATTGTTTGGATGTGACAAGCTCGGCCAGGAATGCAGCGAGTGCGACGCAACGATGTTCGCCCTCGCTGAAAATCTCGCCCACAGGCTCATCAGGTTTCTCAACGAGACAAACTTGAAAATATGACACAGCATTCGAATCTTTGACTTTCCGAAGCTCGACCGGCATTCTAGCCAACTTGAGCTTATCAATCTCACGCGCGAATCGACCGCGTAAGGCGTTCGTAACAAGCTTGTCAGACAATTCCTTATTCTTAGTCGTAACGGATCGTTTTGCCGTATCCTTTGCGGCCTTGGTTATGATTTCGGCCTCTTTGCGCCTCTCAATCTCGGCTTTAATGTCCGCGAGTAGAGGGCCGAGTGCCTCTCGATCTTTCAGTTCTCGATATTCCTTCACCAAGGCAAGGTGCTCTGGGCTGTTTTGATCGGCTGACAGTTGAAGCGCACGACTCGCAAGGCGGACAGATAGCGCGGCGAGTGCAGTGGCTGGGAAGGCAGTGAGTTGCTCGGGAGCGGTCTTGCTACGGACGAAAGATCGAAGCCGCCAAGCCGCCCGCGTACTGCATTCTCTCACAACACCGGCAAGAGAGACGTCCCCGATCTCGGTCTCAATGAGGCTAACGAACTGGCGGCGGGCCGCAGCGCTCATATGCTTAGCGGCGGCTTGTTTTATCGCATCGCTATAGGCCTCTTCCGCGGCGTCTTCGTCGGCTTTTGTCGAGCCCTTAACGAACGTCTCGAACGTCACGAGGCGCTCAATCGCATCTTTTTCCATGGGCTGTTGGCAAAGCACGCACAACTCATCATGGCCCGTTGGATGCGGGAATGTCCTGCTCGGATATGCGATGCCATCGGAGTATTTCCGGGCGGCCTCCCAAAGAGCGCGCCATGTCGCCTTCCCCACGTCAGGAAGCGGCGAAGCGGCGAACAACGCGTCGGATGCCAATTTCGCGCTCTCGGCTTTGGTTTCCCAGTCGGATTTCAAGGAGGAGCGCATCGCAAACGCCGCAGGAGATGCCGTGTCGACCAGATTCTTGAGCTTGCCGATGCCATCATCAAGGCGTGCTTTCTGCGCGGTGATTTTCGCAGCGGCTCGTTTCGGTTCTTGTGCGAGATCGCTTTCCAGCGCGGCGAGGTGGGAGGTTTCCGCCTCTGACAATTGCGCCAGCAGGTCGAGCTGAGCGATGCTTGATTTTGTGGAGAGGCTGCGCACGAAAGCGCCGGCAGCGGTATCGGCACCAAGTTGGGGCTCTTTAATTGCCAGCGGCGTTTTCGCATTGATGGCGGCAAGCCGATCATCGAGCTTTGCCTTGACCTGATCACAGGCCGTAGCCAACGCTTCCAAGACACGCATTGGCTGGGGAATGTAGGCCACGGCGTTCGTCTTCTCGACGTGCACGTTGGCGCTTCTGGAGTCGAAAATGCTTATCGACGGAAGGTCAGCGTGGCTCGGCGCTTCCGGGCTCCATGCGAATTGATCCTCCGTGGCACCACGTAGGAACACAATGTTGGCGGTCTGCGGGGTAGCTGCCGCATCTTCCACGTCACGCAAGATCTTGTTGTTGCGGTCGCGTGTCCGGCAGGCGTGCTTCAGGATACGGACATAGCCAGATTTGCCTGACCCATTGTCGCCGTACACGATCGACAGTCCCGCCTGCGCGAATTCGAGTTTTTGATCGAAGGCCAGGGCATTGACGCCGGTTGGATTCTCGATACGCAACACGCTGACCGGTGCACCTAAGATACTTTGTGACGAGACATCTGCGTCTGACAACGGCGTGTGAGGCAGCGCTGGATCAAGGCAAATTTCGAGAAGTTCGTCGATCTCCTCGCTGCCAAGGATGCCGCTCTGAACAAGTCGGCGCAAAGCATCTCGTTGCCAAGCCGGACGCGTAGCAGACCAAGCAAGCACCTCGGCAAAAGCGAGGTTTTCGGTCAGCGTTTCTTCGTTGGTAGATTGAGCCTCAGCCATCAGCCTTTGCCACCTTTCTTGTCGGAGTCCCAGGCCGGGAGAATGAACGGCTGGCCATGGTCGATAGGAACGCGAATTGACGTTTCCCCCCACTCGGCGGGCGCTGCAAGCGCGATGATGAAGCGCGACGAGAGGTCGGCATATTCGCCTTCCGGCATGGGCGTATGTCGTTCGGGCAAGCGGCGGAAAAGATGAGTATGATAGACCCAAACGTCATTGCCCCTGAGCAAGACCAAGAGCTGCTTGATCCGGCGGCGAACGGCGATTTCTTCGCTTGGGGCCACCTTCTCTAGGATGCTCCGGACGGACCACGTTAGGCCGTCCAAAATGCCGATCAGCTCTTCCGCGTACTCAGCCGCCTCATCCGTCAGCGAGATCATAATTTCGCAAGCGAAGTCGTTCGAGCTGTTTGCCTGCTTGAACAGCAGACCTTCATCCATCGTCACATTTGCGAGGTCGTAGTCGTACCGGGAAACCAAACGCTCTTCGCGCATCTCAGCAATGACAGCAGAGAAAACCTCGCCGGCGCCCGCGGTCTTTGATTGAGTGGCATCACAAGGAAACGAGATTTGCTCCCGGCGGACGTTCAAAACCTTCGCAAGTCGGTCAAGAACGTCTACTGGTACAGGCGCATTTTTGTTTTCGATCTCGCGAAGCGTCCGTTCGCTGACCCGAACCTCATAGGCCAATTCTTTCTGTGTCGAGACACGCTCGGCGTTGGTGCGGAGCCTCTTTATTTGGCTTCCATCGGGGGTAACTTTCTTCACTGTCGCCTCGGTTTGTAATTGTCGATTTAGGCACAGTATAACAGTCGACCTGCGAGTAGTCGGCAACAAACCGGCAGCTAACCGGCAAGCGCGCGGCAAGCCTGCGAGCGCGGCGGCTTTCACTCGCAGATCGATGCCCCAAAATCCCGGCGGGGCGGTTGAAACAGCACATCGACAGCAGCCGTTCCGAATGGAGGGCCTTGCCTCATCGGCGATCCATGGCCAGATCCTCCTGATACTGATGCCAGCCGTACATATCTTGTATGGGCTCGGCCATGACCTCATCGAGGTCGTCGATTTCCTGATGGAGCCGAGCATAGCAATCCAGGACAGCGAGATCGTCCATGCCGAGCCGCAGCTTGGCTGCTTGCCGACGCCAACTGGCAAACGGCAACTTCTTATGACGGGGCTTCCATTCAGGAAGAAGCCTTTGGTTCGCCTCGATCAGAACGCTGCTTCCGCGGGCGATGGAAAGCCGATCCGGATCGAACGGTTCAAAGGGAGTCTGGGTCGCTTTTAACTGGCGCTCACGCTCACGATGACGGCGCACTACCTCCGCGATCGTGTCGGCCTCGAGTTGAACACGACGTAGGGTCTGAGTGGGGTCATCCTTACCGCTGCGACCCTTAGCGATTATTCCGAAATCGGTTTCCGATTTCCCTGCGAGGCCGATTAAGTGCTCCGCCAATGCATTGCCGAGCAGAAGAGGGTCGGGATCGACGCGCGCGGCGACGCGCATGCAGAACGCCGATACGTCGACCTTGCAAGCATACCGCCGCGTCTCCGCAAGCTCGGGAAAATGTTCGATGATCTCACCCCGGGAGAGTGACTCCTCCCAACGCAGGAAACGCACCGGCCTCAGCAATTGCGGCGCGTAGCTCAGTACGAGTTTGAGGTATAGGCGGGCGAGGGGGCCGATGACAGGGTCGTCGCGCAGACCAACATGGTAGAGCTGATTGCGATAGCCGTGAAGGATCTGAACAGATCTGACGTCAACGTCCGCGAAATAGCCTGCCCGCTTTAACAGGGACGTCTTCGCATCAAAATTTTGCCCACGTCCAGCGAGCTTATCTTTCAGGGTCAATTTTGGGCTTGCTAATCTGCTATCTTCTTCGATCAGTTCTAAGCATCTTTGATGGCACATCAGCTCGAAAGCATTGTCGATTAAGATCAGCGCCATCCGGCTGCTGAGCGGACGTGCCGCCGATAGTTCCGCGGCCGCTCTGTCGAGTTGCTCAGCAAGAGGTAGGATGAAGCGCATCAGACCTCCGGCGAGAGGTACTTGCGAGACAGCATCGCTTTCAAAGTGCGCCGAGCCCCCACGTTTTGATTATTCGAAGCGTCACGCGACCCGCCTAGCCAGGCGCTCATGCTCTGCGATGAGGAAAGTCAGATAGCTTCGTATGAGGTTGCAGTAGAGGCGTGCCTCATCGATCTGGAGCGCAAGGCCCTCCCTGAGATCGACCCCGTGACGGACGCCACCACCCGTCGGCGAGGAAAGATAGCCATGCAACGTCATCATCCATTGCAGGATTTGCTCTTGATGCCCGCGGCCGCGCTGGCGTAGTTCGCCGATGATTTCGTTGAAGTACCGACCCTGGATGCTGCCGTCTAAGATCTCAGGACCACGAAACGCCGTCGAGATCGTCTCCAGCAGCCAAAGGACCTCTTGGACGGCCTGACGGCCGTTGCCTTCGCTCAACGAGTGCTGGGAGGCATCAAGAGATTCGTTGATGATCGCTTGCGCCTGCACATCGAGAGATGGGGGAGCGTCGGGTACGTTGATCGGAATGTGGACCCGCGTTGCGACCAGCATGGGAGGGTCGAGCTGATAGCCAGCGTCTGCGTCCGCGAGGATGCGGTTTATCCGCCCGGCATCCGGCACGACCATGGTAGGATTGCGGGCGCGAAGTTCCTGGCATGCATCCCAGAATGCCTCGATGAATATGGGGGCGTTCGTCTCCGCACGCGCCATATCTCGGTCGAGATCTTCGGATGCGAACCGTTCGTTGGTGCTCGGCCAATACTCTGTGTTGGCTGCGGCGCAGAAGCGAGCCTTGAAATGCTCCAAAATAGCCTTCCGCTGGCCTTGCCCGCAAACGCGGTTGATGAGATCGCGAAAGCCCTCTTGGACGGCGGCTTCTATCGGGCCGGGACTGTCAAAACGCCATCTGCCATCGAACTGGAGCATCGGGTGTCACCGCGCTGCCGCCGACTTTCGGCGTGCTACGGTGCGCATAGGTCTGTCGTGGGAGACGGTTCCATCGCTGAGACGCTGGAGCCGGATGGCCGGCCGCCCCGGCAGATTCACCGTCAGCTCAAGTTTTCCGCCGATCGCCTCAACGTAGCTGCGCAGTGTCGATAGGTACATGTCAGCCTGCTTTTCGATCTTCGAGACCGACGGTTGCTTTATCTTCAGCGCCGCAGCGATGTCCTCCTGCGCCTTCCCGGCGATCTGACGCATCTCGCGCAGGCCCTCAACCTCCTGCTTCAGTTCCTCATAACGGGCTTCGATCTGCTCCTGCTGATCGCGGGGCAGAGAAGCAATGACGTCGTTAAGGCTCCGGCCCATCGATCAATCCTTCTTTGCGGATTTCAGGCTTTCCAGATGTGCGGAAAACCGACTGTCCGCCTTTGCGATAAGCTGCTTGTAGAAGCGCTTCTGGCTGCCGCCGGATTTGTCGCCTGCAACGAGAAGGATGGCCTTCCGTTCGGGATCGAAGGCGAAGGCAGCACGCCATTCGCCGTCGGCGGCAGAGAAACGCATCTCCTTCATATTGGCGTGCTTCGAGCCGTTGAGCGTGTCGGCGTATGGCCGACCGAGCTGCGGACCGAATTCGCCGAGCAGTTTCGCAACTGCCAGCAATTGGGTCTGAACCTCGCGCTCAAAAGCCAGGAACTCCGCCTCGAAGGCGTCATGCAATCTAACATCCCAGGTCATATAGCTTCCAAGCTATGTTGAGTCAATGGCGAGCGGGGCATTAGTTGCCACCCTCGGCCACGCCAGCCTGGCGAAGCAGATCGCCAAGGCTCTTTCCACCGATCCAACATCGCGCAATGACGCGGTCAAAGGAGCGGACGCGGCCGCCGCGCCCACGTTCGGCCGTGCAGGTGATCTCGCGCCGAAGGGCGACGCGTTCGAGCGCCGCTTTCGCCGCGGGACCGCCTGGCGTGTGCAGCTCCGGGGCATCGAAGTCGGCAAGGCGCACCTCGATCCACTCGTTGGGGTCCGATGTACGCCCGACGCAAAGACCGTCGCCGTCGCCGACATAACGGACCAAGCCGGAGAACTCGACTCCAACCTGCGAGGGGACAGGCGCCTCGCATGGATCTGCATGGGCCGGGACCGCAAAGCAGGCCGTGACGAATGCGCCGGTGACAGCGATGAAGCGACCGCTCACGCGGCCTTCTTCAAGGCGCTGCCGCCCTTCTTCTTCGCTAGCAGCGCCCGGACGAACTTATCCCACTTGGCCATGCCGGCGCGCTTTTCGACCATGTAGTTCCAGCGATCGTAGTGCTTCGAACTGACGTCCTGAAGGGCGTGGTTCTGAAGCCGATCGCGGATTTCCTTCGGCACACCAGCTTTTCCGGCGAGCGTCTTGAAAGTGCGCCGGAGATCGCGGTTCGTGACGTAGGGGATCACGCCGCGATCGCGCTGACGCCACATGAACGAGTATAGAGTGCCATGGCTGACCGGCTTTGACTGGTCCGTGGCGGAGGGGAAGAACCATCCATATTCGTTGGGCTTGATGGACTCGATCAGTTCGGCCGCGAGCGACGGGACCGGGACAGCGTGCGGCTGGAGGTTTTTGGTCTTCGACCAGTCGATGATCCGCTCTTTGGCGTCCCACTGGTCGACATGGAAGCGAGCGATCTCCTCAACGCGCTGTCCGGTCAGCATGAGAAGCTGCACGGCGCGGAGGTAGGAGGGAGTGACTGGCACATCGGGGCATTCGAGCCAACGATAGAGCTGCAGGAACTCGTCCTCATCCAGCCAGCGCGTGCCCTGGACCTTGGGCTCCGTCGGGATGCCGGTGGCCGGATTAAAAGGGATGCGGAAGCGGCGAGCCGATTGCTGTCGATAGTCGTTGTCGGATTTCATACCCCAGCCAAAGGCCGCGTGGAGATACGACCGCACATGATCGGCCATCGACTTCGCGCCACGATCATAGATCGGACGGATTAGCTCGATGATCTCCTCGGCCTCGATCTCGCGGGCGAGGCGGTTTCGTCCGAGCGTATCGGCAATCTTGTTCAGGCCTTTTTCCGTCTCCTTCCACGATGGCTTGCCGGCGGCCTTGAGCGACGCGACATAGCCCTCGAATAGGTCCGCGACCGTGCCAGGACGCGTATCCGTTGCGATCTTGATGCTTCGGCCCTTCTGGATCACATCCGCGAAGTCGCGCTTGAAGACCGCGCGCGCGTCAACGAGGGACATCGAGGGATACGCACCGATCTTCTTCTTGGTGCGCTTGCCATCACGCCACTGCTGGGCCATCCAATCGGCGGTCACGCGCTTGGGCATTGGCTTGAGGACAAGGACGAGACGGCCGGTGCCGCGTCCATCGCCGTCGGCGAGATTTTCTTGCTTCTGGCTCACCTCGACGCGCTTGAGCGCATGCCGGATGGCGGTGTCGGTCAGGCTGGGCATCGCGATTCTCCTGTTCCGCAACTGGGATCGGTTCAGGAGAAACAGGGGTCGCTTGCTGGGAGCGGAGAGCCGTTTTCTACCCCTTAAACCGCCCCCAGTTTGCCAAAACCGTCCCCACTACGCAATGCCAAAAATGCCCGAGTTTGCTAGTGTTTCAGCGTGCTTGTGCGTGCTCCAGCGTGATCTTATTGACCGAGTGGGATGGTTGTGGACCAGAATGATGGCGCTGGCCGACAGTTCAAGCGCGCGGCGCACCACTTCGCGCGGATAGACCGGCGTGTGGTCGACTGTGCCCTGTTGCTGCACCTCGTCGGCAATCAGGCAATTCTTCTTGTCGAGGAACAGGATACGGAACTGTTCGCGCTGCTCGAAGGCCATTGCGGTGCGGCAATAGTCGAGCACTTCCAGCCAAGATGACAGAACCTGCCGGCCCCTTATTTCCCCCTTTGTCATGCGTTGCGCAGCGGCAGCGACCAATTTCAGGTCAAAGGCGATTGTCTCGCCGACGCCTTTGACTTCGACCAGACGTTCAGGCGGAGCGCCAAGCACCTGGGCGAGCGACCCGAACCTGTCGATCAGCGCCTTGGCGAGCGGTTTGGTGTCAGCGCGGGGAATGGAGCGGAACAGCAGCAGTTCCAACAATTCGTAGTCGGCCAGTGCTTGATTGCCTGAGGCACGCAACCGCTCACGCAGGCGTTCCCGGTGGCCATGGAAATGTGGAGCAGGGACCTTCTTCGCCGCGCGCGCTATCGGCAGCGCCGGCTGCTCGGCAAACAAACCGCGTTCGTCGGTGTCTTCGTCCGCCATCCCGCCTCCGGGATGGAACTTAGACCCTTTCAGGTCCAAATGGAAACGTTCTGCCGGAGGGGATTTGGGCCAAGGTCGAGGGCTTTGGCGAAGGACGGGCTGGTGGCCCGGCCAAGTCCGAAGCCCGATGGATTTGACCCAAATCCGCCCGGCCCACCGGTCGCCCCCGCGTCTGCGACGCGGGAAAGGCCGACCGGCAGACTATTCTGGTTGGGTTTGCCGAAGGCAACCCAACTGGGTTTCCCGCTGGCGGGCACCCGCTGCGTCAGCCGGACTTGGCCGGGCCACCAGCCCGTCCTTCGCCGCCTTCCGTGCGGATCGCCTCGCCATCGAGGAAACAGAACCGTTTCCATTTGAACCTGAAAGGGTCTGGAGCCGGTTGCAACCCTATTGCAACCACAGCACGTGACGTTTCGTCAGGCTGGCAGGCCGGGCCGGTCGAGACCGCCGGGCGACAGCGTAAAGATTTCGCAGCCGGTCTCGGTGACGCCGACAGTGTGCTCGTATTGCGCCGAGAGAGAACGGTCACGCGTGACGGCGGTCCAGCCATCGGCCAGCACCTTCACATGCGGGCGTCCGAGATTGATCATCGGCTCGACGGTAAAGATCATGCCGGGGCGCATCTCGACGCCTTCGCCGGCCGTGCCGTAGTGCAGGATGTTAGGCGCGTCGTGGAACAGCAAGCCGACGCCGTGGCCGCAGAAATCGCGGACAACAGAACAACGTTCCCCTTCAGCATAGGTCTGGATGGCGGCGCCGATGACGCCGGTGCGCAAACCTGGCTTGATGGCGGCGATGCCGCGCATCAGCGATTCGTGGGTAACTTCCATCAGCCGCTCCGCGGCGCGCTTGATGCGGCCGACCGGATACATGCGCGACGAATCGCCATGCCAGCCGTCGAGAATGAAGGTGACGTCGATATTGACGATGTCGCCTTCGCGCAGCGGTTTGGCGTCCGGAATGCCGTGGCAGACAACGTGATTGATCGAGGTGCAGGTAGATTTGGTGTAGCCGCGATAGTTCAGCGTGGCCGGCAGCGCACCGTGATCCATGCCGTATTCAAAGACGAATCGGTCGATGCGGTCCGTTGGTGTGCCGGGCTCGACCAGCGGCGTAACCTCATCGAGGCAGCGCGCGGTCAACTGGCAGGCCTTGCGCATGCCTTCAAACGCCTCAGAATTGTAGAGGTGGATCTGGCCCGTGTTGCGGGTTGGCGCGCGTGTAGCTTCGACGTAGGTGACCATTTCGATGTAATCCTTGTTGCCGCTCATGTGCCATCGCAGGCGCGCAGATTCAAGATTTTCGCGCGAGGCGGGGCCAACGTGAGAGGCCAGAGATCAATGGCCGATGGTAAGACTGGCTATTTCACCGGTTTTTTGGCCGGTTTTGCCTTTGGCGCTGCAGCTTTTGCGGCAGGTTTGGCAGTTGTCTTGGGTTTTGCCGCTGCTTTGGGCTTTGCTGCCGCCTTGGGCTTGGTCACCTTTGCCGCCATGTCTTCGGCGTCGATTTCGCCTTCGGCTTCGATCCAATGGCGTGGGCCGTGCCCTTCGGGCTGGCCTTCGCGCAGCCAGATCTCATGCGCCCGCTGACGAACCCGCTCTTCCCGATCATTGCTCATGGCTGACCTCCGATTCCTGACGCAGCTAAGTATGGAGACAAATCAGCGGAACTCCACCGAAATGATGAAGAAGTCTAAGCCTGGAGCCCGGATACGAAAAGATTCTGGAGAAGTGGTACGCCCTAGGGGAATCGAACCCCTCTCTGCACCGTGAAAGGGTGCCGTCCTAACCGATAGACGAAGGGCGCGTAACCGGGGCCTCTATAGTAAGCTTCGCGGCGCGGAGCAACCCCGTTTGAGCGGAGTTTTTTCGCTTTCTCACAATTGCATGAACGCCATTGCGGCATGAGGCGCGCGCACCTTGCCCTCGTGGATGAAATAGACAAACACGTCACGCGGCTTTTGCGGCGCGCGGCGCGCAGGATCGGCATAGGGCAGGTCGTCTGGCTGGCCGCCCGAGGACCACAGCTTCGCGCGGGCCGCCCATGCGCTCAGATCCTGCCCGGAATAGGCGGTCGGGATGTCGTCCTGTCCCTTTTGCAGCCGGGCATAGATGAAATCGCCGGTAATGTCGGCAAATTCGGGATAGTCGAAGTGGTGGGCGTAGCAGATGGCGCAATTGTTGCGCTCGGCCATGGCGACAAATTCCGGCACGGCAAAGGTGGGGTGGCGAACTTCCAGCGCGTGGCGCAGCGGCAGGCCGTGCAGCTCGCGCGGCAGCAGTTTCAGAAACCCTTCAAAATCGTCGGGCTCGAATTTTTTGGTATTGGCGAACTGCCAGACGATCGGGCCAAGCTTCGGGCCGAGTTCCTCCAGACCCTGGGCAAAGAATTTTGCCATTGATTCGCCGGCGTCTGACAGAACCTTGCGATTGGTGACAAAGCGGTTGCCCTTGATCGAGAAGACAAAACCGTCCGGCGTCTCGGCGTTCCACTTGGCGTAGGTTTCGGGTTTGAAGCCGGAATAATAGGTGCCGTTGACCTCGATGGTCGGCACCTGACGCGAGGCAAATTCGAGCTGCTTCTTCTTTGAGAGCTTGGCGGGATAGAAGGTGCCCTCCCAGGGCTCGAAGGTCCAGCCGCCCATGCCGGCGCGGATTGCTGCTGTGCTGGTCATAGATAAATTCCGGTGATTGGTTGTGGCGATTATCTTCGCCGCAGCCGGTCCGGCGCAACCCGAAAACCGTCGGGGTGCTTCGCTACTGACATTTTCAAATCATCGAGACAAAGCCGCCGGCGTGGCGTTCGAGCCGGCCGGCGAGATCAAGCTCGAGCAGGATCATGAATACCTGTGCCGGATGCAGGCCGGTGTGGCGGATGATCTCGTCGACGGCAGTGGGAACAGGCCCAAGCGCCTCGATCACCCGGTCGCGGTCCGAGTCGCGTGGCGGCTCGCTGGCCATGAAGTCGGGCGGCTCTTCCAGCCGGTTGCGCGCAGGCTGCGTGTCGCCGATCTGTGGGGCGATGGCCGACAGGATGTCTGCGGTTTCGGTGACGAGCGTTGCTCCGTCTTTCAACAGGCCGTTTGTGCCCGCCGCGCGCGGATCAAGCGGCGAGCCGGGCACGGCAAAGACGAGGCGGCCAAGTTCGCCCGCCATGCGCGCGCTGATCAGCGAGCCGGAACGAAGCGCGGCTTCCACGACGACGAGCCCCAGCGACAGGCCGGCGACGATGCGGTTGCGGCGCGGAAAATCCTTGGCGCGCGGCTCCCAGCCAAAGGGCATTTCAGAGACGGCTGCACCGCCGCCATCAACGATGCGCTCCAGCAGCGGGATATTTTCGGGCGGGTAGGGGCGGTCGAGCCCGCCGGCCAGCACCGCGACCGTGCCTGTGGCGAGCGCGCCTTCGTGGGCTGAGGCGTCAATGCCGCGCGCCAGACCGGAGATGACGGCATGGCCCTGTGCGCCAAGTTCAGACGCCAGCAAACGCGCCATACGGATGCCGGCCAGCGAGGCGTTGCGCGCACCGACAATGGCCACCGCCGGCATGGCGAAGACGGCGGCGCTGCCCTTGACCGCAAGAATCGGCGGGGCGCTGTCGGAGCGGCGCAGCGTCCTGGGATAGTCCGGTTCGCCGATCGCCACGAAACGTGCGCCCGATTTGGCGGCAAGCTCCATCTCGTCTTCGATCTCGGCGGCGGACGGAACTCTCAGCAGCCGTGTGCCGCCACCCTGGCGCGCCAGTTCGGGCAGCATTTCAATCGCTGTTTCCGCAGAGCCGAACCGGTTGATCAGATCGCGAAAGGTTGCCGGACCGATCGTGTCGGTGCGGATGAGGCGCAGCCAGTTGAGGCGTTGCCGGCCGCTTAATGTTGCGCCGGCAGCAGGCCGGGTCACCCCGACGCCCCGATGCGCGATTCATTGCCATCGAGCAGGCGGCGGATATTGGCGTGGTGTTTGGCAAACACGATCACGCTCATGACCGTGAACAGCCAGGCGACAGAGGTTGGGCCAGTCCAGAACAGGAAGAGCGGCACCGCAACCGCTGCGACCAGCGCGGCCAGCGACGAATATTTCGACAGCCATGCGACAGCGATCCAGACAACGGCAAAGACAAGCGCCGCTTTCCAGGCCAGCGCGATCAGGACGCCGAGATAGGTCGCGACGCCCTTGCCGCCCTTGAAGCCGAGCCACACGGGGAGAAGGTGGCCGATGAAGGCGGCAAAGCCGGCGAGGATCGCCAGACCCGGGCCCCAGATGCCGGCAATCAGCACAGCGACCGTGCCCTTGAGCATGTCGGCCAGCAGCGTCAGCGCCGCCAGCTTCTTGTTGCCTGTGCGCAGAACATTGGTTGCGCCGATATTGCCGGAGCCGATTTTTCGCACGTCGCCCATGCCGGCGATGCGGGTGAACAAAAGGCCGAACGGAATGGAGCCCAGCAGATAGCCGAGCACGATTGCGGCGACGTAATAGGGCAGGTTGCCCGCCCAATCGACCTGGTCTGCCATGCTGTTACTCCCCGCTCGCAAACACTGTGCGGCCACCCACCATTGTTTGCAAGACCTCGCCCTGAAGCCGCGCGCCTTCAAAGCAGGTGTTCTTGGAGAGCGAGCGCAGGCGGTTTTCCTGCACGATCCACGGCGCGTCGAGGTCGACGACGATCAGATCGGCGCGGCTGCCCGGCGACAGGTTTCCGCCCGGAAGACCAAAAATCCGCGCCGGATTGGCACTCAAGACCTCGGTGAGCCGAAGCAGCGTCAGGCTGCCATTGTGGTAGAGCCGCAGCGCAACCGCCAGCAGGGTTTCGAGCCCGACTGCGCCCGGAGCAGCGTCGGCAAAGGGCAGGCGCTTGGTGTCGACATCCTGCGGGTCGTGCGAGGAGCTGATCAGGTCGATTGTGCCGTCGCGCAGCGCCTCGATCATCGCCAGCCGGTCGTCTTCGGCGCGCAGCGGCGGCGCAAGGCGGAAGAAGGTGCGGTATTCGCCGACATCGTTTTCGTTGAGCGCCAGATTGTGGATGGCAACGCCCGCCGTGACGTTAGCGCCGTCTGCTTTGGCGCGCGCGATTGCCGCCGCCGACAGGCCGTTCGAGATCTTTGCGGCGTGGTAGTTTCCGCGGGTGAGCCGCGCCAGCATCAGGTCGCGCTCCAGCGGAATGGCTTCGGCCTCGCGCGGAATGCCCGGCAGGCCGAGCCAGGACGCGTAGAGCCCCTCGTTCATGACGCCGGTGCCGAGGTCGCGGTCGAGCGTCTCATGCGAGATCACAGCGCCGAAATCGCGCGCATAGGTCAGCGCCCGTCGCATGACGAGCGCGTTGGAGATCGTGTGGCGGCCTTCGGTGAACATGACCGCACCTGCATCGCGCAACAGGCCGAACTCGGTCATTTCCGAGCCGTTGAAGCCACGGGTGATGGCGGCGGACGGATGGATGTTGACGGTGCCATTGTCGCGCGCGGCACGCTGCACGAACTCGACCAGCGCCACATCGTCGATGACTGGTTTGGTGTCGGGCATCATGACGAGCGAGGTGACGCCGCCTGCCGCTGCAGCCGCGCCGGCTGACGCAATCGTCTCGCGGTGCTCGGCGCCCGGTTCGCCGATGAAGACGCGGGTGTCGATCAGGCCGGGCAGGATGGTTTTGCCGGAGCAGTCGATGACGGTTGCGTCGTCCGGCGCGCCCTGGTTCAGCGCCGAGCGGCCAGCTTCGGCGATCTTTGAGTTCCTGACGACGACGGAGCCGATTTCGTCAATGCCCCGGCCGGGGTCGACAATGCGCGCATGGGTGAAGACGGTTGTCGTCATGTCTTTGACCCGTCATTGCGGCGCGGGTCGAGCAGGGCTTCCATCACCGCCATGCGGACAGCAACGCCCATCTCGACCTGTTCCTGGATGACGCTTTGTGGGCCATCGGCGATTTCCGACGCAATCTCGACGCCACGGTTCATCGGACCGGGATGCATCACCAGCGCGTCGTCTTTCGCCAGCGCCAGCTTTTTGGCGTCGAGACCGAAATAGCGGAAATATTCGCGCACTGACGGCACAAATGCGCCGTCCATGCGCTCGCGCTGCAGGCGCAGCATCATGACAACGTCGGCGTCCTTCAAACCTTCTTCCATGGTGCGGAACACCTCGACGCCCATTTTGGCGATGCCGGACGGCAGCAGGGTCGACGGAGCAACCGCACGGACCCGTGCGCCAAGCGCGTTCAGCAGCAGGATGTTGGAGCGGGCGACGCGCGAATGCAGGATGTCGCCGCAGATGGCGACTGTCAGCTTGTGCAGCGGACCCTTGGCGCGCCGGATGGTGAGCGCGTCGAGCAGCGCCTGTGTCGGATGTTCATGTGCGCCGTCGCCGGCATTGACGACAGAGCAGGCGACCTTTTGTGAGAGCAGGGCGGCAGCGCCGGCCGAGCCATGCCGGATAATCAGGATGTCGGGCCGCATCGCATTCAGCGTCATGGCGGTGTCGATCAGCGTCTCGCCCTTTTTGACCGAGGACGAAGCGACCGACATGTTCATGACGTCAGCGCCAAGGCGCTTTCCGGCCAGCTCGAACGACGCCTGCGTGCGGGTCGACGCTTCAAAGAACAGGTTGATCTGGGTGCGGCCGCGCAGCCGGCTCGACTTCTTTTCGGATTGCCGCGACAGGCCGATGGCGTCGTCGGCCCGGTCCAGCAGCATCTCGATATCGACGGGCGAAAGCCCGTTGATGCCAAGCAGATGGCGATGAGGGTAAAGGGGCGTGTCTGGCGCTGAGGTCATCTCAAGCCGGTGCTATAGAAGCGAAGGGGGGCGCCCGCAAGGCAATGCAGACAATCCCCACGCCATTTTATCCGTGCGGTTGCAACAGTTCGTCTGTAAGACGCATGGTGCAACAGCCCGGCCAAGAGTTTCGCCGGGCGACCGGAGGCCGGATTGAATCACGAGGTTACAAACCAGACGCCGCCGCTGGCCGGCGCAAACGCGTGGCGCAGCGATCCGCTTCTGATGCAGCTTGGTCAGGATTTTTCCGACGCAGCCCGCAAGGATGTGGAGCAGATCGGAAAGTTTGTGCTGAGCGCCGAAGCGCAGGATCTGGCGCGGCTGGCCAACACCGAGACGCCTCGCCTCAAGACGCATGACCGGCAGGGCAAACGGGCTGATATTGTTGAGTTTCACCCGGCGTATCACGCGTTGATGCGGCGTTCGATCGCCAATGGCTTGCACTCGTCGATCTGGGAAAACGCCGAGGCGGAAAAAGGCAAGCGCCATCAGGTGCGCGCGGCGCGATTCTACCTGACCTCACAGCTGGAATGCGGGCATCTGTGCCCTGTGACCATGACCAGCGCCTCGCTGGCCGCCTTGATGGCGTCGCCAAAACTGTTCCGCGAATGGGCTCCTCGCGTCACCACCCGTAAATACGATCAGTCGAATCGCGCACCTGTCGAGAAGGCAGGCCTGACGCTCGGCATGGGTATGACAGAAAAGCAGGGCGGCACGGACGTGCGCGCCAATACGACGAAGGCGGAGCGCGCCGGCAACAATTTCTATCGTATCACCGGCCACAAATGGTTCATGTCGGCGCCGATGTCGGATGCGTTTCTGGTGCTGGCGCAGGCGCAAGAAGGAATTTCGTGTTTCCTGGTGCCGCGCATGCTGGGCGATGGTGTCGGCAACGGCTTCAGTTTCCAGCGCCTGAAGGACAAGCTGGGCAACAGGTCGAACGCCTCGTCGGAGGTCGAGTTCAACAATGCGCTGGGCGAACTGGTCGGCGAGCCCGGCGCAGGCGTCAAGACTATCATGGATATGGTGACGCTGACCCGTCTCGATTGCGCACTTGCCTCTGCCGGCATGATGCGCGCGGCGATGACTGAAGCCGTGCACCATGCGCGCCACCGCCGCGTCTTCGGCGAGGCGCTGATCGACCAGCCGCTGATGCAGCGCGTGCTGGCGGATATGGCGCTCGACGTTGCTGCAGCAACGGCGCTATCGGTCAGGCTTGCCCGCGCTTTCGACGAGGCGGCAGACGATCGAGGCGAGGCGTCTTTTGCCCGCGCCATGACGCCGGTGGTCAAATACTGGGTGTCAAAAATTGCGCCTGCGCTGATCTACGAGGCGATGGAGTGCATGGGCGGGAATGGCTACATCGAGGAAGGGCCGATGGCTCGCTACTATCGCGAGGCGCCCGTCAATGCGATCTGGGAGGGCTCTGGCAACGTGGTCGCACTCGACGTTTTGCGGGTGCTGAAGCGCGGTCCTGCGCTGTTTGACGAAGTGCTTGCAGGCATCGAGCGCGACATGGGTGGCGGCTCTCGCGGTACAACCGGCGTGTTGCGCGCAGCGATGCAGGTTGCGATCGAAGACGAAGGGTCCGCCCGCATGCTCACTGAACAACTGGCTCTGTCAGCGGCTGCCGCCGAACTGCGCCGTGTCGGGGCAGGGCGCGTCGCAGACGCCTTTATCGAAACGCGACTCGCTGGCCAATGGCGGACGACTTACGGCATGCTGGACGGGCGCAGCGATGCACGCGCAATCATTGATACGCTGTATCCGCCACTGTCCTGATCTTCTGACGGCTCGCCGTTAACCTTAACAAAGGGTTTAAATTGCGGGCTCCGGTTCAGGGGGGCAAAGTCGAAATCCTTAGAGAGGATTCGATGCGGTTCGTTCTGACCCAGCTATTGGCGGTCCATTGGCTGCTGACATTTGCGCTTGTTTCGGCCGCCGCACTCGGTGCAGACGGCTCGCTGGCCGAGATATTGCATACAATCATGCCGTCCGCAGTCGGTTATTTGAGCATCAGCTCGCCGCCTCATCAGGCAATCCTGGCTGGTTGTGTTGCCATTGCCAGTGCGACAGTCGCCGCAATGTTTCTCTGGGCCTTGTTGATGATCTGGATGGGCGAGGGTGAAGACCCCGCTGAAGCGCATTCGGTCATGGTGCTGGCGCATGCAAGCGCCATGACGGCCGTGTCCGGTCTGATGGTTTTGATGGCCGGAGCAGGTGCGGGTGGATCGGTGCTCGCCGCCAGCGTCATTGTTGCGGCCTTGTCGGCAAGCTTTGCAGCGATGACCTATGAATGGCGTGGGCAGGAATTGACAGGCGAAAAGCCCGATCTTGGACTGGCTGCGGCGCGCAGGATGGCGCTCGGCGCTGCCCATTCGACTGTATTGTCCAGCATTTCCGGACGTGGAAGGAACGACTGAGATGAAATATCTTCTTCTCGCATGGCTGACGCCACTGGCCTTGTTCTGGGGTTGGTTCTTCCTGTCGCTCAACGATATCAATTTCGGCACGATCTTTTTCAGCCGCGCGCTGCATGAGGTTTTGTTTGAGCTTTATGGCCAGATGCTGGGCATCGATCCAGCGACGATTCCCTGGTTGATCGCCAAGGCCTGCATCCTCGACACGCTGATCCTTCTGGCGATCTGGGCGTTTCGCCGCCGCAAGAACATCATGGCCTGGATCAACGCCCGCCGCGGCTCAAATACCGCAGAGCAGGCTATGGCCCGGATAATGCCCGCAGCCGATCGAGCAAGCCTTGAAGGATAAAGGACGCGGCGGCTGAATCGATCCGGGTCTCCCGGTTACGCCGCGACACATCCATCTCGATCAGAACGCGCTCTGCGGCGACCGTCGACAGCCGTTCGTCCCAGAACATCAGCGGCAGATCGGTCAAAGGCTTGAGATTGCGTGCAAAAGCCCGGCTGGCCTGTGCCCGTGGTCCTTCGCTTCCATCCATATTGATGGGAAGGCCGATTGCCAGCGCATAGACATCTTCGCGCGCCAGTGCAGCCAGCAGCGCCGTGGCGTCCTTCGTGAACTTGGTGCGCATGATGACGGGGCGCGGGTGGGCAAATGACAGGCCAAGGTCGGAAACCGCCAGACCAATTGTCTTGGTTCCCAGATCAATTGCCGCAACGGGCCTGCGCGGCGGCAGGCCGGCGACAAGTTCGTCCAGTTCGATGATTGCCACGGTTCAAACCTTGCCTCGATCTGATCGGGCTCTATCCTGACACGTTCAACGGCTCAAGGAGAGATGAGAGTATGAAGCTGACCTGGCACGGACATTCCGCATTCACGGTCGAAACCGGCCGCAACAAGATCCTGATCGATCCGTTCATCACCGGCAATCCCTCGGCGGTGGAAAGCGTCGACCAGATTGCGCAAGGCGTCACCCATGTGCTGGTGACGCATGGCCACGGTGACCATGTCGGCGACGCCGCCGATATCTGCGCAAAGAGCGGTGCGATGCTGGTCGCAAATTATGAAGTCGCCAGATATCTGGGCGGCAAAGGCGTGAACGAGGCCAAGATCAATCCCGGCGGTCCCGGCGGCACGGTCGATTGCGGCGGGTTCACCACCACTTTTGTGCCGGCGCTTCATTCTTCTGCGTTGGAGCTTCCCGACGGAACAAACATCTATCTTGGCGTCGCCTGCGGACTGGTGCTGCATTTTTCCGATGCACCGGCGCTCTATCATATGGGCGACACGGACATGTTTTCGGACATGGCGCTGATCCAGGAATTGCATGAGCCGTCGATTGGCATCGTGCCGATCGGCGACCGGTTCACGATGGGTGGCGCAGTTGCGGCGCTCGCCTGCCAGCGGTTTTTCAAGTTTGACACGGTCATTCCCTGCCATTTCGGCACGTTTCCGGTCCTCGATGCGGACGCGAGCAAATTTGTTGGCGGCATGGAGGGCTCGAAGACCCGGGTGTTGACGCCTGAGATCGGCAAGCAGGTCACGCTGTAGCCGGTGTTTCCCCGCCGCAGTGCGTGTTGCGCTGCGGCACGGCGGCGGCTATAGCCGAAATATTCCCCGGAGCTGAGCATGTCCGTCGATCTCACAACCGTCAAACGAGTAGCGCGCCTGGCGCGCATCGCAGTCACCGCCGAAGATGCTGAGCGCATGACTGGCGAACTGAACACCATACTGGGCTTTGTCGAGCAATTGTCCGAGGTCGATGTAAGCGGTGTCGAGCCAATGACCTCGGTTATCCCGATGGAGCTGAAAAAGCGTCAGGACGTAGTCACCGACGGCAACAAGGCAGCCGACATAGTCGCCAACGCGCCCGTGACCGAGGAGAATTTCTTCCTCGTGCCAAAAGTCGTTGAGTGAATCAGAGACCAGAACCAGACATGACCGATCTCACCAGACTGACCATTGCCGAGGCGCGCAGCAAGCTGAAGGCGCGCGAGTTTTCTGCCGTCGAGCTGACTGACGCCTATCTTGGCGCGATTGATGCGGCCAATGAGCGTCTCAACGCCTATGTGGCCGTGACACATGACAAGGCGCGCGAGATGGCGGCGGCGTCAGACACGCGGTTGGCCAAAGGGCAGGGCGGTGCACTGGAAGGCATTCCGCTCGGCATCAAGGATCTGTTCGGCACCGAAGGCGTGCACACACAGGCCGCCAGCCACATTCTCGACGGCTTCAAGCCGCGCTACGAATCGACTGTGACGGCCAATTTGTGGGCCGACGGCGCAGTGATGCTCGGCAAGCTCAACATGGACGAGTTCGCCATGGGCTCGTCAAACGAGAGCTCCTATTACGGACCGGTCGTCAATCCCTGGCGCGCCAAGGGTTCCAACAAGGATCTGGTGCCGGGTGGCTCGTCGGGTGGGTCGGCTGCGGCAGTTGCAGGCTGGCTGTGCGCTGGCGCGACCGCCACCGACACTGGCGGCTCGATCCGCCAGCCGGCGGCGTTTACCGGCACAGTCGGCATCAAGCCGACTTATGGCCGTGTGTCGCGCTGGGGCGTGGTGGCGTTCGCCTCGTCGCTCGATCAGGCCGGGCCGATAGCACGTGACGTGCGCGACGCTGCAATCCTGCTGAAGTCTATGGCGTCGGTCGACGCAAAAGACTCGACCTCGGTTGACCGGCCGGTGCCCGACTATGAGGCGGCGCTGGGACAGTCGCTGAAAGGCATGAAGATTGGCATCCCGCGTGAATATCGCGTCGAAGGCATGCCTGACGAGATCGAGGCGCTGTGGAAGCAGGGCATTGAATGGCTGCGCGCGGCCGGTGCCGAGATCGTCGACATCTCGCTGCCGCACACCAAATACGCGCTGCCGGCCTATTACATTGTCGCGCCCGCTGAGGCGTCGTCGAACCTCGCCCGCTATGACGGCGTTCGCTATGGCCTGCGTGTGCCGGGCAAAGACATTGTCGACATGTATGAAAAGACCCGCGCTGCCGGCTTTGGCCGCGAGGTGAAGCGCCGCATCATGATCGGCACCTATGTGCTGTCGGCTGGCTATTACGACGCCTATTACGTGCGTGCCCAGCAGGTGCGGACGCTGATCAAGAAGGATTTTGAAGACGTCTATGCGGCAGGCGTTGACGCGATCCTGACGCCGGCGACACCGTCGGCTGCATTCGGGCTGGCGGACGAAGAGATGAATGCTGATCCTGTAAAAATGTATCTGAACGACATTTTTACGGTGACGGTGAACATGGCCGGCTTGCCGGGCATCGCCGTGCCTGCTGGCCTCAGCGCGTCGGGTCTGCCGCTTGGCCTGCAGCTGATCGGACGGCCATTTGACGAGGAGACGCTGTTCCGCACAGCTCATGTGATTGAACGGGCCGCAGGCCGCTTCGAACCGGCAAAGTGGTGGTAGGCGGCAACGGCAAAAAGGGGCCGCCGCGGTCTCCTGCCTTTGAGGAGATGCTTCGCGCCGCAGCAAAATCGTCGCGCGGCGATGGCGCCCGCATCACCATCCGCCGTACGGAAGATGGGTTGGGCATCCACAATCCGGCCCGCCGGTCAATCGCGCTGGTCGCGTTCCTGTCGCTCTGGCTGATATTCTGGGTCGCGGGGATCTATTTTGGAGCCTTTGCGTTTGCAGACGGAACGCCGCTGCCGGTAACGGTCATGCTGCTTGTGTTTCTCACGCTTTGGGTGGCTGGCGGCCTTGTTGTGATGGCTTTCATCGGCTGGAATATCGCCGGGCTAGAACGCATATTTGTCATATCAGGCGTTCTGGCGACCGAGACCGGCTTCGGGCCGTTCCAGATCAGGCGGTTCTTTCCTGTTTCGACGGTGACTGAACTGAAAGCGGCCAGCCGTGGTACAGCTCTCAATCCACGCCGAAAGTCGTTCGGCGCCATCTCTTTCAAATCAGATGGGAAGCCGCATCTGATTGGCTTCGGGCTCGATAAGGCCGAGCGAGCGGCGGTGCTTGAGGCCTTGCAAGCCGAATTTGGCGGCCGGGCGGACGGCGTGGAACGGTATCCGGTTTCGTGACTTTCTACGCATCGAAGATTTTCTGGTTCTTCGTTCAGCCAATAAGCCTGACAGTGACGCTGCTGGCGTTGTCGTTGATCTTTCAATTGCTGGCGTGGCGCAGGCTTGCTCTGGTGTCCACATTCTGCGCGCTGGTGCTTATCGGCATGTCATCCCTGACAACGATTGGCGGCGTCATGATGGGACCTCTTGAGGCCCGGTTTGAGCGGCCGTCGCCGCCACCGGAGCGCGTGGACGGAATTATCGTACTTGGCGGCTCTTTCGAGGCGCGGGTGTCGGGTGCGCGCGGCGGCTATGAATTCAACGAGGGTGCCGATCGCTTCGTGGAAGCCGCTGCGTTGGCGCGAACCTATCCGCAAGCCCGCATTCTGGTCTCTGGCGGCAATGCTCATCTGTTTGACGCGCTGCCAGGCGATGCTGAGCTTGCTCCGCTGTTCTTTGAGCGTATGGGGGTGGAACCGGCGCGGCTCATTCTTGAAGGCCAGTCACGCAATACGGTCGAGAATGTCGCCGAAAGCATGCGTCTGGCGCAGCCAAGACCCGGAGAAGTCTGGCTCTTGGTGACATCAGCCTTCCACATGCCGCGATCGGTTGGCCTGTTCCGGAAGGCGGGATGGGATGTTGTGCCCTGGCCAGCCGACTATCGGGCGGCGGGGCGCGATGGGCTGGGCTCATGTGATGAGTTTAACCGGTGCCTGGCCCTGACCAACGTGGCGCTGCGCGAATGGATCGGCCTGATCGCCTATTGGGCCATGGGCCGTATTGACGAGCCGTTTCCGGCGCCTTGATGTGAATGTCCCGAAAAGGTGGAGCCGGCCCCGGGGACAGGGGCCGGCTCCTAAACCCGGTCGTTGGGGACGGGGGGTGGGGACTCGACCGGGCTATTCAGTGTTATTTGACGCTGCCGACCGCCATCGAACGGCTGTCATTGATCGACACCCAGACACCGGAGTTCTGCTCGGACTGGCGCTTCAGATAGGTGTAGTCGGTCTTGGTCCAGTCGACGACATCACCCTGGAGATTGTCGAGAATGAAGTCGCCGAGCGAGGTGCGTACCGTTAGCACCGCATGGCCGGCGCCGCTGCGTTGACGCACCACTGTGATCAGCAGATTGCCGGCAGGCATACCAAGATCCATCAGGCGGCGGCGCTTTTCGAGCACGTAATCCTCGCAATCGCCCTGTGCGCCGGGGAACGACCAGCGTTCTTCGATGCCCCACATTTCCTGGTCGGTGCGCGGCGCAACCTCTTCGTTCACGTCATTGTTGATCTTGACGATCTTTGACCAGAGCGGACGGGTCAGCTCGACTGAAGCTGTCGACCGCGTCTTCTGGCTGCATTCGCGTGGATATTGCTGGCAAAGTTCATAATGGCCGATCGGTTGTGTGGTGCGTGCGCCCGACTTCATGAAGGTTGGCATTGCGATGGCCGACTGAGCGAAAAGCGCGATTGGTGCGAGCGCCAGTGCGAATTTGATTGCTTTGATTTTCTGCATGTCCCGTCTCCTTGTTGTGAGAAGAAGATGACATGGCCGGATTTATTTGACGCGAAAGTTTGAAGTAGTAATTAAGTAAAACTACAATCGAATAAATATAAAACAAGAAGAGAATTGTCGTAAAATCAGAATTATATTTGAATAGATTTGTATTCTTCAAATCAATCTGTTGTTAGCCATGCGGTCTGGCGTGAGGCAGTGGCCGGGGTGCCTGCGCGGTCGAACCAACAGGTTCTGAGCCCGGGTCGTCGTGACGAATTTGAGGAGTTCGTTTGCGCTCAATAGCTGCAGCTGCCGGCGCGATGCGCCAATGAGCCGACGCTGACATTGCGCCTGTCAGAAGTTGCGCCCAGGAGCGCGATGCGGCCGAACGCATGACAACCCCGGTTCGGGAGGCCAGTAGCCGCAAACGAAAATGCCGGGCGCTGGCCCGGCATTTCAGAAAAACACAGAATGTCGACTTGTCTACATTCGCCGCGGTGGGCTGAATTCGGCCTCAAGCGTTTCCTGCCGTTGGATGACGGCGAATTCGATGGCGATGCCGTCCTCGAAATGACGCACAACCTGGCCGCGCATGGTGCCGAGCGTAACGTGCGTGCCAAGCGCCGGCTTGACGTCGAGCTCGATGGCGGCGCCAGAAAGCGACAGATCGATGATGCGGCACTGATAGTTGCGGCCATCTGCAAGCTGGACGGTGCTGAGCGGGTTGCGCGGCGCCATGCGCTCGTGGCGGCGATCTTCCGGCAGATCCAGTTCGTGCTTGTTTGCCAGCCAGGTTAGCTGAGCCGCCAGTTTGTCGCGCTTCCGGTCGGACGCGATAATTGTCATGGCAAAGCCGTCATTGGTTGTGCGCGTGACTACACCTTCCACACGGCCAATGTGATCAATATAGGCAATCACGCGTTCGCCTGCTTCACCCCTTCTATCTGCACGCAACGCAACGCTGCCAGGTGACATATCGACAACCATGCACGGATGCTCGGAACGGTCTTCGAGCATGTAGCGGCCATAGACCTTGACCTTGACGCGCTGGAATTCGCGGCGTTCTGGCCGATTGAGCGAAAAGTTTTGTGAAACTGCCGTCATCGTTGTCAGTTCATCGGTTCCCGGCAAGCCGTGTTTATTGATCGATTTGCGGGTAACCCTAGTCCATTGTCGGTTAACAAGCTGTAAGCTGGGGAGTTTGTGCCGCCGAATCCCGCCGTGGCGTTCAAATTTGGCACATTCCTTCCAAGATGAGACTTCAGTCCTCCTTGCCGCCGTCGATGACCAGCAGATGACGGATACGGCGCGCTGTCGCTGTCGGAATTTCGCCGCCGACAACGTCGCGATCGTCGATATCGAGAGGAGGAACCACAACCTCAGGGCGATTCTTCAGGAAAACCGGCTCGCGATCGGCGTCGATGACCCGCAACGAGGTGATTCTCATCTCAGCCACTGGATCGCTGCCAATCCAGAAGGGCTTTTCCAATGGGATCGCAGACCCGAGCGCGCGGGGATTGTCCATGCCGCCGTCAAGAGGCAGCAGCAGCCATTCGAGTGGCATCGAGCGCCCGGATTGGCTGACGGCCTCAGCATTGATGAGAACAACCGACTTCTGATGCAACACGCTGTGCGCAAGACGGGCAACGACGCGCTCGTCTTTGGTGGTCCAGAGCGAACTGTAGGAAAAGCCCTTCAGCTCACGCGCAAACGCAGCGCACAGCCGGGTGCCGGCGAGACGGAAAATGGCGCTGCCGCGGCCGTCGAGTTCAAGAATGAAGGTGTCAGCCAACAGAGTCTTGATGTCGGCCGGCTCTATGTCCGTCCTCTTTGGTGCGCTCCGTCCTTCGCGCAACCTGTCCCAATATTGGAACAGTTCGATTGATCCTCTTACTTTCATTTTCCTCGGCTCCGCTCGGGGTGGTGTCGATGTGCCATCCGGATACAGTTTGGAGTCGTCCAGTGACTTACATGCAGGACGTTGCAGGTTGCGTGCCAGAGCGAGGACAGGGCACTGCACAGGCCGGGCCAGTTAAGGTTAACAATTGGTATACGTTGCGGGGCGGGGTGAGTTCTGGCATAGTCCCTCCATCGACGAAGCCGTTGGCTTTGCAGCACTTTCGGCGAAAGCCGAAACATCAACTTTCGGGCGGGTGGGGACTCGACCGGCCGTCCAGGGGAAACTCTGGACGGCTTTTTTCTTTACCATTTGCCTCTGCGCCGATAACCCGGCAGCACCCGAAGCGGCATCAGGCCGGCTATTGGCGCGAATCGACGGCAAAATCCATGTCCCACGAACTGAACCCGAACCACGACGTGGTAGGGCGCATCGAACCTGAACCGGCACCGCGCCACCGCGAACCATTGTTCAACCTGCCCGGCATCGTGAGCGCCATCATTGCGCTGTGCGTCGCGATCCATCTGATCCGGCTTTATGTGCTGAGTGACGCGCAAAATGTCGCCGTCATCGTCAACGGCGCGTTCTTCCCCATCCGGTATTCCGGCCAATACGCACTGGATATCTGGGCATTCACCAGCCCGCTCACCTCATCGCTGCTGCACGCAGGCTGGATGCACCTGATCGTCAACATGATCTGGCTGGCAGCTTTCGGTTCGCCGCTGGCCAACCGACTGGGCGTGGTGCGATTCGTCTTGTTCTGGTGTTTTGCAGTGCTTGTGTCGCTGCTGTTTCACTATGTGTCGAGGCCGGACGACGCCATTCCGGTGGTCGGGGCGTCGGGCGCGATTTCCGGGATGATGGGAGCAGCAGCCCGATTTGGCTTCAGGACAGATCGCAGCGGCGCAAAACCCAATTTTGCCGGACAGCGTCTGACACTTATGCAGACGTTGCAAACACGTCAGGTACTGGTTTTCCTTGGTGTTTGGCTGGCAATCAACTTTGCTGCGGGAGCCGGCCTTGATGTCTCGGGTGCTGCAGGTTCGGTTGCCTGGGAAGCGCACATCGGTGGCATGGTCGCCGGACTGTTGGCGATCGGCCTTTTTGATCCCGGCGGCAGGCGTCTGCCGCAGGGCTGAAACGCTCGACGCCTCTCTTGCAATAGCAGGATTTCGGACGCACGATCCATCTGGGAGCAGCGATGCGCGCAAGCGCATGGCGATCGTAGGAGAGGAGAAAGCAATGACGGTCAGGTCAATTCTCGACGGCAAGGGTCGTGACGTGGTGACTATGAGTTCCACTGAAAATCTCGCCAGCGCGATCAGAACCTTGGGCCAGCATCGCATCGGCGCAGTGGTGATCAGCGACGGCGGCGGCCGCATTGCCGGCATCCTGTCGGAGCGTGACGTGGTGCGAGCTCTCGCCAACAAGGGCGCAGCGGCCCTCGACATGCCGATTTCGGCGGCGATGACGGCAAAGGTCCAGACCTGCTCTGAAAGCGCAACTGTCAATAGCGTGATGGGACAGATGACGGCCGGCCGGTTCCGCCATTTGCCCGTGGAGGAAAAGGGCGTGCTTGTCGGGCTGATCTCGATTGGCGACGTCGTCAAGCGGCGTATCCAGGAAGTAGAGCGCGAGGCCGAAGACATTAGGGCGTATATCTCGACGGTCTGACGTCAGGACGCCTCACTGCGCTTGCCTGCCGGGCGCGTTTGCAATAGCCAAGGGCCAAGCCCAAATGGGCAGTTCTTCACTGTTGCAGGCCGTTCATGTCCATTGTCGATACACGCACTCCCGATCCGAAACGTTTGATTCCAGGCGCTACTGGCGACTGGGAAATCATCATCGGTCTCGAAGTTCACGCTCAGGTCCTGTCCGAATCCAAGCTGTTTTCGGGCGCAGCCACCACATTTGGCGCCGCGCCCAACGCCAATGTCAGCCTGGTGGATGCTGCAATGCCTGGCATGCTGCCTGTCATCAACGAAGAATGCGTGCGCCAGGCGATCCGCTCGGGGCTTGGCCTCAAGGCGCAGATCAATCTGAAGTCGGTGTTTGACAGAAAAAACTACTTTTATCCGGACCTGCCGCAGGGCTACCAGATCTCACAGTTCAAGCAGCCGATCGTGGGCGAGGGCGAGATCATCATTTCGGTCGGTCCTGATCGTGAAGGCAAGTTTGAAGACATTCCGGTCGGCATCGAGCGTCTGCATCTGGAGCAGGACGCGGGAAAATCGCTGCACGACCAGCACGCAACCATGTCCTATGTCGACCTGAACCGGTCTGGCGTGGCGCTGATGGAAATCGTGTCGAAGCCGGACATGCGTTCGGCGGATGAGGCAAAGGCTTACGTCACCAAGCTGCGCTCGATCCTGCGTTATCTCGGCACTTGCGACGGCAATATGGACGAAGGCTCGTTGCGCGCTGACGTTAACGTGTCGGTTCGCAAGCCAGGCGGCGCGTTCGGAACGCGTTGCGAGATCAAGAACGTCAATTCAATCCGCTTCATCGGCCAGGCCATCGACTATGAGGCCCGCCGCCAGATCGGCATTCTCGAAGATGGCGGCAAGATCGACCAGGAAACGCGGCTGTTTGATCCGCACAAGGGCGAGACCCGTTCGATGCGTTCCAAGGAAGAGGCGCATGACTACCGCTATTTCCCCGACCCGGACCTGCTGCCGCTGGAGTTCGACCAGGCCTATGTCGATGACTTGGCCAAGGACCTGACAGAACTGCCGGACCCTAAACGTGATCGTCTGGTGTCGACGCTCGGCCTGTCGGTCTATGACGCCTCTATTCTGGTCTCGGAAAAGTCAATTGCGGACTATTTTGAGCAGGTGGCCGCCGGCCGTGACGGCAAGACCGCCGCCAACTGGGTCATCAACGATCTTCTCGGCCTGTTAAACAAGAACGGCAAGTCCATTGAGGATTCTCCGGTTTCGCCCGTCCAGCTGGGTGAAATCATCGATCTGATCAAGGAAGGCGTGATTTCCGGAAAGATCGCCAAGGACCTGTTTGAGATCGTGTGGAACGAAGGTGGTTCGCCGCGCCAGATCGTCGAAGATCGCGGCATGAAGCAGGTGACCGACACCGGTGCGATCGAAAAGGCTGTCGACGACATCATTGCAGCCAATCCAGACAAGGTGGAGCAGGCGAAGGCCAAGCCGACCATGGCCGGCTGGTTCGTCGGTCAGGTGATGAAAGCGACCGGCGGCAAGGCCAATCCGCAGGCTGTGAACGATCTGGTGAAGGCCAAGCTCGGCATCGAATAGTTATGTTTGTCCGCACCGGCGATGAACGCGATCTTGCGGCAGTAAGCCGGCTGATTGTGCAAACGGCTCACGCGGCGTTTGACGCGCTCTATGGCGCTGAGGCCGTGGAGAATTTTTGTGCCGCCCGGTTTTCCATAGACCAGCTCACACGAAGCGTGAGGAGAGAGCGGTCCGAATTTTTGGTCGCCGATGACGGCGAGACGCTAGGTGGGCTCGCATACGGCGCCGCTGCGGGAGATGACGCGCGCATCGTTGACCTCGACATGTTGATTGTCCGGCCTGATCTCCAGGGGCGTGGCATCGGCGGCATGTTGCTGGAAGAGTTCGAATCGTCATTCTTTGAATCCGAATTGGTGCGGATGGACCTCGACGAAAAGAATACCCGCGCCGTGCGTTTCTATACTGACGCAGGATTTGTCGAAATCGGGCGCAAAGACGGGACAAATCTGCCGGCCGTGATCCTGACCATGCAGAAATCGTTAGTGTGAACTGGCTGCGGCCGGGGTAGATTGATGCACGGAGGCACAACTATGACCGGTCCTATTCAGGCTGTTTCAGCGCCCATACGTCACATGGTGGCTGCAGATGCCGATGCAGTGTCGCAACTGATCCATCGATCATGGGTCGCCACTTATGGGCCGCTGATGGGGACGGACCGCGCCACGCAAGAGTCCGGCAAGCGCCACCAGCCCGAAATGATTGCCGGCAGTCTTGTTCGCCCACATGCCGAGAGCTTTGTGGCGCAGACGGACGAGGGCGCAATTGTTGGCTATGCATATGCGATTGTTGTGAAGGGAGTGCTGTGGCTCGACCGGTTGCATGTTGCGCCGTCTCATCACGGCACAGGGCTGGCGGCCAATCTGATGCATGCCGTCATGGTCAACTATCTGGGCGAACCGGCCATCTCGCTCGAAGTCATCAAGGGCAACGATCGCGCGATCCGCTTCTATGAGCGCGAAGGGTTTGTCGTGACAGGCGAAACCAGCGCCTGTGGCGGCATTGGCGGAATAGCCTCGCTCATTATGCGAAAGCCATTGCCTCGCGCTTGACCGGGCGGTTATTCGACAGCGATCTCCTTGCCATTTGGGTCGTAAACGACGCCGGCACTGCAATCCTGAATCTGCGACTTGTCCTGGTGATCGCAGCGAAGTTTGCCAGCTGCAATGGCAGCCTCCTTGCTTGGCCAGCCGCACGAAAATTCGGACCAGTGAATGCCTTCTTTGTGCATCACCCCAATCGCTACGCTCCATCCGGCTGGAAAACACCAGGCGACACGGGCGCAATCCTGCGGCAGCGCGCCCGATTCTGTGCATTTCGCGCGGGCGCAGGCAAATGCCTTTTCGGGTGAGCCACCGGTGCAGACGCCCATGCCTTGCTCCGGTGCATAGGCAAACGCGATCCCGCCTCTGTTGTCAGCGGCCAGCGCAGGCGGCGCGACGGCTATGAGGGACAGGGCGAGGCTGGCAAGAAGCGATGAGAATTGGCGCATGGCGGTTCCTCCCGGACACTTGTCGGACAGGAACGGTGACACAAATTGCACTGCATGCAAGCCCTGTAGCATGCCGCCTATTGCCAATCCTTCAGCGCGGCGGCATAACCCCTGCAACACCGAAAGAGGGCCGAAATGGCTGGATTCTTCACACAGTTCTTCACCTGGTGGAACGGGCAGACGCTGAACACCCGCTTCAGCACCTGGCGCTATGGCACCAAGGTCGGCGAAGACGAGTTCGGCAATGTCTATTACACCGGCGGCACGAATTCGGATGGTCTCGAGCGCCGCTGGGTAATCTACAACGGCTATTCGGAAGCCTCCGACATCCCGCCTGGCTGGCATGGCTGGATACATTACAGGGTCGACACGCCGCCGTCTGACGAACGCTACAAGCCGCGTGAGTGGCAGAAGCCGCACCAACCGAACCTGACCGGCACCTATCAGGCCTATCGTCCAAAGGGCTCGATCCTTGGCGATGAAGAACGTCCACGCGTGACCGGAGACTACGACGCCTGGACACCGGGCGGCTGATTCCGGCCGCTCGACGGAGACAATCGGCAGGTTCCGCCATTTGTCGCCATAATTGCGAGCTAATTGGTTCTTGCCGGTTTTGCCGGTAAACTGCGCCGCACAGGATTCGTCCTGCAAAATGCCAACGAGTTGATGCGCAACATGAACAAATCGATCCTGCTTGCAGCGTCGCTTCTGGCGTGGCCCGCGATGGCGTCTGCCCAGGACGGCCAGCAGACTCCATTACCACCCGATCCGGACGAAAAACCGATCGTCAATGAGGGTCCGACGCGGCTTTCCAATCCTGTGGCCGAGTTCACTGGCATCGACAAGATCACCGGCCGCATCATTACCTTTGATGTCTATGTCAACGAGACGGTGCAGTTTGGTGCGCTGCAGGTGACGCCGCGCGTCTGTTATTCGAGGCCGGACAGCAAGCAGCCAAAGACCGACAGTTTTGTTGAGGTCGATGAGATCACTCTCGATCGCAAGATCAGGCGCATTTTTACCGGTTACATGTTTGCCGAAAGCCCGGGGCTGAACGCTGTTGAGCACCCCGTCTATGACGTCTGGTTGAAGAGCTGCAAACAAAAGTCCAGCGTCCCGGCGCCCGAAGCCGCAAAGTCCTAAAACCGCGCTGCTTCGCCGGTCATCGCGTTTTCCAGCAGCGCCTCATATTTGCGGCGCGGCACGTCGATTGCGCCAAATCGCTTGAGATGTTCGGTGGTGAACTGGGTGTCGAGCAAGACGAAGCCGCGCTGGCGAAGCCGCTCGACCAGATGCACCAGGCAGATCTTTGACGCGTCAGTAGCGCGCGAAAACATGCTCTCGCCGAAGAAGGCCCGGCCAAGTGACACGCCATAGAGCCCGCCGGCGAGTTCGCCGTTGCGCCACGCCTCGACCGTGTGACAGTGGCCAAGGGAAAACAGCTGGCCATAGGCTTGCCGGATCGGGCCGTTGATCCATGTTGTGGGGCGCACATCGCGCTCTTCGGCGCAGGCGTCGATGACAGCGAAGAAGTCACGGTCGAAGGCAATTTCGAACGGGGCGCGCCGCACCGTCTTTGCGAGGCTTTTGGGGATGTGAAAACCATCAAGCGGGATCACGCCGCGCGTTTCCGGCCGGACCCAGAACACTTCAGGGTCGTCAGCGCTGTCGGCCATCGGGAAGACCCCGGTAGCATAGGCTTTCAACAGCAGTTCAGGCGGGATGCGTTGACCCGGCGCGAACGGGCGAGCCATCGCCCGGCTCAGCTCGGCTGTGAGGCCAGGTATTTTTCCAGCCAGTGGATATCGTAGTCGCCGTTGGCGATGTCGGGATTGTTGATGAGATCGCGGAACAGCGGCAGGGTCGTCTTGATGCCGTCGACGACGAACTCGTCCAGCGCACGGCGCAGCCGCATCATGCACTCGACCCGGTTGCGGCCGTGCACGATCAGCTTGCCGATCAGGCTGTCATAGTAGGGTGGGATCTTGTAGCCGGAGTAGACGCCGGAATCGACGCGGATGCCAAGGCCACCGGGCGTGTGGAAATGGGTGATCGTTCCGGGCGATGGCGCAAATGTGCGCGGGTCCTCGGCATTGATGCGGCATTCAATGGCGTGCCCCTGAAAACGCACCTGGTCCTGGGTAACCGACAGGCCACCGCCGGATGCAACGCGGATCTGCTCGTGCACCAGGTCAATGCCAGTGATCGCCTCGGTTACCGGATGTTCGACCTGCAGACGGGTGTTCATTTCGATGAAATAGAACTCACCGTTTTCGTAGAGAAATTCGATGGTGCCTGCGCCCGAATATCCGAGATCGGCAATGGCGCGGGAGCAGATTTCACCAATGCGGTCGCGTTCCGACTCGTTGAGCGCCGGCGAATTCGCTTCTTCCCAGACCTTCTGGTGGCGCCGCTGCAGCGAGCAGTCACGTTCGCCAAGATGGATGGCCTTGCCCATGCCGTCGCCAAATACCTGCACCTCGATGTGGCGCGGCTTTTCGAGATACTTTTCGATGTAGACGGCGTCGTCACCAAAGGCCGCGCCTGCTTCCGAGCGGGCGGTCTGTAGTGCAACGAGCAGATCCGCCTCGTTGCGGGCAACCTTCATGCCGCGCCCGCCGCCACCCGCAGACGCCTTGATGATGACCGGATAGCCGATCTCGCCAGCAATGCGCTTGGCGTCAGCTTCTTCGGTGACCGCGCCGTCAGAGCCAGGAACGACAGGAATGCCGAGGCGCTTTGCGGTGCGCTTGGCTTCGATCTTGTCGCCCATAACGCGGATGTGATCGCCCGATGGGCCAATGAAGGTAATGCCGTGCGCCTTCAGGATGTCGGAGAATTTGGCGTTTTCCGACAAAAAGCCATAACCGGGATGGATCGCGTCAGCGCCGGTGATTTCGCAGGCTGCAACGATCTGGTGAATGTTGAGATAGCTGTCGCGCGATGGCGGCGGCCCGATGCACACACTTTCGTCTGCCAGGCGCACATGCATCGCGTCAGCGTCGGCAGTCGAATGCACAGCCACCGTCTGGATGCCAAGCTCCTTGCAGGCGCGCAGCACTCTGAGCGCAATCTCGCCCCGGTTGGCGATCAGGATCTTATGGAACATGGCGCGCCGTCCGCTCTATTCGATCACCACGAGCGGCTCGCCATATTCGACTGGCTGACCATCGCGGAAGAGAATTGCCGTCACGGTGCCTGAGCGCGGTGACGGAATCTGGTTCATGGTTTTCATCGCTTCGATAATGAGCAGTGTCTCGCCCTCGCGCACTTGCTGGCCAACTTCGACAAACGGCTTGGCGTCAGGGGAGGGGGAAGCATAGGCGGTGCCGACCATTGGCGAGGGAACGGCGTTGCGCGAAACGTCGGCAGGCGCCGCCGGGGCTGGCGCTGCGGCTGCCGTTGCCACCGGAGCGGCCAGGACAGGTGCTGGCGCAGCGACGGCGTGCACTGTTGGCGACTGCCGCGATACACGAATGCGCAAATCGTCCTGTTCCACTTCAATCTCGGTCAGGTTGGTCTCGGTCAGAATGCCCGCAAGGTCGCGGATCAGTTGCTGGTCGATGCCCGATTTCTTGGTCGACATGTCTGATGTCCCTTGTAATCAGATGCGCGCGGCGAGCGCCTGGAGCGCGAGTGTGTAGCCGAGAGGTCCGAAGCCGCAGATCATGCCGGTTGCGACCGGCGCAATCATGGTCTTGTGGCGGAATTCCTCGCGTGCATGAATGTTGGATAGATGAACTTCTGCGACGGGCAGTGGCTGAACTGCCCTGATCGCGTCGTGCAGCGCAATCGAGGTATGGCCATAGGCGCCCGGATTGATGACCAGGCCCTTGGCTTTCGCACCGGCTTCCTGGATCCAGTCGACCAGAGCACCCTCGTGGTTTGACTGGCGGAAGTCGACATCAATGCCAAGTCCGCCGGCTGCCTGCCGGCAGTCATCTGCGATCATATCGAGTGTCTTGCCGCCATAGATGCCAGGCTCGCGCACGCCGAGCATGTTCAGATTGGGGCCATTGAGGACGTAGACGAGTTTCGTCATCCGGAATCGTTTGTTGAACGGTCAGTCGAGACCATTTCCTATAAATGCCGTGGCATTAGCGGGAAAGGGGCGGCAGGCGCAAGGCCTGTCCTGCCCCTGGGTAATCCACTGCATATATGTGTAATGCCTCAGCTGCCGCTCCGCTTCTCACGGATTTCAGTGATTTTTTCCTGCAAGGCGTCCTTGCCGACAGCGCCGAAGACAACCTGGTCGCCAATGACGAAAGACGGCGTGCCAGTGATGTTGAGCTTCTCCGCCAGTTCATAGGTCACGCGGACCTGAGCTGCGATTTCAGGGCTGTCCATTTCCTTTTTCAGCGCAGCTTCATCGGCGCCGAGTGTCACAGCAAGCAGGATGGCTGTCTGCTCGGACGCGCGGCCAGACGATGCCATCAGCTTGTCATGAAATTCTGCCCAGCGATCAGGCACAAGCCGTTGAAATGCCAAGGAGACTTGATGCGCGCGCTGCGAATCCGGCCCCAGAATGGGAAACTCTTTTAACACGACCCTCAGGTCAGGATTGTCAGCGATCAGGGCAGTCACATCGGGCAGGGCCCGTTTACAATAGCCGCAATTGTAGTCGTAGAACTCGACCAGCGTGATCTCCCCGTCCGGGTTGCCGGCAATGCCGTCTGTTGCGAGATTGAATATCTGCTCACGCGACGAGCTGATCGCCGCCAGCGCGGTTTCCCGTTGACGTGTCTCCTGCTGCGCTTCCAGCGCTGCCTGGACTTCCACAATCACATCGGGGTTTGTGACAAGATATTCACGCACAATGTTTTCGATGGCCGCCCGGTCCTTGACCGGCGCCGGCTGCGCAGTCGTTTCGGAGCCGACACTGCGTCCGGCGTAATATCCGCCGCCCAATAATGCCGCCGCGATTGCGATTCCCGCCGCTGTAATGCCGATTGACTTGCCCATGATACCCCCTGACTATTCGCCGAAAGCCACTATTTGCGCTTCTTCGACGTGTCCTTGTAATTGATAATGTCCTGCGCGCGCACCCAGCTGGGCGACCCAGGCTTCAGCTTCTGCTGAGCTCTAGCCGCAAAAATCTTAGAATCGAGATAATTGCCGCTGTAATAATTGGCTTCGGCTGCTGCCAGTTCCGCTTCGCCAATATTGCCGAGCTGGCCATAGGCCTGTGACAGCGGCATGTAGGCGTCCGGATTTTCGCGGTCGCGTTGGATGCCGCCTTTCAGCACCTGCACCGCCGTTTCGATTGACGCCTTGTCGCCGGTCGCGAGCAGCGCCTTGCCATAACCAACCTGAAGAATGCCGGATTTTGAAGGGTCGAGTTTCACCGCCTTGGCATAGGCCGCTGCAGCGTCGCGCGGTTTGTTGGCTTTCATCAACACGTCAGCGCGCAATTCCATGAAATAGGGGTTCTGCGGTTGCACCTTCAGCAATGCGTTAGCCTTCTTCAGCGCAGCCGCCGGATTGCCATAGAGATAGGTCGAGATCGCGTCGCCATATTGCCCCGGCAGCGGGCTGGAATTACCGCGGAACATGCGCGAAGTAGCCCCCTGGCCGCCTGTGAATGCTGCGATCTTGGCGCGCATCATGTCGTGGCGCAGTTGCAGGGCGGCTGGATCCTTCTTGTCAAAGTTCCTGCTTTTCTCGGCGCTTTCGGTAAGATTGGCGATGCGTTCGCGTGGCATCGGATGGCTGACCTGATAGGGATCGACGCGCGCCCCGGTCAACGCCAGCGCACTGGCAAACCGCTTGAAAGTCGTCAGCATTCCCTTGGCGGACTGGCCGGTAGCCTCAAGATACTGGAGCGCCGAAATGTCGGCGGAGGTCTCTTCGGTGCGCTGGTAGCTGAGCAGACTGCGCCGGGCGATTTCTGTGCCACCCATCGCAATGCCTGTGCCGGCCTGCACCGCGTCACGATTGTTGGTGGCCGCGCCAGCAACTGTCGCACCCATGCCGACCAGTGACGCGATGATCGCCATCGTCTGGGCACGCGCCAGCTGGTCGCGTAAGCGTTCCTGATGGCCGCCAGCGATATGTCCGGCTTCATGCGCCAGCACGCCGATGATCTCGTTGGGCGTTTCGGCCGTCATCAATGCGCCAGTGTTGATGAACATTCGGCGTCCGGCAACAAAGGCATTAAACCCCGAATCGTTGACGAGAATGATCTCGATACCGGACTTAGACAGGCCGGCTGCTTTCAGGATCGGCCGCGCATATTCACGCACCAGAGCCTCGATCTCGGCGTCGCGCACCAGCGCAACCCTGCCTTGTGCCGCAGACTGAGCAACAGCCGAAAACTGGGCCGGTATTGCAATCGCTGCCGCCAGCGCGAGCCGCATTGTCAATGCGCCGACCACCGGCATTTTCGAAAAAAGCTTCATGACGCTGGATACCTAAATGACCATGAGGGCTTTGGGAAGCGAAGCGGCTTGGTCCACGATCTTGTGATCGCCACATCAATCCGGCATTTGTGCGGCCAACACAGTCCTGGAGCCAAGAGCGTGGTCAAACTTTCGAGACGCAGCGATGTCGAGCCCTTTCACGCAATGGATGTATTGGCTGAGGCCAATCGGTTGCGGGCGGCGGGGCAGGACGTCATATCGATGGCGGTTGGGCAGCCTTTTGGTCCGGTGCCCGGACCAGTCCGGCGCGCCGCCGAGCAGGCTCTCGCCCGCGGCCGCATCGGCTATACCGATGCTTTGGGAACAGCCGGGCTGCGCGAGGCGATTTCACTGCACTACCGCGACCACTACGGTCTCGAGGTGCCAGTCAGCCGCATTGTTGCGACCACCGGGTCTTCTGCAGGTTTCAACCTGGCATTCCTCGCGATGTTTGATGCAGGCGACCGCGTCGCCATCACGTCGCCCGGTTATCCGGCATACCGCAATATCATGAAGGCGCTTGGTATCGAGGTCGTCGAGATCGAGCTTGATGACGAACCTTATCTGACCGGCGAGCGGCTGGCGGCGGTGCATGCGTCGCGCAAGCTGAACGGTGTGCTGTTTGCCAGTCCTGCCAATCCGACCGGTGCAGTCATTCCTGCCGGGCCGTTGCAGCAGTTGATCGGCACGGCGCGAGAGCTCGGGATCTCGGTCATTTCCGACGAAATCTATCACCGTCTCACGTATGACGAGCCGGATATCACCGCGCTGTCGTTCTCAGACGATGTTGTCGTCATCAATTCTTTCTCCAAATATTATTGCATGACCGGCTGGCGCATCGGCTGGATGGTGGTGCCTGAAAATCTTGTGCGCCCGATAGAACGGGTTCAGCAGAGCCTCTACATCTCGCCGCCCGAACTGTCGCAGATCGCGGCGTCGGCGGCCTTTGAGGCGACCGGCGAGCTCGAATTGGTGAAGACGAAATACAGGGAAGGGCGGACGCTGCTGTTGGATCGGTTACCAAAACTTGGCTTGCCGCTGGCCGCGCCGATGGACGGCGCCTTCTATGCCTATTGCGACGTCACAAGGCACACAAATGACAGCATGGCGTTTGCGCGGCGCATGATCGCGGAAGCGCTCGTCGCCGCAACACCCGGGCATGATTTCGACATCGCCAATGGCCGCCGCACCATGCGCTTTTCCTACGCCATTGATCCCGCAGAGCTGGCAACGGCGCTATCGCGGCTGGAAGACTGGTTGGACAAATAGCCCAAACAAAAAACGCCGGGCTTTTGGCCCGGCGTTTCGTTTTCTGTATGTCACGGCGCTGTTTAGAAGAAGCTCTTGCGCTGCCACCAGCCGCCCTTTTTGGGCTTGTCTCCGGCCGGCGCTTGTTCAGACACAGTCGAGACCACCTTGGGCTCTGCCGCCGGGGCGAGGTCCTCGGCGTCGGGACGCCGGCGCGACGGACGCCGCTCTGCCGCCGGTTCTGCAACGGGTTCTGCCGGCGTCTCTGAAGCGACAGGTTCTGCCGTCGCGACGTCTGCAGCCGCGGCTGCAATCGCCTCAGCCTCAGCCTCAGCCTTTGCTGCAGCCTTGGTCTTGCGCGGTGCGCGGCGAGCCTTGGCCGGTTTGGCCGCCGGTTCTTCGGCGGCGGCCTCTGCCGGTTCTTCGGCAACGGCCTCTGCAGGTGCTTCGGCAACTGCCTCGACCGGCTCAATCACTTCGGCCACTGCTTCAACGCCGATCTCTGCATCTGCCGATTCAGGCGACGCTTCGTCCTCGTCCTTGCGATTGCGGCGGCCGCCACGCTTGCCACGGCGGCGCTTACGCTTTTCACCATCATCTTCAGCGGCTTCGTCGCCGGCTTCCTCAGCCGCGGTCTCAATCACTTCGATCTCGCCTTCGGCAGCAGCCGGTGCGTCCTCGTCGTCATCTTCGTCGCCTTCGGCGTCACCATGCTCGTCTGCCGCCTGAGCGCCGGACAGCTGCTCGCCGCCCTCACGGTCACGGCCACCGCGGCGGCGGCGGCGGCGGCGGCGCTTGCGGCGTCCACCATCTTCACCATCTTCGGCCTTTGCGGCCGTCGCGCCACCTGGATGGTCATCCGCATCAGCGTCGGCTTCGGCCTCGATGATGTCTTCGTCTTCAACCTCGTCGATGACATGCTTTACCGACGGCAGCTCGGTAATCGTTGTGATGACCGGGCGTTCAACTGGCGCGCCACGCGTAATCGAATAGAGCTGTGCGCCGAGCGTTTCGTCCGCCTCGATGCCGATCGTCAACCCGAACCGTTCTTCAAGTTCCGTCAGGTTGCGGCGCTTGTGGTTGAGCACATAGAGCGCGGTAGCGGTCGGCGTGCGCACGGTAATCTCATTGCGCGCGTCCTTGATAAGAAATTCCTCAATGGCGCGCACGACATGCAGAGCCACGGAAGAATCCGACCTGATATGACCGGTCCCGTCGCAATGCGGACATGGCTTCATGGTCGATTCGAGCACGCTGGCGCGAATGCGCTGGCGCGACATTTCCATCAGGCCGAAATGCGAAATGCGTCCAACCTGGATCCGTGCGCGGTCATTCTTCAGGTGATCTTTCAGCCGCTTTTCGACGGCGCGATTGTTGCGGTTCTCCTCCATGTCGATGAAGTCGATCACAATCAGGCCGGCGAGGTCGCGCAGGCGCAACTGGCGGGCCACTTCTTCGGCGGCTTCCAGATTGGTATGCAGCGCGGTCTCTTCAATCGAGTGCTCGCGCGTCGAGCGGCCCGAATTGACGTCGATCGAAACCAGCGCCTCGGTCTGGTTGATGATGATGTAACCGCCAGACTTCAGCGTCACCTGCGGCTGCAGCATCCGGTCGAGCTGTGCTTCAATGCCGTTGCGGGCAAAGATCGGCACGACATCTTTGTAAGGCTGAACCATTTTTGCATGGCTCGGCATGAGCATGCGCATAAAGTCCTTGGCTTCGCGGTAGCCATCATCGCCGGCCACCAGAATTTCCTCGATCTCCTTGTTGTAGAGGTCGCGCACCGACCGCTTGATAAGGCTGCCTTCCTCGTACACGAGCGCGGGCGCGGTCGATTCCAGCGTAAGCGTCCGGACGTTTTCCCACATCCGCATCAGGTATTCGTAATCGCGCTTGATCTCGGCTTTGGTGCGGTTTGCGCCTGCCGTGCGCAGGATCACGCCCATGCCCTGCGGTACGTCGAGGTCCTGAACCAGGTCTTTCAGACGCTTGCGGTCGACTGCCGACGTGATCTTGCGGGAAATGCCGCCGCCGCGCGCCGTGTTCGGCATCAGAACCGAATAGCGGCCTGCCAGCGACAGATACGTGGTCAGAGCAGCACCCTTGTTGCCACGTTCCTCCTTGACGACCTGCACCAGCAGGATCTGCCGGCGCTTGATCACTTCCTGGATCTTGTAGTGGCGGCGTGGAGCCGACCGCCGGCTCGGCAGTTCCTCCAGCGCGTCTTCAGCGCCGACTGACTCAACGTCGTCTTCGCCATTGGCAGAGGACGAAACCTCCTCAATGTCGCTTGCCTCTGCGTCGGCTTCGTTGTCATTCTTTGCGCGAGCTTCTTCGGGTGTCTCGGACACTTCGTCAGTCTCGACTTCGGCCAGCATGGTCGCCGAACCGGACTCATCATCCTCGTCAGGCATCGCAGCGTCAGTTGCCTCTTCGGCGTTTTCGGCTACCTTTGCCTCGTCCAAGACCTCGCCGGCGTCTTCGCCAGCAGCATCCGCGTCAGGCGCAGCCGCCTCTTCATCGGAAGCTGCGTCGCCAGCATCGGCCTTGGCTTCGCCGCGGCGTGATTTGTCGCTGTTGCGCGAACGGTTCTTGCCGTCGCGCCGGCGCTTGTTGCCGCGGCTCTTCTCGTCGTCTTCTTCCTCTTCGTGATGCTCGGCTTCGGCTTTCAGCAGCGCCTGACGATCGGCGAGGGGGATCTGATAGTAGTCGGGATGAATTTCGCTAAAGGCCAGGAAGCCGTGGCGATTTCCGCCATATTCGACAAAGGCTGCCTGCAGGGATGGTTCGACCCGGGTAACACGGGCGAGGTAGATATTGCCGCGGAGCTGCTTCTTGTCGCTGGATTCGAAATCGAATTCTTCGATCCGGTTACCCTTGGTTACGACGACCCGTGTTTCCTCCGGGTGGGAGGCATCGATCAACATTTTGTTGGGCATTGGAATTTGTCCTCCCGGCACACCTGACGGCTTCGGGGCGCGCAACAGCGCGCCTGCGAAGGCCCAGATTCGATGTGACGGATAATTTGGCGTCCAGACGCGCAGCGGACGTCGTCTTCACCGGCCCGCCCGCGGCCATTTCGGCGCGGGAGCTCCTGGTTGCGAAGATCGATTCGGCTGCAAACATGTTTTGCGTCGTAGACCGTTGTTCATATTTGGCCCGGCTTGACCCGGACCAGCTCATTTTGCTCGCACAGAGCCGGCTGGCAGCACAGGCCGCCCGGCCGTTTTCCTCACATACAGGATTTCCAAAAGTCGGAAACGCCCTGAAGAAACTCAATAAAATCGCTTCGACCGTTCTAGAACGATCTGTGGCCGCTATGGCAAGCCTACAATTGTAAGGACTTGGAGGCCTCAGCGCCGCAGAGTTCCGGCCATTGAAGAGACCTTCGTTCGCTTTTATGATTTGACAGGTGTTATGGCAACCCTGTTTTCGGATGTCGGCAAACTGTCGCTTATGTGGTCAGCAGTTTGCTGTTTTGCAAGGCTTGGTTAACCATCAAACGCTACGTTTCGTTAACGCGAAGGCGGCCAAGGACGCATTTGCCAACAGGGACTTTGCATAGTGCGGATGCAAGACGGCCAGCAAGCTGAAATGACTGACGGCATCAGCGTGAAATCGCTCGTTGCTGCCGTTGCATTTTGCGTTGTTGCGCTGCTCGTGATGATGAACGCCGCATCGGCAGGCGATATCCTCCGTGCGTCCGGCTTCAAGATGGCGGGCGATTCCACGCGCACCCGGGTCGTTCTCAACTTTGACAAGGAGCCGATCACCCGCTGGTTCATGCTGCGCAATCCTCACCGGCTGGTTGTCGACTTGCCCGAGAGCATATTCGCAATAGACCCTCAGGCCTTGCTGCCGACCGGTCTTGTGAAGGTTGTTCGCTACGGGCACCTTGAGGCTGGCAAATCCCGGCTTATCATCGTCGGCAACGGTCCGTTCAGGGTCGATGGTTTTGCGGTTGCCGAAAACAAGGAGAGTCCAGGACATCGCATCGCGCTGGATGTTGTTGCAGCCAGTGAGGCCGAATTTGAGACCGCACTTGCCGAACAGGCCGACAAGACCGGGTCGACCGCAGCGCCCAAGGGCGACCGGCTGGGAGCGCACAAGGCGCCCGCGGCGAAGAAATTCACCATCGCGATTGATCCGGGCCATGGCGGCATTGACGGCGGCGCCACCAGCCGGGGCGGAACACCGGAGAAAGATATTACTCTGGCGTTTGCACTCGAGCTGAAGGGGCGGTTGTCTCAGGATGGCAGGTATGACGTCGTCATGACCCGCGAAACCGATGAATTCCTGCGCCTCGACGACCGCGTCCGGATTGCCCGCCAGGGCAATGCCGATCTGCTGATCTCGATCCATGCCGACGCCATTCGTGTTGGCGGTGTCCACGGCGCAACCATCTATACGGTGTCGGACAAGGCCAGCGATCATCAGGCCCAGGCTCTGGCCGACCGCGAAAATCTCGCTGACGCCATGGCAGGCTTTGACGTCGGTGAAGACAATAGCGATGTCGCCGATATTCTGGTCGACCTGATCCGCCGTGAAACCAATGCGTTTTCGGTGCGATTTGCCCGCTCTTTGGTCGGCGAACTCACCGGCCAGATCGATCTGATCCGCAATCCACACCGTTCAGCTGGGTTCCGGGTGTTGAAAGCTCCCGATGTTCCGTCTGTCCTGGTCGAGCTTGGCTACCTGTCGAGCGAGAAAGATGAGGCCAAGCTGAAAGATCCGGCATGGCGTTCCAAGGCTGCCGGCGGCATCGCAGAGGCAGTTGACGGCTTTGCAGCAGCTCGCCTGAGGGCTGGCGGATGACCGCTTTTGCGGCATCGGTCGCAAGACAATTGCGTTGCGCAGGAGGCACAGCATTGAGACTTCTTGCCAAAACACCTTGCAATCCGGGCGAACCGCCGCAATTTGCCCACATGCTTTATTCATATCGGTCGCAATTCGACTGCCGTATTGGTGGTAAGAGCGTGGCATTGCAGGCCCTTGCAGGGCGCAAGGGACGGGAGCAGGCATGATTCGTCTGATCGGCTATTTTTTCGGAGTGGGCGTGACGCTTGCGCTGCTCGCCGCTGCGGGTGTCGCACTTTATGTCAGTCGGGTCACCAAAGACCTGCCTGACTACGAAGTCTTGGCCAAATACGAACCCCCTGTGACGACGCGTTTGCACGCGTCTGACGGTGCGCTTATGGCCGAGTTTGCGCATCAGCGCCGTCTCTACTTACCGATTCAAGCCGTGCCGGACCGGGTCAAGGCTGCCTTCCTGTCAGCCGAAGACAAGAATTTCTACCAGCATCCCGGCATTGACGTAACCGGCCTCGGCCGTGCTGTCGTCACGAACCTCAAGAATATGGGATCAGGCCGCCGCCCGGTCGGCGCGTCGACCATCACCCAGCAGGTTGCGAAGAACTTCCTGCTCGATTCGACCCAGAGCTACGACCGCAAGATTCGCGAGATGATCCTGTCGTTCCGTATCGAGCAGGCCTATTCCAAGGACCGGATTCTCGAGCTCTACCTCAACGAGATATTCTTCGGTCTCGGCTCCTACGGAATTGCAGGCGCGGCGCTCACCTATTTCGACAAATCGGTCAACGAGCTGACGATTGCCGAATCCGCCTATCTGGCGGCGCTGCCGAAAGGGCCTCAGAATTATCATCCGTTCCGCTACACCGAACGCGCCATCGAACGCCGTAACTGGGTCGTCGACCAGATGGTCGAAAACGGCTACGTGTCGCGTGAAGAGGGAGCCAAGGCCAAGGCCACCGGTCTGGACGTCAATCCGCGCCGATCGGGCACTTACCTGTTCGCAGGCGAGTATTTCACTGAGGAAGTGCGCCGCGAGATCATCAATCGCTATGGTGAAAAGGCGCTCTATGAGGGCGGTCTGTCGGTGCGCACCACGCTCGATCCCGGCTTGCAGAAGATCGCGCGCAATTCCCTTCACAATGGTCTGGTCGACTACGACACGCTTCGCGGTTTCCGCGGCCCTGTCAAACAGATCGACGTGTCTGGGGATTGGGGCGTGCCGCTTGGCGAGATCAAGGCGCTCTCCGACGTCCCGGAATGGAAGCTTGCGGTCGTGCTTGAGGCCGGTGCAGACAGCGTGCGGCTTGGACTGCAGCCGGCGCGCGAAGTGTCCGACGCGCTGTCCAAGGAGCGCGAAGAGATCACCATCTCCCAAAAGGAAATGGCCTGGGCGATGCGCCATGTTGTCGACGGCAAGCGTCTCAAGGCCAGCAAACCTTCGGATGTGCTGAGCCCTGGTGACGTGGTCTATGTCGAGGCGAAAGCCGACAACAGTGGCTGGCGGCTGCGCCAAGTGCCAGAGGTCGAGGGTGCGCTGGTTGCGATGGATCCGCATACTGGCCGTGTGCTTGCGATGGTCGGCGGGTTCTCGTTCTCGGGGTCCGAGTTCAACCGCGCCACCCAGGCGATGCGTCAGCCTGGCTCGGCGTTCAAGCCGTTCGTCTACGCAGCTGCTCTCGACAATGGTTATACGCCTGCGTCGGTGGTGCTGGATGCGCCGATCACCATCAAGCAGGGAAACCAGATCTGGGAACCGAAAAATTATGGCGGTCAGGCTGCCGGTCCGTCGACCCTGCGTGCTGGCATCGAACGCTCGCGCAACCTGATGACTGTTCGCCTCGCCAATGACATGGGCATGAAGCTTGTCGTCGAATATGCCGAGCGCTTCGGCATCTACGACAATCTGCTGCCCTATCTGCCGATGTCTCTGGGCGCCGGTGAAACCACTGTGATGCGAATGGTGTCTGCCTATTCGATCATTGCCAATGGCGGCAAGCAGATCAAACCGTCGATGATTGACCGTATTCAGGACCGTTACGGCAAGACCGTCTACCGGCATGACGAACGTGGTTGCGAGGGCTGCGTCGCGACGAGCTGGCTTGACCAGCCAGAGCCCGAGCTGATCGACAATTCCGAGCAGGTGCTTGACCCGATGACTGCCTATCAGGTGACATCGATGATGGAAGGCGTCGTGCAGCGCGGCACCGCCGTTATTCTGTCAGATCTTGGCCGCCCGATTGCAGGCAAGACCGGAACCACCAACGAGGAAAAGGACGCCTGGTTCGTCGGCTACACTCCAGACCTGGTGGTGGCCGTGTTCATGGGCTTCGACAACCCGGTCCCGATGGGCAAGGGCTCGACCGGCGGCGGTCTCGCCGCCCCGATCTTCAAGGATTTTATGGCGACAGCCCTCAAGGGCAAGCCAGCCGTCGATTTCCGTGTGCCCGACGGCATGACCCTGATTGCCATCAACCGCAAGACAGGCATGCGCGCAGCCAAGGGTGATCCGAATACAATCATGGAAGCCTTCAAGCCTGGCACCGGCCCGGCTGACACCTATTGGGTCATCGGTTCCGAACTGGCCGGCAATTCGCCGGAAAAGATTTCGCCCTCGGCCAGCCGCGCCATCCAGACCGGCGGCGGCGGTCTTTATTGATCGATTCAGGCGGGCCCGGCGCTTTACACGCCTGACCCGCCTGCCTATGTTCGCCGCCGATTCAGGCAGTGGCGAAACAGGTTCCCATGCGGGCAGAGACCGAAAATTTCATCGATGAAATCAAGCAGGGCGTCACCCTGCTGAGGAGGCATCTTTGACTGGGATCAGGCTGTCAAACGACTCGACTACCTGAACAACCGGGCCGAAGACCCGTCGTTGTGGAACGATCCGGCTGAAGCTCAGAAGCTGATGCGCGAGCGCCAGGTGCTCGACGACGGCATCAATGGCGTGCGCCGCATCGAACAATCCATGGCCGACAATCTCGAACTGATCGAGATGGGCGAGGCCGAGGGCGACAAGTCGATCATCGACGACGCCGAAGCGTCCATCAAGGCGATGGCGGCTGAAGTTCGCGAACGCCAGATCGAAACAATGTTGTCTGGCGAAGCCGACAGCAACGACACCTATCTCGAAATCCACGCTGGCGCTGGCGGCACCGAAAGCCAGGACTGGGCCAACATGCTGTTGCGCATGTATACCCGCTGGGCCGAACGCCGCGGCTTCAAGGTCGAAGTGCTGGAAATGCACGATGGCGAAGAAGCGGGCATCAAGTCGGCGACGGTGCTGATCAAGGGTGGCAACGCTTATGGCTGGCTCAAAACCGAGTCGGGCGTGCACCGGCTGGTGCGCATTTCGCCATATGACTCCAATGCGCGCCGCCATACATCTTTCTCAAGCGCCTGGGTCTATCCGGTCGTTGACGACACAATCCAGATCGACATTCCGGAATCGGAAGTGCGCATCGATACCTATCGTTCGTCGGGTGCAGGCGGCCAGCACGTCAACACAACCGATTCGGCCGTGCGGATCACCCATATTCCGACCGGTATTGCGGTCGCCTGTCAGATGGGCCGCTCGCAGCACCAGAACCGCGCCAAGGCGTGGGAAATGCTTCGCTCGCGTCTTTATGAGGTCGAACTGGAAAAGCGCGAGGCGGCTGCAAACGCCGAGGCTGCATCAAAGACCGACATCGGCTGGGGGCACCAGATCCGCTCCTATGTGCTGCAGCCATATCAATTGGTGAAAGATTTGCGCACGGGCGTTGAAAGCACTGATCCATCGCGGGTGCTCGACGGTGACCTTGACCAGTTCATGGAAGCAAGCCTGGCGCATCGTATCGAGGGCGGCAGCGGACAGGCAGTGGCCGACATCGACTGATCCTGCCGGCAGGAAACGCGCAAAAGACATGAAGAGCGGGCCCCGGTTCCCGCTCTTTTCGCGACTACAACAGCTTGGCGATTGCCCGGCCCGCCTTGATAAATTTGAAGGGATTGATCGCGGATCCGTCGCGTCGCACCTCATAGTGCAGGTGAGGTCCGGTTGAGCGTCCTGTGCTTCCCACCTGGCCAACGACGTCGCCAGCCTTGATCTTGTCGCCCTTGGTAACTGCGATTGCGCTCATATGGGCATAGCGGGTGTGCAGGCCGTTGCCATGATCGATCTCGACCATCTTGCCGTAGCCGCCGTTCCATCCGGCTGTAACAATTGTGCCAGCGCCGCCGGCGCGGATCGGCGTTCCCGACGGAGCGCGGAAATCAAGCCCGGCATGCATGGCCGAGGTGCCCAGGAACGGATCGGACCGTGGGCCAAATGTGCTGGAAATATCCTTGCCAGGAACAGGATTGAGGATCGGGAATGTACGAGCTTTCCCCTTTACTGCGCCCAGCATGCTCAAAGCGTCGTCAAGGTCTTCCACTGCCGAATCGAAATGTCCCGTTCCGTCCAGTGGCACAAGTGGCCCGCCAACTGCGTCCTTGGCGGTCTTGATGGAGAGGTTAAGCCCCGCAGTTTTCAATGCATCCTTGATTGCGTCTGCGGTTTCATACGCGTCTTCTGTCAAGGAGCGTAGCTTGGTCAATTGCTCCTGTTCGATCGAATTCAGTGATTTGTTGATCGACACAAATAGCTTGTCGGCATGGTCGGCGCTCGACTCGCCATTGGGTGCTGCAAGGGCGTTTGGTCGAATCGAACCTGTGATGCTCATTGACGCAAAGGTTTGCGACGGCGCAATGCCGGTCCGTAGCGAGGGATCGTTTGGTTTGGCCGCCGGTTTGGAATCTTCAAAGATCGGGGCAATCTTGGCCTGCCGTTCCGCCAGTTCGCTCTGGCGGGCAAGCAATTGCGTGACCTTCGTCTCCATCAATTGCTGGTCCAGCAATTGGCGGCTTGTAATGCGGTCAACCTGTGCTCGCAGCGCGGAGATACGATCCTCATAGGCCTGTTGCATGCGCGCCTGACGCGCCACCGTGGCGCCGATCAAATCGTCGCGCAGCACCAGGTAGGAGGTCGCGAGCACGTAGCCGATCGCAACAGCGGCGATCGCGCTGCCGAACGCAGCGGCCAGCCACGGCCGTATCGTGAAATGATGCACCTTGTCGCCATGGGCGATGATGACGGTGTGTGGTTCTTTGCGTTTCCCGAAAATCGGGCTTTGACGAGAGTTTTTCACAGACCCGTAACCTTGATGCAACGACACGCCTTACTGGGTCCATTACGCATGATTAGGGTTAACAAAGGTTTCCCGGATGGCTTGTTTCAGCTTGAAATGGCCGGGAATCAGGCTGTTGAGGCAATTTTGCTCCTACCAGATCAATTCTGGCGCCCTTTGCCCCGCTTTGGCTCCAATTGTCGCGTTTGGCCCTATATTGGAAGAATCGCGCGCGCCGTTGCATGCCGGTTGGAGGACGTTTGGAAGAGCCATTCGCCACACACGAGAGAATCCGTTTCAATCGCGGCGAACACGCGCGGTTGGACGATCTCCCGTCGGCAAATTCTGGTCAGGCGGCAATGCGCTATGCCGGGCCGGGACGCGGTCTGTGGCCGATCGCTGCCTGGTGTATTCTTGTTGTCTTGTTGCTTGTTCTGGCCGTGCCTGCAGGCCTCGTGATTTTTGGCCTGCCAAAGGCCGGCGAGGAACGTTTGCGGCAGGAGGCGGACAATGCGCTCACCCAGATGATGGGCCGGGACGTTGACGCAAGTTTTTCTGATCCACGCATCTCGTTCGACGGCGCTCGTCTGCTTGGCGTCCAGATCGACGATCTACGCATTGCCAGTGAGGCGACCGACCGGACGATTCTCGCCGCAGGCAAACTCAGTTTTGGGCTGCGGGCTGTGCCGCTGTTATCGGGGGAGATGAAGGTTGCCAGCGCGGGGTTGACCGACGCCAAGATCGATCTCGCTTCGTTGCCGTCAGCAAAGGGAGGCGCCTGGCTAGAGTTGGTCAAGGACAAGAACGGTCTGATCGATCCCAAACGCTTGATGAAAGAGGTCTTTGCCGCTCTTCACCGCACCTTTGACGCCATAGAACAGGCCTCGGCACGCCGGCTCGATCTTGAAAACGTGCAGATCGACTTTCCGATCGAGTCCGGACTTGGTCCGTTCAGGATCGTCCAGGGAGAAGTCCGCCGGGCTTCGGATGGAAGCGTTACTTATGCCGTTTCGGCTGCGTTTGAAGGTAATTCCTTTGACTTCGAGGGCGTGGTGGCGCGCGATTCCCAAACCAGGCGGATTGCGACGTTTTCCAACACGTTGACGGTCCCGTCATTTGACCACGTCCGCAATGTGTCGACCATCAAACCCCAGACACTGACCCGTCTCTCGGGCGGGGCATCTGTCGTCCTGACTGGCAACGAAGCGGCTGCGGGCGCTGCAAGGCTGGCGCTGAGTGTGACGGTTGAAAACGGAACGGCTTCGTTTGGCGACGGCAGCACCACTCCGGCAAGCGCGACCGTGTCCGCGTTCCTTGACGAAAATGGCGAGAAACTTGAAATCGAAAGATCAGAGCTGAACCTTGGCCGGTCGAAACTGATCGCTCATGGAGCAGTTGGTCCAGCCCCTGCCGCAGAAGGCGACGTGCCGCACTACAGGTTCGAATTGGTCAGCGACGGGTCGCTGATCGCGCCAGAAGGGGCGCAAGAGCCCGACCTCACGGTGTTCGCGCGGGTTGGCGGCTCGATTGACGCTGCCCTGTCCAGAATCGTTGCCAGCGACATCGGCGTCAGGACCAGCGGTGGCGAGGCGATGGGCAGCGCCATGGTCGAATTTGTTCCTGAAAAGTCGCCGGGAATTATCTTCACGCTCAACATACCGTCCATTTCCGTCAGCCATGCCAAGCAGTTGTGGCCTTGGTTTGCAGGCGCTCCGGCACAAAAATGGGCATCGAGTAACGTATTTGGTGGCCAGATCCGCGATTCCCGTCTCGAGTTGAATGTCACACCGGGCCGCATCGGTAACGGTGTTCCACTTGGCCGTGACGAAGTGGCCGGTCATTTCGAAATTTACGGCGCGCGTTTTGATGTGGCAGGCGAAATCCCGCCGGTTCGCGACAGCATCGGCATCGTCAATTTCCGCGGCACCGATGTCGACATCGAGCTGAAGGCAGGAACGGCATACTTGCCGACCGGACGCACTGTTGCGGCGCAAAAAGGCACGTTCATCATCCGGCGCGGAGAATTGCCCCCGGTCATCGGTGAACTTGACATCGACATTTCCGGTTCTGCCGACGCGGTGGCCGAACTGGCGACTTACAAGCCGATTGACGCGCTGCGCCAGCTGCCGATTTCACCCGGCGAACTGTCCGGTTCCGTATCTGGCAACGTCAAGGCCAGCATTCCGTTACAGAAAGGCGCTGATCTTGCGCGCCAGAACTGGAACGTGAAGTTGAAATACGACAATCTGTCCATATCCAAGCCGTTCCAGGGCCAGTCGGTCACTGCGGCTAGCGGCACGATTGAGGTCAATCCCGCGCACGCGGTGATCAATGCCGACGCGAAACTGAATGGCATTCCGGCCAAGATCGCGATGACCGAGCCGCTCGGGCCTGACAAACGGGGGCGTTCCCGCGATATTTCGCTGGTCCTCGACGACAAGACGCGTGATGCCGTAGCGCCAGGACTATCCGCGCTATTGTCCGGGCCTGTCACGCTCAAGGTTTCGGGTACACAATCGCCGCAGCGCATCGCCGCAGATCTGAAGGGTGCCAAACTCACATTGCCCTGGATCGGCTGGTCAAAGGGCGCGGGTGTGCCGGCCTCGGTCACATTTGCGCTTGAGAGCAAAGGCGGCGAGAGCACAATTTCCGATCTGAAGCTGACAGGCGGGACTTTTTCGGTCCAGGGCTCTGCGACGGTCACTAAGACCGGCCTCGTGCGGGCGAACTTTCCGCGCGTCCGGCTTAACCGCAATGATGATGTGTCGGTTTCCGTAGCGCGCTCAGGCAGTGGCTATGCCGTCAACGTCAAGGGCGGGTCCGTCGATGCGCGCGCCATGCTGAAGCAGATCATGGGTGATGGTGGTGCAAAGGGATCGCGAGGCGGCAAAGGCGCAACGCCGATCAGACTTGAAGCCGACGTCGGTTATGTGACCGGTTTTGGTGGCGAATCGCTGTCAAACGTCAATGTCAGCTACAGCGGAACCGGTTCTCGCGTCGGCGCCCTCAATCTCACCGCCTCAACCCGTTCCGGTGGGCAGTTGAAAGTCAGCGACGGCATAAAGGACCGGCGGCGCAACATCTCGGTCGCGTCTTCCGATGCGGGCGCAGTGCTCCGGTTCCTCGACGTCTACCCCCACATGCGGCGCGGCCAGATTCAGCTCAAATTGTCCGGCCCCTCAGATGGCGCAATGACCGGCCAGGTCGATGCGCGCAATTTTTCTCTCGTCAACGATCCGCGGCTGAAGTCGATGGTATCGAGCCGCAGCAACGGCTCCCAGAGCCTCAATGATGCTGTCAAACGCGACATCGACACCAGCGTCGTCCAGTTCGAGCGCGGTTTTGCAAGGCTCGAGAAGGGCGACAAATATCTGAAATTGACGGACGGCGCGCTGCGCGGACCTCTACTTGGAACCACGTTTCAGGGAACGCTCTTTGACAGCGCCGGCAACATGTCGATCACCGGCACATTCATGCCGGCCTACGGGCTCAACAGCCTGTTTGCCGAAATCCCGCTGGTCGGCGTCATTCTGGGCAATGGCCGCGACCGGGGCCTGATCGGCATCACTTACAAAGTGTCCGGCAATGCCAAGAAGCCTAATGTTCAGGTCAACCCGATCTCGGCAATTGCGCCCGGCATTTTCCGCAATATTTTTGAGTTTAACTGACCTTGGGCAGTGCCTGCCGCGCAGCATAGAGCGCCACAGCCGCTGCATTCGAGACGTTGAGCGAGCGGATTGCGCCCGGCATATCAAGGCGAGCCAAGGCCGTCACCGTTTCACGCGTCTTCTGGCGCAAGCCCTTGCCCTCGGCGCCCAGCACCAGCGCCACGCGGTCGCCGCCAAGCGACTTTTCCAGAACGTCGGGTCCGTCCGAATCAAGACCGACGGTGCGGAAGCCGATTGAATGCAGTTCTTCCAGCGCGGAAGCCAGATTGCGCACCTCGATAATATCGAGATGTTCGAGCGCGCCCGATGCTGATTTCGCCAGCACGCCGGATTCGCTCGGGCTATGCCGCGCAGTCACGATCAGCGCGCCGGCGTTGAACGCCACGGCCGAGCGGATGATTGCGCCGACATTGTGCGGGTCGGTCACCTGATCGAGCACCAGCACCAGATTGCTGTCGCGAAGCTCTGCCAGCCTTTTGGGCTGCAGCGGCTCGGCTTCGATGACAACGCCCTGATGCACAGCGTCCGAGCCGACAACCTTGTCGATGTCGCGCGGCTCTGACAGCATTGCCTCAAAGGGCAGGGCAGCGATGTCCGCAATCCCGAGCCGTTCAGCGGCATTGCGCGTCACCAGCATCTTGCTGATCTTGCGGCGCGGATTGCCGATCGCTTCCTTGACGGTGTGGATGCCGTAGAGCCTCACCAGCCCGTCGTCTGGACCCTCTCCAGCTTCGATGCGCGGGCGCGGCCGGGCAGGGGGCTGAGCGCCCGGTCCTGCCTTGTTGTCGCGAAAAGTCCGCCGCAGGCGGGCATAGTGGCTGTCTTTGGGGGTGCCCGGCTTGCGGTCGGCCATGGATTTGGAATTCCTGTGCGTTCTGTTTGCGCCTTGTAGCGGCAAAGCTGGCCGGTTGCGAGAAAATCCGGGATTGCGCCGACTTCGGGTGCAGGGCGAGCAAATCTTCAAATCTACCGGCAAAGGACGCACAGACGCGGTTGACACGCCGGAACCCAATCGCCATAAGGCGCTTCGCGTTCGCCAGCCAAGTCACCGGTTGAACAACGTGGCGCCTTGCAGCATAGCTTCAGGCGACGGTTAGGATGGGTGCCCGAGTGGTTAAAGGGGACGGACTGTAAATCCGTTGACTCAGTCTACGTTGGTTCGAATCCAACCCCATCCACCACCGTCGAGTTGAAGTTTCTGGTATTTGCCAGTCTCGCTTTTGCCGACGGGGTGTGCGAATTTCAGGCAATGCGGGTGTAGCTCAATGGTAGAGCAGCAGCCTTCCAAGCTGAATACCCGGGTTCGATTCCCGGTACCCGCTCCAATTCCAGCAAATTGCTTCCTGACGCGCGTTGCGCTTTAGCTATTCGTCAACCATGCACCCATAAAATCCGCCGCTGGTGGTGGAGTTTTGGTTCGATGAGTTCAGGTTCGGTTTTGTCCCGGCGGGTGTTCCTGCTCGGCACAGGTGCGGTATCTCTGGCGGGTTGCTCGCAGACGCTCGAAATGCCGGCGCTCGACCTCGCGCCTACGGGTTCGATTCGCCCCAAGATTTCAGTCGACAGGGCAATCACCGATCCTGAGGTGATGTATGCAGGCATAACGGAAGGACCCTTTGTCCTGCCGGCCATTCCCTACACAAAAGTTCCTCGCCAGTTTCAGCGGCAGATCGTAGAGGACCCGACAGGCGAAGCGCCTGGCACGATTGTCGTTAGTTTGAAAGATCATTGGCTCTATCTGGTCATGCCCGGCGGCGAGGCGCTGCGCTATGGCGTCGGCATTGGCAAGGCTGGTTTCGAATGGTCGGGCAGGGCGCAAATCCAGTACAAGAAACAGTGGCCTACATGGACGCCGCCTCCTGAAATGATCGCCCGCAAGCCGGAAGTGGCCAAATGGGCTGGCGGCCAGCCTGGCGGCCCGGAAAATCCACTTGGCGCTCGTGCGCTCTACATTTTCAAGGACGGCGCAGACACCGGCTACCGCATCCACGGCTCGCCCGAATGGTGGTCGATCGGCAAGTCGATGTCATCCGGTTGTGTGCGCCTGATAAATCAGGATATCATCGACCTATACAATCGGGTTCCGGGCAAGACGACCGTCGTCGTCTCCTGAAGGCTCGCACCTAAAGCGCTTCGCATCGCGCTTCCGAAAATCGATTCCGGTTTTTGGCCCGGTGCAGCAGCCGATTTGACACTGGTGCAATGCGGCATAAGATTGCCGCAACGCAGCATTATGGCTGCGTCCTCACGAGGAGCATCCCATGTCAAATGAAACCGTAACTCCCTTTGATCTCGGCGTAAAAGCAGCCGAAGCGGCCATTGAATCTGCAACGGCATGGTTCGGTGGATTACAGGCGTTTGGCGCAGCCAGCACCGACTATGCGCGTGCCTGTGGTGCTGCCGCGGGTTCTGCGATGGAGCAGGTTGCCGCGGCTGAGCCCGGCGAGGCGGCGACGACCCAGGCAGACTACTTGAAAGACAGCTGGAGCCGCCTTGTCGAACAGGCGACAACGTTCAATGCCATCGCTGCAGACACGGGCAGAGACATGATGCGCCCTTTTGAGGCTCTGGCGCGCCTTCGCCGGTGACACTTGCGCTGCGTCCTGCAGGCAGTGCATTTTCGCGCAAGCTATGGGGCTTAAATTCTTGCTTTGCGCTCCTACATAACCGGGTATCCTCAGGAACACGGGTGAAGTCGGCGCAACAATGAGCGGCACGGTGAATATGCGATTTGATGACTGGCGAATGCAGGACGACGACCGCAAGCGCGGTCCCGGCCGCAGTACGGCTGTCATTACACGCACCAAGCCGAAGACCAAGAAGCCGAGCCTTTATCGCGTCCTGATCCTGAACGACGACTACACCCCGATGGAGTTCGTCGTTCATATCCTCGAACGGTTCTTCCAGAAGGACCGCGAGGCTGCGACCCGCATCATGCTGCACGTCCACAATCACGGCGTCGGCGAATGTGGCATCTATACGTTCGAAGTCGCGGAGACAAAGGTGACGCAAGTCATGGATTTCGCGCGACAACATCAGCATCCGCTGCAATGCGTGATGGAGAAGAAGTGAGGTACTGAATGCCGGCTTTCTCCCAAAGCCTCGAAAAGGCGCTGCATCAGGCGCTTACTTTCGCCAATGACCGTCATCATGAATATGCAACGCTGGAGCACCTGCTTCTGGCGTTGATCGACGACACCGACGCGGCAGCCGTCATGCGCGCCTGCAATGTCGATCTCGACGAACTGAAGTCGACCGTGCTCGCCTATGTCGACAAGGAACTCGACAATCTGGTCACAGGTTACGACGAGGACTCCAAGCCGACCGCGGGTTTCCAGCGTGTTATCCAGCGCGCGGTCATCCATGTGCAGTCGTCTGGCCGCGAAGAAGTGTCCGGCGCCAACGTGCTCGTCGCGATTTTCGCCGAACGCGAGAGCCATGCTGCCTACTTCCTGCAGGAGCAGCAGATGACCCGTTACGATGCGGTCAACTACATCTCGCACGGCATCGCCAAGCGTCCCGGTTCCTCCGAGCAGCGTCCGCCCCGCGGCGCTGACGACGAGCAGAACGATCAGGGCTCCAACGAGCAACCTGAAGACGGTGCAAAGGCCAAGAAGCAGCAGGATGCCCTGACGGCCTATTGCGTCAATCTCAACGTCAAGGCGAAGGGCGGCAAGATTGATCCGCTGATCGGCCGCACCAACGAGATCAACCGCACAATCCAGATCCTGTGCCGCCGCTCGAAGAACAACCCGCTTTATGTGGGCGATCCCGGCGTTGGCAAGACGGCGATTGCCGAGGGCCTCGCAAAGCGCATTGTTGAAGGCGATGTGCCGGCAGTGCTGCTCAACGCGACGATCTTTGCGCTCGACATGGGCACATTGCTTGCCGGCACGCGCTATCGCGGCGACTTTGAGGAGCGTCTGAAGCAGGTCGTCAAGGAACTCGAAGAGTATCCGGGCGCGATCCTGTTCATCGACGAGATCCACACGGTGATCGGCGCTGGCGCCACCTCGGGTGGCGCGATGGATGCATCGAACCTGCTCAAGCCGGCGCTGTCGTCGGGCGCCATCCGTTGCATTGGCTCGACCACCTACAAGGAGTTCCGCCAGTTCTTCGAGAAGGACCGCGCGCTCGTGCGCCGTTTCCAGAAGATCGATGTCAACGAGCCGTCGGTGGAAGACGCAATCGCGATCATGAAAGGCCTCAAGCCCTACTATGAAGAGTTCCACAAGGTGAAGTTCACCAACGACGCCATCAAGGCGGCGGTGGAGCTTTCGGCGCGCTATATTTCGGACCGTAAGTTGCCGGACAAGGCGATCGACGTGATCGACGAGACCGGTGCGTCGCAAATGCTCCTGCCGGAAGGCAAGCGCAAGAAGACGATTTCCATCAAGGAGATCGAGGAAACGATTGCGACCATGGCCCGGATTCCGCCGAAGACGGTCTCTGCTGACGACGAAAAGGTTCTGTTCGGTCTCGAAGCCGAACTGAAGCGTTCCGTCTATGGTCAGGAAGATGCGATCACGGCGCTTGCATCGGCCATCAAGCTGGCCCGCGCTGGCCTGCGCGAACCGGAGAAGCCGATTGGCTCCTACCTGTTCTCAGGTCCGACCGGCGTCGGCAAGACCGAAGTGGCGAAGCAGCTTGCTGCCTCGCTCGGCGTCGAGCTGATCCGCTTCGACATGTCGGAATACATGGAGCGTCACACAGTCTCGCGGCTGATCGGCGCGCCTCCCGGCTATGTTGGTTTTGACCAGGGCGGCATGTTGACCGATGCAATCGACCAGCATCCGCACAGCGTGCTGTTGCTCGACGAAATCGAGAAGGCGCATCCGGATCTCTACAACATCCTGTTGCAGGTGATGGACCACGGCAAGCTGACCGACCACAACGGCAAGAAGATCGACTTCCGCAATGTGATCCTCATCATGACCACAAATGCGGGTGCGTCCGACGCTCAACGTGCAGCAATCGGCTTCGGCTCGACCAAACGCGAAGGCGACGATGTCGAGGCGATCAACAAGCTGTTTACGCCGGAATTCCGCAATCGCCTCGATGCGATCATCCCGTTCGGCTCGCTGCCGGTCCCGGTGATACATCAGGTGGTGCAGAAGTTCGTCATGCAGCTTGAGGCCCAGCTGGCCGATCGCGGCGTCACGTTCGATCTCGCGCCGGATGCCATCGCCTGGCTGGCCGATAAAGGGTACGACGAGCGCATGGGCGCGCGTCCGCTTGGACGCGTCATCCAGGAATACATCAAGAAGCCGCTCGCCGACGAAGTTCTGTTCGGCAAGCTGCGCAAGGGCGGCACCGTCAAGATCACCGTCGAGGGCACAGGTATCGACAAACACCTGAAGCTCGAGCCGGTGGCCGATGAACAGCCGGTGAAGCCAAAGAAGGAAGTGCCCGTCGCGGCGCCGGCTCCGAAAAAGCCGAAGGCGAAAGCCAAGGCCAAGGCAGCGCCTGTCGCCAAGGGCAAGCCGGACGGCAAGAGCGGTCCTGACAAGGGCAAGCCTGAAGGCAAGGGCGGCGAGCCGAAAAAGAAGAGCATGGTGCCGCAACTGCCGCGCAAGAGCTGACCCTCTTCTAGCCCCAAAAAAGTAGACGCCGCCGGGTGGTTATCCACCCGGCGGTTTTGTTTTGCCCTCTGGAAAGTTGGGTGCCGTCAGGCCAGCAGATGCGCCATCAGTGCGCGCAGTTCCGCCGGTTTCACCGGCTTCATCATCAACTCAATGCCTGCACGTCGCGTCTCGGTCGCCAGTTCGTCAGACGGGTCTGCGGTGACGATCAGGGCAGGGATGTCGCGCCCGGCCTTGGTCCGCAGACGATTGATGGTTCGGGAGCCAAGGTCGGCATGGTCGAGATGCTGATCTGCGATAATCATGTCCGGCAGCCATTCACCATCAAGCTGTGCCATCGCCTGCGCACCGCTGGCAGCGGCCCGCACAGTGCAACTCCAGCGAGACAGCAGTGATTCCATCGCCTGGCGCACGGACACGTCATTTTCGACCACCAGCACATTCATCCCAAACAGACCGTAGCCACGGCTCAGCGGCTGAGGCATCGCAATTTCGACGTCGTGTTGGCCGGTCAATTGAATGCCTGGCGCCAGAATCCTGAATGTGCTGCCTTTGCCCAGCCGCGAGGCCAGCGAAATGTCATGGGACAGGGTGGAGACCATGCGCCGCACGATCGCCAGGCCGAGGCCCAGTCCAGCGTCTATCCGGCCGCTGTCGGCCTGCATCGCGTTTGTACCGCGACGGAATTCGTCATAAATCGCTTCGTGCTGGTCTGTCGGGATTCCGATTCCTGTATCAACGACCGACACTTGCACGTCGTCTCCCTTGTGCCGGGCGCCGACAAGAACGCCGCCCTTTTCCGTGTAGCGGATCGCGTTGGAAATAATGTTCTGAAGGATACGGCGGAACATTGTACGGTCGGTCACCACCGCGAGTTCAGTCGCACGGAACCTGAGTTCGAGCCCGCGTTTTGCAGCCAGCGGCGTAAAGTCAGATTGCAGCGACTGGAAAAGCGGCCACAGCGGCACCAGGCCGATCTCAGGCCTGACGACACCGGCATCCAGCTTTGAAATGTCGAGCAGGGTGCGCAGCAGGTCATCCATTGTCGACAGCGCGCGTTCCACCTGGCCCACAAGCTGGCGGCCCTCGTCGGTTGTCTGCAAATCGGCCAGCGCCGACACGGATAGATGTGCTGCGTTCAGCGGTTGCAGCACGTCGTGGCTGGCGGCTGCGAGAAAACGTGTTTTTGACTGGTTGGCGCGCTCGGCGCTGTCTTTGGCGACGGCAAGTTCAGTATTGGATTGTTCAAGGCGCCGCATCGCGCCGCGCAGGTCGTCGGTGTGCTTGCGCACCTGATTTTCAAGGTTGATTGCGGTCTGGAACAGCGAAAACGCATTGCCCTGCTGGTCCATTGACCGTTCAACGCGCGAAATCAGCGCATCATTTATCCGCATCAGCCGGTCGACATCGGTTATTTCGCGGATCGTCATATCACTCAGCCGCCTGGCGTTGACCAAACGCGATGCCGGTCAGCGTCTGGTTCAGATGCATCGAGCGGTATTGCTCGCCATAGGTGCCAAAGCCAATCACCCGGTTTGCTTCGTAGAGGTCGGAAATGTCGCGAAACACCTGGCGGTTTTGGGCGTCCAGCCGCCTCAGCACACAATCGAACCCGAGAACAACGTCAATGCCGCCGAGTTTGGTGCTGACATCCTGCAAGGTGCGCCTTGTCGATTCCACCATGCCTTTGGGTTCAGCGATGGTTAGAACGATGCCATCGTCAATCGCACAGAAGAAGGTCAGTGAACCGTCGGGGTTCACCTTCTGGATCGAGCGGCAATAGTACTCGCCGCCGACCCGCACCACGACAGGATGCGAGGCGAAACTGAGCGGACTGAGGTCAGCCGCATTCAGGCCGATCGACGCGGCAAATTCCTGTGCCGCACCTGCCGCGTTGAACTCGCGCACAATGCGGCGGCCGGGTTCAGACGCAGTCACAACCAGTTTCTCTGAGGTCGGGACAAAATTGTCGGCCTTGAAAATCTCAAACGGGACATCGGTCGCGATCAGCACGACAATCGCGCAGTCGGTCGCCACCTGTCCGTTCGAGATCAACAGCGTCTGGACAAAATCCAGACCGTCGCCGGCCGAACCGCCAAGCAGTGGAATGTCGTCCAGCCCCCAATGGATCGCCGACGTCGCAGCCTCTTCGGCAAAGGACAGGCCGTCGATAAAGCACAGCGCAAAGATCCGTTTGCCGTCCGCCACACCTTGCTTCAGCGCCAGCGCCTGGCGCAGGTCCTCCACCCGGCGCGTCACATCGGCCATGCCGGTGGACGAAATGTCTCGCACCATCGTGCTGACGGCGGTGAATGACGGCGCCGGAAAGATGATTGCAATTGCCTGGCCATCAACCAGCCCTTCGGGCGTGATCTCGCCCGCCGTCGAGCAGCCTGCATGATGCAGTTTCGGCGCATGCCGCTTCAATGCCGCGCACAGCATTTCGACATTCATCTGCGATTTGGAGAAAAAGAACAGTGCAAACGCCGCGCCTGCCTCAGACGCACAGGCTCCCACCTGCCTCGCGAAATCCTCCGCGTCGGCGTCAAGGCTGGTGACCGCAACCAGCCCGCACGGATACTCCGTCTGATAGGACGCCAGCGTCGCTCCTCCCAAAGCGTTTGCGCCGTCGATGGCGTTTCGGCCACGGGCGCTATGCCGCGCATACTTGTCACAACACGCTGCGTTGGCAACGAAAAAGAGCGCCCGCAGCCGATCCGCATATTGTGAAGCTGGCGCAAGACGTTGCGATTGTCCGCGTTCGACCGAAAGTACAATATACGGTTTGTGAGCGCCGCAGCATTCTGGCGGCGCATTTCGGCGAGACAACGGAACGGTGACGAATACGTAGTCTTGCAAGCCCCGGCATCGGGAGGCGATTGCCGGAGCGGGACATCAGGGAGGTGACATGTCCGACATATCCATGATCGTGAACGGGCGAAAAGTGTCAGGCAGCGTCGAGGACCGAACGCTGCTTGTTCATTTTCTGAGGGAGACGCTTGGTCTGACCGGCACCCATGTGGGCTGCGACACGTCGCAGTGTGGCGCATGCGTTGTGCATGTCGACGGCAAGGCAATGAAGTCGTGCTCGATGCTGGCCGCACAGGCCGCTGGCTCCGAAATCACCACCATCGAAGGACTGGCGCCAGGCGCTGACCTGCACCCGATGCAGGCCGCCTTCAAGGAGCATCATGGTCTGCAGTGCGGCTTCTGCACGCCGGGCATGATCATGACCGCTACCGACATGGTGCGCCGCCACCCCGAAGGACTGGATGAAGCCACCGTGCGCGCCGAGCTTGAAGGCAATATTTGCCGCTGCACCGGCTACCACAACATCGTTCAGGCGATCCTTGCCGCATCGAAGACGATGGGCAAGGGCGGCAAGGGCGGCAAGGGCAAGAAGGCGGCTTAGTGAATGGTGAAGTGTGAATGGAGAATGGCAGGATCGAAGCTCTGAGCTCACCCGCCATCTGACCATTCACCATTTTCCCATTCACCATTCACTAGTGGAGGAAATCACCGATGGGTGTTGAAGGCATTGGCGCACGCGTTGCGCGTAAGGAAGACAAGAGGTTCATCACCGGCGCTGGCCGCTATGTCGACGACATGGTTGTGCCCGGCATGAAACATGCCGTGTTCGTGCGCAGCCCGCACGCACATGCTGAAATCAAGAAGGTCGACACCAAGGCGGCGAAGGCTATGCCTGGCGTCATCGGTGTTTTGACCGGCCCGGAAATCAAGGCCGACGGCATCGGCAATCTGATCTGCGGCTGGGCAATTACCTCCAAGGACGGCACGCCGATGAAGATGGGCGCATGGTCGCCGCTCGCGGTTGGCAAGGTGCGCTACGTTGGCGACGCCGTCGCCATTGTTGTGGCCGACACCAAGGGCCAGGCACGCGATGCGGCTGAAGCCGTCAATGTCACCTACAAGGAGTTGAAAGGCGTGGCCGACGCCGCTGACGCCCTGAAGAAGGGCGCGCCGCAGATCCACCCGGAAGCGGAAGGCAATCTGATCTTCGACTGGGGCATTGGCGACGAAAAGGCGGCAACCGACGCGATCAAGGGCGCGGCCCATGTCACCCGCATGACCATCCGCAACAATCGTCTGGTTCCAAATGCGATGGAGCCGCGCGCAGCGCTCGGCCACTACAACAAGGCCGAAGACCACTACACCTGCTGGACCACCTCGCAGAACCCACATGTCGCCCGCCTGGTGATGAGCGCGTTCTACAATGTCGCGCCGGAAAACAAGCTGCGCGTTATCGCTCCCGATGTCGGCGGCGGTTTTGGCTCAAAAATCTACATCTATCCGGAAGAAATCGTCTGCCTGTGGGCGTCCAAGAAGACCGGCGTGCCGGTCAAGTGGGTCGCAGACCGCACCGAAAGCTTCCTCACCGACGCACATGGCCGTGACCATCACACCACAGTGGAGATGGGTTTCGACAAGAACCACAAGATCGTTGGCCTCAAAGTGGACACCATCGCCAATCTTGGCGCCTACATGTCGCTGTTCTCTTCAGCGACGCCGACCTATCTCTACGCCACGCTGCTGTCGGGCCAGTACAACATCCCGGCCATCTACGGCAATGTGCGCACGGTCTACACCAACACGGCGCCGGTCGACGCTTATCGTGGCGCCGGCCGTCCGGAAGCCTCGTACCTGATGGAACGCACCATGGAGACGGCGGCGCGTGAGCTGGGCATCTCGCCAGCTGAACTTCGCCGCAAGAACTTCATCACCCAGTTTCCGCACCAGACGCCGGTTATCATGGCCTATGACGCGGGCGATTTTGGCGCCTCGCTCGATGCTGCGATGAAGGCGATCGACTATGCCGGGTTTGAGAAGCGGCGCGCCGCATCGAAGAAGAAGGGCAAGCTGCGAGGCATCGGCATGAGCTGCTACATCGAAGCCTGCGGCATCGCGCCATCGGCTGCGGTCGGTTCGCTGGGCGCTGGTGTTGGCCTGTGGGAATCAGCTGAAATCCGCGTCAATGCGGTTGGCACCGTCGAGGTTCTCACTGGCTCGCACAGCCACGGCCAGGGCCACGAAACCACCTTTGCGCAATTGGTCAACACCCGCTTCGGCCTGCCGATCGATCAGGTCTCGATCGTCCACGGCGACACCGACAAGGTGCAGATGGGCATGGGCACCTACGGCTCGCGTTCCGGCGCTGTCGGCATGTCGGCCATGGTAAAGGCGCTCGACAAGGTCGAAGCCAAGGCCAGGAAGATTGCCGCCCACCTGATGGAGGCCGACGAGGGCGATATCGTCATCGAAAACGGCCTGCTCAAGGTTGCCGGCACCGACAAGAACGTGCCGTGGTTCCAGATGGCGCTCGCCGCCTATACTGCCCACAATCTGCCGGCTGGCATGGAACCGGGCCTGAAGGAGACGGCATTCTACGATCCGTCAAACTTCACCTTCCCGGCAGGCTGCTACATCTGTGAGGTCGAGGTTGATCCCGAAACCGGGGTCACCGACATCCTGCGGTTCGTCGCAGCGGATGATTTCGGCAATCTGATGAACCCGATGATTGTCGAAGGGCAAGTGCATGGCGGCGTAGCACAAGGCATCGGCCAGGCGCTGCTCGAAAATGCGGTCTACGACGACAGCGGCCAGATCCTGACTGCCTCTTACATGGACTATTGCATGCCGCGCGCCGACGATCTTCCGTCGTTCGAAATCTCGCACCAGTGCACGCCGTCGCCGTCCAATCCGCTTGGCATCAAGGGCTGCGGGGAAGCGGGAGCAATCGGTTCGCCGCCTGCGGTCATCAATGCGATCACCGACGCCATCGGCAACAATGACCTGACCATGCCTGCCACGCCGCTGAAGGTGTGGACGGCGATCAACGCCGCCAAGAAGCACTGAGGGAGGACGAACAATGTATTCGGTCAATTATCACCGCGCTTCTTCGGTCGCAGACGCAGTCAAGTTGCAGAAGAAGGGCGACGACGCGAAATATGTCTCGGGCGGCATGACGCTGATCCCGGCGATGAAATCGCGTCTCGCAGCCCCGTCAGACCTCGTCGACCTGTCGAAAATTGCCGACATCGCGGGCGTCAAGGTTTCTGGCAAGAACGTCACCATTGGCGCCGGCACAACACACTTTGACGTCGCCAACGACGCCAAGCTGAAAGCGGTTTGCCCGGCGCTTTGCCATCTCGCCTCGATGATCGGCGACCCCGCCGTTCGTCACCGCGGCACGATCGGTGGTTCGATCGCCAACAATGACCCCGCGGCTGACTACCCTTCGGCGATGCTGGCGCTCGGCGCGACAATCATCACCAACAAGCGCGAAATCGCCGCGGAAAAGTTCTTCACCGGCCTGTTTGAGACCGCACTGAAGGACGGCGAGATCGTCACGGCGGTGAAGTTCACGGCTCCGGCCAAGGCGGGCTATGAAAAGTTCCCCAACCCGGCCTCGCGCTATGCCATCGTCGGCGTCTTTGTCGCCAAGGGCAAGGACGTGCGGGTGGCGGTTACAGGCGCCGGCGATGACGGCGTGTTCCGCGCCAAGGCAATGGAAGCCGCGCTGACTAAATCGTTCGACGCTGCTGCGCTGGACGGCGTCAAGGTGGACGCATCCAACCTGATGACCGATATGCACGCGACTGCAGATTATCGCGCCGCCCTGATCGGTGTGATGGCAAAGCGTGCGGTGGCGAAAGCCAACGCCTGACCTGTCAGGTCAACAGATTAGGCGGGGGCGGGGCAGGCGGCTGCTCCGCCCTTGCCCGTTTTCCGGGCTTTTTCCCGGGTGTTTTGCGGGCAAATGGAATATTGTGCTCACCATTCCGCCGCATTCGGGGGTAGAAAGCTTTTCTTGAAGGGTTCAAGGCGCTGGATGGCGCATTTGCGAGAGGGAATTTCCATGAAAGCCAAGATTGTTGCCGCATTGGCGGCGGCTGCATTCATCAGCGCCTGCACCACCGACCCCTACACGGGCGACCCAAAACTGTCGAACACGGCAGGCGGTGCGCTGATTGGCGCTGGCGTTGGCGCACTTGCAGGTCTTGCTGTCGGCGGTTCGCCGCGCGCCCAGCGCAATGCAGTGCTGATTGGCGCAGGCATTGGCGCACTCGGCGGTGGCGCGATCGGTGCTTACATGGACCAGCAGGAGGCAGAACTGCGCGGCGCACTGCGCGGCACCGGTGTCGGCGTGGTCCGCAATGGCGACAACATCCAGCTCATCATGCCATCCAACATCACCTTTGCCACGGATCAGGATCAGGTCATGCCGGCCTTCTATCCAACGCTGAACGCGGTGGCCCAGGTCCTGCAAAAATACAATCGCACCTTGGTCGACGTGAACGGCCATACCGATTCCACTGGCGACGACAATTACAATTTCCAGCTCTCGGAGCGCCGCGCGCTTTCCGTCGCCAACTATCTTGGCAACCGCGGCAATGATCCGCGCCGCTTCTCGGTGCTGGGTTTTGGCGAGCGTCAGCCGATTGCGTCTAACGCTACCGAGGCTGGCCGCGCCCAGAACCGCCGCGTCGAGATCGAGCTCGCGCCGATCAGCGAAGGCTGACCCCGGCAGCCGGAATGCGCAACAGTGCATTCCGGCGAAACCTGCTGTTGTTGGCGGCTGAACCGGTGCATGCGATGACAGCGCCGCCGGACGCTATTCGAATTCGTCATTGGTTCACGCTTGGCGATTGCTCCCGGTCATCGGCGGCCTCGCGTGCAATGGCGATGTAAAATACCGCCTGCTTGTCTTCAATATCGGACAGATTCGCAATTTTGATATGCCGCCGGTGCTTGCCATCGCCTTCTAGTGCCCCGGCGGGATCCGCCAGCGACGCGCCTTCGCTGAACTCCAGTGACACATGCGATCTGTACGCAAACACCCCGCAAAATGCGCGCGAAGACGAAAACAGTAAGCCGCCATATTTTACGGTCTCCGTGATCGAAACGCCGGACCCAAGCGCAATTTCGCGCAGCCGGTGGACGATCGGAAACAACGCGCCGCGATGCTCTCGGACGTCTTGCAGGTAGCCGTCGATGCTTCGCATGTTCATCGATGATCGGCGTCGAGATAGGCTGATCTGAATTCTTCCGCCGGCACCCGGTCGGAATAGACGTAGAGTGTGACGCCGCTTGGGTCTCTCACTGAAAAGCCTCTGTCACCCCATGGGTGATCTTCCGGTGGATTTTCGGCAATCAGGCCTGCGCCAGCAAGAGCGAGATATTCCTGGTCAACATCTGCAACACGGAAATTGTAGGTCAGCCCTTCGGTGAGCGTTGGTGGAATGCCTTCTTGCGGCTCCATGAACTGTACAGAGTGTCCTTTTTCAAACTCGAGGTTGATAAACCAGCCGCAGTCGAAAATGAGCCTCGCGCCAAAATAATGCTGGTAGAATTCGCGGGACGCCGCGACATTGGGTGTGACGATGGCGGGTGATGCGGTCAATATCTTCATGGGGCAGGTTCTTGGGCTCAGTTGCGCCTGTCTCTTTGGCCCAGTCCGCTAATCCATTCTTGAATATTTCGGACATCAACCGGCGATCGTCACAATGGTAACGTCAGGCAGCCGTGCGGGCGTCAATCCGCCGAAGCGTTGGCACGCCCGGTTCATGTGCGACTGATCGGAAAAACCGGATTCAATCGCGGCCTCAGCAGGGCTGAGCTGCTTGTCCCTCAACAGCCGCAAAGCCTGATGGAACCGCAGGATGCTCGCAAATGTTTTGGGCGACAGGCCGGTTGCGCTCACGACCACCCGCGCAACCGTTCTCACGTCGATGCCGTGCATCTGCGCCACTTCTTGCACACTCAACCGCCCGCCAGACGTATGAAATGTGTCCAGCAAATCGCGCACGAGCCGTGATGGCTCAAGTTCGTTGCGCTCCGCTCGATGGCGCACAAAGTCGAGCAGACGCGTCACCAATTCATCGGGACCACTGGCCGGTTTGCAAAGTGCGGCAAGAGAGGGACACGCGCATATCGCTTCAGCGCCGGTCAGAACCCGGTCCCTGATACTTGCCGGCTCAATGCCGAGCATCGGCTGGATGTAGCCCGGCCGAAGCCGGATCCCGGCATAACCAATGCCGGCTTTGACTGGAATATCGTAGAAACAGGCAGTAGGCCCCGTAATCAACACCGTCGGGGACTGGACGTGAAGCCGCTCGACATCGAATTCCAGAATGATGTCGCACCTGCCATCGGGCAGGACGCGATACTTCGCTGGCTTGTCGGATAGCGACGTCCAGATTGCTTCGACGCCCGCAGCTGAGCTAGCCAGCCACGTCAGTTCTGTGTAGCGATTGGCAAATGTCATTGTCGGTCGCTCGATGCTGGCCCGAACTTGTCACGGCCTCGGGTCAGAGAGCAAGCCGCCGATCAGCGAGGGCTGACCAGCGCCTTCGCAATGCGCGCCGCCAGGCGCGCATTGTTCTCGACCAGCGCGATATTGGTTTTCAGGCTCGCGCCATCAGTCAGTTCAAGAATTTTCGCCAACAGAAACGGCGTCACTGCCTTGCCGGTGATGCCGTTTTCATTTGCGGCGCGCTGGGCCGCATCAATGTAGCCCTGCATCCGGTCTGCCGGAATTTCTGCTCCTGCTGGCACCGGGTTGGCCACCAGCATGCCGCCAACGACACCAAGCGCCTGGCGTGTTTGCTGGAACCTTGCGATTGCTTCGGCACTGTCGAGTCTGAGCGGAGCCGGGAAGGGCGACTGGCGCGACCAGAACGCCGGCATCACGTCCGCGCCATAGCCGACCACGGGAACCCCACGCGTCTCCAGCACTTCCAATGTCTTTGGGATATCAAGGATGGCTTTCGCGCCGGCGCTCACGACGATAACCGGCGTGCGTGCCAGTTCGTCGAGATCAGCGGACACGTCGAACGACAATTCTGCGCCCTTGTGCACGCCGCCAATGCCGCCGGTCGCAAATACCGAAACGCCGGCCAGATGCGCCGCCATCATGGTTGCGGCAACTGTTGTGCCGCCGGTGCGGCGTTCGGCAACGGCAAAGGCAAGATCGGCGCGCGACAGCTTCATCGCCCCGCCGGTCGTCGCCAGCGCATCGCGTTCGCCATCCGAGAGGCCGACCTTGATGCGTCCGCCCATCACAGCAATTGTCGCCGGAACCGCACCTTCGTCGATGATGATGCGCTCGACGCTTGCCGCCATGTCGCTGTTGGCGGGGTAGGGCATGCCGTGGGTGATGATGGTGCTTTCGAGCGCCACCACAGGGCGATTGCCGGCAATCGCCTCTGCGACCTCGGGGTGAATGTCGACATATTGTCTGGCAGCTGCATTGAGCATGGTTCTATTCCCGGATCTTTTGCGCGTGCGGCACTCGCGCCAGCGCAGTTCTGAAAGTCACATCGTTGAGATCGGCGACAACATTTTCGGTCAAAAGCGTCAGCAAAGCCGCTGCAACGCCGTCGCGCATGGCATCAGGCAGGGCGTGCCCGAGCATCAACGCGGCGATTGTGGCGCCCGCCAGAGCATCACCTGCGCCGGTCACATCGGCAATCCGGTCGAGCGGCGGCGGCGTCAGCGTCCATGTGCCTGAGAGGTCAAACCCGGTCACGTCACGCCCGCCATCGGTGATGATGCCGCCAGCCAGCCCCGCTTGCCGCAACCCTGCAGTCAGCTCGGCTGTTGGCGCGCCAACCTCCAGCCCTGTCAGGGCGGCGGCTTCCTTGCGGTTCATGAACAGGCAGTCCAGACGGTCAAGCAGACCGGCCAGCCGCACAACCTTGGCAGGCGAAATGCCGATCGCAAAACGATTCTGGCCGCCTGGGCCTGCAAGCGCAAGGTTAAGCGCATCAGTGGGCAAATTCGCGTCAGTCAGCACTGCATCAGCCTGCCGGATGGCTGTGCGGCATCCGGTGCGGCGCAACTGCTTGGGGAACAGGTCATAGATCTGCATGTCGGCAAAGCCGACGATCAGGTCGCCGGATTGATCTATGATCGCGGTATAGCTGGCGCTGGTCCGGTCCAGAAAGACCGCAGAGCGGTCCACGACGTCTGCGTCAATGATTGCATTGGCGATGGCGTCGCCCACCGTGTCGCCGCCGCGCAGCGAAATCAGCTCGCCGCCGATTCCCCGCGCAACCGCTGCGCGCAGAGCATTAAAGACCACGCCGCCGATCTCCTCGCGCATCGCGCCGGGGTTCGATGCGCCGGGATGATAGTCGCCCGCAACCTGGCCGCGCCTGTCGATATGGGCGCCACCAATGGCAAGCAACGCCGGCTTGTAACTTGTCGATTTCATGTTGCGGCCAGAATATGTTTGCCCGATACTTTACTATCTTTGGTCAGGCTATCGCTGTGGCCAAAAAAAAAGCAAGGCCGCGAAGGCCTTGCAAATAAACGCGTCCGATCTGTTCCTATTTGGCGGCAGCGTGTAATCGCGCCTAGATCGCATCCTCCCAAGACTTTGACCGCGTAGGAGAGCGAACGTTTTTTCGCTCTCTCGTGTTATGGGTGCAACATTAGCCCAATTATTGCCCAATTGTCACGCGGAATTTTCCCGGCACACAATCTGTGACGTGCTGCGTTGCACAAAAATGAGGCGTATTCATCCCGCAGCGCGAAGCGGCCAAGTTACAGTTTCCTTACCGCCTTGAAATCGCTATGAAGCCACGCAACCGTTAATACCGCGCGGTCGATTCCGGCCGCCCGTCTCCCATTCGGAATGTCCCATGCGTCTGTCGCGATATTTTTTGCCGATCCTGAAGGAAAATCCCCGGGAGGCTGAAATCGTGTCGCACCGGCTGATGCTGCGCTCGGGCATGATCCGCCAGCAGGGGCAGGGCTCCTTCACCATGCTGCCGCTCGGCAAGCGGGTGCTCGACAAGGTCTGCAACATCATTCGCGAGGAGCAGAACCGCGCCGGTGCGCTCGAAATCCTGATGCCGACTATCCAGTCGGCTGAGCTGTGGCGCGAGAGCGGCCGCTACGACGCCTATGGCAAGGAAATGCTGCGCATCAAGGACCGTCAGGAGCGTGAATTGCTCTATGGTCCGACCAATGAGGAAATGGTCACGGAAATCTTCCGTTCCTACGTCAAATCCTACAAGGACCTGCCGCTCAATCTCTACCACATCCAGTGGAAGTTCCGCGATGAGGTGCGCCCGCGCTTCGGTGTCATGCGTGGCCGCGAGTTTTTGATGAAGGACGCCTATTCCTTCGACATCGACTATGAGGGCGCGCGCGCCGCCTACAACCGCATGTTTGTCTCCTACCTGCGCACGTTTGAGCGCGTCGGTCTGAAGTCGGTGCCCATGCGCGCCGACACTGGCCCCATCGGCGGTGACCTCTCCCACGAGTTCATCGTGCTGGCCGAAACCGGCGAGAGTCAGGTGTTTTGCCAGAAGGAATTTCTGGAATACGAAGTCCCCGGCGTTGACGTGAACTATGATGACGACGCCGAGATCGCCGGCATCGTCAAGAAATGGACCACGCCTTACGCAGCCACCGACGAAATGTTCGACGAAGCCGAATGGGACAAGATCCCCGCCGGTGACAAGGTATCGGCGCGCGGCATCGAGGTCGGCCACATTTTCCATTTTGGCGAAAAATATTCGAAGCCGATGGGCGCGAAGGTGCAAGGCCCCGATGGCAAGGAGCACTTTGTCTCCATGGGCTCTTACGGCATCGGCCCGACGCGTCTGATCGCCGCCATCATCGAGGCCAGCCACGACGACGCCGGCATCATCTGGCCGGAATCGGTCGCGCCGTTTGACGTCGTCATCATCAACATGAAGACCGGCGACGCCGAATGCGACCGTGTCTGCGAAGAACTCTACGCCGCCCACGAGGCTGCCGGCCTCGACGTGCTCTATGACGACACCGACCAGCGCGCCGGCGGCAAGTTTGCCACCGCCGATCTCATCGGCATTCCGTGGCAGGTCATTGTCGGCCCGCGCGGCGTCGCTGCCGGCGAGGTCGAGGTCAAGCGCCGCTCCACCGGCGAGCGCGACGTCAAGACAATTGCTGACCTCTTGGCCTCGCTGAAGCCCGCTGCATGACAGACACAACCGCCGCCAGCGCGACAATGCCCGAACCGGTGCTGACCACCGGCGCAAAACCGTTCTCGGCCTTTGAGCGCATGGTCGCCTGGCGTTACCTGCGCGCCAAGCGCCGCGAGGGCGTCACCTCCTGGGTCGCCGTCATCTCGTTCCTCGGCATCATGCTGGGCGTCGCCACGCTGATCGTGGTCATGAGCGTCATGAACGGTTTTCGCGCCGAGCTGCTCGACCGTATTCTCGGCATCAACGGCCATGTCATCCTGCAGCCGATCGACCGCCAGTTTGACGACTACGCCGCCGTCGCCTCGCGCATCAATCAGGTCGCCGGCGTCAAGTTCGCCGTACCGATGGTCGAAGGTCAGGTCATGGCGCAGGGCCCGAGCGGCACCGGCGGCACCGGCGCTGTGGTCAAGGGCGTGCGCGCCGAAGACCTCGCCAGGATGACCTTTGTCTCCGGAAATCTGCAACAGGGCACGTTTGACAATTTCGACAGCGCCGAAGGTGTCGCGGTCGGCTCCCGCATGGCCGAAAATCTCGGCCTGTCCATCGGCGACCTCGTCACGCTGATCTCGCCAGACGGCGACGTCACCCCCATTGGGACGACTCCGCGTGTAAAAGCCTATCCGGTCACCGCCATCTACGAGATCGGCATGAGCGAATATGACTCGCTGCTTGTCTTCATGCCGCTGGCGGAGGCTCAGCTCTTTTTCAATTCCGAGGGCATTGCGCAGACGATGGAAATCTTTGTCGACAATCCCGACCTTGTCGACGACCTGAAGGAGCCGATCGAGGCCGCCGCCCAGCGCGACGTCTTCCTGACCGACTGGCGTTTTCGCAACCAGACCTTCTTCTCCGCGCTGGAGGTCGAACGAAACGTCATGTTCATGATCCTGTCGCTGGTTGTGCTGGTGGCCGCGCTCAACATCATTTCCGGCCTCATCATGCTGGTGAAGGACAAGAGCCACGACATCGCCATCCTGCGCACGATGGGCGCGACGAAAAATTCGATCATGCGGATTTTTGTCATGACGGGCGCCGCCGTCGGCATTGCCGGCACAGTCGCCGGCGTCATCCTCGGCTACATCATCTGCATCAATGTCGAGTCCATCCGCCAGTTCTTCTCCTGGCTGTCGGGCGCCATCCTGTTCAATCCGGAACTCTATTTCCTGTCGCGCCTGCCGGCCAAGATGGACCCCAACGAGGTGTTCATGGTCGTCTGCATGGCGCTGGTGCTCACTTTCTTCGCCTGCATCGTGCCTGCCTGGCGCGCCGCAAAACTCGACCCCGTTGAAGCACTTAGATACGAATGATGGCGGGCGAACCGATCCTTTCCCTCAACAGCGTCGACCGTTTCTACATGCAGGGCGACCGAAAACTGGTCATTCTCGATGCTGCCGATTTTGTGCTGCGCCCGGGCGAGCTCGTGGCGCTGGTCGCCGCGTCCGGCACCGGCAAGTCGACGCTGCTGCACACCGCCGGCCTGCTTGAGCGGCCAAATAGCGGCCAGGTTCTGCTTGCCGGACGCGACTGCGGCTCGCTCTCAGACGACCAACGCACCGCCATCCGCCGCAACGAGATCGGCTTCGTCTACCAGTTCCACCACCTGCTGCCGGAGTTTTCGGCGCTGGAAAACGTGATGATGCCGCAACTGGTCAAGGGCCTTGCCCGCGATGAGGCCGCCAGCCGCGCCCAGGAACTGCTCGACTATATGCACATTGGTGAACGTGCCCAGCACAGGCCGGGCGAACTGTCGGGCGGCGAACAGCAGCGTGTGGCGATTGCCCGCGCCGTCGCCAACGCGCCGCGCGTGCTGCTGGCCGACGAGCCGACCGGCAATCTCGACCCCAAGACTGCCGGCTATGTGTTTGACGCACTCGCCGCGCTCGTGCGCCAGTCGGGCCTAGCCGCCGTCATCGCCACCCACAACCACGACCTCGCCGCCCGGATGGACCGCCGTGTGACGCTGGAAGCGGGGAAAGTGGTGGGGTTCTAGGCGCTGCGCCCTATCTCTCCCCTTGCGGGAGAGAAAGCGAAATCAGCACCTTAGCCAAAGCGAAGCGTCGCTAAGTGCTAGATTTCGCAAGTGAGGGGTTGGTCTGTTTAGGGCTTCATCTGCCGCCGTCGTCCTCGGACGGAGCCGTTGCGGAGGTGCGCGGCCTCATCCCTCCCACCTGAGGGGATGAGGAGCGGTTTGCACAGCAAACGAAAAGCCCCGGAATGGGCTTTTCGAGCGAGCGAACGCCTGAGGCCGTTGCCGAAGGCTGTGGTCCGCGCAACGGACCGGGTGGGGTAACCTCTGACGCGCTCGACGCCGCTTCTCCCGCAGCCGCTTCCTACCACCTGAAAAGTGAGGAGCGGTCTGCTTTGCCAGTCTTTCCGTCCCGGCTGAAGACGTTCAGAAAAGCGGCCGGAAGTCCGAAGACAAACAAAAACAAAGGGGGCAGTGACCGATCTGCTGTCGGGGCTTCCGGCATTGATGTTCGTTTGAATATCAGCGGGTCAATCCCTGCCCGCGCATTCAGTCGGGAGTCTGTTGTCGATTGCGTTGCGGGCGCCCCAAGCTCTATGGCTGTTTCCCGATAGCTGCGGTCTTGGCCTCAACCAAAGTGGGGTGATTTGCAGACCCGGTCCGTTCCGGGCAATCAAAGGGCAAACGCCCCATCAAGCCAACGCAAAATCGGCACGATGAAAGACCGTAAGTCCTCACTGCATTTGCAAGTGCGGTCGATCGCGACGACATGTCGGGGCTAAATTCCGAGTTTGTCGATGGCCTGGTCGAGAATCTTCAAGTGCTCATCTGCGATCGGCTCGATCTGAAGTTGCGGAAGACCTGCAATGTAAGCGGCCCAATCAACTTTCGCCGTGCTCGTCTGGTCGTCATCAACACGCCGTTCGAAATATGGCCGCCACGCGTCGTTGATCAAATCGCTTAAGCGTTCGTCCTCCTCTGCTAGCCGCTGCAACAGTTTCTCACCGACGAGCCCCTTCATAGACCTCGCGCTGAGCCAACCTTGTTGCTCTGCGTGCGCCCACACAGGAAGCGGCCACAGCTCTTCAAGGCAGATGGGCACTGTGATGCCAAGTTCGCAAGCGGCAGTAAGATGCGCGGGTTGACCAAGTTTGATAAGTGAAACGTGCTTCCAACTCACGTCTTCGCTCTTGAACCGCACGTACGCGCCATCACCCTCCGCATCGGCATCGATGATTCCGACCGCGCTTCGGCGTTGAGCCACCGGCAGGTGCTTCGTCCGGAATTCCCAAGAGCGAAGCATGTTGGTTACATAGTTGGCACCTGCGCGCGGCGGCGGCTCCGCCAAGAAAAGCTGCTGCGCTTTGTCAGGGCGGAATAGCAGCAGCAGTTTGCGGAAAATAACGTAGTCTGTCGGCCCCTCGACAAACAGCGTTGGTAAGTTGGCTTGGTTGAACTGTTCAAGTTTCGTACGGAGATCTGCGGCCTGCGATGTCGCTTCCGCCAACGCGACTTGTGCAGCCTTGATGTGCGGCGCGATGATGGCCATGGCACCCATCGACTCGTCCAACGACACGATGGCTTCTGCGGCCGATCTCGCTTCAGTCCCAGATGTAGGACCATCATTGGTCAAATGGTAGGCACTGCACAAACCGCGGCCGCCGTCATCTAGATGCATGTTGTAGAAGACAGGTGAGTGAGTTGTTAGGAGCACCTGCGAAAGTTCTCCCGCAGCCAACTTGTGAAACGCTTCCGCCAGCGCCTGCGCTCGCCGGAATTCAAGATTGTTCTCTGGCTCCTCGTATGCCCAAATAAAGGTCGGCGAGATGCCTGCGGCCTCGCGGCTGCGCTCCGCAATGAACTTCAGGATAAGGGGGATGTAACGAGCCTTGATGCCGTCGCCACGGCTGTCGAGCGATATTGACTTCTCTCCTGCGAGAAAGTCGAGGCTCTGGAACAGCGGCGTTAGGTCGTTCGGCAGGCTGAGGCGCGGCGCGTCTTTGAGTTCCGTGCCAATATCTGCGAGCAACCCAGCGACAGCGCCAGAAATAACTCCTTCGAGTTCTCCGCTGCTCTGCCTCACCGTTTGTTCCGATGCATTCGCTATGACTTCGAAAATGCGACCTCTTAAGGTTCGGAAAAAGTCGGCGCTTCTCACAGCAGGCACGTACTCGAACTGTATCCGCGACAGCAGGACAGGAACCCGCGAGCGTCCGTCAATGTCAACGACGGTCTCGGTAAATCCCTTTCCGCGCTTCTTCTGCGTGAGTCGGACACCCCAATATTCGTCGGACTCCTGGAGGCCGTTGGCTCGCCACCGCTTTCGCCACCTTATGAAATTGCCGTTGTTCGCTCGATACGAAGTCGGTAGTTCGAGATCGACTTGGACCTCGATCTCCGACGCTTGCTTCACTTTTGTCTCGGCAAAGCGATTGAAGTCGTCTGAAAAGTGGAATGGCGTGTCGGGGTTGGTCTTTCCATTAAAGAAAAGGTTGAGGGCCCGAAGGACATTAGATTTGCCGCAGTCGTTGTCGCCGACGATCACGGTGAGATCTGTTGCCTCCATCGTGAGTTCGACAATCGAGCGGAAATTCTTGATCGTGACCCGTCTTATCTTCGGCATAAATCCCTCACCCCTCCATCGCTGATGATGGCGAGGGGATCCTCGTGCTGCGGGACGTGCTTTGCAATAGCGCGGCCACCCGAGCGACCGCTCGCCCACAACTTGCAGTCTGCTTCCCAACCAACGCGTGTCAATTTTAGTTTAGCTTCGCGATCTCGGTGCTGGTCCGTTGCCGGGTTCCGAACGGGCCTCTCGGGGCCCCCTGCTTGGCAAGGGCAGAAGAAATTGCTTGGCAATTCAAAGCTTGAGTCGGGTGCCCTCGTTTCGTCACATTGATCAGACGTCACGGCAATGTCGTCGCCGCCGTTATCCGCGCCTCGATCCCAAGGAGATTACACCTGCGTGCCCCGCAACTGCCGCTTGCAGTCGCATTTGAGGCGGACAAACCCGCCACACAACGCACGCCCGCGGAAAAAGAAAAACCGCCCCTTCGACCACTTACCCAAAATCGCCAGCCCGCCCGGCAAATTTTCCATCCGCCACCCCGACACCCGCCCCCACAATAGCCTCGACCAATCACGGAGGCGCATATGGCAAGGGAGGGCGGACACGACAGCAGACTGGCAATGCTTCGCCGCATCGTCGCCATGCTGTTCGCCCTCTCGGGCCTGGCCGAGCGGTCCACCAGCCGTTCGCGGCCGGTGCGCAGAACGCTGTGCTGGCTCTTTGCGCTGGTCCAGTCACCCGTGCGCGAGATGATTTCCGGCATCGCATCCGATTTCGGCCTTGAGACCGATTTTTCAGAACTGGACTTTGTCAAATCAAACGACAGCGCCGAGGACCTGATGCGTTTTGCCGCCGCGCTGGCCGAGCTTGGCCGGGCGCTGCAATTTCTGGTTCTTCATCTCGAGCAGCTTGCGCCACCTGAGCGCAGTCGCGTGCTGGACACGATCACGCCCCGCATCGCCGCTTTGATCGGCGTGCTGATGCCGGGCCTCGACACCGTGCCCGTCCGCAAGCTTTACCCCGACACGTCCTAGCCTGAACTCCTGCTGACGTTTTCACGGCCCGCCGGCATCCGGCGCTGGCCGCGCTGGCGCACGCCCGGATTCCGGCCATCAATGTTTCATTTACCATCCGGCGGCGCGCAGGCGCGGAAACCGGAAGAAGCCTGTTGACTTTGAACAAAAATAGAACAAAATAAAAACATAAGAGAACAGGAGCCCAAAATGACCGAACTTCTCCAGGATGTCGTCTCTCTCGTTTCCGTCAGCACCTTCCTCGTTTCGGTCGCCATGTGGATCGGCGCATTCTAGGAATCTGTGACGTCACGCTACACGCAAACGTGTCTGGCGCTTAATCGTTTCTTGCAGCATCGGCGCTAGTGTCCCGCCAAAACGGGGCGCATTTCATGCCAGGCTGGCTTGCTGCAATTCTGGTCCTTCTCAATCTCGGACTGATCTATTTTCTGATGGCGGCCCCGCTTGGCCGCCGCACCATCCGGCGCAGCATCGTCATTGCCGCGCCGCGCGAAAAAATCTGGCAGGCGCTGTGGCCGCTCGGCGCCGACGCAAACTGGTCCGGCGATTTTGTCGAGGTCGAGCCGCTGGCCGGGGGGCAGATGCGTCTGGCGCTTACCTGGGACGGGCGCGACGGCAAACCGATCTCGCGTATCGCCGAACATGCAGACGTGGTCGAGGCAGAGCGTTTCACCACCCGCATCGTTGACGACAGTTCGCTCGAAGCGGCGTTCTGGGCTGACCATGCCGAAACGGTCGAGCTGGCCGATGCCGGTGGCGGCGCGACCCGCGTCACCATCGAGCAGACGGATCGCTATCGCGGCTTTGCCTTTCTTGGCTTCCGCTACTTTGCGCTGCGCCGCAAACTGATGAAGCTGCGTGTGTGGGCCAACACCGGAACCTACAAACCCGGCGGCCTGTTCGAGCGCCCGTCGACGCAAATCCTCATGGCGATCATTTCGATCGTCATCCTCTGGTCGCTCACCGGCTTTTCCGTCGGCGGGCTGGCCTTCGCGATCATCCTCACTTTGGTCGTCGCGCTGCACGAACTCGGCCACATGGCGGCCTTCCGCATTTCAGGCCACCGAAAGGTCAGGATGATTTTTGTGCCGCTGCTCGGCGGCATCGCGGTCGGCGGCAGGCCCTATGACAGCCATTTCGAAGTCGCCTTTGTCGCCTTGATGGGGGCAGGGTTCTCCGCCTTTCTCGTGCCGCCGCTGCTGCTGGCCGGTCACGCGGCTGTCGCTGCCGGCAGCGTTCACGGCGGCAATTTTATGGCCGCGCTTGTCGGCTGCGTTGCGCTGTTCAACCTCGCCAACCTGACGCCGGTGTGGAAGTTCGACGGCGGGCAGGTGCTGCGCCAGATTGTTCCCGGCGGCCTGCCACTGGCCCTCTGCTCATTTGCGCTGCTTGCCTTGTTCCTGGGTGTCGGCCTGCTTGCCGGCTTCCCGCAGCAGATCGTGCTGGTCTCCGGTGTGGCGCTTGCCGCGCTCAGCCTCATCACCGCCGGGTCAAACGTCAAGCCGCGTCACGCGCTGCGCCCCATCGACCAGCGGGGCCGGGCAGTCATCGCCGCCGGGCTCGTCGCCGTCATGGCCATCCACGCATCCGGCGTCATCTGGGCATTCCGGCATTTTACTTGAGGCCGGTCGAGCTCAGTCGCCCAGCGCCACGCCCTCGCGGCGCGGGTCGGCCCCGCCAAAAATGCCCTCAGGCGTGATCGCGACGCCGTGCAGGCCGGAATTTAGTTCCTTCAAAGCGGTCTTGAACCCAAGCGCCTCGAGGTCCTTTGCCATCCCGGCCGCTGGCGTTCCAGCTTCCAGATCATAGGTCCCGAAACGATTGGTCAGGTGCGGCATCGAGATCGCCTGCTGCATGTCCAGCTTCCAGTCGGCCAGCCCGATGATCGTCGCCGCCACATAGGGGATGATTCTGCTGCCGCCAGGTGACCCCAGCGCATAGGCCGGCTTGCCGTCCTTCAGGATGATGGTTGGCGACATCGACGAGCGCGGCCGCTTTCCGCCTTCGACCCGGTTGGCCACCGCCATCCCGTCTTTCTCCGGAACGAAGGCAAAATCGGTCAGCTGGTTGTTCAGCAGAAACCCGCCGGTCATCAGCCGCGCGCCAAATCCGTTCTCGATCGAGCTCGTCATCGAGGCGATGTTTCCATCAGCGTCGGCAATGACAAAATGTGTCGTCGACGGCATCTCGTGCGCCGGTGCGTCGCGCCGCAACTCCGCCTTGTCCCAGGGCGGCTCGCCGGCCGCGACCTCTCCCGCCGCAAGCGCAGTTGGACGGCGCAGCAGCTGCGAACGTGCGCGCAGATAGTCTGCGTTGAGCAGACCCTTCGGCATCGACACAAAGTCACTGTCGGCAACAAAGCGTTCGCGGTCGGCAAATGCGAGCCGGGTCGCGTCGCCAATAATCCGCCAGGCCTCCGGATCGTCCTTGCCAAGTGTCGCCAGATCAAACGGCTCCACCAGTGCAAGGATCTGGCCGATTGCAAGCGCGCCGGAGGAGGGCGGACCCATGCCGCAAACGCTCAAGCCCCGATAGGGCGCGCACACCGCCGGGCGTTCAATCGCCTGATAGGTTTTCAGGTCTTCTGCCGTCAGCAGACCCGGGTTGGTCGCGTGATTGCGCACCGCGTTGACCAGCGCCGCCGCAACCGGACCCAGATAGAATGCGTCTGCGCCGCCATCTGCAATCAGGTCAAGCGTGTCGGCATAGGCCTGGTTGCTCAGCCGGTCGCCTTCCTTGACCGCAACGCCGCCGGGAAAAAAGTAATCGCGGGTCGTTGGCTGACTGGCGAGATATTGCCGATCCTGCTCCACCAGCGCCGCCAGCCGCGGCGACACCTCGAACCCGTCCTGCGCAAGCTGGATCGCCGGATAAAACAGCTGCGGCCAGTCGAGCTTGCCGTGGCGCTTGTGGACCGTCTCCATCAGCCGCACGACGCCCGGCACACCGGCCGAGCGGCCACCGACCACCGCCTTGAAGAAGTCGAGCGGCTTGCCGTCCGCTCCAATGAACAGATCGCCGGTCGCCGCAGCCGGCGCTGTCTCGCGTCCATCCCAGGTGGTTATCTGCCCGGTCTTGCCGTCATACCAGACGAGAAACGCTCCGCCGCCAATGCCGGATGATTGTGGCTCCACCAGTCCAAGCACGGTTTGCACGGCCACCAGCGCGTCCGCGGCGCTGCCGCCGGCGCTCAGCACGGCGCGCCCGGCGTCCGCAGCCAGCGGGTTCGCCGCCACCACCATCTGGCGCTGCGCGCGCACGACCGTCTTTGCTGTCTCGGGCGTCGCGGCTTCCGGCGCTACCTGGTCGGTCAGCTGTTGAGCTTGGACAGAAGGCGAGGCGAGGGCGAGCGATACGGCAAATACGTGAGCAGCAAGGAAGGAATCGTACCGGCGCATGGACATCTCCCCAAGGCCGCAGCCCTAGCGGCCAAAGACCTCTTCAAACGACGCCTTCAAAGCGACGTCGAGGTCCGCCATCGTAACCGGCAGGCCGAGATCGACAAGACTGGTCACGCCGTGCTCAGCAATGCCGCAGGGCACAATGCCGGAAAAATGTGTCAGGTCGGGTTCGACATTGATGGCAATGCCGTGAAAGCTCACCCATTTGCGCAGCCGGATGCCGATGGCAGCAATCTTGTCTTCGGCCGGCTGTCCGAACCGCATCGGCTGGTCCGGCCGCACCACCCAGACGCCGACGCGATCTTCACGCCGCTCGCCGCGCACGTTAAAGCTCGCCAACGTGCCGATGATCCAGTCTTCCAGCGCAGCGACAAAGGCGCGCACGTCTTCGCGGCGGCGCTTCAGGTCGAGCATGACATAGGCAACGCGCTGTCCCGGCCCATGATAGGTGAACTCGCCGCCGCGCCCGGCGTCAAATACCGGAAAGCGCGACGGGTCGACCAGGTCTTCGGCGCGGGCGCTGGTGCCTGCAGTGTAGAGGGGAGGGTGCTCCACCAGCCAGACCAGCTCGGGCGCGCCTTCGCTGCGAATCTTCTCGGCCCGCTCTTCCATAAAGGCCAGCGCCTGAGGATAGGGCGTCAGTCCGGGCGCAACAAGCCACTCTACCGGCTGGCCGGGTGCGTTGGGTCGAAATCCCGCCGGGATGTTCTGCCTGATCGTCACGTTTGATCCGAAATTGAACCCATATCATATGGCCCGTTGCAGCTGTCGCGTCCAGCCACAGACGCGGCGGCGCGCCGCACCTGCACACAAACTGAAATAAGCCCGCTGGCGCACTTGTTTCGCTGAAATGCTTTTGCTACATGCCCCGAGCCGGTTCGACCGGCCTACCACGTGCGGTCGTGGCGGAATTGGTAGACGCGCAGCGTTGAGGTCGCTGTGGGGCAACCCGTGGAAGTTCGAGTCTTCTCGACCGCACCATTTTTCTTGCATCGTCAGGCAAGATTATTAAGTTAAATCAACGAGTTAGAAGAACGACGCTTAATGGTGCTTGCGCAAGCGCACTGTTCTGTGTGACCTATTGTGCGACCAAATGCGCTACCAAGCGCAAAAGTTGAGGTGCGCACATGGGACGAAACCGCAGCGGCAATGCCGATCCAAACCGATATCTGTCGTTGCGCAGCGGCCACTATCACTACCATCGCAAGGTGCCGCAGCTGGTCGCGCACCTGGACGAACGGTCGCCGCTGGTGCGATTCTCTCTCAAGACTGACGATCTGGCGCTGGCGCGCAAAAAACGCGACATGGCGGCGGCGGCCGACGATGCGCTTTGGGCCTCGTTGGTCACAGGCTCCGGGGTGGACGAAGCGCGGCTGCGTTTCGAGGCGGCGCGAAAACGTGTCGAGGCGCTGGATTTCACCTTTCATGAAACGGGATGGCTGGCGCGCATCGGCAGCGAGGCGGAACTTGCGCGGCGGTTCGAAGCAATCCTCACCAGGCCGGCAGCGGCAGCGGCCGATGAGCCGCTGCTTGGCCTGGTCGACGTGCCAAAGACCACTGTAACTCAGGCTTTTGCGCTCTATTGCGATGAGATCGTCGCTGACGAACTGGTCGGCAAAAGCAAGGCGCAGCGTGATCAATGGAAGAAGGTCAAGCAGCGCGCGGTCAACAATTTTGTCAAGCTGGTCGCAGACAAGCCGATCGCAGACATCACCATTGACGATGCTAAAAAAGTTTATCGTTACTGGCTCGGCCGCATTGCGCCCAAGATTGGCGCAGCCGATGCGTCAGCATCGTCCGGCAATCGCGACATTGGCAATATGCGTGTGCTCTACGCTGCCTATTTCAAGCATATGGGCGACTCGCGCCGCGAAAACCCTTTCGACGGGCTCGGGTTCTCGATGCGCAAGAAAAGGTCCAGGCCACCTCTGCCAACCGAATGGATCCGTGACACGATCATGCGGCCTGGTGCGCTTGCCAGTTTGAATGAGGAAGCGCGTGGCATCCTGTTGATCCTGATTGAGACCGGCGCCCGGCCAAGCGAGATCTGCAACCTGAATGAGCGCTCGATCCGGCTGGTTCACAAGGTGCCGCACATCGCCATCGAACCGCGCGATGATCCTGACGACCCGCGCGAAATCAAGACATTGTCGTCTGAGCGGCAGGTGCCGCTTGTCGGTGTGGCGCTGGAGGCAGCCCGCCGCCACGCAAAAGGCTTTCCGCACTACAGAAACCGCGAAAACGATCTGTCAGCCACGCTCAATAAATTCTTGCGTTCAAACGGGCTCTTGCCACCGGCCGGCAAGCACACAGTCTATTCGCTGCGCCATTCGTTTGAAGACAGGATGAAGGTTGGTGGTCTGGACGACGAATTGCGCCGGATCACACTCGGCCACGCGATCAACCGGCCGCGCTATGGCGCAGGCGGTACGTTAGAGTGGCGGCGGGACGAACTCAATAAGATCGCCCTGCCGTTTGACCACTCGATCGTCTGAAATGAGCCCGGGCAGCGGTGACCGCATCCTGCTCCTGCTGCTTGGCGTCGATCATGCGTTGCAGCGCATGCCATAGCGGCGCGGCCTTGTGGGCGCGATTGCCCATGCGCACCATCAATCCGGCCAGATAGTCCTGGTATTCCAGCAGCCGTTGCAGCGACGGCTGAAACTGCTTTTCCCGTTTCATGGAACCTCGACAGGCTGGCCGCCAATCAGCCGGTAAAAGACCATCGGCTTGATTCCATCGTTTCCGGCGATGCCTGCCCAGACATGTAGGATGCGCCCGGCCGGTCCATCTCGCTCGGCGAGAAAGATCGCATTGCCATCTGCCGCGCGAGCTTTGCCTTGGAAGCCTGTTGCGGTAGCAGCGCCTCCTTCGCCGGATGCGGTAGCAGCGCCTCCAGTTCCGGTTGCGGTAGCAGCGCCTCCAGTTCCGGTTGCGGTAGCAGCGCCTCCAGTTCCGGTTGCGGTAGCAGCGCCCTGCCACCCGGATGCGGTAGCAGCGCCCTGCCACCCGGATGCGGTAGCAGTGCCACGGTCGCCGGATGCGGTAGCAGTGCCACGGTCGCCGGATGCGGTAGCAGCGCCTCCAGTTCCGGTTGCGGTAGCAGCGCCCTGCCACCCGGATGCGGTAGCAGCGCCTCCAGTTCCGGTTGCGGTAGCAGCGCCTCCAGTTCCGGTTGCGGTAGCAGCGCCTCCAGTTCCGGTTGCGGTAGCAGCGCCTCCTTCGCCGGATGCGGTAGCAGCGCCTCCAGTTCCGGTTGCGGTAGCAGCGCCTCCTTCGCCGGATGCGGTAGCAGCGCCTCCGTCCCGGCCAACAGTGACAGATGTCTGCGGCTCATCCGTGACGTCGCCGTCCACCGGCCTGGCCCGGTCCTTCACCCATTGAGCCGCTTCGAGAATGATCTCCGTCAGCCCGATTTCCTTGCCAACCGACAGGATCTCGGCTGCCGTCTTTTCGCCATCGTCATCGCTGTCCATCGCGCCGGAAATCTCGACCCGGAAAATGCGGGCCGATGCCGGCGGATAATATTTGAACAGCGCCAGCGGGTGGCCAGTGATCGCATGAAAACCGCTTTCGCAGGCTTTGACGGGCCCTTCGTGGCGATAGGTTTGGCCTGCGGCAAACTGAAACCCGCGGCAGGTCATGTCCTGGTTGAACGCTTTGTAGGCAGGAACCGGCGATGTGACGGTGGCTTCGGTGTTTGTTTTGTGGGGCATGATCAGTCCTTCCATGGGCAGGGTTCGCCCGGCGCGGCGCGGAAGAACGCGACGATGAGGCGGTGAAGGTGAGGGGCGCGTTGCGGCAAGGCGGCAATGCCGGTGCCAATGCCATCGCGCGGAACCATGACGAGTGCATCACGCGCCAGCAGCCCGGCAACGCGCGTCAGGTCGGCTGACAGAAAAAAGAGCGCGCGCGCATCGTCTGGCCCGTATGGCCGTCCTGGTGCGTGCAGCGTGGCGACACCGATGGCGTTGGGCTCGCCGCGCATGGCGCCTGCCTGTCCGCCCATGCCGATGCGCTCGGCATTGTCGCCGAAGACGAACCATGTATCGGGCGATGCGCGCAGCATGCTGCGCTCAACCCAGTCGACATATTGAATCGGCATGTCAGGGTCTCCGGAGGTTAAAACAGCCCGGCCGGGCGCGGGTTGGCGCAGGCGGGGCAGGCGTGAGTGAACGGTTGATCGGCCTGTTTGCCGGCGACGCGGGGCGTTGCGCCAAACAGGTCGGTTGTGTCGCGCTGGCCGGGTTTCGGCTTGACCGGCCTGACCTGCCAGCCCGCCGCCTTGGCCGCTGTCACCATGTCGCGGAAGTCTGCATCGCTCGCTACGTCGGCAAAGCTGGCCGGACAAAAATCGCAGCAGATCTGGTTGAGGTTTTCAGAACGAACGATCATGGCTCAGTTCGCCTTGGATGTGTCGGCGAAGGTTCCGAGATACTCTTCGCTCTTCTGAAAGTAGAGCGCTTTCAGCCGGCAGTTCGGCTCCCAGTCGGCCATTGCCGATGCCTTGCCGCCCATTGCTTCGAACTCGCGAAACGGAAAATCCACCCACGAAATCGGGTCCTTGCCGTCGTGCCAGCCTCCCGCCGGATAGCCAAAAGAGAACGGGCGCTGGCATGCAAGGCAGTGGTTTGCGCCAAAGGTAACAGTCTGATGCAACTCGCCGCACCATGGGCAAACAGCTCCGTCGGTGACGCAGGAAATGGGTGTCGGCAATTTCTTCAATGCCGCGCGAAATTCGTCGTGCGCATTGTCAGTCATGGCGGTAGATCTCTGGCATGGCGTTGTGCTCAACGCCGTCGAGCAGGCGGCCAGCGGCCTTCTTGCCGACCCGCTGCATGACTTGAAACCGCTCGCCGTGGAAGCCGCAGCCGCCGGCAAGATTGAGCCATTTGAACGGCTCCACATCGGCGAACCTGATGCTGTAGTCGGCGCGCCAGTCAGCATCCTGCTTTTCGCGGTCGAGGACCGAAACCCATGCGCCCCATTGCTTGAAGAAAAAGGCCGTGCCGGAATTCTGGCACTGGTCGCGGATCGAGCGCGCCCAGTCGGGATGCATCGGCCGCGCGCCCTTGCCGCTTTCGCCACCGGCGATCACCCAGTCGAGGCGGGCGCGCTCCTGGCCAGATCCTGCGATGCTGTCTGTAATTGCATAACCGTCCAGCGCATCGACAATCGTGTGATGATCCGGTGCGATTCGAATCCTGCGCAGGTTGAGCGCGCCCAGCAGCGGTTCTGCCGAGACAAACCGCACCGCCGCCGGTGTCGCCAAGAGGTCGGGAATGCGCTCGTCGGCGCGGCGTTGATCCTCCGCCGAGACACCCAGCCAGACATTGGGCAGCGGCCATTGCAAGTTGGCGACAAAGTCATGCGCATTGTCGCCGTCTTCCATCAAACGGCCTGCAGCGTCCGCGACGTTGAACCGGCGCGCACCATCGCAGGTGAGGCCGCTGACATAGGCCCGCATCCGCTCGCTGCGCTTGGTCAAAACCTGAAAAATGTGGTGCGGGCAAAGCGCCATCACGGCAAACACCCGGTCGATCCAGTCGTCCGGCACGGATTCGTGAAACAGGTCGCCATGGGCACAGACAAAGATCATGCGCGGCCTGGCCCAGCGCAGCGGCTGGTCAAGCCACTGTTCGTTGAGCCTGACCTGACCATTCCAGACGACATTTCGCTTCACGCTGTCGCCGCTGCGCGGCTTCGCTCCAGCGGGGGCGGGCTGACCGCCCGGCGCGTGGTCACGCGCTGACTTCTTGACCTCGACCGTCAGGCCCGTGCGGCTGGGATGGTTTTTCAGCCGGGTTCCAGCCAGCAGCATGGCGTAGCAGTTTGTGCAGCCCGGCGACACGACCGAACAGCCGGTGACCGGGTTCCATGTGGCGTCAGTCCATTCGATGTGAGATTTGTCAGCCATTGGCTTGTTCCACCGGCGTCAGCGACTTGCCGTCCGCCGAGATTTGAAACAGCACCTCGTCGCTCCATCGCGCCATGACCACCGTCACAGTTTCGCCGTCAGGCGGCAGCGGGCCGGAACAGTCGGCATAGTTGCGGGTAAATTCGTCTATGCTGTCGCCAGACATGTCGAAGTCTGATGCGTCGTAAAACTGGGTTGCATCGATCCCTCCGATTGCCTGGCTGCCATTGAAGTTGCACCAGCTGCCGTCCGCAAAGATGATGATCTCGGCCCGGCCACGGCTCTCGCGCCACACGAAAGCAACGATGTCGTCCGGCGCGACGATTGCGGCAACGTCGCTATCAGGATCGTGATCATCCCAGCGAACCACCGTTGCGCCCATCGCGTCCGGAGCGAGCCAGTCTTGCGGCTGATTGCGGCCGTCAGGCATGATTTCGTCAAGCAGGCAGGACGGCCACCAGACGCGCGTTTCGGAAAAATCACCCATCACCTGAACACTCCAGAAAGGCCGACAAGGCAGGCCGCTGCCACTGCCGCGACCATCAACGCAGCGACTGCATAGAAAGCGCGCGGACTTCCCGGCGCGGCTGGCATGGGCGCGCAGGCCGGGCATGGGCGCGACACGCCGGGGCAGACGGTGCCGATTGCACCGTCGGGGCAGTCGCAGGCCGGGTGCCAGGGGCAGGAAAAGACCCGGCCAAGACCCTGACAGACCGGGCAGGATTCTGACTTGTCCTGATTGCGATTGCCGCCGTCTGTCTGCCGCCAAGACCGTTTCATTGCGGAACGTCTCCGGTCAGGATCAGGACAGGCGGATGAGCGCGGCCCAGAACGCGCAAGATGACGGGCGCGCCGCGAGCGATTGCAGTGATTTCGTTAGGCGATGGAAACCATGCGGTTTCCATCGCCGGTGTGTTCTGGCCATTGACCGGATCGTCAACCAGAATGTCGCGCAATGGCAGGCCGAGATAGCCTTGCGACTGGCCGATGACGCGGGTGCAGCCTGTAATGCGGCCGGGCTGCATCACACGCGCTCCGCCAGCATCATTGCGTGTTCCGCCGCGGCGACGGCTGTGACGAGGCCTGCGGCTGCGGTGACAAACAGCATCGCTGCCGCCAGAACCAGCCATGGCCGCCAGCGGCTCATGGTCCGCGCAGCATGCGCAGCGGCGCGCTGGCGCAGCAGCGCGGTCGAGGGGAAACCGTGCATCACGCCACCTGCCGGGTTGCGGTCTGGCGTGCGAGGTCGCGTGCCGCGCGCCAGTGGGCGCTGATCTCGTCACTGGTGAAATCGATGCCCAGCGAATCCTCGTCGACCGTCTGGCCATTGGCCGCGAGCGCGTTCATGCGGTCGGCCATGCGCTCGACCAGCTGGGCGCGGGTTTCGGGCTGGGTCTTACGGGCGGCGGCAAGGTGTGCGGAAATCATGGCTATGCGCTCCTGTTGAGAGAGGAAAAACTGGCGGCTGTGAATTGTGGGGGAGAGCGGCGCTTTCCCGTTAAGGGACGAGGCAGCGCGGCGCAGAGTGCGCGGAGCCGGGCGATTCGCAGTCGCGCCGGCCCCGCTAAACCCCTCAAACGCTGAAAGGACGCGAGGAGCTATGACGACAGATTTTGAGATGGATGCCGCGGGGAACATCAGACTGTTCCCTTTGACCGGCTATGGCCTAGCGCCCGTTGCCGGCATGATGTGCCTGCTGAAGCTGGATTATGCGACTGATCCGAAGGAATGGCCGCCAGAAACGGTGCAATCTGTTCAGCTGGGAGTTCTACCCGCAGCTGCTCGCGAACTTGGCCAGGCGCTATTGAGAATGGCAGATCGGCTAGAGCAGCCGGATCAAATCGCCGTTCCTCAATGATCATCGCTCTCTCCGTTTCCAATTGGCCGCGCTGTCGGGGGATCAGCGCGGCCTGGGGGTTGTCCAGCTGACGAAACACAAGGGGAGCTGGCGGAGAGAAAGTTGCACACAATGCAACATTCGTCAATCTAGCAAATTGCAAAAGTTGCAACTCTATAGTTGCGACCAAAGCATCGTCCCTGCTTTTGAAGGGCGATTCGATTATCTTATCGCTGATTGGGTGGAGCTAGGATCTGGCTCGTCGCATACGCGAACTGTGGCTGCGGCCTTTGGGAGCAAGAACGAAATAATTGATTTCGGTGTATTTTCCGTCGCGGTAGATATTTCTGAGTTGGCTGGCGATGGGGATGCCTTTGGACAGGAATTCCTCGTGCAGCTCTTGCGCGAGTTCCCATCGAACGCAGCCGATATGCCACTCATTCAGCCATTTGGAGCGAAGCCACGGCTTGACTTCGCATTGCCCGAAGATGGCAATCGCGTTTGGATCGTTGGGATTGTCGGCCTGCGGCGCCAGCGCCACACCATAAGAAAGATGCTTTGCACCGGCGACGGCCACGGCGGCGCAAAATGCCTGAACATTGGCTTCGCGATACTGGAGGCCGTAGACCTCTTCCAGCAAGGTCGCCTGGACCTATTCCCCCGGTGGTCTCAGTCCATTCTCGCCGTAGCGAATATAGCCCATCTATCCATCGGTTCCGGTTCTGGATGTCTCGAACATCAACTTCAGCATCTTGATCGCCTGCTCGCGCTGCTCTTCACTTTTGTCCTGGAAGAAGCGGGTGAGCCAGTCGTCGTCAGGATGGCGAAACAGACCGTGCACGTCTGTATTGAACAGTTCCGCCAGCTTTTCGAGATACTCTGGCTTCGGGACGGTGCCGTCAAACCAGCGCGAGACGAGGCCTTTATCAGCTCCTATCTTCCGCGAAATGTCAGCTTGAATGAGCCCGCGCTTGTCGGCCCACTCCACGATGAAGTGAATGCGGACTGGCGTCTTATCCTGATGAATCGCTTCGATGTTGCTCATTATGCAACGATATGCCGGTGGCTGGCGCATTGCGTTCATTCACCGTGCAACTTGACGACTTGCCAAATGTTGCAACTTATGCAACCCATGTGGCATGGATAAATCGCCCCTCGCCATCTTTCGCCAATCAGCGGGCCTGAGCCTTGAGCAGTTCGGGCAGATGCTTGTGCCGCCAGTCGACAAGTCGACTGTTCTGCGCTGGGAACGTGGAACTGTTCGCCTGCCATTCGGGCGGCTCGACGAAGTCGAACGCGTCACCGGGATTTCGCGCCAGCAGTTGAGGCCCGACATATTCGACGCCGGACATTCTTCAAACGACGGCGGACGCGCCGCCGAGGCCGCGCCATGCGCAACTCCTCCCGCGAGTGGCGCGGCCAACCTTTCTCCTACCGGCGCTACGCCCCCGTGCGCCGCAACCGCCGGCGCGCAACAGGTCGCGCGTCCCGCGCCGGCGGAACAGGAGGTGGCACCATGAAACCGCTTCGCCGTTCTCCAGTCATTGCCGCAGTTACCGGCTCGCGAGGTCTTCGTGGCCAGGTTGTGCCTGCCATCGGCGAGGTGCGCCTGAGTGACGACCTGGCCTTGACGCTGCGCCTCGGCGCGGCGGCCTGCGGCGTTGACGAACCGGAATTTGTGCGCCGCGCGATTGCCGAAAAGGCCGAGCGGATTGGGTTGAGTTCTCTTTGTGATTCTGCCTCGCGGGCCGCGAATATTTCTTGTCCTCACGCTGTCGCGCCTTTGGCGCTCGCTGCGGACGGCCGCGACACTTGTCGCGACGCCGGGTCCGGCTTGCGGGCTCTGCCCGAATTCACCAGCGACGGCGACTTGATCGACGTGCCGACATATGCGCGGCGCGACCATTCCGGATTTGCGAGCGGACCATGAGCACATCGACCTTCGGGCCTCCTTAGCGACGCCCGCACACTGAATCACTTCGAACCGTCCGGCACGGAATCTTTTCAGCGAAAAGTTTCCTTGACGGCCTTGATTTGCCTGAGGCGCGCCATGTCGAAACTCGATCCCGATCTCTTCCTCATTGACCCAAGCGAGCGATTGCGCATCAAGAACCGCACAAAGCAGCTGATCAAGCTGGCTGGCGGCCCCGAAATCTTCCAGTACTCGGCCGGTGTGCCGAAAGACATGCTGTCCAAATACGGCTCGATCTCGGAGCCGCACACGATCAATGCGGCTGTGATCGTCGCCCTCGACCGGCAGCTTGAAGCGCCTCTCATGATCAGTGAACTGGCGGCGATGCTCGGCTATCGCCTCGTCCCTATCGACTCGGACGACGACGGCGACGGTCTCGCCATCGATGACGTGCAGGCGATGATAAAAGAGGGCGGCGAGGCCGAATCCGCCTCGCTCGCCGCTGCTGGCGCGACGTGCCTGACGAAGGTTCGGGAGGCGAGGAAGGAAATCGGCGAAGCAAAGCGGGCGTTCGCGCAGGCTGACCGCAAGCTTGCCCGCCAGGAGCGCGGCTTGATGCGGAGGGCTGGTTGATGGCCGCCGGTCTTTCTCCAATCGTCTATGACGCTGCCGCCCTGCATCTGCCGTTGACCGGCCTGATGCGCGGCCAGTGCCGCTGGCCGGTCAATGATGCCGGGCCGGGCCAGCCGCATCTGTTTTGCGGCCAGCCATCCGGCGCAGGCGTCTATTGCCGCCACCATCTGTTGCGCGCGGTGGGGCGCGGCACCGAATCCGAACGCAGCGCCCATCGTGCGCTGGAACGGGAACGCCTGCCGCCTTTGCGGCATGGCTCGCGTGAAACCGCCGAAGGCGGCAAGCGTGACCGCGCAGGGCCAGCACATTCCGAAGGCAAGGGCGACCGCCCGTCGGGCCTGATGGCCCGCCCCGCCGGAGCGGCCCGCGCCAAGGGCGCGGAACAGCCGCGTGAGGTCAGATCATGAACGATCCTGACGTCCGCCATTTCCGCCATGTCGTCAAAGGTGACCGCGCGTTCAATGTGCGGCTGGAGGCTGTTGCACAAAAGCAGGGTCTTTCGGTCGTGGCGCTGGTGCAGGCTCATTTCGACACGATTCTGACCTGGAAGGCCCCGCCGAAAAGGCCGCGCTTTGACCCGAAAAGATTTGATGCCGCCGCTTTTGCCAACCGTCACGGCGTGCCGCTGGGCGCGGCGCTTTTGTGGGTGGAACTGCGCGCATCCTGCGACGACGCGATGTGCGTGCAGCGCGGCCTCAACAGCCTCGCCGCGGCGCTGGTCTCGTCAACCGGCGTGATCGCCGATCGCACCGAAAAACTGCTGGCGGCCGGGCTGATCGAACTGGTCAGGCCCGGCACCCGCTCCAGCGCGGCGGTCTACCGGGTGAGTGACGCTGAATGACCGCGCCTGTCCTGCACGATGCGTCAGACCTTGCCGCGACGGTTCAGCGCGCCGCAGCACTGCTCGATCAGGGCGATGTCGAGGCGGCGCTGATGTTTGCCTCGGCTGCCTATGACACGGCAGACGCGGCGGCGCGGTTTGCCCGGCGTATGCGCGCGGGCCAGCAGCTCGTCGACAAGGCGCGGCGCCTGCAGGGCGATGCGCTGCTGATTGAAGCGCGGGCAAAGATCAAGCTGGCGGCGGACCATGACGCGGCACAAGCAGCCGGTCTCATTCCGGGTCATGGCGGCGACCGCAAGAGCAAGATTTCGAAGCAGAATCTTGATCCTTCGCTTGCCGACACCGGCATGACGCCGCAACAGGTCTTTGAGGCGAGAAAGTTGGCCGAAGCCGAACGCCGTTCGCCCGGCATTGTCGAGCGCGCCATTGCTGCGCGGCTTGCGGCCGGACTGGAACCCAGCCGCGCCAATCTGCGCGCGGCGGTCGGCACGGCAAGCGCCACAAAGCAGGAGCGTGGCGCAAATCTCTATGAAACGCCGCCAGAGGCGATGACGGCGCTGCTGGCGCTGGAGCAGTTTCAGCGCCGGATCTATGAACCGGCCTGCGGGCGCGGCGCGATCGTGCGCCCGCTGGAGGCGGCAGGCCACGACGTGGCGCTGTCTGATCTGGTCGATTACGGCACGGCGACCGGTGACGGCGAATGCCAGGGCGTCGTGGATTTCATGGCCACAGGCCGTGGCGATGGCGACTATGACATCATCACCAATCCGCCGTACGGCGAGGCGCTGAATTCGTTCGTGGCGCATGCGATCCGGGTGCACCGGCCCAAAAAGATGGCGCTGTTGCTCAATCTCAATTTTCTCGCCGGGTTTGTCGACGAAGACCGCAACTTTGCGCTCGACGACAACCCGCCGGCGCGCATTCTCGTCTTCACCCGCCGCCTGCCGATGATGCACCGCGACGGTTATGACGGCCCGGAAGCCTCGAGCCGGATGAACATCGCGTGGTTCATCTGGGAACGCGAGGGCGATCTGGAAACAGGCGCCTATGCGGGGCGTCGCGAGGTGAGCCGCATCGACTGGCAGGCCTTTGACGGGGCGGACCCGCTGGGGGTGGGCCAATGATCCTGACCTGCTACCGCTGTCCGAAACAAATCTGCTGCAAAGGCAATGAACAGCGGCGCGACCTCGTCGCGCGGCTGTTCGGCTGGGTCAGGAAGCCGGCCGGGGGGGGCGCTGGTTCTGCGCCTCGTGTGGCTGAATGACCGCGCTGGCTGAATCCGTCGAGATCAAGCGCGCCATGGCGCGGCTGCGCCGGGCGCTGGAAACCCGCGAGCGGGCGCCGGGCGGTCAGCCTGCGCTGCCTGACGCGCCGCCGCAGGGCCAGCGAGTGAAACGAGCGATGCGGCCCGTGAGGCAAAACATCGAAAGGAACGGCCATGACTGACCCGGTCAACCACCCGGCGCATTACACCGGCCATGCGTCTGGTATCGAGTGCATCTCGATTGCCCGGCACATGAATTTCAACCTCGGCAACGTGCTGAAATACATCTGGCGCGCAGGCCGCAAGGGCGACCAAATCGAAGACCTGAAAAAGGCGCGGTTCTACCTGGACGACGAGATCGCCCGGCTGGAAGCGCAACCGAAGCCGGAATCCCGAATTTACTTTGAAGCGGGTGCGATGACTTTTGAGGTATCGCCATGATGCTGCATGACGAACGGACGCTGCGTCTGGCTGGCCGCATCGCTGCGCTTGTCGAAGAAGAGACAGAATGTGCCCGCCGCGCCGAAACGCGCCGCATCAAGGCCGAAAAAGCGGACGAACGCATTATGGCGGCCTGTCAGCAAGTCGGGGCAGCGTCAGACGAACTGGCGCAATGCCGCTTTGCCGGCGGGCCGGAAATGGCGGCGCGGCGGAAACTGGAACGCGCGGCCGGCAAGCTGGCGGACGCGATGCGCGCGCGCAGGGGTGGGTGATGGAGCCTGAAGAATTGGTCGAGCTGGCGGCGGCCGCTTTCCCGTCCGGCGATGTGTCGGGCCTGTGCGACGAATGCCTCAAGCGCCGTTTCACGGTCGCGGCCTACGTCTTTGACCTGTGCCTCAACGAACTGGAAGCGCGTGGCATGGTCGAGACGGTCGATGGCGTGGCGCAGCTGCCCTACGATTGTGACCTGATGGTCGAAACCATGCTGACCCGTCCCGATCCGGACGATGGGGGGCGCGCGTGAAAAACAAACTGTCTGACCTGAACAACCATCTGTTTGCCCAGCTTGAGCGCCTGTCCGACGAGGACCTGCCGCCGGAGAAGGTCGAGCAGGAAGTGGCCCGCTCGGACGCTTTGGTTGCGGTCGCCCGGATTTTCAACCGCGACCACACGACGATCCTGCATGCGCTGCGCAAGATGGGTGTCGAGCGCGCTGCGGCAGGGAGGGGGTAAGTGTGGCTCTACGTTCCGCCCCGGATGCCGGACCCATTGACATCCTCTCCATCTGCACCGGAGGCGGCGGGCTCGATATCGGCGTCCAATTGGCGATTCCAATCGCTCGCAGCGTCTGTCTGGTGGAGAGGGAAGCCTTCGCCATCGCGCACCTGGTTTCAGCGATGCAGCAGGGTCTCCTTCATGACGCTCCTGTGTGGTCGGATGCAGGAACCTTCGACGGCTGCGCGTGGCGTGGCTTTGTGGATGGTCTCATTGGCGGAATCCCGTGCCAGCCGCATTCACTTGCCGGACAAAAGCGCGGCTCGCTCGACGAGCGCGACCTGTGGTCAGACGCCCGTCGCATCATCGTCCAGTCCAGAGTCTGGTTCGTGCTCATCGAAAACGTCGCCGGCATGCTCTCGGCGGGGGCTGACGAAATCGCTGGCGCAGAGCGGGTTTGGCGAGACCTACAAAGACTGGGTTTTGCGGTTGAGGGCGGATTGTTCTCAGCGGCGGAAGTTGGCGCGCCGCACCAGCGCGAACGGCTCTTCATCCTCGCAATCCATGACGGCCTGGCCAACGCCAGCGGCGCGGGATGGCAAGGGAGCGAACGGGAAGGAGCATCTGCAGGCTGGGACAGGCCGGAAACATCTAAATCAGCTGCCGAATTTCGTGGCGCATTTGTGGAGCACGCCGACTGCGCACGACGGGCGCAGGCCGGGGCCGGACCTGCATTCGACGCAGGGCAACAATCTGAGCCGGGATGCGGCGCTCTGGTATACGCCGAACGTGCCGAACGGCGGCCGGACGCTGGCGCAAGATACGAGCCCGACCGGAATGACGGCGGACGGGACCAAGCGGCAGGTCGGGCTGGAGAACCAGGCGCGGCTATGGCCGACGCCGACATCGCTGAGTTACGGCGACAGCCATCAGCCTGGCAATTCGAGATCGATGAACGAGACGCTGCGTCTGGCCTCTTTCCTCCCGGCCCAGACGACTTCGCCGCATGGGCTGCAATCGCCGAACACGATCCTGACCGCCTACCTGCGCTATCGCGCCACGACCGATTCAGTCTTGCGATCCGAGAGGCGCGCGCTGTTGTTGATGGCGATACGGGCGGCGGGGAAAGGTTGGACGAGAAAGGCCCCTACGGACTTCGTGCGTCCGTCGTTCAAGCGCTCGCTCAATCCCATCTTCGTCGCCGATCTGATGGGGTGGCCACAGCCCGCACCGAGTGGCTGCGGCTTCTCGGCAACGGCGTTGTGCCGCTGGCGGCAGCTTATGCGATCCGCACTCTGGCGACTCGACTTGCAGCAAGAGGCTCAAGCGGTGCAGGTCGACTTGTTCGCATGATGGAGGCACAGCACGGCAGCGACTGCCTGTCAGGCCGCGACTGCGGCACGGCGATCGTTCGCCGCCCCGCCGGAGCGCCAGCAAGCGAAGCCTGCGAAACGGAGCGTGAGGCCAAACCATGACCACCGATTCCGCAAATCTCGCGCGTGTGCGCGACCAGATCGCGGCCATAGGCCCGGGCGAATGGAGCCGTGTGTTTGACGCCGAGGGTTCGTTTGTCGAGGCGCGAGGGCCGCGCGGCGAGCTTTGGGAAATGGCGCGGTTTCACGCCGGGGCCAGCGAGGCGGAAATCGCCTTTGTCATCGATGCGCCGCGGAACATGCGCTTCCTGCTCGGCCTTGTCGACCGGGCGATTGTGGCGGCGCGCCAGAGACCTGACGCTGGCCATGACCAGAACAGTTCGGGCGAAGCCCGCAAGGACGACTGCCCGTCGCGACATATGTCGCGCCCCGCCGGAGCGCCAGCCGCCAAGGGCGGCGAAACGGCGCGTGAGGCAAAACATTCAGACGCAAAAGACTTCACCGCGCAATGCGCAATGACCTGTGCTCGACCCGCGTTCCGGGTCTTTCTGGAAGAGCGGCATGGGCTGGAGCGGCCGCTGACGGATGAGCGTGTGGCGCAAAAAGTGCGCTCGATGCTCGGCGTGACCTCGCGGCGCGAACTGAATTCGGACAGCCGCGCGGCGAACGCATGGGCGGCGTTGCGGCGGGATTTTGAGGCGTGGAAACGGCAGGAGCGGGGTTGATGGTCGCCTACATCTACCGATGGGACCGGCAGGGCCGGAAAGGCCAGCGTTGTGTGCTGCTGGCGCGCCGCACGTGAGGCAAAATCATGAGCAATGAATGTTCTGCGGCGGTGTGGAAACGCGACTTTGCGACGCCGTCGCGCAAGGCTGTGGCGGTGCGACTGGCCGACCATGCCGATGATGAGGGGCGCGGCATCTGGCCAAGCGTCGAGCGCGTGGCGGCGCAGTGCAACCTCTCGGAGCGGACGGTGCAACGCACGCTCGCCGCCTTTGTCGAGGAAGGCATTCTGGTTGTTGTCCAGGCGGGCGGGGCAGGGCCAGCCGCAACGACACGCTATGATTTCGCCATGGATGTTGTGGCGGGGCTGCCACTGGCGCGCTGGCGCGGCATGAAATGTGCGCCCGCTTTGCCCGCCGCTGCGACCGAAAATAAGGGTGACACGGTGTCACCCTTTGCCGAAAATAAGGGTGACACGGTGTCTGAAAAGGGTGACACGGTGTCGCAAAAAGGGTGTCACGGTGTCACCCAAACCATCAGAGAACCATCAAGAGAACCCTCAGATGCGCGCGAGGACGCGCGGGAGGGAGCGCCGGTTTCGGCTGATGATCCGAAAAAGTTTGAAAAGCGGGTCAAGCGGATGGGTGAGGGTTGGCCGGGATGGGCCAATTCATCGACGGGCTGGACGATTTCGCAGTTTGCACGGCTGACCGATGCCGAGCGCACCGACGCTGAACGCTGCGCGACGCGCTATCTCGCCCATTGCGGCAAGCAGGCGCTGTCGCTCGGAACCTATCTTGCTGAACGCAAATGGCTGGACCTCCCTCCCGAGGCACCGCCGGTGGTGCTGCCGGTCAGTGCTGCGCCGTTCGGAAAATTGTGGGGCGCGGTGCTGATCAAAATACTGCTGAACGACGCACCGCAACCCGGGCCACCGCCGCCGCGCCAGATCGCCGCCGACATAGCGGCAGACGGGGAAGCAGGGCGCAAGGCGCGCCTCGAGCGGCAGGCCAAGTTCGGGTGGCCGCGTGTCAACCAGATGTTGGCAGCGGCGGAGTTTGGCCGGGGATCAACAATTGCGCCGCTCGAGGCGGCACAGCTGGAAAGCGCGGCAGCCGGCTTTGTGCAGGTTCGGGTCCGGACGGATGTTTGGGGCGCCTGGCAGGTCGAATTCGAGCGGCGCGGGTGGCCATGGCTGCCAGATCCGGGGCGGCTCGAATGGGTGTGGCTGCCAGCTGGCGGGCCGGGTGGGCTTGAGGCGTTTGAAGAGGCGGTGAGGGCGAAGCCCGCACACGGAACGGGACACAAGGATCATGATGCGGATCGACACCAGGCAGCTGAGTGAAGCTGAAATTCAGGCGCTCGACGCGCAGGGCGCGCTTGACCGTGCGCGGCTAGGGCAGGCGTCAACGCTGGCTGAGCGGGCCATGGAACGCGGGCTGCTTGCGGCCTGCGCGACCGAATCAACGCCTGATAGTCCGCGCTTCTGGTTTGCGTTGCGCACCGGCAGATGCGGCGAGATCGGCCTGTGCGACACGTTGAAAGCGCGCGGTGTCGATGCGGTCGTGCCGCAAAAACTTGTGCATGGCAGGGGGCGCGGCCCGCGTGCGAAAGTCTATCGCCAGCCTGTGCTGCGCCGCCTGGTGTTTGTCCAGGTCGTGCCACTAAACGCCTGCTTTGCCGGGCTGCTGCGGGTCGACGGGGTGCGGGCGGTGATCGGGTCAGGTGATGGCAGGCCCTGGCCGATCAAGCACCGGGACATGAGTGTTTTCATGGACTTGGCGCAGGCTGGTGCGTTCGACGAGCGCAACACGCCGGCGGGGCTGAAGGCCGGTGACCGCGTCAAGATCAGGGTTGGCCCACTGGCCAATTTTGAGGGAGTGCTGCAGGGTTATGTCGGCTCGCGCGCAGCGCGTGTCGAGACAGTTCTGTTCGGTGGCGCGATGACGATTGACGTGACCAGCCTTGCGCATCTGGAAAAACTGGATTAGCAGTTGCTCCCCATGGACGACCGGGGCTGCGGCATTTGCCGGAGTTGAGAGCAGCCATCGCGGTGACCGCGACAGAGCGCCTCCCGATCCAGACCAGACACCGAGCCAATGCTCGGCGAGTCTGGGCCAGAGCGACAGCTATGCCGAAATCGCCGCCAATGTTCAGACCGGGACGACCTGGATCGAAGGCTGATGCGCATCGGCAGTATGACAGAGACCGAGGCAGCGCGCGCGAGCGCGGCTACACGGCGGTGTGGGATCGGGCATCGGTTGCGTTCCTGACTGACGCTGATAACGCGCTGTGTTGCGGGTGCCTCGCCATCGGCAGGCTGACGCCTGCGGTGTTGACTGATCACGTGGTGCCGCATCGTGGTGATCTGACTCTGTTTTGGGATCGCAGCAATTGGCAGCCGGCATGCCGCCCACATCACGACGTGGTGAAAGCGCGACTGGAGGCGCTGTTCGATCGAGGACGGATCGGGCGCGCCGATCTGCGGCTCGAAAGCGCCGAGGCGCAGCGCCTGACCCGCCACCTGCTACGGTAGGGAGGGGGGTGGAAAGTCCGGGGGTTTTGGGGCCGGACCGCTGGGGGGGAACGAGTTTTTCCCCGCAAAATTGCAGAACTTATTTTTTTGGATCGGTCATCTGGCCGATGGTGGTGAAAGGGTCGGATATGCGCGGTCGCAAACCTGACCCTGTATCGCAAGATGTGAAGGGCAATCCCGGCAAGCGCAAAAAGGAAAAGGTCGAGGTCCGTCTTCGCCGCCTGTCCGAAGCGCCGCCAGCATCGAGCGACCCGCTCGCGCCTCCTCTACTGTTTGGCCTCGAAGAATTCGCCGGCGCCATCAAGATCTGGAACGAATACGCTCCGGTGCTGACGCGCCGGAATATCCTCAACCAGCTCGACCGTCATACGCTGGCGATGTTCTGCTACTACCTCGACCGCTTCTGGTCGGCCGTGGCGCAACTCGCGCAAGATGGCGAGACGCAGCGGGTGAAGACTGTCGCTGGCGGTTTCATGCTCCGGTCCCATCCGGCGATTCGGAGCCGGGACGACGCCGCAAAAGTAGTGTTCGATTTGTCATCGCGTTTCGGCTTCACGCCGCTCGATCGTCACAAGCTGATCCGCGAGATTGCAGGCGCAGGAGTTCCGGTTGGCGGCCTATTCGGTGACGATGATCAGCTTGGTCAAAAGGCAGAGCAGCAGACGTCCGAGCCATTAGGGATCGCCGGTTTCGCGGCCAGGCACTCGTCGCGCGTCCAGTGATGGAAGATGGCGGACGATATTGAACTGCCCGTCTGGGTAGAGAAGGCGACTGCGGCCGGTCTGGCGTTCGTCGAGCGTGAGTGGAGCAAGAGTGCTTCGGTTGAGGGCGCCTGGTTCGACGCCAAGCTTGCCGATGCGATGGTTGAGCAGTGGCCGAAATGGTTTCGGCATACTGAGGGGCGCTGGGGCGGCCGCCCGTTTCATCTGACCGAATGGCAAGCAGCCATCGTGCGTCTGCTATTCGGTTGGAAGATGGTGGACGGATTCAGGCTGTATCGCCGGCTCATTCTCTGGATTGCCCGCAAGAACGGCAAGAGCGAGTTTCTGGCATCGCTCACGCTGGCGTTTTTCCTAGTCGACGGTGAGTTCGGCGGCCAAGCGTACACCTTTGCCTCGTCCGAGGATCAGGCACGCATCGTGTTCGATAAGGCGAAGACGATGGTCTCGCTGTCGAATGCTCTGTCAGCCGAGATATCGACGCAGGCCGATTCATTGTATGCGCCGGAATTGCGCGCAAAGCTGGTTCCACTTTCGGGTAAGCCGACAGGCAAACACGGTCTTTCTGCCAGTGTCATATCCGGCGATGAAATCCACGAATGGCGGGACGGCGAGCTGCTGAACACGCTGCACCAATCGACCTCTGCGCGTGATCAGCCGATCGAGCTTCTGGCCTCGACGGCGGGGCTGAAGGGTAGGGGGCACGGCGAGGTCATATTCGAGGAAAGCCGGAAGATCGAAGCCGGCCATCTCGATGCGCCAGACACTCTCATCGTCATCTTCGCGGCGGATGCTGACGATGACTGGACGGACGAAAAGAACTGGCGGAAGGCTTCGCCAAATCTCGGTGTGTCACCGACGCTGAGGTTCCTGCAAGATGAGTGCCGCAAGGCGAAAGACAGCCCGCGTCTTGAGGCGGATTTCAGACGCTACTACCTTAACCAATGGGTCGGGACCGCTGAACGCTGGATTCCGATGGCGCGATGGGACGCCGGGGCGCCTGACAAAGAACGATGGAAGCGCATCGAGCAGGAGATGCGAGGCCGTAAATGCTTCGGCGGACTCGATCTCTCCTCGACCAGCGACCTGACTGCGGCGGTGTGGGTGTTTCCACCCATCAAGGACGAGACGCGATACACGATTTTGCCGCGGTTGTGGGTGCCAGCAGATACGATCGAGTTGCGCAGCCGCCGTGATCGCGTTCCCTACCTGGAATGGGAGGCGTCTGGGGCGATCCGCAAGACCGAAGGCAATAGCGTCGACTATGCCGAGATCCGCCGGCAGGTCAAAGAGGACGCAGGGGTCTTCGACGTGCAGATGCTTGCCGTCGACCGATTGTTTCAGGGTCATGAGACCGGGGTGCTTCTGGCTGAGGATGGTATCCCTGTCGAGTTCTTCGGGCAGGGATTTATCTCAATGTCGCAGCCGTCCAAGGATTTCGAACGGCTGGTTCTGGCTGAACAGATCGACGCTGGCGGCCATCCAGCGATGAGGTGGCAGGTCGATCACGTCGGCTATCGCCAGGACGATGCCGGCAACATCAAGCCGTCGAAGACACGGTCGTCAGAAAAGATTGACGGAGTGGTGGCGGAGATCATGGCGATTGGCGCGATGTTCAAAGGTGGCGGTGCCTCAGTATATGAGGCACGTGGGTTGTTGATGGTTTGATGAAGAATATCCTCCGCCTGTTCCGTCGATCCGAAACTCACCAGCCGAAAGCTATGGTCGGTGATGACGTCGTATTTGAAGACCTGAAAGATCCGCGCCTTGCACTGTTCCTTCGTGCAGGAGCCGGTTCTGTCACCGGGGAGCCGTTCAGCGTTGAACAAGCGCTGCGCAATCCGGCGATGTTTCGAGCATGGAGCCTTATCTCCAATGTGATCGGCATGCTGCCGACGCACCTGATCCATCAGGACACCAACGAAAAGGCAAAAGAGCACCCGCTCTATAAGATTCTGCACCGAAGGCCAAACGGCTATCAGTCGGCGTTCGACTTCAAGTCGTTGATGCAAGGCCGCGCATTGTCCTACGGTGATGGGTTCGCGCGCATCGTTCGAAGCAGGGATGTCCGGACCGGCAAGGATCGGGTTGTTGCGCTATTGCCGTTCGACGAGGGGAAAGTCGAGCCGAGGCTGAATGCAGGCATGGTCGACTATCGTGTTCAGGGGCCGAACGGCAAACAGCTCTTGAGCTCGCGGGAGGTGTTTCACCTGCGCGGTGTGACGCTTGATGGGGTGAACGGCGTTTCCACACTTCGGCAGGCTTGGAACGCGGTCACTGTGGCGTTGCAAGCGGAGCTTGCCACTGGACGCCTGCTCAAAAACGGCACGTTCACGCAAGGAGCCTTGAAAGCGCCGAACAAACTCTCGGACGAAGCGTATCGCAGGTTGAAAGAAAGCCTTTCCGACAAAGAGGGTGCGCGAAACGCAGGTAAGAACCTCATTCTGGAGGAAGGCCTGGACTTCACCGACAAGGGCTCGACAGCTCGTGATGCGCAGCTAGGCGAACTACGCAAGCTTCAGGTCGAGGAAGTCGCTCGCGCGACGGGGGTTCCCCGACCGCTCCTGATGGCCGATGAGACGAGTTGGGGTTCGGGCATCGAAGCGCTCGGGCAATTCTTCGTCGCCTACGCGCTCAACCCGTGGTTCGAAGCATGGCAGCAGGCGGCGGAACGCTCGCTACTTGATGATGACGAGCAGGACGAGTTCGCAGTGAAGTTTAATCCCGGCGCATTGTTACGCGGTTCGCTCAAGGATCAGGCCGACTATCTTTCGAAGGCGCTCGGTGCCGGTGGCCACCAGCCATGGATGTATGCCGACGAGGCACGCGACACGATGGATATGCGCAAACGCGCCGCGCCGCCAAATCTGATGATGGGCCAGCCACCCAAGACCGATGGGAAAGACGATGATGCAAAGGTCTAGCCAGTTCTTCGCGAAGCTGCCGGCTATCGAGGACGGCATTTCGCGGCCGCAGGGCTTTCGGTATGAGCCCGAGCAGCCCCTTGCCGCATCGTTTCGCGCGCGATCTGGCCTCACCGAAGGAGACAGCCCGACAATCACCATGTTCGATTTCATTGGTGATGAGGGCTTCTCCGACTCGAGAATGGCGGCGGCGCTTCGAACGATCGGCGCCGATACCGATGTGACCGTCGAAATCAATTCGCCGGGCGGCGACTACTTCCAAGGCGTTGCAATGTTCAACATGCTCGCTCGACATCGCGGCAAGGTTACAGTGCATGTGCTAGGCCTGGCGGCGTCAGCGGCCTCGCTTGTCGCAATGGCCGCCGACACCATCCTCATCCCGTCGAACGGCGAGATCATGATCCACAAGGCGTGGGGCATCACCGTCGGGAACTCGGACGATCACGCGGCAACAATCGGAACGCTCAAGCATCTCGATCAGGCTATGGCCGATACTTATGGCAAGCGCGCCGGCCGGGATGCAGCCGAGATGATGCGCATGATGTCGAAGAATGGCGGCGCGGGAACGTTCCTGCGAGGCCAGCAGGCAATCGACATGGGCCTTGCAGACGCGCTGCTGGAGGCATCAGCCCAAGCGCCCGAATTTGCCGATGATGTCGACGAACTACCGGCCTCACTTCGCGGCTGGGACAAGAAACTGGCCGAGGGCGGCAAGCTGACGAAGTCAGAACGTCGCGCCTTATTCAACGAAATTCGCGGCACGCAGGACGCTGCCGCGCCCGCCATGCAGGACGCTGGCGTCTTGGCGAGCCTCAACATGCTCGTCTCCACAGTCACCTCAAAATAACAGGAGGCCCAAATGGGCAAGCATTTCCACCCGCCGATGCGCGGGCTCGTAACCGTGCGCTCTGAAGCTAGCGGTGATGTCAAAGCGGCGATTGAGGCCGTTAATCGTGGGTTTGAGGCATTCAAGGCTGAACACACGAAACAGATCGACGATTTGAAGAAGGGCAAGGCCGATGTTGTGCTCGATGAAAAGGTAGAGCGCATCAACGCGGCCGTCGGCAACTTCCAGCAGACGGTCGATGACCTCAACGTCAAGATCGCCGCTCTCAACGTCTCGGGCGACGCGACGGGCACTCTTCAGGATGCCGAGCACACCACGCAGTTTAATGCGTGGATGCGTGAAGGCACGGAAGGCGCGAAGGTGAAGGCGAGCCTGAATAAGGGCTCGAGCGGAGAGGGTGGATATCTCGCTCCGGTCGAGTGGGACCGCACCATCGTCGACAAGCTGGTGCAGGTTTCGCCGATGCGTCAGATCGCTCAGCTGCAGACGACATCGAAGGCCGGCTTCTCGAAGTTGTTCAACAATCGTGGCACTGGTTCGGGTTGGGTCGGCGAGACTGCCGCGCGCCCTGAAACCTCGACAGCGGGGTTCTCGTCGCTGCCCTTCAATCTCGGCGAAATCTACGCGAACCCGGCGGCTACGCAGGGCATTCTCGATGACGCCGAAATTGATCTGGAGACCTGGCTCGCTAACGAGGTCGAGACCGAATTTTCATATCAGGAAGGTCTGGCTTTCGTCGCTGGAAACGGAACCAACAAACCGGATGGGTTCCTCACCTACGTGACCGGCGCAGCGAATGCCGGAAAGCATCCCTGGGGCGCGATCGGACTGAAAACGGCAGCGTCTGCCACCGTGATCGAAACCGATGAACTTGTTGACCTCGTTTACCTGCTGCCTGGCGAGTTCACCCAGAACGCCAGGTTTGTTCTAAACCGGGCGGTCCAGGGTGCGGTGCGAAAGCTGAAGGATGGCCAGGGCAACTACATCTGGCAGCCCAGCTATGTCGCCGGCCAGCCGGCTTCGCTGCTCGGTTACCCGGTTACTGAAATGGCGGCGATGCCCAATGTTGCAACCGGAACGGTTCCCATTGCTTTCGGTGATTTCCGCAAGGGTTATCTGATCGTCGATCGCATCGGCGTTCGCCTGCTGCGCGACCCATTCTCCAACAAGCCCTACGTGATGTTCTACACCACGAAGCGCGTTGGTGGCGGCGTGCAGGACCCGACGGTTATCAAGGCCTTGAAGATGGCCTGATCCCGGGCGAGGCGGGCACTAGCTCGCCTCGCCACCCACTCTCTTCAACCTATCGACAGGAGGCCATTTTGACCAACACGAAGAACGTCGCCGAAGGTGACAAGTCTGTGCCCGATCGCATGACGGAAGCCGACGAGGCGCACCGCGAGGCTGAGAAGCATGCAGCTGAGGATGCCACCGCAAAGGCTGAGGCTGAGGGTCGCTTGCCCGAAACGATGGCCCTGACCAACCCTGCACCGGCAACGGAAATGGATGGTGCCAGCGGTGCGTTCATCGAACCGGAAATCAAGGCTGCGCGCGAGGGCACCTCCGCCTTGCAGAACGGTGGCGACTTCAATGACCCGCGTGGACGTCATCCGTCGGACCCGAACTTTGCGGGCCAGGGCCTTGATCTGAGCGTCTACGGCAAGGCTGAAAGCGAGAAGTAATCGGCCATGCATGTCCGCGTCATCACGCCACCTGCGCCCGTCGTGACACCGGCAGATATTGCCGGCTCGCATGCATCCGATGATCCGTCAGTGGCGTCAATGATCGCGGCCGTGACAGAAGAGATCGACGGCCCGACCGGCTGGCTCGGCCGATCGCTCGGGCCGCAAACGCTTGAGGCAACCGGCTGGATCGGTTGCGAGCGCTTCCGTCTCCCATGCGGCCCGATAATCAAGATAACCAGCGTCATCACGTCGGATCGGGATGGGGTGGATGTGACCGAAGATGCAGGCAGCTGGCGCATGGATGACGACGAGATCGTTGTGGCGCGCGGCGCGGCGTGGGTTCGGCGTCCGGTTCATCGCGTCCGCTATATTGCCGGATACAACGGTGATTCCGGCGCTGGCACGGGTGAGCGGCAGACGGGAAAAGTGCCTGAGCGTGCACGCCAGGCCATCATCCTGACCGTCCAGCATCTGAAATCACTCGCTGTTCCAAGTCTTTACCTGAAAACCGATGAAGTCGAGGGTATTGGCCGCAAGGAATTCACGCTGTCTGAGGCGGCGAACAAGGTTGTTGAGCGCACCTGCGATCGATTGCTCGCGGGTCTGAAGGTTTACCGCGTATGATACCTGCCCAGGCTATCGCATCGCTGGACGCGCAGCTGGCCGGGCATGGTGAGGACTGCATCTTGCGGCGCAAGGAAGGGTCGCCGATTGTCGATAAGGATGTGGCTGTCCGTGCATTTGTGCGGGGGCTTCGCGCGGAAGAACTTCATGGAGATGCCAAGCAGTCATGGCTGAAAGTGTCGCTTTCCATGACGCAGATCCTCGCCGCAGGATGGCCTGCCGGTCATGTTGTCAACCCTGACGCCGTCGATCCGCGCCACCCGCGCAGCAATGATTTTATTATCGTTAAGGGAAAACAGCGGCAGGTGATGTTCGCTGATCCAATCGCGATGGATGACGTCGTTGTCCGCATCAACCTGACGGTCGGCGGCTGATGGCCGGGACCGGTTTCGAGTATTTCGCGCGTGACCTAAAGGTTGCGACTGCCGGTCTGGAGCCGGACGAGATCAACCGTGAAACGGCCAAATTCGCCAAGAAAGAACTTCACCGGGTGATCGCAGCGGGGCAGGCCAGTGCGCAGTATAAGCGCTACGTCAACGCGGTGCATGGCGCACTGGAAGAAAGCTTTCAGGCACCCGGCGCAATCGTCTACGAATTCGCGAACTGGCCGCTTATTGTCAATGCTGTGATTGCGGAGTTGCGTGCGCGTTCGCCGCGCCGGTCTGGCGAGTTCGCCGCAACGTTTCTTGTCATCGCCAATGGCCGGCAGGTCACGAACTACCGGACGATCCGCGCCGCTGACGAGGTCATCATCACCAACGCACAGCCCTATGTCCGCAAGCTGGAGGCTGGCAAGCGTGCCGGCCGGCGCAGGATTTTCGAGAGCACCAAGAATGCCATGAGCCGCCGCCTCGCGAATGTCTTCAGTTTCCAGATGCGATTTCTTGAGTTTGGTTCCGGCATTCATCCGCTGATGCCATACATCCTGCGCGGTGGTGGCCGCCGCAAGGATCGGCAAGCTGGCAAACCGATCACCTATCCCGCCATTACCGTAAGGGTCATCTGATGTCGTCGCCGACCGCTTTCGACGCGTTCACCACCCGGCTCGGCGCATACACGGCCATGCCAGTGCGGTTCGAAAACGAGCGGACGCAGGATCTTGTCGACGGTGGCGCGCCTGCGTGGCTGTTCGTTGAAGTGTATGGCGACCGCTTCGATCAGGAAACGATGGGCGCACCTGGAGCGAACCTCTGGATTGAGGAAGGCGTCACCAATCTGCATGTGATGGTGCCTGCCCAGACCGGCAGCCGCGAGGCGCGTACATATGCAAACGATCTGGCCAATTTGTTCCGCGAGCAGCCGATTGGCGGCCTGTTCATGCCCGAGATGTCGATCGGCGCCGGCGAGCCCGGCAAGGAATTCCCGAACTACTGGTCTATGTGCCTGTCGATCCGCTGGCGTCGCGGCGACATCACGTCGATCTGACCAGATATTTTGAACCTCAACATAGGAGCCCTCAATGTCCGTTACTGACGGCAGTCAAGTCCGCCTGGGCGATGTGCCCGAAGCAGTCATCGGCACGATCCCCGCCACGCCGGCATTCAGGGTCATGCGGTATCGCACTGCCTCGATTCGCCTGAACAAGCAGACCGATATCAGCGACGAGGTCCGTCCGGACCGCAACGTGTCCGGAATCACCGATGTTGGCCGGTCGGTCGCCGGCAATATCGAGACGCGGTTCAGCTACGGCACTTATGATGTGTGGCTGGAGCGTCTTCTCTGCGGAACATGGACGGCCAACGTCCTGAAGAACGGGGTGTCGGTGAAGACCGGCGCACTGGAGCTGACCTATCCGCATCCGTCTGGCACGACCAGCTATGTCCGCTATCGCGCGTGCCGCTGGAACACGCTTGACCTGAACCTGCGCTCACGTCAGGCAGTTCATGCGACGTGGGGGATCATGGGCATCGACAGCCCTGCACCGGCGACGTCGATTGTCACCGGCGCAACCTATCCGGCCGCGACCACGACCGAGGACTTCAATGCCGGTCTGAACGTTGCCAACCTGACGATGACGTCGACGACGATGGTCGCCACGCCGAAAATTCAGGCGATGACGCTGCGCATCACGAACAATATCAGCCAGGTTGATATCGTCGGCCTGTATGCGCCGTACGGCCACAATCTGGGCCGGTTCGAGGTGAGCGGCACGCTCACACTTCTCTTACTCGACCTTCAGGCTTACACCGCCATCCTCAACCACGAGAACGTCGCCATCAGCTTCGAACTCGTCGACGCGGTGGGTAACAAATATACATTCTCGATGCCGCGCGTGAAGTTCACGGATGGCGGGCCGTCGGCGCCGGGCAACGGCCAGCCGGTCATCCTCGAAGTGCCGTTCCAGGCGATCATTGATCCCGGCATTGGCGCTTCGATGCAGATCACCCGGGCAGGTGTGTAATGGCCAAGAAGACCGACACATCCGACGAGCCGGTTCAGCCAGATCCGCTTATCACAATCATGCCGTTGACCGACTTCCGCGCCGATCCGTGGGAGACGGGCGACGAGACCGTCATGATGTTCATGGCCGGGCAGCAATCGACACCGGTGCCAGCCGCGTTCGCGAAGAAGATGCGCGACGAAGGCAAGGCGGAATAGGAGAACGATATGGTCGTAAAGATTGACAGCCTCGCGGCTGACCTGAAACGTGAGCGTGACGGCGACTGGATCGAGCCGAAAAGCTGGCCCGGTCTAAATCCGGAAAATCCGAACCAGATGGTCGATCTGCCGGGCGTCGCGTTCCACGTCCGTTCGGTCAACTACTCGCCTTACGTGACTGCGCGCCAGACCGAGCTTGAGCGCATCAAGCAGGACTATCCGGACAGTGTCGTTCCGCCCGATGTCGCCTCGCAGATTGAGGGCTCGCTCGCGGCCGAACATCTCCTGCTCGGCTGGAGGGGCTTCGATACCGAATACTCGGCTGCGGCAGCAGCCGACACTGTCAAGGCACCGGAACACCGCAACATCCGCGCCATCATCTATTGGTGCGCCGGCCGCGTCGGGAAGAAGAAAGTCGAGTTCGTCACGGCCGCGGCAAAAAACTGAGACGCGCCTTCCGGCACCAGATGAGCCGGGAGGCGCTTTCCGAGGAGCAGCGTGAGTGGATCAAGGAACTGATCAAGGATGACCCGGCCGCGACATGGCTTAGGAAGGTCGATCCGCCACCACCGGCCGGAGCCGAGCCGCAGGCTTGGCACGAGTTCTACCTCAATGCCTGGCAGACGCTTCGCTTTGACCGGCAATATTTCGGGATGGGCGGTCAGACGCCGATCAGCTTCATGGCGATCGACGGGTTTGCCCGCCGCTTCGACATGACCGGCGACGCATTCGACAATCTGCTGTTCTTCCTCCAGCAGATCGATGCCGAGTGGATCGCGATGGAGAACGAGAAGGTAGTTCAGCGCAAGGATGTCACTGCGTGAGCGGTGCGAGTTTGACGGCAGTGCCTGTCGCGACGACCAGAAGCATCCCACCACTAACGAGGTTGCTGCTGTATTCACTGTAATCGAGATCGATCGCAACGACGGCATGAGCGCCGATAGAGTGAGCCTCGCGACGGAGTTCATCAAGGCATGTATGCCTTGCTTCCCTCAGCAGCCTTTGCAGGCTGCTGCTTCGGCCACCGAATACATCACGCAACGACCCGGCAATGTCTCTGAACAGATTTACGCCGATTGCGCTCTCGGCGCTAATCACCTCCACCACGTCTAATATTTCGCGATGGGGAATTGTCATCGCGGTCGTTACGATCACGCGTCTATGTTCGTTGGATTTTGTTGTCGCCTTCGTGCTGCCGCCACTGTTTGTGTCGTTCTTGCAAGCGATGCACATCCCAGAATTCTTATCAAAGTTAAGCGAGCTGACGGTGTCGCCGCATTTGGTGCACGTGGGCATAGCTAGTCCGCCTCTCAAATCACAACGATGCAGGTTCCACTTTGACCGTCCAGATATCAAGCCTGCGTGTCTCGCCTGAAGTCGACGCGAGCAAATATGTCGCCGGCACCAACCAGAAAGTTGCTGCCGACAAGAGCATGATCGATTCTGCGAACGCAGTCTCTGCGGCTCAAGCAGCGGTCGACACGCGATTGAACGTGAGCGCCGATGCATTGTCGATCTACTCAGGCCGCTATGTTGGCGGTAGCCGGGAAATCCAGCAGTTTACCCGGGACCTCGGCGGGCTGGGTCGGGCGCTGGAAACCGGCAAAATTTCGATGGAGGGCGCGGAGCAGGTCATCATCGGAATGCGCCAGAAACTCGGCCTGATGGCCGACGGTGCGGAACTGGCTGCGCAAGGCCAGCACATGCTCGCCGCAGCGGTCGAACGCGCCAACCTTCAACTTCTGAAACAGCAGAACATCCCAAAATCGGCAAATAGCAATGTTCGCCAGGCGTCGAGTTTCAACAGCTCAAACCTTGCAGCGCAGGGTTTCGATGTCGCGTCGACGGCCGCTTTCATGCCGTTCTACTCAGTAGCGTTGCAACAGGGGCCGCAAGTCGCCCAGGTTTTTAATGATATCCGGGCAAGCGGACAAGCGATTGGACCTGCTGTGGCAGGCGCATTTGCGCAGATCCTCAATCCGGTCTCGCTCTTGACGATTGGCGTTATCGGTCTCTCGGCCGCAACGATCCAATGGATCGTCCAGGGCAGGGATGGCGCCAAGTCCCTCGACGATGCGTTGAAAGGTCAGGCAGACACCGTGCGGCTGCTGAAACAGCAGTATGGCGAATTGGGCGATGCGTCGAAACGGGTAGCGCCAGCAGGTGGTTTGGCGTTCACCGAGTCACAGGCTCGCAGCCAGATTGCGGCCATGCAGGCGGCGCTGCGCGATCAGTCGGGAGACCTCAGTGAGCAGTTGCTCGGAGGCGGAATTCTGCGTGGTGGCCTGTTTGGATCGAACACGGCAGGGCTCGATACATTGCTCGGGACAAAAGGATCTCAGTTCCAGCCGGCCATCGATCGCATGATGGAATCCATCCGGAAGGGTGGAGATGGCTTCCGTTCGTTCAATGACGATCTCAACGCCATGTTCGAGACGATGCGGCGGAGCAACAAAGAGCCGGCAGCGCTTGCGGCAGAGATGGAGCGTTTGAACAATGCTGCCATCGACGCATTTGCCGTGTCAGGCCAGAACGCTCCCTTCCAGGCCGAAATCAACCGGCTGCTTCTTGGGTTAAAGGAGGGCAATGGAGACATTGAAAAGTTCGCTTCGAACGTCCGTCGTATCGGCGAGATAAATGGCCTCGGTGAAGTCGCCGATAAGATCATCCTCTCGTCGAAGAATGCGGTATCGCTCATCACCAGTTTGCGGGAAATCCTTCGATATCTGAGGGAGATCGACCGAGAAGACACTCGACCTGGTTTGCGTGATAGGCGCGATGACACGCGTTACGCCGGCCAGCGCGACGCGGAGCTTCGTCGCTTCAATGAGCAGTTCGCTGCGGAGCAGCAGTTGGCAATGGCGCGCACCTATCAGGAGCGGCTGGCGGCTATTGAGGCTCAGGTCCGGTCCCGTGCCTTTGAGGACAAGGACAGCGAAGGCGGTCTCGAAGCGCGTGTCGCTCGCGCGCGCCAGGCAGAGCTTAATCGACAGGCGATGGAAAAGCGCGAGGCGTCAGAGGCTCGCAGCAACTCCATAACCGCCGAAATCGAGCGGCAGCAGCTGGAACTCAGCATGATCGGCAAGACGACCGGCGAGATCACGAAGATGCGTTTCGAAGCGGAACGCGTACAGGAGCTTCGCGACGAGGCGCGCCGTACTGGCGGATTTGTCGATCCGAAGGAGGTCGCGGCCATCCAAGCGGCCGCTGATGCGTTGGGTAAGCAAGCCGATGCTGCCGAGCGCCTGCGCCTCATTGAAGACCTGCGGTTCGAGCGCGAGCAGCTTGCGCGCACAGAGATCGAGCGGACGATCGCTGACAAGATGCGGGGCATGGCGAACGATCCGTCGCTGGCTGCCGATATCCGGCGCACCGAGGAACTGAAAAAGCAGGTTGCGCTGTGGGAAGATATCCGCGGCAAAGGCATGGATGCGATGTCCAGCATCTTCGACCTGGCATTTGATCCGAGCGACTGGAAGCGCAGGCTGTCGGACCTGATGGCAACCGGTGCCCGTATGATCTTCGATTTCAGCGCCAAAAACCCGCTCATGAATTCGATGTATGGGACCGACCTGCCGACGCTCGACAAAACCGGCGGGCTCAAGGGGCTCATCGGCACGTTCTTCGGGATGACGCCGAACCCTGCGGCCGGCCAGAATGTCGGCGCGATGAATGTGCAGGCCGCAACCGTGATGATCAACGGCGCAACACTTGGTGCGCCGGGCATGGGGCCTCTCGGCTATCAGGGACAGGGCGGTTTGCCCGAAATGGCTGGCGGCTTCGGCGCCGCATCACGCATGTTCTCGCCGTCGAACGCCAATGACGTTCTGGGCGGTCTTCGTTATGCCAACTCTGGCGCGACCCGGAACATGTCGCTCACCGAAAGCCTCGAAACGAAGATCCGTGAAGCTGTTGGCGCGGTTTATGGCGCTGACGCATATGCAAGCGTCTATTCCGGCGGGCAGGGCGCAATTGGAACGACAAGCAGACGTGTCGGCACGACGCGCCATGACCTCGGTCATGCAGGTGATCTGCGCATTTTTGACGCGCAGAACCGGCAGATCACGGGCGACCGTCTCGCACCGCTTGGTCAATATTGGCAGGCCAAGGGGTGGGGCGGAACCGGCCTGGAAATGCGCGGCGGCGGCATTCACCTCGATGAACACGCGGGCCGGGCACGCAATTGGTGGTATGGCGCGCAGAACCCGGCTCAGGCCAGGGGAATCGAGGCTGGTCAGCAGGGCATTTTCCCGCAGCTGCAAACCACTGCCACGGCCGCATCTCAGGCACTGGATAAACTCGCAGTCAAGTCGGTCGATGCCGGCGACGGACTGGGCGGGCTCCTGAAGACCGTGTTTGGCGGCCCGGGCGGCGTGCCATCCATGCCGGCGATGGCTGGGGCGTTCCCGCCAATCCCGGCCGCTCCCGCAGGCGCTGGCGGCGGCGGTCTGCTCGATATGCTGTTCAAGACGCTGTTCGGATTCCTGCCAGGTTTTGCGGGCGGCACCGACAATTTTCCGGGTGGCTTCGCCCGGATGAACGAAGGTGGCCGTGGCGAGATCGTCAAGCTGCCGCGCGGCTCGCAGATCATCCCTCACGATGTCAGCGTGAAGGCACTCAGCGCCGCCAATGGAAGCAGCGGTTTTGCGGGCAAGACTGAGATGCATTTCCACAACGCGCCGACCGTCGAGCGCCGTGAAGAGCAAGACGATGGCGCTGGCGGCAAGCGCATTGACGTCTGGTTTTCGGAGCAGGCTGCCCAGGAAGCGACGAGGCGAGGATCGCCCTTCAACAAAGCACTGAGTGGTATGGGCGTCCGAAACCGGACGAAGGTGCGCTGATGCCGATGCCAGTCTATCCGGCCGAGCTGCCAAATCCTCTGCGCGATGGCTACTCCTATGAAATCGGCGACGGCCGCTTCCGCAGCCCGTCAGAGGGTGGTCTGCCGAATTTCCGGCGCCGGCTGTCATCCGTTCCGGACAAGGTCAGCTTCGCGACGATCCTGGACCAATGGCGCTACGGCATTTTCAAGCAGTTCTTCATGGTCGCCACGAAGCGCGGAGCGTTGCCGTTCCAGATCGCCAACCATGTCGAGGACGGATACGCGATGCGTGACGGTTCCGGCAACATTGTTCTCGACGGCGGCGGCGCTCCGGTGCTGGTCACCTCGATGACGACTGCGGTGTTCGACCAAATGCCGTCCATCCGATCGCGCGGCATCGACTGGCATGTGTCGTTTACACTGCTGGTGACGCCGGCATGAAACAGCCTCTTACTTATCGCACATTACCTGCCGACGTGGTGCCGGTCTGGCTGATCATCCTCACGCATCCAGACTTATCTGAGCCGCTCCTCATCTCGACCGACAATGGCGTGGTGCTGTCG
>Ga0209570_1000116_pt1 | contig 181624 bp, 176 predicted proteins | sample EBPBio172007_DNA_FD_185861 | JGI IMG/M metagenome (GOLD analysis project Ga0209570, IMG submission 185861) | Wastewater treatment Type I Accumulibacter community from EBPR Bioreactor in Madison, WI, USA - Reactor 1_9/17/2007_ DNA (SPAdes)... | ecosystem: Engineered > Bioreactor > EBPR >... | reverse complement strand
CTCAGCCTGGCGCAGCACGCCCATGATCTGGGCTTCGGTGAAACGGCTCTTCTTCATCGGAATCTCCTCGTCCATCCTGCCGAGAAAATTCTACTTCTGCATCCCCTTAACCATGGGGAGGATTACCGAGAGGCTGTTTCCAGGTACCAAACTGATCACTTTAGACCACATGGCCGGGCAAAGCAGGCAGATAAGGATTTCCGAGAAGGCTATTGCTGGCTCGCATTTGATATTGATAACTTTCGCATCGTTGGAGTGCTAGCTAACACACAGAATCAAGAGTACTCGGATGAGACGATAGGCAAGGCTGATTGGTTTCCACTGCTCGAACCGGAAAAACGTGCGACGCTTTTTAATAGATCTATTGCAAATGAAACACCCATCCTGATTGATCCAGTTGACCCTTCTGATCCCGGTAAAATTGTGTTCAACGATAATGGTGAGGCACACCCCGCTGACAATCTATCAGATGCAGAAAGGCCCCTAGTTAATAAAGCGATCTCTATTCTTGGAATTCGGCAGGATCAATTGAACGGGAAACGGCGCGCCAAATGGAGAGAGTGCGCCAGAAAATCGCGCAGTATAATAGATTCTTCAAGAAACCAAAAGGGCTGCGCACTCCGGAGGAAGCTGAGACCATGCAAGAACTAGCGCAAGAAATAATAACTATGGCTTCTTGCAAGTCGGAGTTCAGTGCAGCCGTTAGATGTTGCCTTAGAGCAAATCGACTTGATGATTTCATTATTCGAGACGAACTCGATCCACTTAAAATCAAAGCGGAATGACATTATTGAATGTTCTTGGATTCTTGAGAAGGATGGTGCCGCTGAAGGGACTCGAACCCCCGACCCCATCATTACGAATGACGTGCTCTACCAGCTGAGCTACAGCGGCATCCTTCTCGGCCTAGGCCCTACTATGGCCCTACTAACAATTCAACCCCCTGCCTAACCTGTTGGCTTCACACACCTTTCACGAGCGGACCCGCTACTTACGAATGACGTGCTCTACCAGCTGAGCTACACCGGCACGCTTCTCTGTCATGGCACGGCATTGCCACAACGGGGCTGCACTTAGCACCGCTTCCGGTGGCTGTGTAGCCCTAATTTGCGCGGCGCAGGATTTCGTCGGGGGTCAGGCCGGGGTCTTCGGCGGGGCTGGCAGGTTCGGGTTGTGGTTCCGGGTCAGGCTCGGGCTCTGCAATCGCGGGTGCCGTATCCTCGATCTCTTCGGCCTCGATCAGTTCGGGCACCTCCTGACCGAACAGAAGCGGGGCCAGATCGGCGGCGGCACCGGCGCGCTGGTGTGTCGGCCGCGCGGGTTCACGCCAGGACAGCGTATCGAAGCCACCGCAATCCGGGCAGATCGGTGCCCATTCGGTCTGGATCGCCTGGCATTTGTCACAGCACCATTGCGCCCCGCGCGACGCGGTCAGCGCCCGCGCCAGAATGCCACGCACGACGGAGTCTTCGGCACCCGTCCCGCGCTCGGCCGCGGCAAGAATGGCCAGCGACCGTTGGGTCGGGTGATCCTCGGCCAGGGTGCCCAGTGCATTGCGGGCACCGGTGAAATCCTTGTTGGCCAACAGAAGCTCGGCCCGCGTCAGGCGGGTTTCCTCATCCTGCGGGCGGGTCTGCAACAGGGGCTTGAACCGCTTCAGGCGTTCGGCCGGGGTTTCGTCCGGTTCGATCGCGGCAAAAGCGGCGGCAAGATCGGGATGCGGCATCACCTCCCATGCCTTTTTCAGCACCCTGCCCGCCCCCTTGCGGTCGCCCTTTTCCACCAGCGCATGCGCCGCAATCACTGCGGCGGGGATCAGGTCAGGCGACAGCTTGTTGGCCTCGATCGCCGCTTCGCGCGCCTCGATGCTGCTGCCCTCGTCGGTGATGCCCTTGGCTTCCTGCAGGGCCAGAAGCGCATCGCGGCGGCGATAGACCGAGCGCGGCAATTCTCCCGACCGCAGTTTTTCGCCCAAGGTGGCCCGCGCGCCCTTCCAGTCGCGGGTATCGGCCTGAAGTTTCAGCAGGATGTCCTGCGTCTCGGGGTGGCGCGGTTTCAGCGCAAAGGCCTTTTCCGCCAGCTTCAGCGCGGTGTCGGTGTCGCCATCCGCCAGCTTTTGCCGCAACAGCCCCCGCACTGCGACAAAGCGGGTCTGCTCATTGCCCAGCAGGGATTTGTAGGCTGTCAAAGCGGCGCGGCGGTCGCCCCCGGCTTCGGCCGCCTGCGCCACCAGAAGGGTGGTCAACTCGGGCTTTTTCAGCAGCCGTTCCGCAGCCCGCGCGCGCTGCATCGCCATCGCATGTTCACCCGAGGCCAGCGCCACCAGCGCATCCGACATCGCGGCATAGCCCTTGCGTTCGCGGTTGCGGTCGAAGAACCGGCTGATCGCGGTTTCATCGCCGTTCAGGAAATGCACCGTGGCGGATATCAGCGCCAGCGCCTTCAGCGCCAGCCAGACCAGAGCGAACAGCAGCAGAACCCCGACCACGGCCTGCAAGGGGCCAAGGGTGAATTCCTGCCCCGCCGCACTGATGCGCAGCGCCTCTCCGGTATCCGACAGCATTCCGCCCAGCACCGCCAGCATGGCAACGGCCAGAAGGAAAAGGACGATCTTCGTCAGCGACCACAGCACCTGTTACCCTCCTTGCACACCGACGGCGGCAGCCAGTTCGGCCAGCCCCTGTTCTGCGGCAAGCCAGCCCTGCGCCATGACGGTCCAATCCGCCATCTCGGCCTGTGCTTCGGGCGGCAGGGCCGCCAGTTCATCCAGCGCAACCTGAACCTGACCGGATTGCACCGCCGCCTCGGCCCGCGACAGCACGGCGTCGGGATCGTTGCCCTCGCGCGGTTCCAGCGACCGGGCACCGGTCTGGATGCGCAGGAAGCTGTAAAGCCGGTCTCCGATGCCATCGCCCGTTTCGGCCCGCAACGCGCTGTCCAACGCCTTCCGCGCGGCGGCGGGAAAGGCTTCGGCCAGCGCCTGCTGGGTGACAAGCCCCCTGTCGGCCGCTTCCGTCAGAACCGGGGCCAGCGGCAGGCCATCCAGTGCGGGCAGAAGATCGGCAAAGGGCGCTCCGGTGCGGGCGGCGCGGCGTAATTGCTCCACGGCCTCGATCCGGGCAGCCTGCTGTTGCGCAGCTTCGACGGCGGCTTTTGCTTCGTTTTCCTGCGCAACGGCACGCTCGGCCAAGGCAGCATCAACGGCAGCCTTGATCGCGTCGGCATCGCCGGGGCCGTTGCCCAGCCCGGCAACCTGCTGTTTCAGATGATCGACCGCCTCGGCCAAGGCAGCAACCTGCACGGCGGAAACCTCGTCGCCCAGCGCGGGTGCGGCCTTCAACTCGGCCAGCACCATTTCGTTCGCCTTGACCGCAGCAGCCAGCGCCGCAAGATCTTCGGGGCTGACGCCAGGCAACGGTTCGGGGACCGATTCAAGCGCCGTCAGCCGGTCGGCCAGTGCCTTTCCCGCAGAGTCCGAAGCATCAAGCCGGGCCGCAAGCGCCGTGATTTCGGCCTGCAACGGGTTTTCTCCGCGCCAGCCCAGCGGATCATACCAGGCCAGGGCCGTGCCCGCCCCACCCAGCAACAAGGCCACCGCCACCAGCCCCAGCCCCCCACGGCGCGCGGGCGGCACGTTCCGCACCGCTTCGGTCTCGACCGCGTCAATCCCTGCGACAGGCGCGGGGCTTTCCGGCTCCGTCAGGGTCTCGGGCGTGTCCTGCGACGACATGCGGGGGATTTCCTTCGGTTGCGCCTGGCTCCCCACCACCTAAGCACCGCATCCGCCCGGCTTCAAGGCACGAGGGACCGAATGACGCGGAGGATCGCCGCCTGCATCGTCGGGCCATCCGGGTTGTCGGCCACGACGGCCTGCCGTTTGAGCGGCTCTGGCAGGGCATCCAGAACAGCGGGCGCGATAAGACAGGGATGAAGCGTGGCGCGAATACCGGGCGGGCAGGCCGCCAGAAACAGCCCGGCCGAGCGGGCGGAATAGAGCGGCAACACCACAGGGCCAGGCCGGGCAAGCAGTGCCCGCGCATCCGCCGTCAGGCTCTGCGGAAGCTGCGCATAGACCACGGCTTCTGCCGCGGGCTGGCCGCGCGCGGAAAGGATCGCCGATATGTCGGCTGAAACCTGCTGCCCGCGCAGATAGAGAAAGGGGCCGGTCTCGGTCCTCAGGGCCGCCAGCAGCTGATCGGCGGTGTTGCCCAGAGAGATCGCGTCAAGACCCTTTGCCCTGGCCACGGCGGCGGTCCGCTCGCCCACACAGAAGGCGCGCGGCGGAAGGTCGGGACGCAATTGCCCCGCCGCCTGCGCCCCGGCCTCCGACGTCAGAATCAGTGCCGAGAACCGGCCTTCGGGCAGGACAACGGACGGAAATTCGGTCCGCATCAGCGGCGAGACCAGCGTCTTCATGCCTTGCCCGGCCAGATCCTGCGACAACCGGTCGGCCTGCGGTTGCGGGCGGGTGATCAAAACTGTCGGCATCCGGTCCAGCCTACACCTCCCCGGCGCCCGCCCCAAGCATTGTGCGGGGGCCGGGCTGATGCTACCTGCGAGGGATACCCCGCCACAAGCCGGAACCATGACACGCAGTCTGACCTTTCTGGGCATCGAATCAAGCTGCGACGATACCGCCGCTGCCGTCGTGCGCGCGACCGGGTCGGGGGGCGGCGAAATCCGCTCCAGCGTGGTGCAAGGTCAAGCGGCGCTTCATGCGGATTTCGGGGGCGTGGTGCCGGAAATCGCCGCCCGTGCGCATGTCGAGCGGCTGGATGGCTGCATCGCGCAGGCGCTGGATCAGGCCGGGATGGCATTGGCCGATCTCGACGGCATAGCCGTCACCGCCGGACCGGGGCTGATCGGCGGCGTGCTGTCCGGTCTTATGACGGCCAAGGCACTGGCGGTTGCGACCGGGCTGCCGATGGTTGGGGTAAACCATCTGGCCGGCCATGCGCTGACTCCCCGGCTGACCGACGGGCTGGCGTTTCCCTATCTGATGCTTCTGGTCTCGGGCGGCCATTGCCAGTTTTTGTCCGTCGACGGCCCCGAAAGTTTTCGCCGTCTGGGCAGCACGATCGACGATGCGCCGGGCGAGGCGTTCGACAAGATCGCCAAACTGCTGGGCCTGCCCCAGCCCGGCGGCCCGCATGTCGAGACCGAGGCTGCGGGCGGCGACCCCCGGCGGTTCTCCTTTCCCCGTCCGTTGCTGGATCGGCCGGGTTGCGACCTGTCCTTCTCAGGCTTGAAAACCGCGGTTCTGCGGGCGCGGGATGAGCTGGTTGCGGCGCAGGGCGGGCTGACCACGCAGGACAGGCGGGACCTTTGTGCCGGGTTTCAGGCCGCGGTGGCCGATGTGCTGGCCGAAAAGACCCGGCGCGCCCTGGCGGCCAATCCTGTGGCTGCAATCGCAGTTGCGGGGGGTGTGGCGGCGAACAAGGCGATTCGGGCAAGGTTAGAGACGGTTTGTGCGTCGTCTGGCACCCGTTTCCTTGCCCCGCCGCTGGCGCTTTGCACCGACAATGCCGCGATGATCGCCTGGGCGGGGATCGAACGCTTCCGCATGGGCCTGACGGATGGGCCCGATCTGGCCGCCCGGTCGCGCTGGCCATTGGATGAAACCGCAGCCCCGATGCTTGGGTGGGGGAAAAGGGGAGCCAAGGCATGATCGGGATTGCAGGAGCAGGTGCCTTCGGCACTGCCTTGGCCGTCGCCCTGGCGGCGGGCGGACGGCGGGTCACGCTTTGGGGGCGGGACAGTTCGCTGCGGGCCAACCGGCAAAGCCCACGCCTGCCCGGCGTAAAGCTGCCCGAAGCGGTTACGCTGGTCGAAAACGTCTCTGATCTTGCGGAAAGTGCGGTTGTTCTGCTGGCGCTGCCGATGCAACAGCTGCGCGGTTTCCTGCAGGAAACCGGGGCTGCCCTGTTGGGCTGCGACCTTGTTGCCTGCTGCAAGGGGATTGATCTGGCAACGCTGCAAGGCCCGGCCGAAGTGATGCGGGATGCCGGGGCACGCGGGGCCTGCGGCGTGCTGACCGGCCCGAGTTTTGCCGCCGATATCGCGCGCGGTCTTCCGACGGCCCTGACACTGGCCGTTACCGGGGAACGCGGCGAGTCTTTGCAGGCCGCCCTGTCGGCCCCCACACTGCGGCTCTATCGCACCGAAGATGTGGTGGGGGCGGAACTTGGCGGTGCGCTGAAGAACGTGATTGCCATCGGGGCGGGCGTGGTGGTCGGGGCCGGTCTGGGCGATTCAGCCCGTGCCGCGCTGGTGACGCGCGGCTATGCCGAGATGCAGCGGCTGGCGCTGGCCCTGGGTGCGCGGGCAGAAACGCTTGCGGGTCTGTCGGGTCTGGGCGACCTTATCCTGACCTGCACATCGGCCCAGTCGCGGAACTTTGCGCATGGGGTTGCGCTGGGGGCGGGACAAGCGACGGCGCAGGCTACGGTGGAAGGTGTGGCGACGGCGCAGGCTACGGTGCGGCTGGCCCGCGACCGCGGGATCGAGATGCCCGTTGCCGTCATGGTGGCCCGTCTGGTGGCCAGAGATATTGATGTGAACGAGGCCGTGCGACAACTGATGTCGCGGCCGTTGAAACAGGAGTAATCCATGCGCGTGGCGCTGATCTGCATCGACAAGCCGGGACATATTGAGGTGCGCAAGGCCAATCGCGAGGCGCATCTGGCGCATATCCGCGAGACTGGCGTGGTTGAAATGGCCGGGCCGTTCCTGTCGGACGCCGGAGAGATGGCGGGTTCTCTGGTGGTGCTGGAGGTGGCCGATCTTCAGGCGGCGCGAGATTGGGCGGCGGCCGATCCCTATGCCAAAGCCGGTCTGTTCCAGTCGGTCGACATCCGGGAATGGAAGAAGGTGATCGGATGAACCGCTGGCTGTTCAAATCCGAGCCGGACACCTGGGGCTGGAACGACCAAGTTGCCAAGGGGGCCGAAGGCGAGGAATGGCACGGGGTCCGCAACTATCAGGCACGCAACAACATGCGGGCGATGAAGGTGGGCGATCGCGGGTTCTTCTACCATTCCAACATCGGCAAGGAGATTGTCGGCGTGGTCGAGGTCTGCCGGACCAGCGCCCCCGACAGCACGACCGACGATCCGCGCTGGGATTGCGTCTGCATCCGCGCGGTGACGGCCTTCGCCCGGCCCGTGGGGCTGGAGGAATGCAAGGTGACGCCGGGGCTGGAAAAGATGGTGCTGGTCAACAACGCCCGCCTGTCGGTTCAGCCGGTAACTGCGGCGGAATGGGAGATCCTCTGCCGTTTGGGCGGGGTGGACCCCTGAGCGCCACGATGGTCCGGGCGGGATTCCCCAATCCGCGCTTTTCGGGCATTCTTGCCGCAGGATCTGTCGGGAGGGTGACATGGAAATCCTGAGCGTGATCGTGGCGGCGGCGGTAGGCTTTGCCTATGGGGCCGCGCATTACATGACCTTGTCAAAGCCCTGGATTCGCGCGGCGGGGATCAGTGTCGGGCCGGACGGCAAGCCGCAGGGCAACGGCTCGGCGCTGCCGTTCCTGCTGTCGGCGGTGGCGATGCTGCTGGTGGCAGGCTTCATGCGGCATATCTTTGCCATGTCCGGCGTGGATACGGCACTGAAAGGCATGGTTTCAGGTGGCGGGGTGGGGCTGTTCTTCATCGCACCCTGGATCATGATGACCAACGCCTATCCGGGGCGGCCCTTCCTGCTGACCGTGATCGACGGCGGCTATGCGCTGATCGGCTGCGCCTTGATGGGGCTGGTGCTGGGGCTGTTCTGACCGACGCTCAGGCGAAGCTGTCGGTGGCGCGGAACAGGCGATCCTCGGGTTCAGACTCGAATCCCGCGTGTGTTGCGGCACCATCAGTTGCGATTCAACAGCACAAAATGGAGGGCCCCGCACCCCTACGGGACCCTCCATCCACCCCACATGCTCCCCTAGCACCGCATGTGTTCTGAAAAGGTCCCGGGCCGTTCTGCCCTGCGTCCTGATCCTGATAACCCGAATCCCGCCACGCTGGCAAAGGGCAAGTGTCCGCGATTTTAAGCGAATGCAGACGACACGGTTAATGCCGTGCGTCCGGCAGCAAGAATGCCGCAAGGCCCAGAAGTGGCAGGAAGGCGCAGATCCTGTAGACCGCGACGATGCCCCATTGATCGGCCAGCACGCCCAGAATGGCCGCGCCAAAGGCGGCGATGCCGAAGGCCACGCCGAACATCAGGCCCGCGACCATGCCGGTGTGACGCGGCATCAGATCCTGTGCATAGACCACCATGGCCGGGAAGGCCGAGGCCAGCATCAGACCGGCCAGCGCGGCGGCAATGACCGAAGGGATCAGCGGTAGCCACGGCACGGCGATGGTCAGCGGCAGGATGCCCAGGATGGACCACAGGATCACGCGGCGGCGGCCGATGCGGTCGCCGATCGGGCCGCCGATGATGGTGCCAGCGGCCACCGCAGCCAGGAAGATGAACAGGCAGAGATTGGCCTCGGCCTTGGTCAGGGCGAACTGTTCGATCAGATAGAAGGTGTAATAGCTGGAGAAGCTGACCGAATAGACGAATTTCGATACCATCAGGATGATCAGCACCGTCATGCCAAGGCGCACCAGATGCGGGGCCGGAGCTGCTGCGGCGGCGCGTGCCTTGCGGCTGGCGGCGCGGGTGGCCCCGGTGGACTGATACCAGCGGCCGATGGCATAAAGCAGCAGCATCCCGGCCAGCGCCACGGCGGCGAACCATTCGATCGAGGTCTGGCCCCGTTGCAGCACGATGAAGGCGGCTGCCAGCGGGCCAAGCGCCGATCCGGCATTGCCACCGACCTGGAACACAGATTGCGCGAAACCGGGGCGCATGCCGGCGGCAAGCCGCGCGATGCGCGACGCCTCGGGGTGGAAGATGGCCGAGCCGAGACCGATCAGCGCCACCGACACCAGCACCACCGCGAAACTGGCGGCATGGGCCAGCAGGATCAGTCCGGCCCCGGTCGAGGCCATTCCGGCCGCCATCGCATAGGGCAGCGGGCGCTTGTCGGTATAAAGCCCGATCAGCGGCTGCAGGATCGACGCGGTGCCCTGGAAGACAAAGGTGATCAGCCCGATCTGGGTAAAGGTCAGTGCAAGATTGTCCTTCAGCAGCGGATAAGCCGCCGGGATCAGCGACTGCATCAGATCGTTCAGAAAATGGCCCAGCGCCACGCCGAAGATGACGGGGACAACCGTGGATTCGGCACCGGAAGATTGGGGTTGGGGCTGGGTGGTCATGGCCGCCTGCGCAAATGCGAACGGGCGGCACTGTGGCCGCCCGTTCGGGAAAGTTCAATGGCAGGAATGCAACTTTACTTGTAGGCGGCTTCGCGGCCGAAATGCTTGACCAGCAGATAGTAGAACGGCGCGCGATACTTGTTGCGCTCGGACTTGCCATAGGTATCGACGGCGGCGTTGATGCCTTCCATCAGCGCCGGGCTGTCCTTAAGGCCAAGCTTCTTGATCAGGAAGTTGTTCTTGATCCGCTCCAGCTCTTCGGAGTCCGAGGCCGCGACGGTCTGAGCGTCGTTGTCATAGATCGACGGGCCGCAGCCGATCGTCACTTTGGTCAACAGATCCATGTCCGGGTTGACCTTGCACTTGTCCTTCAGATCGTCGGCATATTTGGCGATCAGTTCGTCTCTCTTGCCCATGTCGCTGTTCTCCCGTTGTGTCGGTGACTGGATGTTTCGCGCTTAGCGCCGGGATAGCAAGCATTCTGCGCGGAGACAGGGGAAAAAACGGCGGGATGGATCACTCCACCCCGCCGCCGTGCCGTTTCGGCCCGATCAGAACCGGATTTCGGCCCCGATATAGGCGCTGCGTCCCGGACCATTCTCATCCAGCGACAACCAGGGCGTATAGGTCTTGTCAAAGATATTCTCGATCCGGGCATTGATCGTGAAGTTCTCGTTGACCTCATAGGTCGCATAGAGATCGACGGTCTCATAGCTTTGATCGCGCTGCACGGCGACCGGATTGTAAAGCGAGTTGTAAAGCCCGCCCGAAACATAGTTGTACATCCCGCCGACGGTCAGCTTCTCGCCCATGAAACGTCCGGCCGCGCTGAGCGACAGAGTGGAGTCGGGCAGATACTGCCCGGCCCCTAGGCCCGGCGTTTGCCCCGGCATGTCGGAATCGTTCTTGGTGTAGGAAATGCCGACGTCGAAGAGGCGGTCCGAGTAGTTCAGTTCAACCTCCAGACCGCTGGTTTCTGCGGTTCCCGGCTGGTTGATGAAGGCGATACCGGTCACACCCCAGGCGTTCGTGATGCTGCCGGGATAAGACGCCGTGATGTAGTTCTTCACATCCATGCTGTAGTAGTTCACCCGGCCCGTCAGGCTGTCGGTTGCGGTGAACAGCCCCTCGCGCGCCAAGTTGAAGCCGATTTCGTAACCGGTCGATTCTTCGGGCAGCAGTTCGGGGTTGCCGACCATGCCCAGACCGCCGCCGGGATGTGTGCCGCCCAGCATGGTTTCCTGCAAGGTCGGGATGCGGGTGGATTTCGACACGGTGGCGTAGGGCTGCAACCAGTCGGACACACGGTAGGCAACCGTCAGCTTGGGGTCGATCGAGTCGAAGTCGACATCCAGTGAGCCGCGCGCAGTCGTGCCTTCAAGCCCATATTTGTTGGCGCGCAAGCCGGCCGTGATCTCCCACGCGCCCGAAGTGAAGATGTTTTCGGTGAAGATCGAGAAACGCCTGGCCGTGCCGTCGGTGGGGTTCACGCCGCCGCGGGTGCCGCCCAGCTTGTCCTGGGAATAGTCGATGCCGTTGACGCTGACCAGATCCCAGTCACCGAAGGACAGTTCCGAGATGTTGGTGGCGTTGAAGCCGGTGGTGGTGGTCGACATCTTGCGACCCACGGACGCACCGCCCCGGACCCATTCCACCTCGTTCTTGCCGGAATAGATGTTCACGTCGAGATCAATGATGCCGTCGCCGTTATCCAGCGAATAGCCCAGCGCATAGGTGGTGTTGCTGAGATCCTGGACATAGCTGGTGGCAAAGAAATCGGTGTTGTAGCGCATGGCCGAGAAGGTGATGCTTTGCCGGTCATCGATGGTGTAGCCCAGCTTGAGCAGGCCCGATCCCGTGTCTTCCCAGGTGTTTGCGACGGTGGCACCGCTGCCGTCCTTGTAATTGTCGCCCACGGTTCGGCTGACCGCGAAAAGGGCGCTGAAACTGTCATCCATATAGGCGGTGCCGACCATGCCGGAATCCTTGGATCCGTTGTCGCCATAGCTGAGCTTGACGATGCTGCCCCAGGTCTTGCCGTCGCGCACCAGATCCTCGGGCGAGATGGTGCGGAAGTTGACCGCGCCCGCGATGCCCGAACCGCCGGTGGTGATGACGGCACCGCGGGTGATGTCGACCCCGGCCAGGAAGTTGGGATCCACATAGGTCGAGCCTTGCGAGGTGTGGCCGGTCAGGCGGTAGTTCTGCGGCACGCCGTCAACCGACATCGCCACGCGGCCCGATCCCTCGAAGCCGCGGATGTTCACGGCAACGCCGGGGTTGCCGATGTCCATCTGGGTAAAGACCGAGGTCTGCGTCCGCAACACACGGTTCAAGCCGCCGGTGCCTCCGGCAGATTCCATATCGTCTTCATCCAGCGAGGTGGTGTTTTCGCCTGCATAGATCGGCGTGCCGTCGGTGGTGTAACCCAGGATGATCTGGCCCAGATACAGCGTGTCGATTGCGGTCTCTTGCGCCATGACGGGCAGGCCAAGGACGGCCAGGCACAGCGCCATCGCGGTGGTGGTTTGAATTCGTTTCGTGGTCATGTTCCCAATCCCCTTATAGGTCCGCGCATGGGGCGGACCCGGACCCCAAGGATCAGGAAGCGTGACGGTCGTGCGGAAAGGCGGCAGTTGCCCGCGCGCGCAAGGTGTCAGACCTGGCTGATCCGGCTTGCGCATCCCGGCCCACATGGGCGCGGGGACAACTGGCTTGACCCGGCAGTGACGGAGCGGCGGCTAAACGTCAAGTAAAAGAGTCAGGTTTTCCTGTGCATCTCCGCGCAGGGTGTTGCGCGGTTGCGACAGGCATGAAATGGCGGGCAAAAATGCAAAAGGTGCCCCGTGGGGCACCTTTGGTAGGCCATGTTTCGGCAATCAATAGCGGTAGTGTTCCGCCTTGTAGGGGCCTTCGACGCTGACGCCGATATAGGCGGCCTGGTCGGCTTTCAACTCGGTCAGCTTGACGCCGATCTTCTTCAGATGCAGGCGGGCAACCTTTTCGTCCAGCGCCTTGGGCAGGATATAGACGCCGGGGGCATAATCCTGCCCCTTGGTCCACAGTTCGATCTGCGCAAGCGTCTGGTTGGTGAAGCTGGCCGACATCACAAAGCTGGGGTGGCCGGTGGCGTTGCCCAGGTTCAGCAGGCGACCTTCGGACAGAAGGATGATGCGGTTGCCCGAAGGCATCTCGATCATGTCCACCTGGTCCTTGATGTTGGTCCATTTGTGGTTGCGCAGCGAGGCGACCTGGATTTCGTTGTCGAAGTGGCCGATGTTGCCGACGATGGCCATGTCCTTCATCTCGCGCATATGCTCGATGCGGATCACATCCTTGTTGCCGGTCGTGGTGATGAAGATGTCGGCGCTGGCAACTTCGTCTTCCAGCAGCGTCACCTCATAGCCGTCCATCGCGGCCTGCAGCGCGCAGATCGGATCGACTTCCGTCACCTTCACCCGTGCGCCCGCGCCACGCAAGGACGCGGCAGAGCCTTTGCCCACATCGCCATAGCCGCAGACCACGGCAACCTTGCCCGCCATCATCGTGTCGGTCGCGCGGCGGATGCCGTCGACCAGCGATTCCTTGCAGCCGTATTTGTTGTCGAATTTCGACTTGGTGACGCTGTCGTTGACGTTGATCGCCGGGAAGGGCAGCTGGCCCTTCTTGTGCAGCTCATACAGGCGATGCACGCCGGTGGTGGTTTCCTCGGACACGCCCTTGATCGCGGCGCGCTGCTTGGTGAACCAGCCGGGGCTGGCCTTCAGCCGCTTCTTGATCTGGTTGAACAGGCAAACCTCTTCGTCGCTGGTCGGCACCTCGATGATGCCGGTTTCGCCGGCTTCGACACGGGCACCGATCAGGATATACATGGTGGCATCGCCGCCATCATCCAGGATCATGTTGCAGGTGCCGCCCTCACCGCCGAACTGGAAGATGCGGTCGGTGTAATCCCAGTATTCCTCAAGGCTTTCACCCTTGACGGCGAAAACCGGGGTGCCGGCCTTGGCAATCGCGGCGGCGGCGTGATCCTGGGTCGAGAAGATGTTGCACGACGCCCAGCGCACATCGGCACCCAGCGCCTTCAGCGTCTCGATCAGAACTCCGGTCTGGATCGTCATGTGCAGCGAGCCGGAAATGCGTGCGCCCTTCAGCGGCTGGCTGGCCCCGAATTCCTCGCGGCAGGCCATCAGGCCCGGCATTTCGGTTTCGGCAATGGTCAGTTCCTTGCGGCCGAAATCGGCCAGAGCGATATCCTTGACGATGTAATCCGCAGCCATGCGGCGCACTCCTTGATCCCGTGGTCGCGGGGCAGATAGCATTGTTCCCGTGTGCAGACAACAAAGGTGCGGGCGCATTTCATGAAACAGCCAAGAGCCTGGCAAAGGATGCTTTCGGGGCGGCGGCTGGATCTGCTGGACCCGACCCCGATGGATATCGAGGTTGAAGACATCGCGCATGGGCTGGCGTTCGTGGCGCGCTGGAACGGGCAGACGCGGGGCGACTGGCCTTATTCGGTGGCCGAGCATTCGCTGCTGGTCGAACAGATCTTCACCCGTCAGAACGCCGGAATCGCGGTGCGCTGGCGGCTGGCGGCCCTGCTGCATGACGCGCCGGAATATGTGATCGGCGACATGATCAGCCCGGTGAAGGCAGCCGTGGGGCCGAGCTATGGCGCGCTGGATGAACGGCTGACAGCGGCGGTGCATCTGCGCTTTGGCCTGCCTGCGGTGCTGCCTGTGGCGGTGAAAAAGCAGATCAAGGCGGCGGACAAGGTCAGTGCCTGGCTGGAAGCGGTGCAGATCGCAGGATTTTCCGAAGCCGAGGCCGACAGGTTCTTTGGCCGACCGGCGGATGCGCTGCTGCGGGGGCTGGAGATAAAATTGCGTCCGCCCGCGGTGGTGCGGGCGGATTATGTATCACGACATGCGGTGTTGCTGGCCGATTGCATCTAGCGGCGCATCCCGGTCAGCGAAAACCAGCGACGCTGCGCCTTTTCTTCCGATTCCGGGCTGGCGCGGCGGGGGCTGTGGTCGGTCCGGCGCGGTTCCATCCGCACGGCGATCAGCAGGGCGTCTGCAAAGATATTCAACATTTTCTTCTCCTTTCGCATCTTGCGGTATGCTGATTTCTAGCGGAAATTAATAACCTGCGTGAGTCAGAAACTTTTCCAGACTGTTAGGAAATCTATCATATGGCAGTGGAATGGAAGACGCTGCCCCCGCTGTCGGCCCTGCGCGCGTTTCAGGCGGTGGCGGACAGCGGCGGCTATGCCCAGGCGGCGCGAAAGCTGAACGTCACCCATGCCGCCGTGGCCCAGCAGGTGCGCGCGCTTGAATCGCATCTGGGCGTGGCGCTGGTGGTCCGCGAAGGTCGGGGCATGGCCCTGACGGCCGAGGGGGCTGATCTGGCCCGCGCGCTGACCGACGGGTTCGCCACCATTCAGACCGGGATCGAGGCCCTGCGCGAAGGCGGCGCATCACGGCCGGTGCGGATCACCCTGACCCCCAGCTTTGCGACGCAATGGCTGATGCCGCGGTTGAAGGAATTCTGGGACCTGCATCCCGACATCGCGCTGTCGCTGCACCCCGATGCCCGCGTGGCGGATCTGCGCCGCGACGGCATGGATCTGGGTCTGCGCTATGGCAACGGTGACTGGCCGGGTGTGGATGCGCGGTTTCTCGCCTCGGGCCGGATGGCGGTGGCGGGCGCGCCGGAGCTGATGGAGGGGCGCGACAGCCTGAGTGCAGCCGAGATGCAGGATATGGAATGGATCCTGACACGGGACTGGCCCGAGCAGGAGAATTACCTGAAATCGCTGGGATTGCGGCCAGGGGAATTGAGCCGGACCGAATTCAACTCCGAAGATCTGTCACTGGCTGCCGCGCGACAGGGGCTGGGACTTGTCGTCGAAAGCCATGCGCTGATCGAGGATGACGTTGATGCAGGCCGATTGGTTCTGGTGCGCGACAGCCGCGAAGTCTTGCCGGCCTATTTCGTTGTCACGCCGCCCGGCCCGCAACGGGCCGCGACGAAGGCCTTTGTGAAATGGCTGTTCGCGGCGGCCTGAACCGGCAGCCGCGACAGTATCAGATCGCCATCGACTCGGCTGATTTCCCGGCTTTCAGCGCATCGGCAAACCAGCGCGGCTTGCGGCCCCGGCCGGACCATGTGTCAGAAGGATCTGCCGGATTGCGGTATTTCGCAACCGAAGCGCTGCGCTTGCGGCCCTGGGCAACGCCCGCCAGTTCGGCGAAAGAAAAGCCAAGTTCGCGCGCGCGCGCTTCCAGTTCGGCCCGAGCTTCGACCTTCTTACGGTCATCGAATTCCGCAATGGCCTTTGCCACCTGAGATTGAAGGGCTTTCAGCTCTTTAAGCGAAAGCGCGTGAAGATCGACGGTCATCTAAGATTCCTTTGCAGTCCTTAACGGCCCATTTATAGCAAGGACCCGTCTTCTGCAATTAAACCCGTTTATTTCGGGCTTCTTTTTGCCAGAATGCGTTGCAGCGTGCGACGATGCATATTCAGGCGGCGGGCGGTTTCCGAAACATTGCGGTCGCACATTTCATAGACGCGCTGGATATGTTCCCAGCGCACCCGGTCGGCCGACATCGGGTTTTCCGGCGGTGGCGGCATGGTTTCGCCGCGCGCCAGCAGGGCATTGGTCACGTCATCCGCATCGGCCGGCTTCGACAGGTAATCTATCGCGCCGATCTTGACCGCCGCCACGGCGGTGGCAATCGCACCATAGCCGGTCAGCACAACGATCCGGCAATCGGGCCGCTTGTCGCGCAGGGTTTCCACCACATCCAGCCCGTTGCCATCCTCAAGCCGCAAATCGACCACCGCATAGGCGGGCGGGCGGGATTGGGCCATGGCCTTGCCCTCTGCCACGCTTTCCGCCGTTTCCGGGATGAAGCCGCGCTTTTCCATCGCACGGGCCAGCCGTTTCACAAAAGGCTCGTCATCATCGACAAGCAGAAGCGTGCGATCCGGCCCGATTTGGGCAGACAGGTCGTCAGCCATGCGCATTCCTTTCCCCGTTCCAGCCCGTTCTAGGGCTTTGACGCGGCCGGGTCAATTTTGCGCGGCGCTGGCTTGGAGGTAACAGGAAACGCTCTGCGCCACCTCATCCGCAGGGGCGGCATGTTTGTAGAAATCCGCAAATCCGGTACCGGGCAGCATCAGATAGGTAAAGGCCGAATGGTCGACGAGGTAATATTCCTCGCTGGTGTCCTGAAGTTTGTAATAGGCGCGGTAAACCCCCGCAGCCGCCTTGATCTGCGCGTCCGATCCGGTCAGGCCGATGGCCTTGGGGTGGATGTTATAGGCGAAATCCGCCACCACCTGCGCCGTGTCACGACCGGGATCGACGGTGATGAAGGCAAGCCGCACATCCTGCCCCTGCTCTTCCAGAATATCGGCAACCTCGGCATTGCGCGACATGTCCAGCGGGCAGACATCAGGGCAGAACGTATAGCCGAAATAGACCAGCGTCGGCCGGTCGATCACCTCTTTGTCGGTGACGGTCTTGCCCGTGGCGCCGTCGACCAGCGTGAAGGGGCCGCCAATATCGGCACCTGCCTGCCCGGCGCGGCACTGGGCGAAGGGGTCTGAACCGCGATTCAGTCCCAGCCACAACGCCGTTCCCCCCAGAAGCGCCGCCACAGCACCGGCCGCCACAAATGCCCAGGTCTTGTCCATCTTTCTCCAACCCTTCCGGGCGGCAAACCGCGTCGCCCGCGCCCAAAGCCATGCCGCGCATTGATTGCGCGTTCCATGATCCCTAACAATGACCATCGAAGACACCAACGGCAATCGGACAATGCAGCGCAGCCTTACGCCGGGCCTGACGGCCTCTCGCTCCGGCAGCCCCACCATGCGGCTGCGCACGCTGATCCTGCTGCGCTGGATGGCGATTGTCGGCCAGATCGCTGCAATCGCCATGGCAGACAGGTATTTCGGCCTGATCCTGCCTCTGGGCCTGTGCTACATGGCCGTCGGCGTTTCGATCATTGCCAATCTGGTTTCCGTCTTCGTCTTTCCCGAAAACCGCCGGCTGACCGAGGCCGAGGCCCTGCTGGTGCTGCTGTTCGACATGGCGCAGCTGGCCTTCCTGATCTTTGTCACCGGTGGGCTGACCAATCCCTTCGCCCTGCTGCTGATCGCCCCAGTCACGATCTCGGCCAGCGCGCTGGGGCTGCGGCCGACGGTGATCCTGGGGTCCGGGGCGATTGCCGTGACCACGGCGGCGGCACTGTGGCATGTGCCGATCCGCTTTGCCGACGGCAGGCCGCTGGAGGTGCCGCCGCTGTTCGGCTTTGGCTTCTGGCTGTCGATCGTGGTCGGGGTGCTGTTTCTTGGCCTGTATGCGCATCGGGTGGCGACCGAAATCCGCGCGATGGCCGAGGCCCTGCTGGCCACCCAGATGGCGCTGGCGCGCGAGCAGAAGCTGACCGATCTGGGCGGGGTGGTTGCGGCCGCCGCGCATGAGCTGGGCACACCCTTGGCCACGATCAAGCTGGTCAGCTCCGAACTCATGGACGAACTGGACGGGCAACCCGCGCTGCTGGAAGATGTGCGACTGATCCGCGAACAGGCCGACCGCTGCCGGGACATCCTGCGCGGCATGGGCCGGGCCGGAAAGGATGACCTTCAGCTGCGGCAATCCCCGCTGGAGCAGGTGCTGCGCGAGGCGGCCGAACCCCATGCGAACCGGGGCAAGATCCTGCACTTTCACCTTGCGCCGGGGCCGGGCGGAGCCGACCGGCAGCCGGTGGTCCTGCGCCTGCCCGAGGTAATCCATGGATTGCGCAACCTGGTGCAGAATGCGGTGGATTTCGCCGCCAGCACGGTCTGGATCGAGGGCGAATGGACCGATCAGTCTGTGATCGTGCGGATCGTCGACAACGGTGACGGCTATCCGCCCGGCCTGATCGGCCGCATCGGCGATCCCTTCGTGCGACGGCGGCGCTCCGAGCAGGACCTGACCCGTCGCCCGGAATATGAAGGCATGGGTCTGGGTCTGTTCATCGCCAAGACATTGCTGGAACGGTCCGGCGCAAGGCTGACCTTCGCCAATGCGGCCGATCCGTTCCTGAAGCCGGAAGAACGGCCCGAGCGGTGCGGGGCCGTGGTCCAGGCGCAGTGGCCGCTGGAGGCACTTGCGGCACCGCCCGGCCTGACCGGCAGCCCGAACCAGAAGTTCGAGGTCTGACCGACCTTTGCCGGTCGTCTGCGTCACGCAGTTAACGACTCGTTAACCGAGCGCACCCTAGGCTGGCACGGTCTGGAATCTTGGATGCGCTTCGGCATGGATGTGACTTTTGCCTTCGGTCTGGTGGTGACGGCCATGCTGGTTGCCCTTTCCAGCCTTTTTGCCCTTGCCGCCTTTGCGTCGCGCGGTGCCGAAAGGCGGGCATCCATCTTTGCCGAACAGACCCCGTCGACCGTGTTTCTGTTCGATGGCGATGCCCTTCTGGATGCAACACCCGCCGCACGGGCAATGGTGGCGGGGGGGGCAGACAGCACCGCCGCCTGGTTCCGCGTCCTGTCCCGGCTGGAGCCGATGTTCCCCGGCCTTACGCTGCGGATCGAAGGGCTTCACCGCGAGGGCCGTTTCGTGCTGTGTTCCCGCGCCGATCTGGAACCTCCGCTGGTGCTGCGGGCGGAAACGCTGGGCGGGTTGACACGGCTGACACTGATGGATGCCGATACCGATCAGCGCGGAGCGGGACGGGACGGCCCCGCCGACATTGCCTTGCAGGATGAACTGGCCGCGGTCCGGCATGTGGTGGCCCAGGCCCCCGCCCTGATCTGGCGGACGCGGACCGACGGGCAGGTGATCTGGGCGAACGCGGCCTATCTCTTGGCCGCCGCCGCCACGCTGGAACCGGGGCAGGATCTCGGCTGGCCGCTGCCGCGTCTCTTCGAGATCGGGGATCTGCCGCTGTCGCTGCCGTTACGCCGTTCTGTCCGGGTGGCGGAAGCGTTGCGCTGGTATGAAATCTCGGCCGTCGAGGACCAGGATGAACTGCTGTTCTACGCCCTTCCGGCCGATCGGCTGGTGCAGGCCGAATCCTCGCTGCGCGATTTCATGCAGACCCTGACCAAGACCTTTGCGCAATTGCCCATCGGGCTGGCGATCTTCGACCGCAACCGGGTGCTGCAACTGTTCAACCCGGCCCTGTTGGATCTGACTGGCCTGCCGCCGGAATTCCTGATCGGGCGGCCCAGCCTGTCGGCCGTGCTGGATGCCATGCGCGAAGCTGCGATGATCCCCGAGCCAAAGGATTACCGCAGCTGGCGCAGGCAAATGTCGGCTCTGGAGGAGGCCGCCGCCTCGGGCCTGTTCGAAGAGACATGGAGCCTGCCATCCGGCCAGACCTATCGCGTGACGGGGCGGCCGCATCCGAACGGGGCGCTGGCCTTCCTGTTCGAGGATATTTCCAACGAGATGATGCGCACCCGCCGCTATCGCGCCGATCTGGAACTGGGTCAGGCCGTGATCGACGCGATGGAAGAGGCGGTTGCGGTCTTTTCCCAGGATGGCAATCTGGTGATGACAAACCGCGCCTATCTGTCGCTGTGGGGCAGGCCCGAAGTGCCGCCGCTGGGCAGTTCCGGCAAGACGCTGACGCTGGACGGCTGGCGTCAGCTTGCGGCCCCGTCGCTGTTGTGGACCGATCTTTCCGAATACATCGGCGCGCTGGGAGAGCGTGACCCCTGGGATGGCGAGGTGCGGCTGCTGGACGGGCGGTTGCTGTGCTGCCGGGTCTCGCCCCTGCCGCATGGCGCGACACTGGTGGCCTTTGCCGCCCGGATCGCCCGGATCGAACCCGTGGCCGAGGCGGACGAGCCGCAGGAACGCGCCGTCCTGATCGCCTGACCGGGACGCATATGGCTTGCGGTTGGCCGGGGGGCGGATAGACTCGGGCGCATGCTGCCTTCGTCCGATCCCTTGCCGCCAGACCTCTTGTCCGCGACCGCCGAATTCCTGCTGGAGGATGAGACGCGGGCCAGCCGCTTCGGGGCTGCTCTGGCGGCCCGGCTGCGGCCCGGAGATACCCTGCTGCTGCAAGGTCCTGTCGGGGCGGGCAAATCCCACATCGCGCGGGCGGTGATCCGGGCGCTGTGCGGAGAGCGGACCGAGGTTCCTTCGCCCACCTTCACGCTGGTGCAGGTTTATGACGGGCCGGATTGCGAAATCTGGCACGCCGATCTTTACCGGCTGACCGACCCGGATGAAGTGGTGGAACTGGGCCTGACCGATGCGATGGGCCTGGCCATCGTACTGGTGGAATGGCCCGACCGGCTGGGTCCCTATCTGCCCGCAGGCGCAATCCGGCTGACGCTGGAATCTGCGGGCAATGCCCGGCGGGCGGTGCTTTCGGGGGCGACACCCGCGATGGCGCAAGCGTTGCGCGGGGCGCTGGAATGACCGGGCGCGATGCGGAAAAGCAGACATTCCTGGCGCGGGCGGGCTGGGGCGGGGCGGCACGGGCGCATCTGGCCGGCGACGCATCGGCCCGCAGCTATCAAAGGTTGCGGCAGGGGGACCGGACCGCGGTTCTGATGGACAGCCCGCCCGGCCCCGGCGACGACACGGCGGATTTCCTGCGCATCGGCGCGCATCTGGCCGGGCTGGGCCTGTCACCGCCGCAGGTTCTGGAGGCCGAGCCGGACCGCGGGCTGCTGCTGCTGGAAGATCTGGGCGATGCGCTGTTCACGGCCGTCCTTCAGACCGATCCGGGGCTGGAGCCGGATCTCTATGCGGCAGCCGTGGATGTGCTTCTGGTGCTGCAACAGGCGGCGCCACCGGGTGCCCTGGCTGATCTTTCCGCGCGCGATTGGGCCGAAGCGGCCGGTTTTGCGCCGCAGTTCTACGTTGCGGCGGCCACCGGAACCACCCCCGAGGCCGGACGCTTCACCGAGACGCTGACACAGGCGCTGTCGGATCATGCCGATGCGGCACGGGTGCTGATCCTGCGCGATTATCACGCGGGCAATCTGATCTGGCTGCCGGATCGCAGCGGCGCGGCGCGGGTGGGCCTGCTGGATTTCCAGCAGGGGCAATTGGGCCAGCCCGGCTATGACCTCATCTCGCTGTTGCAGGATGCGCGGCGCGATGTGGCCCCGGAAACCGAAGCGGCAGGTCTGGCGCGGTTTGCCGCCGGACATGGACTGCGCCCCGAAGAGCTGGCTGCGGGCTATGCAATCCTTGGTGCCCAGCGCGCATTGCGGATCATCGGCATCTTTGCGCGGCTGTGTCTGGTGTCGGGCAAGCCGGGCTATGTGGCGCTGATCCCGCGGGTCTGGGCACAGCTGAGGCGCAACCTTGCCCATCCGGCGCTGACCGCCCTGCGCACCGAATGTCTGGCCTTGCTGCCGGAACCGACGGATGAAACCCTGAACCGGATTGCGGCGAAATGCGCGACACTTTCCCCCTGATGCTGTTCGCGGCCGGCTTCGGCACAAGGATGCGCGCGCTGACGGCCAACCGGCCGAAGCCGCTGATCCCGGTGCTGGGCCGACCGCTGATCGACCGGGCGCTGGATCTGGCGCGGGATGCGGAATGCGCGCCTGTGGTGGTGAACACGCATTATCTGGGCGGGATGATCCGCGATCATCTGGCGGGAACCGGGGTTCTGATCAGCGACGAGGCCGGGCGGATTCTTGAAACCGGCGGCGGGCTTAAACGGGCATTGCCGCTCTTGGGCGCAGAAGTGGCGATGACGCTGAATCCCGATGCCGTGTGGTGCGGCGGCAATCCTCTGGCGGCCCTGCGGGCGGCCTGGGACCCGACGCGGATGGATGCGCTGCTGCTGGTGCAACAGGCGGACCGGGTAAAGGGGCGCGGGGCAAAGGCCGACTTCGTTCTGCACGACAATGGGCGGATCGAACGGGCGAAGGATCGCCCCGGCGTTTTGTATCTGGGCGCGCAGGTGGTGAAGACGGCCCCGGTTGCCGCATGGCCGGACGAGGCGTTTTCGTTGAACGCCATCTGGGACGGGATGATTGCGGCGGGCCGGTGTTACGGATTGCCCTATGACGGCGACTGGTGCGATGTCGGCAGCCCCGAGGGCCTGAAGGCGGCCGAAGCGATGCTGGGAACGGGCGATGTTTGACACGGCGGCCGCGCGCGTCTTTGGCCTGCCGCCCGGCGCGGATGTTCCGGCGCAACTGGTGCGCGGCCTGCAAACGCGCCTGCGGGGCGCGCCGCCCGAGGCACTGGCACGGGTGACGCTGTTCCTGAACACCGCGCGGCTGCGGCGGCGGGTGCAGGCCGCCTTCGCCGCCAGCGGGGCCAGTTTTCTGCCAAGGCTCCGGCTGATCACCGAACTGGCCGACGACCCGTTGCTGACAGGCACGGCCCCGCCCCTGTCGGCGCTGGGGCGGCGGCTGGAGCTGGCGGTCCTGATCGACCGGCTGCTGACGGCCGATCCGACGCTGGCCCCGCGCAGCGCATTGTTCGATCTGGCGGATTCGCTGGCCGGGCTGATGGACGAGATGCGGGGCGAAGGGGTCAGCCCGCAGGCCCTGGCGGCACTGGATGTCTCGGGCCATTCGGCCCATTGGGCGCGGGCGCAGCGGTTTCTGGCGCTGGCACAGGGGTTCTTTGCCGAGGATGCGCGCCCGGATACCGAGGCGCGACAAAGGCAAGCCGTGCAGACCCTGATCGCACGCTGGCAAGAGCAGCCGTCCGAGGATCCGGTGATCCTTGCCGGGTCGACCGGATCGCGCAGCACGACGGCGCTGCTGATGCAGGCAGTGGCGCGATTGCCGCAGGGGGCCGTGGTGCTGCCCGGTTTCGACTTCGACCTGCCCGGCGCGGTCTGGGACGGAATGGAGGAACCGCTGGTGCATGAGGCGCATCCGCAGTTCCGGCTGGGCGGGCTGTTGCGGGCGCTGGATCTGCGGCAGGTGCAGCGCTGGACCGATGCGCCACCTCCCGATCCGGCGCGGAACCGGCTGGTTTCGCTGGCGCTGCGGCCCGCGCCGGTGACGGATCAGTGGATTGCGGATGGGCCGGGTCTGGGCGATCTTCGGGCGGCAACCGGCAGAATGACACTGGTCGAGGCCCCCTCGCCCCGTGCCGAGGCGGTGGCGGTGGCGGTGGCGCTGCGCGAGGCGGTCGAGACCGGGATTTCCGCCTGCCTGATCAGCCCCGACCGCAATCTGACGCGGCGGGTGGCCGCGATGCTGGACCGCTGGGGCATCCGCCCCGATGATTCCGGCGGACAGCCGTTGCAGCAGACGGCTCCGGGCCGGTTGCTGCGGATGGTGGCGGCAGCGATGGCCGGGCCGGTCACGGTGGATCGGCTGCTGGCGTTGCTGAAACATCCGCTGACCCATTCCGGGCCGGAACGGGGCGACCATCTGAAGCTGACCCGTGATCTGGAACTGCATCTGCGGCGCAAGGGCCCGGCCTTTCCCGATGCGGCCTTTCTGCGGCAATGGGCGGCGGCGCGGCCCGAACAGGGGGCGGCAGGCTGGGGCATTGCCGTCGGTGCAGTGCTGGAGGCGGCGACCACCCTGCCCCGCGCACCGCTGCCGCAGCTGGTGGCGCATCATCTGGCGCTGACCGAACAGCTGGCGCGGGGCGCGGCAACGTCCGGCAGCGGCGGGCTGTGGGACAAGGAGACCGGGGAAAAGGCGCTGGCGGTGATGCAGGCGCTGGCCGCCGATGCGCCGCAAGGATTGATCCTGACGACCGTGGATTATGCACCGCTTCTAGCGGCCGTGCTTGCGCGCGAGGAGGCGCGATCGGCCGTGCTGACCGATCCCCGCGTGCAGATCCTGGGCGCGCAGGAGGCCCGGATCCAGGGGGCCGAGCTGGTCATCCTGGGCGGGCTGAACGAAGGGTCCTGGCCGGAAAGCCCGGCGGCGGACCCCTGGCTGAACCGGCGGTTGCGGCGCGAGGCAGGACTGCTATTGCCGGAACGGCGGGTGGGGCTGTCGGCGCATGATTTCCAGATGGCGGTAGCGGCACCGCGGGTCATCCTGACGCGGGCCCAGCGCGATGCCGAGGCCGAGACCGTGCCGTCGCGCTGGCTGAACCGGTTGATGAACCTGATGTCCGGGCTGAAGGGCAATGGTGGGCCAGAGGCGCTGGAGACAATGAAGGCGCAGGGCAGGCGGCTGATGCGGCTGGCCGAGGCACTGGATGCGCCCGAACCCGTGGACCCCGCCCCCCGGCCTTCGCCGCGCCCGCCAGCGGGGGTGCGGCCCGCAAAGCTGTCGATCACCCAGATCGAGCGGCTGGTGTCGAGCCCCTATGACATCTACGCCGAAGAGGTGCTGCGGCTGCGGGCGCTGAACCCGCTGCGGCCCCAGGCCGATCACCGGTTGCGCGGAGAGGTGGTGCATCGGGTGCTGGAGGATTTCCTGCGCAGCGACCCGCTGCCCGCAGATCCGGTCGAGGCGGCCGATTTGCTGTTGCGGATCACCGGGCGGGTTCTGGCCGAAGACGTGCCCTGGCCGGTGGCGCGTGCCGACTGGATGGCGCGGATGCGGCGGATCGCCCTGCCCTTTGCCGAAGCCGTTCTGCGGCGCGACAGCCGCCCGGTTCTGCTGGAAAAGCGCGCCGCGCTGCACCTTCCGGGGCCGGATTTCACCCTGACCGGCAAGCCCGACCGGATCGACCTGTTGCCCGACGGCAGCCTGCATGTGATCGACTACAAGACCGGAGAGCCCCCGAAAGCCAAAGACATGGCGCAGCATCGCAAGCAATTGCATCTGGCGGCGGTGATGGCACTGGGCGGGGCCTTTGGCGATCTGGGCCCAAGGGTGACAAGCCGGGTGACTTATCAGGCGATGAAGCCGGGGCTGAAGGAGCAGAGCGCCGAACTGACCGAAGAGGCCATTCTGGACCTGCGCGACCAGCTGGAAGCACTGATCCGCGCCTATCAGGATGAAGACACCGGATATACCGCGCGGCGGGCGGCGATCGACTCGGCCTGGGGCAGTGATTTCGACCATCTGGCACGGTTCGGGGAATGGAGCCTTTCCGACAGCGCCACGGCGCTGGATGTGGGGGACCGCGATGACTGAGCTGAACGAAGCCAGCCGCAACCAGATTGCGGCGGCGGACCCGGCAGAAAACACCTGGCTGGTGGCCAATGCCGGCTCGGGCAAGACGCGGGTGCTGACCGACCGGGTGGCGCGACTGCTTCTGGGCGGGGCCGAGCCTTTGTCGATCCTGTGCCTGACCTATACCAAGGCGGCGGCGGCCGAGATGCAAAACCGGCTGTTCAAGACGCTGGGGGCCTGGGCGATGGCCCCGGATGCCGCGCTGCGCGCCTCGCTGGCGCAGCTGGGCGAAGAGGCCGATCTTGCGCCCGGCCGTCTGGCACGGGCGCGGCAGTTGTTCGCCAAGGCGATCGAAACGCCGGGCGGCATCCGCATCCAGACCATCCACAGCTTTTGCGCGGCCCTGTTGCGGCGGTTCCCGCTGGAAGCCGGGGTCAGCCCCGGATTTACCGAGATTGACGACCGCTCTGCCCTGCTGTTGCGCGAGGAAATCCTTGAGGCAATGGCGCTGGGGCCGGATGCCGCCGCACTGGATGGCCTGCTGGTGCAGGGCGGCGATCTGGGGAAATTGCTGGACGAAATCATCACCCGCCGGGCGTCCTTTGCCGATCTGCCCGAAGGCGACGCGCTGTCTGCGGCTTTGGGCCTGCGCCCCGGTCTGGACGAAGCGGCCCTGCTGGCGCAGGTCTTTATCGGGGGCGAAGCCGATCTGATGGCCGGGCTGGTGCCGCTGCTGCTGACGGGCGGGCCAAGCGACAGCAGGGCGGGGCGGCGGCTGGCCGAGATTCTGCCGCTGCGGCCCTCGATTCCCGCCCTGGAGGTTCTGGAAGACCTGTTCATCTCTGGCCCCAGGACCAAGAGCCCGCTGGCGGCCAAGATCGGCAGTTTTCCGACCAAGCCGATGCAGAAGACCGCGGCCCCGCTGATGCCCCGGCTTGAATCGCTGATGCTGCGGGTTGAAGCCGCGCGGCCGGATCGGGTGGCGCTGGCGCTGTTGCGGCGGACCGAAGCGTTGCACCGCTTTGCCCGCGTGTTTCTGGCGCGGTATCGTGAGGCGAAGGATCGGCGCGGCTGGCTGGATTTCGACGACCTGATCGAACTGGCGACCGGGCTTCTGACCGATCCCTCGCTGAGCGCCTGGGTTCTTTACCGGCTGGACGGCGGGATTTCGCATGTTCTGGTGGACGAGGCGCAGGACACCAGCCCACCGCAATGGCGGCTGATCGAGCTGCTGACGGCGGAATTCACCGCGGGCGAAGGCTTGCACGAAGGCCCGCGCACATTGTTCGTGGTGGGCGACAAGAAACAGTCGATCTATTCCTTTCAGGGCGCGGATGTGACCGCCTTCGACAAGATGCGCGACCGGTTCCGCACCGCCTTTGAACAGGCGGGATCGGCGCTGAACGAACGGCCGCTGATCCATTCCTTCCGGTCTTCTCCGGCAATCCTGCGGCTGGTGGACCTGTGCTTCATGGGCGACCGGCAGGCGGCTATGGGCGGGGCACTGGAACACGCGGCCTTTCATGCCGATCTGCCGGGGCGGGTGGATTTCTGGCCGCCGGTCGAGATGCCCGAGGCCGAAGAGCCGGGGGATTGGCATGTGCCCGAAGACCGCACCGCCGCCGAGGGGGCCGAGGTGATGCTGGCCCGGCAGATCGCCGCCGAAATCCGCGCGATGATCGACCGGGGCGAGCGGATCACCGACAAGGGCGAATTGCGCGCGGTGCATGAGGGCGACTTCCTGATCCTTGTCCGCCGCCGCAAGGGACTGTTTTCCGAACTGATCCGGGCCTGCAAGACGCAGCGCCTGAACATCGCCGGGGCGGATCGGCTGACGCTGACCGAAGAGCTGGCGGTGAAGGACATCCTTGCCCTGCTGGCCTTTCTGGACACGCCCGAGGATGATCTGTCGCTGGCCGCCGCGCTGCGTTCGCCCCTGTTCGGGCTGTCCGAGGATGCGCTGTTCCGGCTGGCGCAGGGCCGCAAGGGTTTTCTCTGGGAGATGCTGCGCCACGCCGAAGGCTTTGCCGAGACCCGCGCCGTGCTGGAGGATCTGCGCGATCAGGCCGAGTATCTGCGACCCTTCGAGCTGATAGACCGCATCCTGACTCGGCATCGCGGGCGGCAGAAGCTGCTTGGCCGGTTGGGGGAAGAGGCGGCCGACGGAATTGACGAATTGCTGGCGCAGGCACTGGCTTATGAACAGGTTGATGTGCCCGGCCTGACCGGCTTTCTGGTCTGGATGGCCAGCGGCGAGGTGGAGGCCAAGCGGCAGGCGGAAAGCGAAGGCCACCGCATCCGGGTGATGACGGTGCATGGGGCCAAGGGGCTGGAAGCGCCGATCGTCATCCTGCCCGATTGCGCGGACCGGCGGCCGCCGAACGAAAGCGCCATCGTCCTGCCCGAAGGCGGGCCGCCCTTGTGGTCGGTCACGGCGGACGAGGCGGGGACCTTGCAACAGCTGGCGACCGGGGCCCGCAAGGCGGTGCGCGAGGCGGAAAGCCTGCGTCTTCTGTATGTTGCGGTCACGCGGGCGCGGTGCTGGCTGATCGTGGCGGCGGCGGGAACAGCCGGAGAGGCATCATGGTATGGGCTGTTGCGCGCAGCGGCGGAGGATCTGCCGCTGCTGCCGGGCACCGCAGGGCGGATGCGGCATGAGATGGGGCTTTGGCACCCCCCGCTGGCGCAGGCGGAGAAGAGCGGGGAAGCCGTGGTCCTGCCGGGCTGGCTGATGACTGATCCCGCCCCGGCCCCGCAGGAGATGCGGGTGCTGTCGCCTTCGGATCTTGGCGGGGCGAAAACCCTGAAGCGAGAGGCGGCGGGCGACCCGGATGCCATGGCAAAGGGCACGGCGCTTCACGGGTTTCTGGAACGATTTCCGGGGCTTGCGCCGAAGGATCGCGCGGTGTTGGGTGCCACGATGCCCGATCTGGCCGCGCGGGCGGCGGCACTGGTCGACGCACCGGACCTTGCGGCGCTGTTCGGCCCCGATACCCTGGCCGAGGTCGGCTTTGTGGTGCCGTGGAACGGGGCGCTGCTGGCAGGGACAATGGACCGTGTGGTTGTCGGGCCGGATCGGGTGCTGGTGGTGGATTTCAAATCCAACGCGGTCGTTCCGGCGACGGCGGCAGAGGTGCCGGAAGGCTATCTGCGGCAGATGGGGGCCTATGCGCTGGCCGCAGCGCAGCTTTATCCGGGGCAGCGGATCGAAGTGGCGATCCTGTGGACCGAGGCACCGCTGCTGATGGCGCTTGATCCCGAGATCGTGAGTGCGGCATTGGCGCGCTCCGCCATATCTTGACGGGACCGTGAGCCATCCCTAGGTTCAATGCCCTGATATTCCCCGTAGGAGAGATGATCATGGGCGCGAATACCGTCGCCGTCACCGATGCCACCTTTGACGCCGAAGTCCGCAATTCCGCGATCCCGGTCGTGGTGGATTTCTGGGCCGAATGGTGCGGTCCCTGCCGCCAGATCGGCCCGGCGCTGGAGGAACTTGCCGCCGAATATGCCGGCAAGGTCAAGATCGTGAAGGTGAACGTCGACGAGAATCCCGACAGCCCGGCGGTTCTGGGGGTGCGTGGCATCCCGGCGCTGTTCCTGTTCAAGGATGGTCAGGTGGTGTCGAACAAGGTCGGTGCCGCGCCAAAGGCGGCGCTGGCGAATTGGATCCAGTCGGCGATCTGACAAACCCTTGGGAACGCTGCGTTAATGGGGCCCTTCGTGGCCCCTTTTCATATCTGCACGACATATGGCCCGTGTATGGTTCACGTATGGCCCGCGTATGGCTGTTCCGGCACCGATCGGCCGTTAACCAAGTGGGGCCGAATCGGGCGCCCGGCTTGTGCAGCCAGAGGCTGCGGGCCATATAAGGCCAAACGGAGGGCACAATGGCGGAAGACAAATTCCCCGGCTGGCACGGCACCACGATCCTTGGCGTCCGCCGCGGCGGACAAGTGGTGGTGGCGGGCGACGGACAGGTCAGCCTGGGCCAGACCGTGATCAAGGGCACCGCCCGCAAGGTGCGCCGCCTGTCGCCCGGCGGGCAGGATGTGGTCTGCGGCTTTGCCGGGTCCACCGCCGATGCGTTCACCCTGCTGGAGCGGCTGGAAAAGAAGCTGGAGGCCGCGCCGGGGCAACTGGCACGCGCCTGCGTCGATCTGGCGAAGGATTGGCGGATGGACAAATACCTGCGCAATCTGGAAGCCATGCTGATCGTCACCGACGGGGCGGATCTGTTCGTGATCACCGGCGCGGGCGACGTGCTGGAGCCGGAGCATGACGTGGCCGCCATCGGATCGGGCGGCAATTACGCACTGGCCGCGGCGCGGGGGCTGATGCAGACCGCGATGGAGGCCGAGGAGATTGCCCGCAAGGCGATGGCGATTGCGGCGGACATCTGTGTTTACACCAACGGCAACCTGACGGTGGAGAGCATCCGCAAGGGGTGATCCCTGTGGACAGCGCCGGGGGCCAGCCCCCGGACCCCTGGGGTATTTCGGCAAAGATGAAGGGCGGAGTGTATTATGGTGAATGCCGAGGATCTGCGTGCCGCCGTGGCGGCGGGCATCATCGACGAGGCGCAGGCGGCGCGGCTGAAGGTGCTGGGCGAGAACCGGGCCGGGACGCGGGTGGCGATGCCAGCCGAGGATGAACCGTTCGAGTTCTTTCGCGGGTTTTCCGAGATCTTCATCTCGATCGGGCTGGTGATCCTGTTGTCGGGCGTGTTGGTGCTGCTGTCGTGGTTCGGCGGGCTGGCGCTGCTCTTGGTGGTGCCGCTGATCTGCGCCGGGGTGGCCTGGTGGTGGGCGACCTATTTCACGCTGAAACGGCGGATGACGCTGCCGTCGATGGTGCTGGCCTCGGCCTATGGGGCGGGGGTGTTCCTGTTTGCGGGCACGGTGCTGGACCGGGTGGGGCTGGGCGGCCGCGCGGTGGCTGTGCTGTCCTTTGCCCTGGCGGCAGCGGCGCTGGTGGCCTGGTACCGGCGGTTCCGGCTGCCGTTCACCGCCTTTCTGATCGGGGCGGCGGTGCTGGGGGCGATCTATGCCGCGACCAGCGGCGTGGACGACCTGATGACGATGCGCGGCGGCTGGAACGCGATGTTCGACCTGCGCGAAAGCCCGGTCTTTGCCGCGTCGACCCTGCTGTTCGGGGTGGGGATGTTTCTTGTGGGCATGGCGTTCGACATGCGCGACCCGCACCGGCTGGGCCGCCATGCGGCGACGGCGTTCTGGTGTCACCTGATGGCGGCGCCCGCGCTGGTGAACACGGTGGCGGTGACGCTGCTGAACGGTGGCGGCATGGCGCTGCTGGCGCTGGCCCTGCTGGTGATCACGGTTCTGGCGCTGGTGATCGACCGGCGGTCTTTCCTGACGGCGGCGATTGCCTATATCGCGCTGGTGATTTCCTGGGTTGCCGGGGATGAGGGCAATTTCGGCACCTGGGTGTTCATCCTGCTGGTGCTGGGCGGGCTGATCACCGCGATCGGCACCTGGTGGGTACAGCTGCGCGCCTTCGTGATGAAGACGCTGCCGAATTTTCCGGGCAAGGACCGCTTGCCGCCTTATGCGAGGGCTGAATGACCGACCTGACACCGCGTGAAATCGTTTCCGAGCTGGATCGGTTCATCATCGGGCAGAGGGAGGCGAAGCGCGCCGTTGCGGTTGCGCTGCGCAACCGCTGGCGGCGGAAGCGGCTGCCGGAGGTGCTGCGCGACGAGGTTTACCCGAAGAACATCCTGATGATCGGACCGACCGGGGTGGGCAAGACCGAGATTTCGCGCCGGCTGGCGCGGCTGGCGAAGGCGCCGTTCCTGAAGGTCGAGGCGACCAAGTTCACCGAGGTGGGCTATGTCGGGCGCGATGTGGATTCCATCGTGCGCGATCTGGTCGATGTGGCGATCAACGACACCCGCGCCCGGATGCGCGAGGAGGTGCAGGAGCGCGCCCGGCGCGAGGCCGAAGAGCGCGTGGTGGAGGCGATTGCCGGCAAGGATGCCCGCGAACAGACGCGCGAGATGTTCCGGGCCAAGCTGCGGCGGGGCGAGCTGGACGATACTGTGATCGAGATCGAGGTGGTCGAGGCAGGGCCGCAGATGCCGATGCTGGGTGGGCCGGGGATGGAGCAGCAGATGCAGGGCCTGCAGGATCTGTTCAAGGCGTTTGGTCAGCGCGGGACCCGCAAGAAGATGACCGTGGCGCAAAGCCATGAGGTGCTGATGGGGCAGGAGGCTGACAAGCTTCTGGATGACGAGGCGGTGAAGGCGGCGGCGCTGGAGGCGGTTCAGGAGAACGGCATCGTGTTTCTGGACGAGATCGACAAGATCTGTGCCCGGTCGGATGCGCGGGGGGCCGATGTCAGCCGCGAAGGCGTGCAGCGCGACCTGCTGCCGCTGATCGAGGGCACCACGGTGTCCACCAAATACGGGCCGGTGAAGACGGATCATGTGCTGTTCATCGCCTCGGGCGCGTTCCATATCGCCAAGCCGTCGGACCTGCTGCCGGAATTGCAGGGGCGGCTGCCGATCCGGGTGGAACTGTCGCCGCTGACCGAGGCGGATTTCGTCCGCATCCTGACCGAGACGGAAAACGCGCTGACCCGGCAATATGCCGGGCTGATGGGCACCGAAGATGTGGCGGTGGCGTTCACGCCCGACGGGATTGCGGCGCTGGCACGGATCGCGGCCGAGGTGAACCGCAGCGTCGAGAACATCGGGGCGCGGCGGCTTTATACGGTAATGGAGCGGGTGTTCGAGGAGCTGTCCTTCACCGCGCCGGACCGGGGCGGCGAGGAAGTGGTGGTCGATTCCGCCTTTGTCGAGACGAATCTGGGTGCGCTGGCGAAATCGGCCGATATCTCGCGCTATGTGCTATAGCGGCGGCAGGCCGACGGCATCGCGCAGGTTGGGGTCGCGGATGTCCAGTTCCTGCCCGATCAGGGCATTGGCATCGGGGGTGCAAAGCCAGGCGATGGCCTGACCGGGGTGTTCGGGCGGGGCCAGATCGTCGCGCGACAGCCTTGACACCGGATTGATGCCCGAAGCGCGGATGGCCGCCTGCATCGCCGTATCGACCACACCGGGGGCGATGCCGAAGGTGCGGATACCCTGCGCCCCATATTCCAGATGCACGGATTTCGTCAGCATCGCCAGCCCGGCCTTGCCCGCGCAATAGGCGGACCAGCCCTCTTGCGGGCGGTGCGCGGCACCGGATGACACGTTGACGATGGTGCCTGCGCCGCGCGCGACCATAGCGGGCAGGGCCAGCCGGATGGCATCGAACTGCGCTGTCAGATTCGTCTCTATGCTGGCGGAAAATGCCTGCGGGTCCAGATCGGTGATTCGGCCGATCGGCGCGATAGTGGCGGCGTTGTTGATCAGGATGTCAAAGCCGGGGGCCAGAACCTCGGCCAGCCGGGCGCGGTCGGTGATGTCGCAGACAACGCCTTTGGCCATGCCTTCCAGCGCCTCTTCGGTGGCGGCCAGGCTTTCGGCGCTGCGGGCGGTGAAGGTCACTTCGGCGCCCATCTCGGCAAGGGCGCGGGACGTGGCCCGGCCGATGCCGCCTGCGCCACCGGTGACAAGGGCGGTGCGCCCGGAAAGGATCTGGCTCATGCGGATCTCCTGCTCTGCCTGTTTTCCTTGATATGTTTCAAAACTGCGAAGGTCACGGCGGAAAAGCGCTGTCCGGTCCTCACGTCCTGGTGGGTGGACCCTTGACCGTGGGGCGAATTGCGCCATTGCTCAGAGGATGGTGCGGCTGGTTCTGACTGTCCTGTTTTCCCTTGTGCTGATCGGCTGTTCGCCGCGCGGAGATTTCGTCATGCTGGACGATCTGCCGCCGGAAAAGGCCGCGCTGGCCCCCGAGAGCGGCGTGCGCGAGGTGGTTTTCGTCGGCACGACCCGGCGCGAGGAGGACGGAAGTTTCGGCTTTGGCCGCGCCGAAAGGGCAAGCTTCCTGCGCTATGACATCCTGGTGCCCAGGGACCGCGAGCCGGGAGAAGTGACCTGGCCCGCGAATGCGCGGCGGGCCGATCCCAGAACCGATTTCCTGACCCTGGCGGATGAGAAATATGCCGATGGGGCCGGGTTCCGCAAAGCCCTGCGCGGGGCGATGCAGCTGCGCGGGCAGCGCGACGTGGTGGTCTATGTCCATGGTTTCAACAACACCATGGCAGAAAGCATCTATCGCGTGGCGCAGATGCATTATGACCTGAAGGTGCCCGGCGTGGCGGTACATTACGCCTGGCCCAGCCGGGGCTCGGCGCTGGGCTATGTCTATGACCGGGATTCCGCGCTGTTCGCCCGCGACGGGCTGGAGACCCTGCTGCATGAGGTGGCCGAAGCGGGCGCGCAGCGCGTGGTGATCGTGGCGCATTCGATGGGCAGTGCCGTTGCGATGGAAACCCTGCGGCAGGCGGCCATTCGCGGGGACAGGAAACTGTCGAAGTCGCTGGGCGGGGTGATCCTGATCTCGCCCGATCTGGATGTCGATCTGTTCCGGGCCCAGGCGCATGCGATGGGCGGGCTGCCGCAACCGTTCCTGATCTTCGGCAGCCGACGCGATACCGTTCTGGGGCTGTCATCGCGGCTTTCGGGCAACCCGGACCGGCTGGGCAATCTGAAGGACATCGGCCAGATCGCCGATCTGGAAGTGACCTATCTGGATACGGCGGCGTTCAGCGAAGGGGCTGGGCATTTCAATCTTGGCACCTCGCCCGCGCTGATTCAGCTTCTGGGCGGAATCGCCAATATCGACGCCGCCTTCCGCGCCGAAGCGGCAGGCCGGGTGGGGCTGTTGCCGGGCGTGGTGCTGACGGTGCAGAACGCGACGGCCATCATCCTGTCACCGGTCGAGGCTGTTGCAACCGGCGGCGGCAGTTCATCGGCGGATTAGCGGCGGCGCAGATAGACATAAAGCGCGCCAGCGCCGCCGTGTTTCAGATGCGCCTCGGCAACCTGCTGCACCGCCTGCGCCAGCGGGGGCAGGCGGAGCCAGTGCGGCACCTGATGCCGCAGCGCGCCGATGGGCCGGGGCACGGGTTCATGCGTCATCCGGCCCTTGCCGGTAATGACCAGAACCAGCCGCAGCCCGGCGGATTGTGCGTTCAGGATGAAACGGACCAGTTCGGGCTGGGCTTCGGCCAGAGTCATGCCGTGCAGGTCCAGTCGCGCCTCGGGCGCAAGCTTGCCACGAGTCATCCGGTCATGCGTGCGCGCATCCATCCGCAGCGCGGGTTGCGGCGGCGCGGGGGGCGCGGGAAGGGCACGTTCGCCCAGATGGAAATGTGGAATGCGCGGGGTGGCGGGTTGTTTCGGCGCGGCCGGGGCCGTTGGCGGTGGGTCAGCCAAGGGCAGGTGCGGGTTGTGCAGGGGTTTTGGGTGCAGCGGCCGGGTGGTGCGGGCCACGGCCTGCCACAACTCGGCCTCGTCCGGGCGCAGGGTACGGCGGCGGCGCATCGTCAGCCTTCGGGCAACATGGCATAGGCGCGGTCGATCGGCAGCAAGAGGACCATGCGGCCGCCATCCTTGACAGTACCGGCATCATCGCCCGCCTGCGCCCCGGTGCCATAGAAGATGTCGGCGCGCTGCGCGCCCTTGATCGCGCCGCCGGTATCCTGCGCCACCATCAGGCGGCGCAACGGGCCGCGTCCGGCCTTTTCGATCCAGACCGGGGCACCGAGGGGGGTAAAGGCCGGATCGATTGCGACCGAACGCAGCGTGGTGATCGACCGGCCCATGGCACCGATGGGGCCCTTGTCGGCGGGCAGATCGGCCAGCTTGCGGAAGAAGACATAGGACGGGTTATGGTTCATCAGGTCCTGTCCCGGACCGGGGTTGCGCCGGACCCAGGCGCGGATCACCTGGGCCGAAACCTGATCCAGCGAATAGATGCCGCGACGAACCAGTTCCTGCCCGATCGAGCGGTAAGGCTGGCCGTTCTTGCCGCCATAGCCAACGCGAATGACATGGCCATCGGTCATGCGAATTCGGCCAGAGCCTTGAATCTGAAGGAAATAGACGTCGATCGGATCGTCCAGCCAGGCGATTTCCAGCCCGCGCCCGGCCAGAAGCCCGGCGTCGATGGTGGCGCGGCTGTGCCAGACCTGACCTTCGGTCAGCTCAGGCGGCTTGCGGTAGATCGGCCAGGCAAAGCGCGGCGTGCGGACCGGGGAGCCGTTCAGTTCCGGCTCATAATAGCCGGTGAACAGGGCGGGCGGATCGCCGATCACCACCGGCTTGAACACCAGTTCGAAAAAGCTGCGGGCCGAAGCGGTATCGGGAGGCACATCGGCGGCCAGCTTGCAGATCGGACGCCAGTCGGGGGCGTCGATCAGATCGCAGGTGGCCAGAAAGGTTTGCAGCGCGGCAGCGTGGTCATCGTCGCGCCAGCCGTCCAGCGATTCGAAATCCAGCACCTGCGCGGACACCGGGGCGGCGGCCATCAGGGCCACCGCAAGGCAGAGGTTGCGCCAGAGCCCCCGCATGCCAAGGCCTAATCGCCGGTGGCCACAAGCTGCCAGTTGGGATCATCGGCCCCCATCTTGCGCGCGAAGGTCCAGACATCGCGCTGCCGCTTGACGGTCTTGCCGTCGCCTTCGACGACCTCGCCCGCCTTGTTGCGCACGACCGAGGTGAGTTCGCCGACGAAGCGCACGGTGATTTCACCAAAGCCCGAAGCCGGATCGAAGGTCGCCTCTTGCAGCGCCATTTCCTTCAGCCCGACGAAATTCGCCTCGACCGTCAGGCCCTGCTGTTCGCGGGCTTCGATCACCTCGGCAAAGGAGGCCTCGACATCATCGGACAGGAAGGGGCGGATCTGGTCCAGTTCGCCCTTTTCGAACGAGGTCAGGATCATCTCATAGGCGCCGCGCGCGCCTTGAAGGAAGGGGCCAACCTGGAACGAGGGTTCGGCCTTTTTCATCGCGGCCAGCGCCTTGGCGGTGGACGACCCTTCGGCGGCATGGTCCAGGATATCGCGGTCTGCACCGCCTTCGATCACCTCGAAGTCACGGCGGATACGGTCATTGGCCTGTTCCGGCGGCAGGGGAGGCTTTTCAAACCCTTCGCGGGTGCCAAGAACGGAGCGGAGTTTCAGGATCAGGAAAACCGCGATCCCGGCAAGCACCAGAAGCTGCAGAAGTTTGCCGTCCATCCTTCACCTTTCCAAAAGTCATCCGGGCGCGGCTTTCAGCCTGCCCTGTTCCTTCCTATGTAGGATGCGACCCCCGGCAAGTAAACCGCACCGGGGCAGGTTTGACGGGAAGGACCGCCATCATGAGGATTTTCGCCGCCGTTCTGATCTGGCCGCTGGTCGAGATCGCGCTGTTCGTGGTGATCGGCGGGCAGATCGGACTGTGGGCCGTGCTGGGCTGGGTGGTGCTGTCGGCCGTGCTGGGCGTGCTGGTGATGAAGCTGGCCGCCGGACGGCAGGCGCTGGCGATGCGCGACGGGCTGCGGGCGGTGCGCGACCCGGCCCGCCTGGCTGCGGGCGGACTGATGTCGCTGCTGGCGGGCATCCTGCTGATCCTGCCGGGATTCCTGACCGATGCGCTGGGGCTGGTGCTGCTGTTGCCGCCGGTTCAGGCGCTGGTCGCGCGGGCCATTGCCGCGCGGGTGCTGGTGGTTCGGCCACGACCAGCCGAAGCGGATGTGATCGACGGCGAATTCACCGAAATCCGCCCGCAACAGCAGCCGCCTTCGGGCTGGACGCGGATCGAGTGATCACTGGCGTTTCAGCCAGATTGCCCCCTCGCCCAGCTTGGCGACAAAGGCCTGATGCGCTGCCTCTTCGGCGGGCGTAAGGCGGGGCGGCAGTGGTTCGGGGCGGGGCCGGGGGCGCCAGTCGGCGGCGTCGCCCGAACCGCCGCGGGCCTGGCCCTGGGTGGGGGCCAGCACCAGATCGGGCTGCCGGCCGCCGATCAACTCCAGATAGACCTCGGCCAGAATTTCGCTGTCGAGCAGGGCGCCATGTTTTTCCCGCATCGAATTGTCGACGCCGAAGCGGCGGCAAAGCGCATCGAGCGAGGCCGGGGAGCCGGGAAATTTCTGTTTCGCAATGGCCAGCGTATCGACAGCGCGGGCCCAGGGAATTTCGGGCAGGCCGATGGCCGTCAGCTCGAAGTTCAGGAATTTCATGTCGAAGCTGGCATTGTGGATCACCAGCTTCGCATCGCCGACGAAGTCGAGAAAGGCCTGGCCGATACTGGCGAAAACCGGCTTGTCGCGCAGGAAATCGTCGCCCAGCCCGTGAACGGCAAAAGCCTCGGCCGGCATGGAGCGTTGCGGGTTGATATACTGGTGATAGGTGCGCCCGGTGGGCATGTGGTTGAAAAGCTCGACCCCGCCGATTTCGACGATGCGGTCGCCGGTCGCCGGATCGAAGCCGGTGGTTTCTGTATCAAGGACGATTTCACGCATGGCGGGTCTGGATATGGGCGATCAGGGCGCGAACATAGGCGCGGGTGCTGTCGATGGACAGGGTTTCGACAATGTGATCGGCCAGCTTGCGCTTTTCCCGGTCGGCAATCTGCAGGGAATGCAGGTGTTGGAACTGCGATTCGGTCATGCCGGGGCGCGACAGGACGCGGGCGCGTTGCAGATCGGCCGGGGCCGTGACCAGCAGGACGGCATCGCATTGGCCTTCAGCGCGGGTTTCATAGAGCAACGGAATGTCCAGCAGCACCAGATCGGCGGTGGTCCGGGACAGAAACCCGGCGCGGTCGGCGGTGACAAGCGGGTGGATCAGCTGTTCCAGCCGTTTCATCTTTTGCGGGTTCAGGCCGATCAGTTTCGACAGCGCAGGGCGCGAGACGGCGCCGTCGACGATGGCATCGGGGAAATCGGCGGCCAGCGCGGCCACACCCGCCCCACCGGGGCCATACAGCCGGTGAACGGTGGCATCGGCATCCCAGACCGGCACGCCTTCATCGGCAAACATCCGGGCGGTGGTGGATTTCCCCATGCCGATCGAGCCGGTGAGGCCAAGGCGGAACACCGTCATGCCGACAGCACCGCATGGCGGGTGGCCTCGTCGACATCGGGTTTCTGGCCGAACCAGCGTTCAAAGCCGGGGGCAGCCTGATGCAGCAGCATGCCCAGACCATCGACCACGGTGCAGCCCATGTCTTCGGCTTCGATCAGCAACCGGGTTTTCAGCGGGGTATAGACCAGATCCGTGACCAGGGCTTTCGGGTTCAGCCCATCCAGCGGAACGCGGAAATCCGGCTTGCCGGTCATGCCCAGCGAGGTGGTGTTCACCACGGTGGCGCAATCTTCGATCATGTTGCCGGCCTGGACCCATTCCTGCACCACCACCTTGGCGCCGAAATCAGATCGCAGCGCATCGGCGCGGGGACGGGTCCGGTTGGCAATGCGGATTTCCGGCACGCCCTGTTCGATCAGCGCGGCGACAACCGCCCGCGCAGCGCCCCCGGCCCCCAGAACAGCGGCGGGGCCGGACTGCGGCTGCCAGGCCGAGGCATGCTGGCGCAGGTTGGCGATAAAGCCGGTGCCATCGGTGTTGTCGGCATGAATCTTGCCATCCGCCCGGAAGATCAGCGTATTGGCGGCCCCGATCAGCGCCGCGCGGTCGGTGATGATGTCGGCAATCTGAAGGATCGCTTCCTTGTGCGGGATCGTCACGTTGACGCCGACAAAGCCCATGCGGGGCAGCATCCGCACCACATCGGCCAGATCGGCGGGGGCCACGTCGATCGGGATGTAATGCCCCTTCAGCCCATAACGGCGCAGCCAGTAGCCATGCAGCGCCGGGCTGCGACTGTGGGCGATGGGGTGGCCGAGAACGCCGGCCAACGGGATACGCGGGTGATCGGTCATGCCGGAATTGCTCCTCGGGTGGCAAGATAGGCTAGAAGTGGCAGCAAGGGCAGGCCCTGAATGGTGAAGTGGTCGCCCTGAACGGCGGAAAACAGCCGGATGCCTTCTTCCTCGATCTTGTAGCAGCCGACCGAGTGGCGGATGCTGTCCCAGTTTCTGGCAAGATAATCGTCCAGATAGGCGTCGGAAAATGCGCGCATGGTCAGACGGGCCTCTCCGACATGGCGCCAGAGCGGCTGGCCGTTTTCATAAAGCACGGCGGCGGACAGCAGGCGGTGGGTCTGGCCGCGCAGGGATTGCAGCTGGGCGCGGGCCTCGGCCGGGGTTTCGGGCTTGGCAAAGGTGCGGCGGTTCATCTCCAGCACCTGATCGCAGCCGAGGACAAGTTCGGCAGGGTTTTTCTCGGAGATCTTGCGGGCCTTCATCTCGGCCAGCGTGTCGGCCAGATCGCGGGGCGAAGCGCCTTCGGCCTCCATCGCGGCGCGGATCGCCTGTTCATCGATTCGCGCCGGGCGCGCGATGACGGGCACATTTGCCGCCGCAAGAAGGGCCAGCCGGATTTCCGAAGCCGAGGCGAGAAGAATTGTCTGTGGGGGCATCTGGGGATAATTCCGCTTTGTTCCTGCGCGCCGCATCGGGGCGAAACCGGGGGTAAGCGGGTTATCGGCGGGGCCCGGCCGGTTTCGCCGCGTTCGGCCAGACCTATCCCGTTGAGGACAGGCTTGTCACGCCCCTTGGGACATCCGGCAGCCGTGGCAATTGTCCACGAGGCGTGGCTGTGGACAGGGTTCTGATCTGAATTCCTTCAAAGCATTGAATTAATTCAAATAATATTGGACATTGGCAAAGGAAACGGAATTTTCCCAAGCTTACCCACATGCCGGGCCGGTTGTGGGCAAGGTCGGGAAAAGCCGGGAAATCCCGTTTTCCACAGGGCCAATAACATCAATCCTTAAAGATTCTTTCTTTTAGAATAAGTGTGGCTCAGTCGGGTTTCGTCGCGCCCGTTGACTTTTGCGGTGATGCGCCTTACCTCGGCGCTGCGGGGCCGTCCGGCCCATGCACTTCCCATCTCTGACCGATCTTGCGGCTGCCTTCGGGGCAGGACGCGACCAAAGGTATCTTCATGACCGAACGTTTGAACCTTTCCGATCTCAAGGCCAAGACCCCGGCTGATCTTCTGGCGATGGCCGAGGAATGGGAGATCGAGAATGCGCCCTCGATGCGCAAGGGCGAGATGATGTTCTCGATCCTGAAGGAGCATGCCGAGGAAGGCTATGAGATCGGCGGCGATGGCGTGCTGGAAGTCTTGCAGGACGGGTTCGGCTTCCTGCGCAGCCCTTCGGCCAACTATCTGCCAGGCCCGGACGACATCTATGTCAGCCCCGATATCCTGCGGCAGTTCTCGTTGCGCACGGGAGATACGATCGAAGGGGTGATCGCAGCGCCGAAGGAAAACGAGAAATATTTCAGCCTGACCAAGGTGACGCGGATCAACTTCGACGACCCGGAAAAGGCCAAGCACAAGGTTCATTTCGACAACCTGACGCCGCTTTACCCGGATGAGCGGCTGAAGATGGAAGTCGAGGATCCGACGATCAGGGACCGTTCGGCCCGGATCATCGACCTGGTGGCCCCGATCGGCAAGGGACAGCGCGGGCTGATCGTGGCCCCGCCGCGCACCGGGAAAACCGTGCTGTTGCAGAACATCGCGCATTCCATCGCGACCAACCACCCGGAATGCTATCTGATCGTGCTGCTGATCGACGAGCGGCCCGAGGAAGTGACCGACATGCAGCGGTCGGTGAAGGGCGAAGTCGTGTCCTCGACCTTCGACGAACCGGCGACGCGGCACGTTGCGGTCGCGGAAATGGTGATCGAAAAGGCGAAGCGGTTGGTGGAACACAAGCGCGACGTGGTGATCCTTTTGGATTCCATCACCCGGCTGGGCCGGGCGTTCAACACGGTGGTGCCGTCGAGCGGAAAGGTGCTGACCGGCGGCGTGGACGCGAATGCGCTGCAACGGCCGAAACGGTTCTTCGGTGCGGCGCGGAACATCGAGGAAGGCGGATCGCTGACCATCATCGCAACGGCGCTGATCGACACCGGCAGCCGGATGGACGAAGTGATCTTTGAAGAGTTCAAGGGCACCGGGAACAGCGAGATCGTGCTGGACCGCAAGGTCGCAGACAAGCGCGTGTTCCCGGCGATGGACATCCTGAAATCCGGCACCCGGAAAGAAGACCTGCTGGTCGAGAAGACCGATCTGCAAAAGACCTATGTGCTGCGCCGTATCCTGAACCCGATGGGCACCACCGATGCCATCGAATTCCTGATCGGCAAGCTGAAGCAGACCAAATCCAATTCCGAGTTCTTCGACTCGATGAACACCTGACGGACCGAAGCCGATGCGGGACACGATCTTTGCGCTGGCCTCGGCCCGCGGCAGGGCGGGCGTTTCGGTTGTGCGGGTTTCCGGTCCAGGTGCCTGGGCGGCGTGTTCCACGCTGTGCGGTGATGTTCCGGCTGTAAGACGGGCCTCCCTGCGCAATATCTTGTGGAATGATGAAGTTCTGGATCAAGCATTGGTGCTGACTTTTGCCGAGAAAGCCAGCTTTACCGGTGAAGAAGCCGTAGAGTTCCAGTTGCATGGCAGCCAGGCGGTGCTGTCTGCCATGCTGTCGGCTCTGTCGGCGCAACAGGGTTTGCGACCGGCGGAGGCCGGAGAGTTCACCCGCCGCGCGCTGGAGAATGGCCAGCTGGATCTGGCGCAAGTCGAAGGTCTGGCCGATCTGATCGAAGCCGAGACCGAAGCGCAGCGTCGGCATGCGTTGGGGTTGATGCAGGGCCGTTTGCGCGAATTGGCGGATCACTGGCGGCAATCTCTTGTCCGGGCGGCAGCGCTGATCGAAGCAACGATTGATTTCGTCGAGGAAGATGTTCCTGTGGATGTCGTTCCTGAAGTGCGGGCGCTGATCGGGGTTGTGCTGTCCGGTCTTGGCAAGGAAGTTCGCGGCTACGACGCAGCGGAACGTTTGCGCGACGGGTTCGAAGTTGCGCTTGTTGGCCGCCCGAACGCAGGAAAATCTACGCTTCTCAATGCCTTGGCGGGCCGAGAGGCTGCGATTACGTCAAAGATTGCCGGAACCACGCGGGATGTGATCGAAGTCCGCATGTCGATCCGGGGCCTGCCTGTCACTGTGCTGGACACGGCCGGCCTGCGCGAAACCGAAGACGAGATTGAAAAGATCGGCATCGGCAGGACTGTCGACCGCGCGACGGCGGCAGATTTGCGGGTGTTTCTGTTGGACGGGGATGACGTGCCGCTGATTTCGCCTGTTGCGGGCGATCTGGTTGTGCGCGGCAAGGCTGACCTGGCCGAAGGGTCTGACCTGGCCGTGTCTGGCAAGACAGGCCAAGGGCTGCCGCAGCTTGTCGATGCGATTGGATCGGCACTGGACAGCAGAATGGCCTCGGCAGCGACGATAAACCGCGCGCGCCATCTGGATGCTGTGTCGCGGGCGATTCGCGCTTTGGAATCGGCGGAAAGTGAAGTAAAGGCAGGGCCGGATCGCGTGGAGCTTGCGGCGGAACATTTGCGGCAAGCGATCCGCGCGCTGGATTCCCTGATTGGTCGTGTGGATGTAGAAGACGTGCTGGATGAAATCTTCTCCAGCTTCTGCATCGGGAAGTGAGGATGTTTCACGTGAAACATTTTGATGTCATCGTTGTCGGCGGCGGGCATGCTGGCGCAGAAGCCGCCGCCGCCGCAGCGCGCGCTGGTGCCAGGACAGCTCTTGTCACCATGAGCGCCGCGAAAATCGGTGTGATGTCCTGCAACCCGGCGATTGGCGGGCTGGGCAAGGGCCATCTTGTGCGCGAGATCGACGCGATGGACGGCATCATGGGCGTTGCGGCCGACAGGGGCGGGATTCAATTCCGCTTGCTGAACAGGCGCAAGGGTCCCGCCGTGCAGGGTCCGCGCACACAGGCCGACAGAAAGCTGTATCGGCTGGCCGTGCAGGATCTGCTGTCGCGCGAGCAAAACCTGAGCATTGTCGAAGGCGAAGCCGCCGAGATGATTATCCGGCAGGGCAGGGCTTGCGGCGTTGTGCTGGCGGATGGCGCAGAACTGAGTGCCGGAGCAGTGATCCTGACCACGGGCACTTTCCTGAACGGCATCCTGCATGTCGGCGACAAGCGCAGCGAAGGCGGGCGTGTCGGCGATGCGGCTTCGGTCAAGCTGGCGCAGCAGATCAGGGGGCTGGGGCTGCGAACAGGACGGCTGAAGACTGGCACACCGCCGCGCCTGGATGGCAAGACGATTGACTGGGCGCGGCTGGAGATGCAGGCGGCGGATGATGAACCCGTGCTGTTGTCGTTCCTGAACAAGCGCCCGATTGCACGGCAGATTTCATGCGGCATCACCCATACAAGCGATGCAACGCATCAGATCATCCGCGACAATCTGTCGAAATCGGCGATGTACGGCGGGCATATCGAAGGTGTCGGGCCGCGCTATTGCCCGTCGATCGAAGATAAAGTCGTGCGATTTGCCGACAAGACCAGCCATCAAGTCTTCCTGGAGCCGGAAGGTCTGGACGACGACACGGTCTATCCCAACGGAATTTCCACATCGCTGCCTGCCGAAGTGCAGGAAGCTTATGTGCGGACGATTGCAGGGCTGGAGCAGGCTATGATCACTCAGCCGGGCTATGCGATTGAATATGATTACCTTGATCCGCGCGATCTGCGCAGCACGCTGGAAAGCAGGGCGATGGCGGGGCTGTTTTTGGCAGGCCAGATCAATGGCACGACGGGATATGAGGAAGCTGCCGCGCAGGGGCTTGTCGCGGGGCTGAATGCTGCGGCGCAAGTGCGGGGCGGAGAGGAGCTGCGCCTGTCGCGGTCGAACAGCTATATCGGCGTGATGATCGACGATCTGACGCGGCGCGGGGTGACGGAACCCTATCGCATGTTCACCTCGCGTGCCGAATTCCGGCTGTCGTTGCGGGCGGACAATGCCGATCAGCGGCTGACGCCGGTCGGGCTGGCCTTTGGCTGTGTGCGGGAAGCGCGGCAGCGCGCGTTCGAGGCCAAGGCCGAAGCCCTGGGCCAGGCTGTCGATTTTCTGAAGGCGCAGAGCTTCAGCCCGCGCGATCTGCGACAGTCGGGCTTTGTCGTCAGCCGGGACGGCGGGCGACGGTCAGCCTTTGACCTGATGGCAATGCCGGATTATGCGCCCGAGTTTCTGGATTCCGTGCTGGACCCGGCCTTTTCCTGGCCGCAAGAGATTCGTCGTCAGGCCGAGATCGAAGCGCTTTATGCGCAATATGCCGACCGGCAGGCCGCCGATGCCGAAGATTTGCAGCGGTCGGAAGCAACGATGATCCCCGACAGCTTTGATTTCAATGCACTGTCCGGCCTGTCGACCGAGTTGAAGGGCAAGTTGCAGCGCAGCAGACCCGAAAACATCCATCAGGCGATGCAGATCGAGGGCATGACTCCGGCTGCGATCACGCTGATTCTGGCGAATCTGCGCAAGGATCGTGGACGGAAGGCCGGGTGATGGGGGTTCTGGATGCGCTGAACTTGCAGCCGGCTGCGGTTGAGAAGCTGCGGCTGTTTCAGGCGCTGGTCGAAAAGTGGAGCCCGCACATCAATCTTGTTGCGAAATCCACGCTTTCCGATCTGTGGGCACGGCATATCGAGGATTCGGCCTTTCTCTGGCAGCATGCGCCATCGGCAAGGATCTGGGCGGATTTCGGATCAGGCGGCGGATTTCCGGGGCTGGTCATTGCCGCTATCGCGCAGGAGAGGGCGGCGGAAACGCGTATCGTTCTGGTGGAATCTGACCTGCGCAAGGCGACATTCCTGCGCGAAGCGGCGCGGCAGATGGCGCTTTCGGTCGATGTCCGCAGCGAGCGGGCGGAAACCCTGGCCCCGCTGGGGGCAGATATCATCTCGGCCAGGGCGCTGACGGCGCTGGATGGGCTTTGTGTCCTGGCGGAACGGCATCTGGCGCCGGGCGGCACATGCCTTTTTCCCAAGGGGGAGAAATTCTCCGATGAAGTTGATGCAGCGCGCCGATCCTGGCAGTTCGATCTGGAGGCGGCCGAGAATCCGGGCCATAAGGGCTCTGCCCTGCTTGTGCTAAGGAATCTGCGCCGTGCCTGACCCCGCGCCCAAACCGCCCGGCCACGTCATCGCCATCGCCAACCAAAAGGGCGGTGTCGGCAAGACGACGACGGCCATCAACCTTGCGGCGGGGCTGGTCGAGCGGGGATTTCGCGTTCTGCTGGTGGATCTGGATCCGCAGGGCAATGCTTCGACCGGGCTGGGGATCGGGGCCAAGGACCGGGCAGTGACAACCTATGACCTGCTGTTGTCCGAAGCGCCCATCGGGTCTGTCCTTCGACAATCGAATATTACGAACCTGTGGATTTCGCCCGCGAATTCCGACCTTGCTTCGGCCGATATCGATCTTGTGGCGAATGAAAAGCGCAGTTTCCTGCTGCATGATGCGCTGCGGCAGCCGGAAATCGACAGCTGGGCCTTTGATGTCGTGCTGATCGACTGTCCGCCGTCGCTGAGCCTGTTGACAGTGAATGCGCTTGTGGCTGCGCATTCGGTTCTTGTGCCGCTGCAAAGCGAGTTTTTCGCGCTGGAGGGGCTGAGCCAGCTTTTGTTGACCATCCGCGATGTGCGGCGTTCGGCTAACCCCGATCTGCGGATCGAAGGGATTGTGTTGACCATGTATGACGGACGCAACAACTTGTCCCAGCAAGTCGAAACGGACGCGCGTGACAATCTGGGGGAACTGGTGTTCGACACGGTGATTCCGCGCAATGTCCGCGTCAGCGAAGCGCCGTCGCATGCGCTGCCAGTGCTGGCCTATGACACGGCCTCCAAGGGGGCCGAAGCCTATCGGGCGCTGACGGCGGAAATTGCGGCCAGGTTGAAGAGGTAGGCCATGGAAAAGAAACCCGAGAAAAAAGGTCTGGGCCGCGGGCTTTCGGCGCTTATGTCGGATGTGAACCTTGGTGCCGCTTCGGAAGCGACGCCGCGGCGGGCGGATGCGCGTGTGGCTGTCGAAAAGCTGCGGGCCAATCCGTTGCAGCCGCGCAAGGATTTTGAACCGGAGGCTTTGCAGGCGCTGGCGGATTCGATCCGACAGAAAGGCGTGATCCAGCCCCTGATCGTCCGGCCCAGCGGTGACGGCTATGAGATCGTTGCCGGCGAACGCCGCTGGCGCGCGGCGCAGATGGCGCAGGTGCATGAGGTTCCGGTTGTCATCCGCGAGATGGACGACACCGAAGTCCTTGAAATCGCTATCATCGAGAATATCCAGCGCGAGGATCTGAACGCGGTTGAAGAGGCGCTGGGTATCCGTCAGCTGATGGATCGGTTCGGCCATACGCAAGAGAAGATTGCTGAGGCGCTGTCGAAAAGCCGCAGCCATATTGCCAATCTTCTGCGTCTGCTGGCGCTGCCCGAGTCGGTTCTGGCCATGGTGCGCGACGGCCGGATTTCCGCCGGTCATGCCCGCGCGCTGATCGGCACGGCAGAGCCGGAGGCGCTGGCGCGGGAAGTGGCGGCCAAGGGGCTTTCGGTGCGAGAGGTCGAGCGTCTGGTCCGCCGCGCAGGCGAAAGCAAGGCGGCGAAGGGCACCGGGAAGCCGCGCGACAAGGATGCCGATACGCGGTCGCTGGAGGCAGATCTGACGGCGCATCTGGGGATGCAGGTGCAGATCGACATGGCAGGGGGAGAGGCCGGATCGGTTCTGGTGCGGTTCAAATCTCTGGATGATCTGGACCGGCTGTGCCAGGCGCTGTCCACTGTTCCGGCGCAGATGGATTAGGCGCAAAGTTCCAGCAGAAGCCGGTTCAACACAAGACGGCCGGCTGGCGTAGCTTTCAGCCGGTCTTTGCTTTTGGTCAAAAACCCTTGTTTAATCAATGTATTGATCCGATCTTCTGGCAAGGAGGATCCGCGCAATGCGGCAAAGCGGCCGGTATCGGTGCCTTCGGACAACCGCATCGACATCATCAGATATTCGACAGCGCGGTCTTCATCGCTTAATGCTTCGCGTGGCTCTTCACCAGAGCCCGTGGTGGCGACGGCGGACAGCCAGGATTCAGGCGCGCGCAACGTGCTGGTTGCATAGCGGCCGGACTCGAATGTCAATCGGCCATGTGCGCCAGGGCCGATGCCCGCATAATCGCCCATCCGCCAATAGATCAGGTTATGGCGCGATTCCGATCCCGGTTTGGCATAGTTAGAGACCTCATAGGCCATCAGCCCGGCATCGGCACACAGGTTTTCCGTGGCCTCATACATTTCGGCTGCAAGATCTTCGTCGGGCAGGCCGCGCAGTTTGCCTTCGGCAAAGAGGCGGCCGAAAGCGGTGCCATCCTCGATGGTCAGTTGATACAGCGACATGTGATCCGGCCCCAGAGCCAGCAACTGCGACAGTTCGGCCTGCCAGCCGACAAGGGTTTGATCCTGCCGGGCATAGATGAGGTCGCAGGAGACGCGGGGAAACACGTCGCGGGCCAGGGCCAGAGCAGACAAAGCCTCATCCGCAGAATGTTGCCGGCCCAGGCGCCGCAGATCGAAGTCGTTCAGCGCCTGAATACCAAGCGACAGGCGGTTCACCCCGGCATCGCGGTATCCGCGGAACCGGCCGGCCTCGACCGAGGTCGGATTGGCCTCCAGCGTGATTTCGGCATCATTCGACATCGACCAGCGGGCAGCGATGCGGTCCAGCACGGCACCGACAAGGGCGGGATCCATCAGCGACGGCGTTCCCCCGCCGAAGAACACCGATTGCACGGCGCGCGGGCCGGTTTCGGAAGCAGTGCGGTCGATCTCGGCCAGATAGGCCGTTTGCCAGTGGGCCTGATCGACAGAGGCGCGGACATGGGAGTTGAAATCGCAATAGGGGCATTTGGCCTTGCAGAACGGCCAGTGGACGTAGACGCCAAAGCCGCCATGTTGCCAATCTTGCAGTTTCACGTGAAACAGGCCTTCAGAAGCGCATCCACCGCCTTGCCGCGATGGCTGATCGCGTTCTTTTCCGCGGCATCCATCTCGGCGAAGGTCTGCGAATGACCATCGGGCTGGAACATCGGGTCATAGCCGTGCCCTTCGGTCCCGCGCCACGGCCAGACCAGTTGGCCGGGGGCGACGCCTTCGAAAATCTCTTCATGCCCGTCGGGCCAATACAGCAGCAAGGTGCAGCGGAACTGGGCGCGGCGGGGGAAGGGCGCGTTTGCGGCCTGCAACAGCGCCCAGGTCTTTTCCATCGCCAGTCCGAAATCGCGGCCCTTCGGGGTCTGGGCCCAGTCGGCGGTATAGACACCGGGGGCACCATCCAGGGCATCGACGGTCAGGCCGGAATCATCGGCCAGTGCGGGAAGGCCAGAGGCCAGCGCGGCGGCCTGTGCCTTGATCCGGGCGTTGCCGATGAAGGTGGTTTCGGTCTCTTCCGGCTCCGGCAGGCCAAGATCGGCGACGGAAATGCAGGTGACATTGAGTGGGAAGAGAAGCGCCGAAAACTCTTCAAGCTTGCCCCTGTTGTGGCTGGCAATCACCAGCCTTTCGCCGGTGAAGCGCCTGCTCATTTGCCGATCGCCGCCTTTTGCGCAGCCACCAGCTTGGCCGTGCCCTTGGCGGCCAGTGCCAGCAGCGAAGACAGCTCATCGGTCGAAAACGGCGCGCCTTCGGCCGAAGCCTGAACTTCGACCAGCTTGCCGCGCCCGGTGACGACGAAATTGCCATCGGTGCCGGCGGCGGAATCCTCGTCATAGTCCAGATCCAGCACCAGTTGCCCGGCATAGATGCCGCAGGACACGGCGGCGACGTGATCCAGCATCGGATCGCTGATCACGATGCCCTTGTCGCGCAGCCGGTTCAGCGCCAGTTGCAGCGCCACCCAGCCCCCGGTGATCGAGGCGCAGCGGGTGCCGCCATCGGCCTGGATCACATCGCAATCAACCACGATCTGCCGTTCGCCCAGCGCCTGCCGATCCACCACCGCGCGCAGGGACCGACCGATAAGACGTTGAATTTCCTGTGTTCTTCCAGATTGCTTGCCCGAAGCCGCCTCTCGCCGTCCACGGGTATGGGTGGCGCGGGGCAACATGCCGTATTCGGCCGTGACCCAGCCCTGCCCGGAATTGCGCAGGAAGGGCGGCGGCTTGTCTTCGACCGAGGCGGTGCAAAGCACATGGGTATCGCCCATGCGGATCAGGCACGACCCTTCGGCATGGCGCGAGACGCCGGTTTCGATGGAGATGCTGCGCAGCTGATCCAGTGCCCGGCCCGAGGGTCGCATGTGCTGTCCTTTCGATAGATGCGGCCAGATATGCCTCTGGCTGCGGTCCTGCAACCCCGCCCGCAACGCGGATTGACGAAAGCGGGTGGCGGGCCTTTATTCTGGGCATGTTACAGCGACTGGCAGGCCCATGACCACTGCGTCCCGACTTCTGGCAGAAATGACCGACCGTTCGCGCGAAGTGTTCCGCCGCGTGGTCGAAGGCTATCTGGAAAGCGGAGAGCCGGTGGGGTCGCGGTCACTGACGCGGACGATGAACGAACAGGTCTCGGCCGCGACGATCCGCAATGTGATGCAGGATCTGGAATATCTGGGCCTTCTGGATTCTCCGCATGTCTCGGCCGGGCGGGTGCCGACACAGGCGGGGTTGCGGCTGTTCGTGGATGGATTCCTGGAAATGGCGACACCTGCCGCCCCGGACCGCGAGCGGATCGACGCGACGCTGGGAACCAATGATCAGGATGTGACCGCGCTTCTGGATCATGTCGGCACGGCGCTTTCGGGCATCACGCGCGGGGCCAGCATCGTTCTGGCCCCCAAGGCCGAAGCGCCGATCCGCCATATCGAATTCGTCAGCCTGGCCCCCGACCGGGCGCTGGTGGTGCTGGTCTTTGCCGATGGGCAGGTGGAAAACCGGCTGTTCCGCCCGCCGCCGGGGCAAACGCCTTCGTCGATGCGTGAGGCGGCGAATTTCCTGAATGCGCTGGCCGAGGGCCGCACCATGGCCGAGCTGCGCCGGGTGATGGGAGCCGAGGTCGCAAGGCGGCGGCAGGAGATCGATTCGCTGGCACGAGACCTGGTGGAAAGCGGGCTTGCGGTCTGGGAAAACGCGGGCGAATCTTCGGAACGGCTGATCGTTCGGGGCCAGTCGAACCTGCTGGATACCGCGATGGTGGCCGATGTCGAACGGGTCCGCAGCCTGTTTGACGACCTGGAGCGCAAGCGCGACATCGCCGAGTTCCTCAACCTGGCCGAGCAGGGCGATGGCGTGCGCATTTTCATCGGCTCCGAGAACAAACTCTTTTCACTTTCGGGTTCCTCTCTGGTGGTTTCTCCCTATATGAACGCTGACCGTAAGATCATCGGTGCGGTGGGCGTGATCGGGCCGACGCGGCTGAACTATGGCCGGGTTGTTCCGATCGTCGATTACACCGCACAGCTTGTCGGGCGGCTGATGGCCGATCGCGGGCGGGTGTAGGACAAGAGGTGGAAGGATGACCAAGGACCAGGCGGCGGCGGAGAATGCCGATCTTCCCGATCTGGAGGACTTCATTGACGGACCGGCTCCGGGTGATGAGATCGAGGCGCTGAAGGCCGAGCGGGATGAATTCCGCGACAAGTTCATGCGTGCGCTGGCGGATGCGGAGAACAGCCGCAAGCGGGCTGACCGCGACCGGCGCGAGGCTGAACAATACGGCGGCACCCGGCTGGCCCGTGATCTTCTGCCTGTCTACGACAACCTGCAACGCGCGCTTCAGGCGATACCCGAAGAAAGCCGGGCAGCTTCGGCCGCGCTGATCGAAGGGGTGGAGTTGACGCTACGGGAATTGACCAATGTGATGGACAAGCACGGCGTCAGGACGGTGTCTCCGGCAGTGGGTGATCTGTTCGACCCGCAGCAACACCAGGCGATGTTCGAGGCCCCGTTGCCGGGCACCAGGGCCGGGCAGATCATTCAGGTGATGGCCGAAGGCTTCATGTTGCATGACCGGCTGCTGCGACCGGCACAGGTGGGGGTTTCGTCGACTCCGGGTTAAGACCGGGGCTGACTTTGGCTGACGGCCGGGGGGTTTCACACCCCCCGGACCCCCCGTGGGGTATTTTCGCAAAGATGAAGGGCTGCGGGCTATTGGCTCAGCAGCCCTTTCAGGTCGTAGAGCTGTTTCAGCGCCTCCATCGGTGTCATCTCATCGGGATGCAGGGAGCGGAGGCGGTCTTCGAGGGCCGATGTCTTTTGCGGCTTTGGCGCGGGTGCGGCGGGGGCGGCGCGGAACAGCGGCAGATCGTCGATCAGGGTCGCCGCCTTGCCGCCGTCGCGGTCCCCCTTTTCCAGCGCTTCCAGAACCACCCGCGCCCGGTCGACCACGGCCGGGGGAAGGCCTGCCAGCCGCGCAACCTGCACCCCATAGCTGCGGTCGGCGGCACCGAGTTTGACCTCATGCAGGAAGATGACATCGCCTTCCCATTCCTTCACGGTGACGGTGGCGTTGACGACGCCTTTCAGCGTGCCTGCCAGCGCCGTCATCTCGTGGTAATGCGTGGCAAAGAGGGCGCGGCAGCGGTTGACCTGATGCAGATGTTCCAGCGTGGCCCAGGCGATCGACAGGCCATCCCAGGTGGCGGTGCCGCGGCCGATCTCATCCAGGATCACCAGGGCACGGTCATCGGCCTGGTTCAGGATGGCCGCGGTTTCCACCATTTCCACCATGAAGGTTGAGCGGCCGCGGGCAAGATCGTCGCTGGCGCCGACGCGGCTGAAGATCTGGCTGACCAGGCCGATCTGCGCGTGGCGGGCGGGGACGAAACTGCCCGCCTGCGCCAGCAGCGCGATCAGCGCATTCTGCCGCAGGAAGGTGGATTTCCCGGCCATGTTCGGCCCGGTCAGCAGCCAGAGTGCCGGGGTTTCGCCGCTGGTCAGGGCGCAGTCATTGGCGACGAAGGATTCTCCGACGCGGCGCAGGGCGCGTTCGACGACGGGGTGACGCCCGGCTTCGACGGAAAAGGCGCGGCTGTCGTCGATCAGCGGTTCGGTCCAGTCTTCGGAAGCGGCAAGATCGGCGAAAGCGGCGGCAAGATCGGCCTCGGCCAGCGCCCGCGTTGCGGTGCCGATCGGGCCGGAGCAATCCAGAATGGCCTGCTTCAGGCCGTCGTAGTGACGCTTTTCCAGTTCCAGCGCATGATTACCCGCATTCAGGATGCGGGTTTCCAGCGCGCTGAGGTCGACGGTGGTGAAGCGCACCTGCCCGGCCGTGGTCTGTCGGTGGATGAACAGATCGGGGCGGGTGCGCAGGCGTTCTTCGTGGGTCGTGGTGACTTCGATGAAATAGCCAAGCACGTTGTTGTGCTTGATCTTCAGGCCCGCAACGCCGGAGAGTTCAGCATATTGGGCCTGCATCCGGCCGATCACGCCGCGGCCTTCGTCGCGCAGCGCGCGGGTTTCATCCAGTTCGGCATCGAAACCGGGAGCAATGAAGCCGCCATCGCGCGTCAGCAAGGGCGGTTCGGCCACAAGCGCGCGATCCAGCAGGTCGATCAGCGGATCATGGCCGATCAGCGATCCGGCGGCCCTTGCCAGCAGCGGCGGGGTGTTCTGCAAAAGCTTGGCTGCGGCCTGCGCCTGGGTCAACCCGGCGCGGATGGCGGCCAGATCGCGCGGTCCGCCACGATCCAGCGCCAGCCGCGACAGGGCGCGGTCCATGTCCGGCACCCGGCGCAAGGCATCGCGCAGATCATGCCGCAAGCGGCTCTGATCCAGCAGAAACCGCACGGTTTCCAGCCGGGCGTGAAGCAGGGGCAGGTCGCGCGACGGGGCGGAAAGCCGCCGCTCCAGAAGTCGCGCGCCCCCTGCGGTGACGGTCCGGTCCACAGCCCAGAGCAGCGAGTTTTCCCGGCCGCCCTGCAAGGAGGCCGTGATCTCCAGGTTCCGGCGTGTTGCCGCGTCGATCTGCACCGTGCCGCCGGGGGTCTCTTTCACTGGCGGGCGCAGCAACGGAAGCTTGCCGCGCTGGGTCAGCTCCAGATAATCGGTCAGCGCACCCATGGCCGACAGTTCGGCCCGGTCGAAGGTGCCGAAGCCTTCCAGAGAACCGACGTTGAACAGGCTGCGAAGGCGGGTCTCCGCCCCGGCGGAATCAAACGAGGACCGGGCCAGCGGGGTCATCGCCGCGCCGGATTCCGTCACCAATCCGGCCAAATCCCGATCCCGCGTCTCGCTGACCAGCAGTTCGCGCGGGGACAGGCGGGCCAGTTCCGGGGCCAGCCGGGCCAACGGGCAGGACATCACGCGGAATTCTCCGGTCGAGATATCGGCCCAGGCCAACGCGGCCTGGTCGCGTACCTCGGCAAAGGCGGCAAGGTAATTGTGCCGCCGTGCCTCAAGCAGGGAATCTTCGGTTAGCGTGCCGGGAGTGACCAGCCGCACCACCCCGCGTTTGACCACGGATTTCGAGCCGCGTTTCTTCGCTTCGGCCGGATCCTCCAACTGCTCGGCAATCGCCACGCGAAAGCCCTTGCGGATCAGCGTCAGCAAATAGCCCTCGGCGGCATGGACCGGTACGCCGCACATGGCGATCGGCTCGCCCAGGTGAAAGCCGCGTCTGGTCAGCGCGATATCCAGCGCCTCGGCGGCGGCATGGGCATCGTCGAAGAACATCTCGTAGAAATCGCCCATCCGGTAGAACAGCAGCGCGCCGGGGTTGTCGCGCTTGATCTCCAGATACTGCGCCATCATCGGCGTCACGGCGTCGTCGGTCATGCATCCCCCTGCGTCGGACCGACCCTACAAAACGCCGCGAACGGCGGAAAGCCCGCAATCTGTGCTTTTCAGCCGGGGGCGCGGCGGTCTATGACCCGAAGGCTTGCAGTGCAGACAGGATGGCCCCCTGATGACCCGTACGAAAATCACGCCGGAAGAGGCGCTTGCCTATCATCTGGAACCCCGGCCGGGGAAATATGATGTGGTTGCCTCGACTCCGATGGCGACGCAGCGCGATCTGTCGCTGGCCTACAGCCCCGGCGTTGCGGTGCCGGTGCAGGCCATCGCCGATGATCCGGCGACCGCCTATGACTATACCGTCAAGGGCAACATGGTGGCCGTGGTGTCGAATGGCACCGCCATTCTGGGCATGGGCAATCTGGGGGCGCTGGCGTCAAAGCCGGTGATGGAAGGCAAGGCGGTCCTGTTCAAGCGGTTCGCCGACGTGAATGCCATCGACATCGAACTGGCCACCGAGGACGCCGACGAGATCATCAAGGCGGTGCATCTGATGTCGCCCACCTTCGGCGGCATCAACCTTGAAGACATCAAGGCACCCGAGTGCTTCATCATCGAATCCCGGCTGAAGGAACTGTGTGACATCCCGGTGTTCCATGACGACCAGCACGGCACCGCCGTGATCTGCGCCGCCGGGCTGATCAATGCGCTGGAGATCAGCGGCAAGCGGCTGGAAGATTGCCGGATCGTGCTGAACGGGGCGGGGGCGGCCGGAATCGCCTGTCTTGAGCTGATCAAGACCATGGGCGCGCGGCCAGACAACTGCATCATGTGCGATACCAAGGGTGTGGTCTGGCAGGGTCGGACCGAAGGCATGAACCAATGGAAATCGGCCCATGCCGCCAGGACCGACCTGCGCACACTGGAAGAGGCGATGGTCGGCGCCGACGTGTTCCTGGGGGTCAGTGCCAAGGGCGCGGTGACGCCCGATATGGTGGCCAGCATGGCCGACAATCCGGTGATCTTCGCCATGGCGAACCCCGACCCGGAAATCACGCCGGAAGAGGCCCATGCCGTGCGCGCCGATGCCATCGTGGCCACCGGGCGCAGCGACTATCCGAACCAGGTGAACAATGTTCTGGGCTTTCCCTATCTGTTCCGGGGCGCGCTGGACATCCATGCCCGCGCCATCAATGACGAGATGAAGCTGGCCTGCGCTCGTGCCCTGGCCGCCCTGGCGCGCGAGGATGTGCCGGATGAGGTGGCGATGGCCTATGGCCGCAAGCTGGCCTTTGGCCGGGATTACATCATCCCGACGCCGTTTGATCCACGGCTGATCTATGTGGTGCCGCCCGCCGTGGCCAAGGCGGGGATGGACACCGGCGTTGCCCGCCGCCCGATCATCGACATGAAGGCTTATGAGGCGGGGCTCAAGGCGCGGATGGACCCGACGGCCAGCATCCTGCAGGGGGTTCATGCCCGTGCGCGGCAGGCACAGGCGCGGATGATCTTTGCCGAAGGCGACGATCCGCGGGTGCTGCGGGCGGCGGTGGCCTATCAGCGCAGCGGTCTTGGCAAGGCGCTGGTGGTGGGGCGCGAGGCGGATGTGAAGGAAAAGCTGGATGCCGCCGGTCTTGGCGATGCGGTGCGCGAGCTGGAGGTGGTGAATGCCGCCAATTCGCGGCATCTCGACGCCTACAAGGATTTTCTTTATGGGCGGTTGCAGCGGAAGGGCCATGACCGGCAGGACATCCACCGGCTTGCCGCCCGCGACCGCCATGTGTTTGCCGCGCTGATGTTGCAACACGGCCATGGCGACGGGCTGGTGACGGGGGCCACCCGCAAATCGGCGCATGTGCTGAACCTGATCAACACGGTGTTCGACGCCACGGCGGCGGATGGGGCCGTTGGGGTGACGGCCCTTCTGCACAAGGGGCGGATCGTGCTGATCGGCGATACGCTGGTGCAGGAATGGCCGGAACCGGACGATCTGGCCACCATCGCCATCCGCGCCGCCGGGGTGGCGCGCAGTCTGGGGCTGGAGCCTCGGGTTGCCTTCGTGTCGTTTTCGACCTTCGGTTATCCGGTCAGCGAACGCGCAACCAAGATGCACCGCGCTCCGGCCGTGCTGGATGCGATGAAGGTGGATTTCGAATACGAAGGCGAGATGACGGTGGATGTCGCCCTGAACCCGGAACAGATGAAGCACTATCCGTTCTGCCGCCTGACCGGCCCGGCGAATATCCTTGTGGTCCCGGCCCGGCATTCGGCCTCGATCTCGGTCAAGCTGATGCAGGAAATGGCGGGGGCGACGGTGATCGGGCCGATCCTGACCGGCGTGAAGAAGCCGATCCAGATCTGTTCCACCAACGCCACGGTGAACGACATCCTGAACATGGCGGTGATGGCTGCCTGCCGGGTGGGATGATGGCGGAAAAGATCCATCCCGTTGCCCTGGATCAGCCGCCCTTTGCCCGGCACCTTGGGTTGGAAATCGTCTCTGCGACGGCAGAAAAGGTGGTCGCCACGATGGTTGCAGGGCCCGCGCTGATCAACCGCAACGGCGTTCTGCATGGCGGGGCTCTGATGGGTCTGGCCGACAATATCGGCGGCACGCTGGCCTTTCTTCATCTGGGGCCGGGCGAGGGCACCACGACGATGGAAAGCAAGACCAACTTTTTCCGGGCGGTTCCGCCGGGTGATGTGGTCCGCGCCGAGGCGGTTCCGCTGCATCTGGGTCGCAAGACGATTGTGGTGCAGACGACGCTTTATCGGGGCGATGGCAAGATGGCGGCGCAGGTGGTGCAGACCCAGTTCACCCTGCGGGCAGGCGACTGAAGGCCGGACTTGGTGGATCGGTCGATTCGGGCCTAGGATCGGCGCAGCATTTGCAGCTGCGCCGATTTGAAAGATGAGGATCATGACAGATCTTCCCGGTCCCGCGGTGGAAGACGATCCGGCAACCCGGATGCTGGCGGCGGCCTTGCCGGACATGCGGGCAGTCAAGATCAAGGGCTGGCTGATCTGCACCGCGGCCGTGGTGGTGACGGTTGCGCTGATGATGCTGGCTGCCACTGCGCCCGGTGACAGGCTGCAATTCATGCTGTTTGCAGCTTTTCCCGGCTTCTTTGCGGTCGGCGCAACGGTGCGCTGGGTTCGCCGCAGTCATGAACGCGCCGTGCTGCCAACCATCTCCGAGGCATTCGGTCTGCTTCATGAGAAGTCGCCACGCGGGTTTTTTGAAACCCTGCCGAAGAATTTCATCCCGCAGGGCGGCAGGCGGACGGTCGACGACATGATGAACGGCAAGGTCGCAGGCCGGGCCTTCCGCTTTGCCGAATGCAAGACCGAGACGGGGGGCAAGAACTCATCAACGCTGTTTCAGGGCGTGGTGATCGAGGTTCAGGCCAGCGGCACCGTGCCGGAGTTCCTGATCGCCTCTGAAAAGGAAACCAAGGGGTTCCTGTTCTTCAAGGGCAAGGTGCAGGTGCAGGACATGCAGCTTGTGCATCAGGCCACCGGCCACAATGGCGAAACCTATGGTCTTTGGGCCCGATCCGATGCGCCGGGGCGGATGGTGGGCCTGCGCGCCTTCATGGACCGGGTGATCGCGCTGGGCCCGCGCGTTCTGGGGAATTCCACCCTGTTCTCGCTGGTTTCAACGGGGAGGTATTACTACATCAGCCTGCGCCACAAGCGCGATCTGTTCCGCATCGGCGGCATGTTGAGCAGCGAGGATCAGGTGATCCGGCAGATCCGCGCCGCCGCGACCGAACTGGCGCATCCGATTGATCTGGCGGGCCAGATCTTGCAGGCGGAAGAGGCGCTGCTGGCGGCGAAGTGATGCCGCCAGCCTGACCTTACTTCTTCGCTACCCGCGCGTTGCGGGTGGCGATAAGGCGCAGGCGCAGGGCGTTCAGGCGGATGAAGCCGGCCGCGTCTTTCTGATCATAGGCTCCGGCGTCTTCCTCGAAGGTCACATGCTTTTCGCTGTAAAGCGAATGGTCCGACCACCGTGCCACAACACGGGCAACACCCTTGTAAAGTTTCAGCTTCACGGTGCCGGTGACATGTTCCTGCGTCTTGTCGATCAGGGCCTGCAATGCCTCACGTTCCGGGCTGAACCAGAAGCCGTTGTAGATCAGTTCCGCATAGCGCGGCATGATCGAATCTTTCAGGTGGCCCGCGCCGGAATCCAGGGTGATCTGTTCGATGCCGCGGTGGGCCGCCAGCAGGATGGTGCCGCCGGGGGTTTCATAAAGCCCGCGCGACTTCATCCCGACAAAGCGGTTTTCCACGAAATCCAGCAGGCCGATGCCATGCTTGCCGCCCAGTTCGTTCAGGCGGGTCAGCATGGTGGCGGGGGACAGCGCCTGACCGTTCAGGGCAACGGCATCACCACGTTCAAACGCGATCTCGATGAATTCGGGCGTGTCCGGTGCGTCTTCCACCGGCACGATGCGCTGTGCGACATAATCGGGGGCCTCGATGGCCGGGTCTTCCAGCACGGTGCCTTCCGATGAGGTGTGCAACAAGTTCGCGTCCACAGAGAACGGAGCCTCGCCGCGCTTGTTCCTGGCGATAGGAATCTGGTTTTCCTCGGCGAACTGGATCAGTTTGGTGCGGCTGCTGAGGTTCCATTCCCGCCAGGGCGCGATGACGCGGATCGACGGATCAAGCGCCGCAACGCCCAGTTCGAACCGGACCTGATCATTGCCCTTGCCGGTGGCACCATGGGCCACGGCATCGGCGCCGGTCCTTTGCGCGATTTCCACCAGATGCTTGGCGATCAGCGGCCGCGCGATCGAGGTGCCCAGCAGATATTCGCCTTCATACAGCGCATTGGCGCGGAACATCGGATAGACGAAATCGCGGACGAATTCTTCGCGGACATCAAGGATGTTGATGTTCTCGGGTTTGATGCCCAGAAGGACGGCCTTTTCGCGCGCCGGTTCCAGCTCTTCGCCCTGGCCCAGATCGGCGGTGAATGTCACCACCTCGCAGCCGTATTCGGTCTGCAACCATTTCAGAATGATCGAGGTGTCGAGGCCGCCCGAATAGGCAAGGACGACTTTCTTGGGCTTCTGCATGTCCGGTCTCCGCAGGGCGAAACTGGAGCCGGGGTCTATTGGGTTTCGCGGGCCTAAACAAGACCGATTGGCCTTGGCCGCCCCGCGCTGTAGGGTCGCCCGCATGAGCGATTTTCCCAAACATGCCCGCACCGCCACCGAAGCCATCCGGGGGCTTTTCCCCGAAACGCCCTTGCAGCGGAACGACCATCTGTCCGCCCGCTACGGTGCCGAAATCTGGCTGAAGCGCGAGGATCTGACCCCCGTGCGCAGTTACAAGCTGCGCGGGGCGTTCAATGCGATGCGCAAGGTGCGGGCCAGGACGCCGGATCAGCAGCATTTTGTCTGCGCCAGCGCGGGCAATCACGCGCAGGGCGTGGCCTATGCCTGCCGGCATTTCGGGGTGCGCGGCACCATCTTCATGCCGGTGACGACGCCGCAGCAGAAGATCGACAAGACCCGCACCTTTGGCGGCGATGCCATCAGGATCGAGCTGACGGGTGACTATTTCGATCAGACGCTGGCGGCGGCGCAGGCATTCTGCCGCGATGAAGGCGCGCATTTCCTGGCCCCGTTCGATGATGCCGATGTGATCGAAGGGCAGGCCAGCGTTGCGGTCGAGATCGTTGAACAGCTGGGCCGCGCGCCCGATCTGGTGGTGCTGCCGGTGGGTGGCGGCGGTCTGGCTGCGGGGGTTTCCAGCTATCTGCGCGAAGTGGCGCCGGAGACGCGGTTCCGCTTTGTCGAACCTCTGGGCGGGGCCAGCCTGAAGACGGCGCTGGAGCAGGGCGGGCCTGTCAAGCTGCCGCGGGTGAACAGTTTTGTCGATGGTGCGGCGGTGGCAAAGATCGGGGATCTGACGTTCCGGCGGCTGGATTGGGCGCGGCCCGATCTGGTGCATCTGGCCCCTGAAGACCGGATCTGCATCACCATGCTGGAGATGCTGAATGTCGAAGGCATCGTGCTGGAGCCGGCGGGGGCGCTGTCGGTGGATGTGCTGCCCGAACTGGCGGACGAGATTCGCGGCAAGACGGTGGTTTGCGTGACATCCGGCGGCAATTTCGACTTTGAGCGGTTGCCGGAGGTCAAGGAACGCGCCCAGCGCTATGCCGGGCTGAAGAAGTATTTCATCCTTCGGATGCCGCAGCGGCCGGGTGCCTTGCGCGAATTCCTGTCGATGCTGGGGCCGGAGGACGACATCAGCCGATTTGAATATCTGAAAAAATCGGCGCGCAACTTCGGGTCTGTGCTGATCGGGATTGAGACGAAGCGGGCCGAGAACTTCGCCCATTTCACCGGCCGGATGGAAGCGGCCGATTTCACCTATCGCGACATCACCCATGACGAAGCGCTGGCCGAATTCCTGATCTAGGCGGCGCTGCCCTTGGCAAGCGCCCCCAGAAAGGCGGCTTTCGATGCCTGATAGACATTGACGATACGGGCCGGATCAACCGCCGCGCCATTGCCCCGGCCTGCCTGACGCTCTCCCTCCTGGCACAGGCTGGACAGGTCTTTCAGGCCAAGGTTCAGCGCAGAACCCTTCAGGAAATGCAACTGCGCTTCCATCTGGGAATCGGGCAATCCGCCCGCGATAACCGCCACCGTTTCATCGGCCTCGGCCAGAAACATCGTCACCACATCGGCCAGATCGTCATCGCCGATCTCGGACCGCAGTTCGGCCAGTCTGCCCCAGTCGATCATGTCACCCTCTGCATTTGCAGTTACACCCGGCAGCAGGATTTCAGCCCCGCCTTAACGAACGGTAATCCGCCAGTGGTCAGGCCCGGCGAATTTTAGGTTTCACCTTGGCTTAACCCGCAAGGCGCAGACCTTCCGGGATATAGAGGTGCGGGTGATCCAGGTGCATGATGCAAGGCCAGTAACGGACATGATACCGGCGAAGGATGACGGCGATGCCGCATTCCGCGTATTGGTGGTGGATGACAGCCGCGCCCAGCGCCATGTGCTGACCATGTATCTGCGCAAATGGGGATATGAGGTTCTTGAAGCCGCTTCGGGCGAAGAGGCCTTGGCGATCTGCGCCAGGGTTCCCGTCGGATTCGTGATTTCCGACTGGATGATGCCTGGTATGACGGGCGTGGAATTCTGTAGCAAATTCAAATCCCTGCCGCGGGAAGACTATGGCTATTTCATCCTTCTGACCTCCAAGTCCGAAAAATCCGAAATTGCCGATGGCCTTTTGGCCGGGGCGGATGATTTCGTGCCAAAGCCCGTGGGCAGCGATGAGCTGCGCGCCCGGTTGCGGGCGGGGCAGCGTATTCTTTCCATGCGGTCGGAGCTGGTCGAGAAGAACCGCCTGATTGCCGCCAACATGAAGGAATTGCAAAAACTTTATGATTCGCTGGACCGCGATCTGATCGAGGCGCGCAAACTTCAGCAGACGCTGGTGCGGGAAAGAGAGCGTGACTTCGGCACCGCCGCGGCAAGCCTGATGATTCGCAGCTCGGGCCATGTCGGTGGCGATCTTGTGGGATCGTTCCAGATCGACGAAAACCGGATCGCGGTCTATTCCGTCGACGTGTCCGGTCATGGCGTGGCCTCGGCGATGATGACGGCGCGGCTGGCGGGCTATCTGTCCGGCGGCTCGCCGGATCAGAATCTGGCCTTCCAGCAATTGTCAGACGGCAGCCGGGGCGTGCGGCGCCCGGCCGAACTTGCCTATGCCTTCAACCGGCTGATGCTGGAGGACATTCAGGTCGAACAGTATTTCACCATGGCCTATGCCGAAATCGACCTGACCTCGGGGCGGGTTGTGCTGACCCAGGCCGGCCATCCGCATCCGATGGTTCTGCGCCGGAATGGCAGTCTTGAACGGGTGGGGGCGGGCGGTCTGCCGATCGGGCTGATTCCGGGGGCAGAGTATGAGGACAGCAGCCTGACGCTTGCTCCGGGGGACCGGCTGTTCCTGATGTCGGATGGCCTGACGGAATGCCCCGGCACCAGCGGGCGCGATCTGGGCGAAGAGGGGCTGGCGCAGATGCTGTTGCGCCTGTCGGATCTGGATAGTCCGGCCCTGCTGGAGGCGCTGGTCTGGGATCTGGCCCGGTTTGCGGGCAGCGATCATTTCGCCGATGACGTATCTGGTGTCGTGCTGGATTACCGGGGCTGACTGCCGGTCAGGGCCAGCATCGCCCGGTCTCCGTCATTCGCCAGCAGCTCCATCGCCTGCGAGACCGACATCCAGACCGCCGTATGGCCCGGTTCGGACGGCGGGCCAAGGCGGCGCACCGGTCGCGCCAGATAGATGGTGCAGATCTTTTCGGCCCAGCGGTCGTATTCCGGCATATAGGTGAACCTGCGATAGGCCCCGATCCGGCGATCAATCGCAATCCGCCAGCCGGTTTCTTCATAAACCTCGCGGTGCAGCGCGGCGATGGGATGTTCGCCGGGATCTATCCCGCCGCCGGGCAGCTGGAATTCGGGGGTGGGGGCCTGCTGGTGGGTGGCCAGCAGATCATCGCCCAGCCGCAGAACGGCATAGACGCCGGGGCGGCGGCGGTAGGTCTGGCCGGGTTTCACGGCCTCTCCGAAACGGCGGATCATGGTCGGCCCTTGGTCAATGCGGCGGATGTGCCTATATAGCGCGGATTGCCAGACCAGTTGCGTCAAGGAAACCCCGGAAAATGGCCATCGGCTCTCAACTCGCATGGGACGATACCGTCCTGCCCTTTCAGCTTGACGTCTCGGGTATCCGTGGCCGTGTTGCGCGTCTGGACGGCACGCTGGATCAGGTGCTGAAGCAGCATGCCTATCCGCCGGTGATCGAGGCCCTTGTGGCCGAAACCGCCGTGCTGACCGCGATGATCGGCCAGACGATCAAGCTGCGCTGGAAGCTGTCGATTCAGGTGCGGGGCAAGGGTGCGGCACGGCTGATTGCGACCGATTATTATGGCCCGTCCGAGGAAGGCGAACCCGCGCGGCTGCGCGCCTATGCCAGCTATGATGCGGAACGGCTGGAGAGTGACGCCGATCCGTTCAGCCAGATCGGTGAAGGGTATTTCGCGGTCATGCTGGATCAGGGAGAGGGCACGGCACCCTACCAGGGCTTTACCCCGATCGCAGGCGGTTCGCTTTCCGCCTGTGCAGAGACGTATTTTGCGCAATCCGAGCAGATCCCGACCCGATTTTCGCTGGCCTTCGGCCGTAGCACCGAACCGAGGCGGCCGGAACATTGGCGTGCTGGCGGTGTCATGTTGCAACACATGCCGCAGGTGGGTGGTGTCGCGGCCGAAGGCGGCAGCGGCGAAGGCGGCCTTCTGACCCATGCCGATATTCTTTCCGGTGCCGCGTCCGAGGATTGGAACCGCGTGAGCCTGCTTCTGGATACGGTCGAACAGATGGAGATGATCGGGCCTTCGGTTGCGCCCACCGATCTTCTGGTGCGGCTGTTCCACGAAGAGGGGCCGCGGGTTTTCGATCCGCAACCGGTGCGGTTTGGCTGTTCCTGCTCGGCCGAAAAGGTGCGCAATACGATGTCGATCTACAGCCGGAAGGACATTGCCCGGATGACCACGGATCAGGGCGTCGTCACCGCCGATTGCCAGTTCTGTGGCGCGCATTACGAGCTGGACCCGAATACGCTGGGCTTCGAGGCGAAGACCGAGACACCGTCCGATGCCCCGAACGGCGATTGAGGATCGGCTTCTGACGGCTCTGGATCGCCGTCATGGCGAAACGTCGGATTACGATCTGAATCCCGGTTTCAGCCTGCCGCCGGGACGCATCTTGCGGCCCGCGGCGGTGCTGGTACCGGTTTGGCAGCGGGCCGACGGGCCGCGGGTGATCCTGACCAAGCGGTCGTCGCATCTGAAACACCATCCCGGCCAGGTGGCCTTTCCCGGCGGCAAGGTCGAGGAGGAAGACGGGTCGCCCGAAGCGGCAGCCCTGCGCGAGGCGACCGAGGAGGTGGGGCTTTCCGCTGGATTGGTGACGATTCTGGGCCGATTGCCCGCGCATGAAACCGTGACCGGATTTTCGGTTACGCCGATCCTTGCGATGGTGGCCAAGGATTTTCAGCCAGTGCCCGAACCGGGCGAGGTGGAAGAGGTGTTCTCGGTCCCGCTGGCGCATCTGCTAAACTTGGAAAACTATGCGATCGAGCGGCGGCTCTGGCGCGGGCAGTGGCGGCGATATTATGCTGTGCCCTGGGGTGCGCATTACATCTGGGGTGCAACGGCGCGTATCCTGCGCGGCATGGCGGGCGAATAGTCGATGCGGATCACCGGACACTGGCTGGAACGGCGCGAAACCCAGGCTGTTCTGGGTTGCCTGACGGCTGCGGGCTGGCAGGCGCTGCTGGTCGGGGGATGCGTGCGGAACGCATTATTGGCGCAGGCGGTTTCAGATGTAGACATCGCCACCGATGCGCGGCCAGAAACCGTGACTGACCTTGCCGAATCCGCAGGATTTCGTGTTGTTGCGACCGGAATCGACCATGGCACGGTGACTGTGGTTTCCGGGGGTATCCCGCATGAGATCACCACCTTTCGCCGCGATGTGGAAACAGATGGCAGGCGGGCGGTTGTCGCCTATGCGAACCGGATCGAAGAGGATGCGGCCCGGCGTGATTTCACCATGAACGCGCTTTATGCGCTGGCGGATGGCAGGGTGATCGACCCGCTGGGTGGCTTGCCCGACCTGCTGGAACGGCGGTTGCGTTTCGTCGGCGATGCGGAAACCCGTATCCGCGAGGATTATCTGCGGATCCTTCGGTTCTTTCGCTTCCACGCCTGGTATGGCGACCCGGCAAAAGGGCTGGATGCCGACGGTCTGGCCGCCTGTGCCACGCTTTCGGCAGGATTAGAGACGATTTCCTGCGAAAGGATCGGCGCCGAGATGCGCAAGCTGCTGGCCGCAGCCGATCCGGCACCCGCCGTTGCGGCCATGGCTCAGACCGGGGTTTTGCAGCGGATTCTGCCGGGGGCCGATCCGCGTGGACTTGCACCGCTGGTTCATCTTGAAGCGGGGCTGACACCCCGCTGGCAAAGGCGGCTGGCGCTGTTGGGCGGGGAAGATCCGGCAGAAAGGCTGCGCCTGTCGAACCCGGAACGGCGCGATCTGATGCAGCTGAAAGAAGCCCTGTCCGATATGGAATCGGTGGCCGTACTGGGCTGGCGTCTGGGTGCCGATCTTGCGACGGATGCCGTGCTTGCGCGCGCTGCGCTGTTTGGAACGGCACCGCCAAAGGGCTGGCAGGCCGATGTGTCCCGCGGGGCGGCTGCGGGTTTTCCCGTGCGGGCCGCCGACCTGCCGCAACTGCAAGGCGCGGCGCTTGGTGCGCGGCTGAAAGAGCTGGAGCGCCGATGGTGCGAATCGGATCTGCGGCTGACGAAGGCACAGCTTCTGGCGTGACAAGCCGGGGAAGTTGCGCTAGGAAAAGCCCAGCCAGCAGAGGGAGACCGACATGGATGATGGGAATATCCGACACCTGATCTGACAGGTTCGTGACCCATCCGGCGCGGCCTGTTCAAGCCGCCAAATCTTCCATGTCTGCGTCATATCTGCGAAAGTCCCGTCATGTTCGGCTTCTTTGAAAACCTTGTCGATCCCTATGCCCCCTATCAGCAGACCGACGCGCCGCCGCGCCGTCTTTGGCCGTTCCTGAAGGATTACATCCGGCCCTTCCGCGGTGTTTTCATCGTGACCGCGCTGTTTTCCGTGGGCAATGCGGTGCTGGATGTCGGGCTGATCTGGTATCTGGGCCGTCTGGTCGATCTGATGACCGGCCAGTCACCGCAGGCTTTTCTGTCGGCCCATTGGGTCGAGATCGTGGTGGCCGCGCTGGTGATCCTGTTCGTCCGGCCGCTGGTTGCGGGCGGGTCGGTCGGGCTGTTGCACAACACGATCCTGACGAATTTCGGCACGATGATGCGTTGGCGGGCGCACCGGCATGTGCTGCGCCAGCCGGTCGGCTGGTTCGAGAGCGATTTCGCCGGGCGTATCGCCAACCGGATCATGCAGGCCCCCCCTGCGGCGGGCGAGGCGGTGTTCCAGGTCTTCGACATGGCGGCCTTTGCGGCGGCAACCTTCATCGGGGCACTTCTGATGCTGGCCGAGGCCGATCCGCGCCTGATGGTGCCGCTCTTGCTGTGGGTGCTGGCCTATCTGGCACTGATGCGCTGGACGATCCGCCGCGCCGGACCCGCGTCGACCGCATCCAGCGAGGCGCGGTCGGCTGTCACGGGGCGGGTTGTGGACAGCTATACCAACATCCATTCGGTGAAGCTGTTCGCGCATCGCGAGACCGAACTGGACTATGCCAGGGAAGCGATCGAACGCGCGCGCCAGACCTTTCAGGCCGAAATGCGGATCGTCACCAAGATGGATGTCGCGCTGACCTTCATCAACGGGCTGATGATCCTGGGCGTCGGCGGGCTGGCCCTGTGGTTCTGGGTGCAGGGATCGGCTTCGGTGGGCGTGGTGGCGGCGGCGGTGGCGTTGGTGCTGCGGATCAATTCGATGACCTACTGGATCATGTGGGCCTCGACCAATCTGGTGCAGAATCTTGGCACATTGGCCGAAGGGATGGAGACGATTGCGCAGCCGGTGACGCTGGTTGACGCATCCGGCGCGAAGGCGCTGGAATTCCGTGCCGGTCTGATCGAGTTGCAGAACGTCAGCCACCATTACGGCCGCGGCTGGGGCGGATTGCGCGATGTCACGCTGACCGTGATGCCGGGGGAACGGATCGGTGTCGTCGGGCGCTCCGGTGCGGGGAAATCCACGCTGGTCAAGCTGATGCTGCGGTTCTACGACACCGAAAACGGGCGGATTCTGGTGGATGGCCAGGACATTTCCCAGGTGACGCAAGACAGCCTGCGGCGGCAGATCGGCATGGTGCAGCAGGATTCCTCGCTGATGCACCGTTCTGTGCGCGACAACATCCTGTATGGACGGCCCGAGGCGACCGAAGCCGAGATGATTGAGGCGGCGAAACGGGCCGAGGCGCATGATTTCATCCTGACGCTGGAGGATCCGCAGGGCCGCAAGGGCTATGACGCCCATGTCGGAGAGCGCGGGGTGAAACTGTCGGGCGGGCAGCGGCAACGGGTGGCGCTGGCGCGGGTGATCCTGAAGGATGCGCCGATCCTGATCCTGGACGAGGCAACGTCGGCGCTGGATTCCGAGGCCGAGGCCGCGATTCAAGAGGCGCTCTATGGTGTCATGGCGGGCAAGACGGTGATTGCCATCGCGCACCGGCTGTCGACCATTGCGGCGATGGACAGGATCGTCGTTCTGGAAGACGGGGCCATTGCCGAAGAAGGCACTCACACGGCACTTTTGGCCAAAGGGGGGCTGTATGCCCGGTTCTGGGCTCGCCAGTCCGGCGGTTTCATCGGTCTGGAAGAGGATGCCGCGGAATGAGTGCCTTGATCCGGCTGGGCGATGCCATCGACGCCTTTCGCCCGGCCGCGGGCAATCCGCCGCAGCGCCTTGGTGCCTTCATGCGCTGGTGCCTTTCCGGGTCATGGCCGATGCTGGTTCTGGCGGGGGTCCTGTCCTCGCTGGCCGGCGTGACCGAAGTCGTCAGTGCCCTGATCCTGGGCTGGGTGATTGATGCGGCGGTGTCATCGGGGCCGCAGGGGTTCTTTGAGCAGCACTGGTCGCTGGTGGTCTGGTTCCTTGCTTTCTATCTGGTGCTGCGCCCGCTGTCCTTTGCGGTATCCTCTGCCTCGAACAGCATCGTCATCGGGCCAAATGTGATGCCTCTGGTCCTGTCGCGCCTGCACCGCTGGACGCTGGGGCAGGCGGTCACTTTCTTTGACAACGATTTCGCTGGCCGCATCGCGCAGAAACAGATGCAGGCGGCGCGGGCCGTCACCGATGTGGCGACCGAGGTGATCAATACGGTCTGTTTCGCGCTGGCATCGGTGATCGGTTCGGTCGCCTTCCTGGTGGCGGTGGACTACAAGATCGCCATCGCGCTGACGGTCTGGCTGGTGGTCTATGTCCTGCTGATCCGGTTCTTCCTGCCGGTGATCCGCGAAAACTCGGCCGCGCGGGCGGCCAGCCGGGCAATGGTTTCGGGGCAGGTGGTGGATACGATCACCAACATCAAGACGGTCAAGCTGTTCGCCCACGCCGCGTTCGAAGATCGTGTGGCACTGGGCGCGATGGAGGTGTTCCGCGACCGCTCGCTGGAATTCGGGGTGATTTCCACCTGGTTCCGGTTCAGCCTGATGCTGCTGGCCGGGGTGTTGCCTGTGCTGCTGATCGGCGGCGCGGTGGTGCTGTGGCAGGCCGGACATGCCACGGCGGGCGAGATTGCGGCGGCGGGTGCCATTTCCCTGCGGATCGCGCAGATGTCGGGCTGGGTCAGCTTTACACTGATGGGCATCTATACCTCGGTTGGCGAGGTCGAGGACGGGATGCGCACCCTGTCGGCCCCGCATACCCTGACCGATGCGCCGGATGCGGTGGATCTGCCGCGGGTTAAGGGCGAGATTGTCTTTGACGGTGTCAGCTTTGCCTATGGCCGTCAGCGCGGCGGCGTGCAGGGCATCCGGCTGACGGTGAAGGCAGGCGAAAAGCTGGGCATCGTCGGGGCCAGCGGCGCGGGGAAATCCTCACTCGTCTCGTTGCTTTTGCGGCTTTACGACCCGGAAGAGGGCAGGATCACCGTTGACGGTTTCGACCTGCGCAATGTGACACAGGAAAGCCTGCGGCGGCAGATCGGCATGGTCACGCAGGAAACCGCGATGTTCAACCGATCGGCCCGCGACAACATCGCCTATGGCCGCACCGATGCGGCCGAGGCCGAGATCATCGCCGCCGCGAAGGCCGCCGAGGCGGATGAATTCATCGCCCATATGATCGACCATCAGGGCCGCAAGGGCTATGATGCCTTTCTGGGCGAACGCGGGGTCAAACTGTCAGGCGGCCAGCGCCAGCGGATCGCACTGGCCCGCGCCTTTCTGAAGGATGCGCCGATCCTGGTGCTGGACGAGGCGACTTCGGCATTGGATTCCGAGGTGGAGGCCAGCATTCAGGAAGCGCTGAGCCGTGTGATGCAGGGCAAGACCGTTCTGGCCATCGCGCACCGCCTGTCGACCATCGCCGAGATGGATCGCATCATCGTGCTGGATCGCGGGCGAATCGTGGAAACTGGCTCTCATGAAGCGCTTTTGGCCAGGGACGGGCTGTATGCGCGCTACTGGAAACGCCAGTCCGGCGGCTTCATCGGCACAGAGGAAGACGAAGCGACGTGAGCTTTTCCATCGAACGGCTGGGGCATCTGGGCCACGGCATCACAACCGGGCCGGAGGGTCCGCTTTATGTGCCGGGCGTGCTGCCGGGTGAAGTGGTCGAGGGCGATCCGGTCGGTGATCGGCTGGAGAATGTGCGGATCGTCACCCCCAGCGCGCAGCGGGTGAAACCGCCTTGCCCCCATGCCCGCGCCTGTGGTGGCTGTCAGTTGCAACATGCGTCAGACGATTTCGTCGCCGGATGGAAACGTGATGTGGTGCGGACGGCGCTGTCGGCGCAGGGTCTGTCGCCCGATGTGGTTCGGGCCGAGGTGCGGACCTCGCCGCCCCGATCCCGTCGCCGGGCCACGTTGGCCGCCCGCAGGACCAAGGGCGGGGCGCTGATCGGGTTTCACGCCCGTGGGTCGGACGTGATCATCCCCGTGCCTGGCTGCATCCTGTTGCATCCGTCACTGATGGCGCTGCTGCCGGCTGTCGAGGCGCTGGCCCAGGTTGGCGGGTCGCGCAGCCAGACGCTTTCGGTGACGCTGACCCACAGCCAGACCGGCCCGGATGTGCGGGTGGAAGGCGGCAAGCCGCTGGATGCGGCCCTGCAGATGGATCTTGCGCGGCTGGCCGAACGCTTTGTGCTGGCGCGGCTGACCTGGGGGGATGAGACGGTGGCCTTGCGGGCGTTGCCCGAACAGGTTTTTGGTAAGGCGCGGGTACAGATGCCCCCGGCCGCCTTTCTTCAGGCCACCGATTCCGGGGAAGCCGCACTTCTGGATCTGGTAAAACAGGCTCTCGGCCCGCAGAATCGGCTGGCCGACCTGTTTGCCGGTCTGGGGACCTTTGCCCTGCCGCTGGCCGAAGAGGCCGAGGTTCTGGCGGTCGAGGGCGAGACCGCGATGATTGCGGCGCTGGACAAGGCAGCGCGCGGCGCATCGGGGCTGAAGCGGATCACGACGGAAAAGCGCGATCTCTTCCGCCGCCCTCTGGAACCGGATGAGCTGAAAGGCCTGACCGGTGTGGTGATCGATCCGCCCCGCGCCGGGGCCGAGGCGCAGGCGCGCAGTCTGGCCGCCAGCGCGGTGCCGGTGATTGCCATGGTGTCCTGTAACCCCGCCAGTTTTGCCCGCGATGCGCGGATTTTGCTGGCAGGCGGCTATCGGCAGGACTGGGTTCAGGTGGTGGATCAGTTCCGCTGGTCGCATCACATCGAGCTTGCAGCCCGATTCTCGCGCGCCATCTGACGCATCCGTGATCCGCCTGCGATGCATCGCAGGCTGGCCAGATCGGCGGAAATCCGCTATCCGATCTGCAAAAAGCAGACAGACAAGACGGACGATGGCGGCGATGCGGGCAGTGAAACTTCTTCTGGTGACGGTTCTGATGCTGGCCCTTGCGGCCTGCGGATCGTCGAAGTTCAAGAAATACAACGGGCCCGAGGTCACGTCGGTCCAGGTCCACAAGGCCGACCGCAAGATGTATCTTCTGCACGACGACAAGGTTCTGAAGACCTATGACATCGCGCTGGGCTTTGCGCCGGTTGGTCACAAGCAGTTCGAAGGCGATGGCAAGACCCCCGAAGGGACCTATACGATCAGCCACAAGAACCCGAATTCGGAATACCATCTGTCCTTGCGGGTGAATTATCCGAACAATCAGGACCGCGCCTTTGCCAGGGAACAGAACAAGCCACCGGGCGGCGACATCTTCATCCACGGCGGCCCGAACAAGAAGATCTATCAGCGCGACTGGACGGCAGGCTGCATCGCCGTATCGGACAAGGAAATCGAGAAGATCTATTCGATGATCAAACCCGGCACGGTCATCCATATCCTGCCGTAATGAAAAAAGGGGCCGTGGCGGCCCCTTTGAAGTCATTGAAGTCCTGGCGGTTTCCTAGCCGCCCGTGACCATGGTCCACCAGATCTTGCCGTTTTCTTCCTGGAACCAGGCAAAGCCGAGTTCGCGGGCCGCCGGTTCCATGATCACGGCGCGGGTGTCGGCCTGCGCCATCCAGGCCGACAGGGTTTCCAGCTCGGTCTGATAAGTTTCCGAGATATTCTCGCCGATCAGGCGACCCGGATAGCCGATGCGCTGCACCCTGCTCAGCGGGGACGACCCGTCCGAACCGAAATGCCAGGGCCGGTTCTGCAACGACATGTCGCGCGAATGCGTCTCGGCGGCGGCGTTCAGCTGCGCATTGTAGGACAGGGGCTGCGCACCCTTGGCTGCCCGCAGCGAATTGACCGAATCCAGCAGGCGGAACGGAATTTTCGCGGCCGTGGCCGCATCGATCCGGTAGACCTGCGGCAGCGGCTTGCCATCCGCACCAAGCTGCACCTGGCCCGAGGACATGCAGGCCCCCAGGGCAAGGGTTGATCCAAGAAGCACGAAACTGCGTCTGTTCATTCAATCCACCACGATGCCACGCACGCAAAACGGGCGCATTCCGCGGCAGGTTTAGCGAAATCGTCGTCAAGGTTCAAACCCAAGTCTGCGTGATCCCGCCGGTTGTCCGCCTGATGAAGGGGCTGTGAATTGCGGAATGCCGCCGGAATCGCTATGGTCGCGCCAAAGAGCAGATCTTGCAGGAGCTTGTGATGACCGCCGAAAGGCTGACCCGCCGCACCGTTCTGGGTGGCGCAGCAACCGCGTTGGGGGCCGCCGCCCTGCCCGTCTGGGCACAGGACGGCAGCACTGAAATGATGCCTGCGGCCTCCAGCACCGTCCGCAACAACATCTCCAGCTTCCGCATGCTGGACTGGCGCGGCTATTTCGAAAACACCCGCAAGGGCGCGATTCTGGTCGATATCACCTCGCGCGCGGCGCATTACTGGTCGGAAGACCAGTCGATCTATCGGCTTTACCCCACGTCGGTGCCGCTTTCGGACGAATTGACCCGCCGCGGTCGGACCGAGGTGGTGCAGAAGGTGGTGAACCCCAGCTGGCGGCCGACCCCTTCGATGAAGGAACGCAATCCCGAATGGCCGGATGTGGTGGAAGGCGGAGCGCCTGACAACCCGCTGGGCACCCGCGCGTTGTACCTGAGCTGGACCTACTATCGGATCCACGGAACCCATGACACCCGCAAGATCGGCCGCCGGTCGTCGAATGGCTGCATCGGGCTTTACAACGAGCATATCGAAGAACTTTTCGGCATGGCGCAAGTTGGCACGCAAGTGTTGCTAATTTGACGACATGGGGGGCAAGCGCGCTGCCGCATGACAAGTCACGTTGCATTCTCTGGCCTCCGAGGATTAAGAGGGGCTTACGAGGAACAGTCTTGGGTGTGTGCCGTCGCCTCTGCAAAATCTGATGGCATGCAATAACTGGAGGTTATCATGAAGAAACTCGCGCTCGCTGCCGCGCTGACCGCTGTCGCCACCGCTTCGTTTGCTGGTGGTGTGGTCGAGCCGGTGATGGAACCGGAAGTCGTTGAAGCTGCGACCTCGTCGTCGGCTGGCGGCATCATCGTTCCGCTGCTGCTGCTGGTGATCATCGCCGCTGTTGCTGCGAACTGAGTTCGAAGCATCTGCTTTGTAAGAAAAGACGGCAGCCTGGCTGCCGTCTTTTTCTTTTGTCCTGCGGCCTTCAGCGGGCGATCCAGCCTGCCAGGTTCTCTTCGATCACCGCGACCAGCGCCTGAATATGCGCCGAATCGTCGTTCAGGCAGGGGATATAGGTGAAGACCTCGCCCCCGGCATGTTCAAAGGATTCGCGGATCTCGCCGTTGATCTCTTCCAGCGTTTCGATGCAATCGGCCGAAAAGGCGGGCGCGATCACGGCAATGTGTTTCTTGCCCTGTCTGGCCAGATCGGCGACGTGGTTAACCGTATAGGGCTTCAGCCATTCCTCGGGGCCGAAGACCGACTGGAAGGTGGTGTCGATCATCGCCTTGCCCCAACCCAGTCTTTCGCGCAGCAGGCGCGAGGTTTTCTGGCACTGGCAATGATAGGGGTCGCCTTCCGTCAGATAGCGGATCGGCATGCCGTGATAGCTGGCCACCAGAACATCCGGCTTCTGCTCCAGCGTGGACCAGGCTTTCTCCACCGATTGCGCCAGGGCTTCGATATAAAGCGGATTCTCGAAATACTCGGGCACAATCCGGGCGGCGGGCTGGCGTTTTTCCCGCATCAGGGCGCGAAAGAACTGATCGTTCGCCGTGGCCGATGTGGCGCCTGCGTAATGCGGGTAAAGGGGGAAGAACACGATCTTCTCGCAGCCCGCATCCACCATTTCGCGCACTTTCGATTCGGTCGAAGGATTGCCATAGCGCATGCAGAAATCGACCATCAGCCCATCGCCGTGCCGCGCCGACAGCGCGGCCGCAATCGCGCCGGTCTGCGCCTTGGTGATGGTCATCAGCGGGCTTTCGTTGCGGTCGTGGTTCCAGATCAGCTTGTAATTCGCGCCCGAGGTGAAGGGGCGCTTCGCCAGGATCACCGTCTGCAGCAGCGGCTGCCATTTCCAGGCGGGATAGTCGATCACCCGCTTGTCAGACAGGAATTCGCTCAGATACCGCCGCATTGACCAGTAGTCATAGCCATCTGGGGTGCCCAGATTGGCCAGCAACACGCCGATCCGCGGCTGTCGGCGGGGCGGGTGGTCGGCGGGCAGGTCCATCGGCATCTTCTGTCCTTCCAGTGGCTGTGCCGGAAATATAGGCTTTGGCCGGTGGGTCAACCGCCCTGCGACCCTTTGCCAAGGGGAAGCTCGGCCGTGTTCAGGGCTTCGGCCAGCCGTTGCTGCGCCGAACCGGGGCGCAGCGGCTTTGGCTGGCTGTCGTGGGATGCCCAGCCGGTCAGACAGATCACCTCAAAGGTTGCGGGGATGCGGCCGTCCTGACCAGCATGGGTCTCGGCGTATATTTCGGTGGCGCGCAGCAGCACCGCCCGGCGGGTGGGGTGGCGCAGGCGTCCGGCCAGGGCATTGCCCTCGCCCATCGCGCGCAGATCCTGCATCAGATGCAGGGCGTCGCGGTAGCTGACGTTCTGAATAAAGCTGTCGGCCACCGGCAGGGCAAGACCGGCGCGCTGCAACAATGCCCCCAGGTCACGGATTTCCCCCATCGGCAGCACGCGGGGAGACAGGCCGCCGGTCACTTCGGCCTCGGCCCCGGCCAGGGCTGCGCGCAGTTCCTGTAGGGTCTGGCCGCCGAACATCAGCGCCAGAAACAGCCCGTCGGGACGCAGGGCGCGGCGGCATTGCACGATCTGGCCCACCGGATCATTGGCCCAGTGCAGCGCCATGGCATGCACCACCAGATCCAGGCTGCCGGGCTGAAGATCCAGCACATCGGCATCCGCAACCAGACGCGCGCCGGGCAGGGCCGATTGCCACAGCGCCGGAAAACCCGTCACCACGGCCGCATCCGTAAAGGTTCTGTTAACTGTTTCCAGCCTTTCCTTGACCTCATCAACGGCGGCTTCGTGCAGGAACAGGGCCGGGGATGGCAAGGCCAGCGCGCGGGCGCGGTTGCGCATCAGGGCGCGGCGGTCGGTCAGCGGGCTGGCGGTCATGGCGGCGGACCATAGGGGGCGGGGATGAGCTTGCAAAGGGCAATCGCGGCGATCTACCCGCCGCAGTGCATGACCTGCAATGCCCTTGTCGCCAGTGATTTCGGCTTGTGCCCGGATTGCTGGCGCGACACGCCGTTCATCGCCGGGCTGGTCTGCACCAAATGTGGCACGCCGGTGCCGGGTGATCCGGCCGAGGAGGCGATCTGCGAAGATTGCCTGCACATTGCCCGCCCCTGGACCGCCGGGCGGGCGGCGATGCTGTACCGCGACAATGCCCGGCGGATGATTCTGGCGCTGAAACACGGCGACCGGATGGAGCTGGCCCGCCCCGCCGGGCACTGGCTGAAACAGGCGGCGGGGCCGCTGTTGCTGCCGGGAACGGTGGTGGTGCCGGTGCCCCTGCACTGGTGGCGGCTGATTCGGCGCAAGTTCAACCAATCGGCGCTTTTGTCGGCCGCTTTGGCCCGCGCGGCCGGGCTGGAGCATTGCCCGGACGCCCTGCTGCGCCAACGCAACACCGGCAGTCAGGAAGGCCGCAGCCGCGACGACCGTTTTGCCAATCTGCGGGGTGCCTTTTCTGTCCACCCCCGGCGTGCGGCGCGTATCTCAGGTCGGCCGGTTCTTCTGGTTGATGACGTCATGACCTCGGGTGCCACCTTTGCCGCCACGGCCGAAGCCTGTCTGGCGGCGGGGGCCGCGCAGGTGAATGTGCTGGCGCTGGCGCGCGTTGCGAAGGACGCCTAAATCCCTATAGTCCATGCCGGACAGGGAAGGCCCCACGGAAAAGCAATGAAAACCGTCGAGATCTATACGACCCCCTTCTGCCCCTATTGCCACGCGGCCAAGCGGCTGTTGCAGAAAAAGGGCGCGGTTTTCGTCGAAACCGATGTCAGCCGCGATCCGGTGCAGCGGCAAGAGATGATGCGCCGCGCCGGCGGCCGCCATACCGTGCCGCAGATCTTCATCGGCGGCCAGCATGTCGGCGGCAGCGATGATATTCACCTTCTGGACCATCAGGGGCGGCTTGATCCGCTGCTGGCCGACTGATGCGCGCCGCCCTGATCCAGTTGACTGTCACCGACGACCCCGCCGCCAATCTGGCGGTGACGCTGGGCCTGATTCGGCAGGCGGTGCAGGCGGGTGCGGGTTTTGTCCTGACGCCCGAGATGACGAACTGCCTGTCCTCCAGCCGCGATCATCAGCGTGCGGTGTTCCGGCCTGGAGAGACGGATCAGACCCTTGCTGCGCTGCGCGCAGAGGCGAAGGCACAGGGCATCTGGCTGCTGATCGGCTCTCTGGGCCTTCTGACCACGGATGCCGATGGCCGCTTTGCCAACCGCAGCTTTCTGATCGGCCCGGATGGCGGCATTGCGGCCAGATACGACAAGATCCACATGTTCGATGTGAACGTGACCGAGACCGAGGTTTACCGCGAAAGCGCCGGGTATCGGCCGGGGGCGCAGGCAGTGCTGGCCGATGCGGGTTGGGCGAAGATCGGGCTGACGGTCTGCTATGACTTGCGCTTTCCACTGCTTTACCGCCGTCTGGCACAGGGCGGGGCGCAGATCATCACCGTCCCGGCCGCCTTCAACCACATCACCGGGGCCGCGCATTGGGAAACACTTGTCCGCGCCCGCGCGATCGAGACCGGGTGCTTTGTGCTGGCCCCGGCGCAGACCGGCTTTCATGCCGAACAGCATGGCAAGGGCCGCCGCACCCACGGGCATTCGCTGGCCGTGGCACCCTGGGGCGAAATCCTTGCCGATGCGGGCACCGATCCCGGCGTGACGCTGGTCGATCTTGATCTTGCCCGCGTCGAACAGGCCCGCGGCCGCGTTCCGTCCCTGTCGCACGACCGGGAGTTTTCCGGGCCATGAGCGCGCCTGACCGCACCGATGATATCGCCGTCGCCCTGTTCGGTGAATTGTTCATGGCCGATCAGCTGGCGCGCAACCGGGTGTCGAAGGTTCTGCCCAGGGGGATGGAGCTGTCGCATTTTTCGGTGCTGAACCATCTGGCGCGGATCGGCGATGAACGCACGCCTGCCCAGCTGGCCAAGGCCTTCCATGTGACGCGTGGGGCGATGACCAACACATTGACCAAGCTGGAATGGGCGGGCCATGTCCATATCCGGCCCGATTGGGACGACGCCCGGCGCAAGATGGTGGCGATCAGCCCTTCGGGCCGGGCGGCGCGCGATGCAGCCGTGCAGGCGGTGGTGCCGCTGATCGCCGATGTGGTCGATGCGCTGGGCGCAGACCGGGTCCGGCAGGTCCTGCCGGTGCTGCGCGAATTGCGCGCCCGGCTGGAAGGCGAGGTCTGAGCGCTATTCGTCCCGCGCGACGACCTGTGCCGTCCGCGAAATGCCGACAACAGCACCCAGCATGCCCAGAATGGCATTGGTGGTGGTCAGGCGGCTTTCCGCGATCAGGACAACATCCTTGGCCTGCACGGTAAATTCTCCGGCGCTGAACAGCCCGTCCGCCGTGGTCAGGTCGATCACGAAGATCGTGCGCTGCTTCGTCGGGCCGCTGCCATCGCTGCGCAGGGCCGATGCGGGATAGTCGCGCAGGATCAGGATGCCCTTGGCATCCGCCCGCGATTCGTTCAGCCCGCCGATCAGCGACAGCGCATCCAGCGCCGTGATGCGGTCTTGCGGGAAGGGCACCTGCGCTTCGCGCCCGGCGGCACCCAGAGACAGGAAATAGCGTTCGTCCGACTCGACATAGACCTTGTCGCCGCCGCGCAGGGTGGTGTCCAGCGCCGGGTCCTTCAGCAGCCGGTCGGCCGAAATGGAATAAAGCTTGCCGTCGCGCATCAGCCGGACATAGGGGTTGACCATGCCCTGCGGAATGCCTCCGCCGATGGCCAGCAGGCTGAGAACGGTGAAGTCGCGGTCGGGCAGGGGAAAAGTCCCCGGATTGGGCACGCCGGACACCAGATCCACCGTGGATTTGCGGCCCGGCGAATGCGCGATCAGAACCTGCGCCGTCGGCGCGATGGGCAGCAGTTTGGCCTGAATCGCCTCGCGCGCCTCGTCCGGGGTCATCTTGGCGATATAGACCTTGTCGGCATAGGGTAGGAACACGCTGCCATCGGGCGAAACCGTCATGCCGGGCAGGGCCACCACCTTCTGTCCCGGCAGCGCAAGAAGCGCACTGTCACCGGTTTCCCAGACCGTGATGTCCACCTTGTCACCGGCCGCGATCAGGTTGCCCGCCGGACCCCGGCTGCGCGAGATCCAGCCCGATCCCGCCAGCCCGCCCTTGCCCGATCCGGGCCATTTCGCAATCGCCCCGACGGATGATTTCGTGACATGGAACACGGCGAAATCGGCAGTTTCCTCTTCGGCACCTGCAAGGATCTGCCGGGTATCTCCCGCGCCCCTCGGCACTCCGCAACCGGCAACAAGCAGCAGGGACGCCACCAAACAGGAGACGGAAAGGGCACTGGCAGACTTCATATCAACTCCGGCCCCGCCCTGTCCGGCTGATGGACAAGACGGGCTTGCGGACCATAATCTGTATCGAACCGGGGTCAATCGCCCCACAGGTGGTGGCACAAGAAAGCTGGGGGTAACTCTGGGGGTTGTTGATCTGATCGTCACTGGCGCAGGCGGCAGGCTGGGTCGTCTGATACGGGCGGCCTGGGCGGAAGAGCCGCCGCCGGAGCTGCGCCCATTCTGGACGGGGCGCAGGGAAAACGTTGATCTTCAGTGGGATATGCTGTCCTCTCCGCCTGCGGGATTGCCGCAGGGGGCGGTGATGCTGCATCTGGCCGGGATGACGCGGGGGACCGGGGAAGACCTGCGGCAGAATTCCGCCATCGTGCCCGGATTGCTGGAGTCCTGCCGCCGGATCGGGGCCCGCAGGCTTTTGTTCGTCTCGACAGCCGCGGTCTATGCGCCCGGCCCGTTTGCCATGGCCGAGGATTTGCCGGTGATGCCCGCCAGCGCCTATGGTCGCAGCAAGGCGGATGCCGAAGCGCTGGTCCGGGCACAAACAGATGTGCCGGTGACGGTGCTGCGCCTGGGCAATGTTGCCGGGGCGGATGCGCTTCTTGGCCCCCGTCCGGTGGGCGGGCAGATCGTGCTGGACCCGGTGCCGCAGGTGCCCGGCGGGCCGACAAGATCCTGGATCGGGGCCAGGACGCTTGCCCGTCTGCTGGCCGTCCTGTGTCTGCGCCAGTTGCCAGCCGTCTTGAACATCGCCCAGCCCCCGCCGCTGGCGATGGCCGATCTGCTGGAGGCCGCAGGGCTGGACTGGTGCTTTGGTCCGTTCAATCCGGCAGTGGTGCCGGTGGCAACGCTGGATGTCTCGCGGCTTCAGTCGATCTGTCCGCTGCCAGCCGCCGCGCCTGTCCAGCTTGCGGCCGAAGCCGCCTGGGCGCGGGGGGTGCTGGGATGACATTTGCGAAACGCCTGTTCGATGTTGCGGTGGCGTTGCTGCTGGCCGCCGTTCTGCTGCTGCCGGCTGCGCTGATCGCGGGTTGCATCCTTTTGCAGGACGGTCGCCCGGTGTTCTATGTGTCGGAGCGGATGCGCGGGCCGGGCCGCCCGTTCCGGCTGTGGAAGTTCCGCACCATGGCGGTGGCCGCGGGCGATTCTGGTGTTTCAGGCGGCGACAAGGCCGCGCGTATCACCCGGATCGGCCGCATCCTGCGCAAGTTTCGGCTGGACGAGATTCCGCAGCTTTGGAACATCCTGCGCGGCGATATGAGCTTTGTCGGTCCCCGCCCGCCGCTGCGCAGCTATGTCGAGCGGTTTCCAGATGTCTATCGGCAGGTCCTTCGGTCGCGCCCCGGTCTGACCGGGCTGGCGACCCTGCAGTTCCGCAGGCATGAAGAGCGGATGCTGGCCCGTTGCCGCACGCCCGAGGAAACCGATGCCGTCTATGCCCGCCGCTGCGTGCCCCGAAAGGCGGCGCTTGACCTGATCTATCAGCGCAATCGCAGCCTGTGCATGGATTGTGCGATCATCCTTGAAACCGCATTGCAGATGATCAGGCGGCGGTAGTTTGCCGACCGGTCGCCTGTCTGCCGCTATTGGGTCTTGCACAGACAGCCGTTCTGGTTGCAATGATCCATGGGTGGTGGTTCCTTCACGCGAGGATGGAACAGTAAACAGTGATGACATCGGTTCGTACGCGTTTGCTCGGGTTCGAGCGTCAATTGACCCGGCGCCATAAACAGGCGTTCATTCTCGTTGCGGATGCGCTTCTGGTTCCGCTGACGTTCTTTCTGACCATCCTTCTGGTCTATGGCTCGCTCTGGCCACAGGCACAGCTGAACCGGCTTGAGATGCTGTTCCCGGCGCTGGCGATGGTGGGGGCGCTGGCGTCGCTGGCCACGGGCCTGCCCCGGATCAAGCTGAAGACCTATGCCTCGCTTGGCGCGAACGGGATCGGCAGTTTCGCGGCAATCGTCGGTGGGGCGACGCTGGTCCTGACGCTGCTGCCGGGGATGCAGTTTCCGATCGTCGGCACGATCACCTTTTCGATGTCGCTGTTTCTCGCGGCCATTCTGGCGCGGGTGGCGATGCTGCGGCTGCTGCTGTGGGTCCTGACCACAGACAAGCCGCAGGTCCGGGTGCTGATCTATGGCGCGGGCAAGACCGGGCAGCAGTTGGCCTCGGCCCTGCAATCGCATGAGACGATCTTTGTCGTCGCCTTTATCGACGATGATCCGTCGCTGCATGCCCAGCGTCTTCTCGGCAAACGAATCCTGCCCGCGCAGCATATCGAACGGTTGATGACGCAATTCGACATCAGCCGCGTCCTGCTGGCGATGCCGTCGCTTTCGGCACCCAAGCAGGCGCAGGTTTCACGCAAGTTGCAGGCGCTGGGGCTTGGCGTGCAGGCGTTGCCCTCGTTTGCGCAGCTGGTCGGGACCGAACAACTGGTCGAGACGCTGACCACCGTTCCGACGGGGCGCTTTCTGGGGCGCAGCCATCTGGATGACGTGCTGGCGACCTCGGCCTCCAGCTATGCCGGCAAGACCGTGCTGATCTCGGGTGCCGGGGGGTCGGTGGGGTCCGAGCTGTGCCGCCAGCTGGTCGTGCAGCAACCCGCGAAGCTGGTGCTTTACGAAGTGTCGGAACTGGCGCTTTACACCATCGACCGCGATCTGCGAGAGCTGATGGCGGCAGCGGGTGCCCCGGCTATGACCGAGATTGTCCCCGTGTTGGGCTCTGTCACCGATGCGCGGCTGACGCGGGCGGTTCTGGCGCAGCACCGGGTGGATGCCGTCTTTCACGCGGCGGCCTACAAACATGTGCCGCTGGTCGAGGAAAACCCGGTCGCCGGTATCGCCAACAATGTCTTTGGCACCCGGACGCTGGCCGATGCCTGCGCCGAGATGGATGTCGGACGCTTCATCCTGATCTCGACCGACAAGGCCGTGCGGCCGACCAATGTCATGGGCGCCTCCAAACGGCTGGCCGAGATGGTGGTGCAGGACCGTGCCAAGCGCAGCCGCACCACCCGTTTTTCCATCGTGCGGTTCGGCAATGTGCTGGGGTCCTCGGGTTCGGTCATTCCGCTGTTTCGTGAACAGATCGCGCGGGGCGGACCGGTGACGCTGACGCATGAGGATGTGACCCGCTATTTCATGACCATCGCCGAGGCGTCCAAGCTGGTTCTGCTGGCCGGGTCGCTTGAGGATGGGGATGTGGTTGGCCTGGGTGGCGGAACACGGCTGGCCGATGTCTTCGTGCTGGACATGGGGAAACCCGTGCGGATCCGCCAATTGGCCGAACAGATGATCCATGGGGCCGGATATACCGTCCGCGATGCCCTGAACCCGGATGGGGATATCGAGATCAAGGTGATCGGCCTGCGCCCCGGTGAAAAGCTGCACGAGGAACTGCTGATCGGTCAGGGCCTTCTGACCACGCCGCACCCCAAGATCCTGCGCGCAGCCGAGGAAAGCCTGACCGAGCTGGAAATGGCCAATGCCTTGCGAGAGCTGGGCGGCCATCTGGCCACCGGCGATGCCGAGGTGATGCGGGCGCTGACGATGCGGCTGGTGCGCCCCCGCCAGGAAGCGGTTCAGATTGCGGCTTTGGCGACATAGCCTTGCCGAGTTTTCCGGCAAGGGTGCTGCCGGGCTTGTGATGGGCCGGGCACCACGGCATAGGATGCAGTCAGGCAAGAACGAATGCAGGTCAGAATGAACCGCCGGAACATCCGTTGGGCAGCCCTGTCGGCCGCCGCCCTTGTGGCGGCTTCCCCTGCCATTGCCGAGATGCGGCCCAGCCTGTCCTTCTATGGCGTTCCCGGCGTGATCGACATGCCATCGGGCGAGGCGATGAAGGATGGTTCGGTTGCGCTGACGACCAGCTATTTCGGATCGCAGTTCCGCACCACGCTGACCTTTCAGATCACGCCAAGGATTTCGGGCAGCTATCGTTTCACCTCGACCGGGAACTGGAACGATGCCATCGCGCCGGGCGATCCGCTGGATGATGGCTATACCAGATACAACGACCGCAGTTTCGATCTGCGCATCCTGGTGTTGGAGGAAGGCAATTACCTGCCCTCGGTGACTGTGGGCTTGCAGGATTTTGTCGGCACCGGAAAGAATTCGGCCGAATACATCGCCGCGACCAAGAGCTTTGGCGATCGGTTCAAGGTGACGGCAGGTCTGGGTTGGGGTCGGTTCGGCTCCTACAATGACATCGGATCATTCGGGGAACGACCCCCGGTCTATGACGGGGATCTGGGCGGCAATCCTTCGGTCGACCATTGGTTCCGCGGCCCTGTCGCGCCCTTTGCCGGGGTGGAATGGCAGGTCAACGACAAATGGACGGTCAAGGCCGAATATTCGTCGGATGCCTATGACGAGGTGTCGGGCGACCGCCGCATCTTTGACCGCCGCAGCCCGTTCAACTTTGGCGTCGAGTATCAGCGCGGCGATGTCATGCGCCTTGGTCTCTACTCGATGTATGGCGCTGAAATCGGCTTCAACATCCAGATGGTGATGGATCCGAAGCGGCGCGCCGCGGGTGGCATCCTTGGGCCTGCGCCCATAGCGGTGGGTCAGCGCCCGTCTCGCAGCGCCGATCCGGGGGCCTATGGCGGCGGCTGGACGACGCAGGCCGGGGCGGGCGAAACCCTGCGCGCAACGCTGTCGCAGGTGCTGGCCGCCGACGGAATCACCATCGAACATCTGTCCTATACCGCCGACAAGGTTCACCTGCGCATCCGCAACGACCAGATCGATTCGGGTCCGCAGGCGATCGGCCGTGCTGCCCGCGCCCTGAGCCGGGTGATGCCGGCTTCGGTCGAAGTCTTTGAAATCGTGCCGGTGGTTCGGGGCATGGGCGTGTCCAAAGTCACCATCCGCCGCAGCGATCTTGAGGGGCTGGAACACAGCCCCGGCAATGACGCCACCCTGCGCAGCCGTGTTCGGATTTCCGAGGCCGGTCCCGCCCCCGCAGGCGGGCTGCGCGACGACTCGCTTTATCCGCGGTTTTCCTGGGGGGTCATGCCCGCCCTGCGCATGTCCGAGGTGATGCGCGGCGATGTCGGGCTGCGGCTGGAGGCCAGCTATGAGCTGCGGCAGGGGTTGGTGCTGTCGGGCTCTCTCTATCAGGCGCTGGCCAGCAACTTCGATGATTGCGAACGGTGCAAGCCGTCGCTTCTGCCGCCCGTGCGCAGCGATCTGGCCTATTACAACCGCGAAAGCGATTTTGGGCTGAACCGGCTGCAACTGGCCTGGTATGCCAAACCGGCCGAGAATCTTTATTCCCGCGTGACCTTCGGCTTTCTGGAACGGATGCACGCCGGGATTTCGACCGAGCTGCTGTGGAAGCCCGTCGACAGTAGGCTCGCCCTTGGGGCAGAGCTGAACTACACTAGGCAACGCGACCGCGACGGCTTTGGCTTTGGCGAATATGACTATGGCATCGCCACCGGCCATGTCTCGGCCTATTACGATCTTGGCGGCGGCTATCTGGGGCAGGTTGATGTCGGCCGTTATCTTGCGGGCGATGTCGGTGCCACCTTCGCGCTGGACCGCGAATTTGCCAACGGAGTCAGGCTGGGGGCCTATGCCACCTTTACCGATGCCAGCGCCGAAGAGTTCGGCGAAGGGTCTTTCGACAAGGGGCTGCGGATCACCATTCCGATGAACTGGCTGCTGGGGCAGCCGCAACGGGGGGAATTCTCCACCACCCTGCGGGCCATGCAGCGCGATGGCGGGGCGCGGCTGGAGATCGACGGGCGGCTGTATGAATCGGTCCGCGACTACCACCTTGGCATTCTCGATACACAATGGGGCCGGGTATGGCGCTGATGCGGGCTGTCTTGCCGGTTGTCGCGGTCCTTGCCGCCGGTTTTCTTGCCGCTTGCGGGAACCTGCCGTCCTTGCCCGCCGCCATGGACCGGGTGCAGCAGGTCAATCTGGACAGCGTGCCGCGCGACAAGCTGCGGGCCTTCGGCAGCCCCATCATGCGCGCCACCATCCCTGGGCTGGGCATTGATGTGCTGATTTCTCCGCGTGATTCGAAGGGTGATATTGTCACCTGGGAGGCAGCGGACGGCTATACCTTTACCTTCCGGGACGGGGTGCTGATCGAAACCCGCGGTCTTGGCCCCGATCTGATGTCAGCCTCGGTTCCGGCTGCGGGGCAGATCGCTTCGGGCGCTGTCACCCGGCGCAGCTATTTCTACACCTGGGAGAATGATGCAAACCAGCGCCGGGATTACAGCTGCACCCCGGCGACACAGGGGGCCGAGACGTTGATGATCTATGGCCGCAGCCACAGCACCCGGCACATCGTGGAATCCTGTCAGCGCGACGGCGGCCGTCTGACCAATGACTACTGGTTCGAAGGCGGCAGCATCCGCAAGTCGAAACAGTGGATCAGCCCGCTGGCCGGGCCGGGCATCTTTGTCCGCATCATCGACTGAGCCCAAAGCTGTGCGGGCCATGGTGCGGGCAGGATCGGTGGAAATCTGCCGATCCTTTCGGCATTCGGGCCGAACAGCTGCGGAATGTTGATCATTCGGCAACAGAACCGGGCCCGATGACGGGCCAGGTCCGCAGGTTTGCCTTTTCAATCTTCTCTGCCAATGGTAGCAATACCGGCAGTAGCCAATGGAGTGTACCATGAAGAAAGCTCTTGTTCTCGCCGCGTTTATGTCTGTTTCTGCTTCGGTCGCCTCCGCTGGTGGTCCCGTTGTCGTTCCGGACGATGATGAAGTCCAAGTTGTCACCACCAAGCCCCGCAGCGGTGCCCTGCTGCCGCTGGCTCTGGGTGTCCTGATCCTGGGCGCGGCCCTGTCGGGTTCGTGATCTGACATTCGCGCTTCGGCGCGGGTGATCAAGAACCGGCCAAGAAGATCAAGCCCCCGTCAGGGGGCTTTTTCTGTTTCGGGGCATTCCGTGCAGCCGGGTCAATAATCACGCTCAAGGAATATGCCGATCCCGCTGTCACCATCCGATGCCACCCGTCCCTTCACCGTCAGCCCGCGTTTCAGATCAAGGTTGAGGTTGATCTGCGACTGGCCGTCCTGATCCACTTCGATCTCGGTATAGACGTTGCGCGCAATATACTTTCCGGCACTGACCGAGGCCGTGCCGTCTTCGGCGGTCTGCACATCCAGATCGTCAAAGCCAAAGCCCTTGCGCAGCCTGGAGATGATCCCCTCACCGCCCCGGCCCGCCAGAACGGCCACCGCATTGGCCAGCTGCGCCGCCTGCAACGGGGAAATCGTGTCCAGCCCCCGCCCGAACAGCAGCCAGGCCAGCACCTCTTCCTGCGGCATCTCGGGCATTGAGCTGAAGGTGATCTCCGGCGCATTGGCAGGGCCCTCGATGGTGACCATGCTTGTCACGCCATCGGTCTCGTTCGCCGCGACTACGGTCAGATAGGGCACCAGATCACCTTCCAGCACCAGGCTTGCCTCCGACAATTCCAGCCGCTTGCCCAGCAGGTCCAGCCTGCCCCGGATCAGGTCGATCGCGCCGGATGGCGACACCGATCGCAGGGTGCCCCCCAGCCGGACCTGGCCGCCCAGTTCGGCATCCAGCCCGCGCCCCCGCAGGAAGATGCGGTTGGGCGCGTCGATCAGCAGGTCAAGCGCCCAGTCCGGCCCGCCACCGGTTCCGTCCCGGCCGCCGCTGCCCGCAGTCCTGACCCCCACCCCGGCCCGTGCGCGTGTCGTGCGGACGGCAGCGGTATCGTTGATATGACGGATCGCTTCCAGATCGGCGGCGCTGGCAAAGCCGGTCGAAGGCACGATCAGATTGGTTTCACCAACCGTAAGCCGCCCCGACAGCAGCGCCCGGCCCAGCAGCGGCCCGGCAATCCGCAGCTGCCCGCTGATCGTCGTGTCATAAAGCTCGGGGTCGCGCAAATGCAGCGCCTGCAATTCGACATCCAGCGTCGAATTCAGCGGCGGGGTCAGGCCGATGCTGCCATCCACGCGCAACCGCCCCCCGGTGGTCAGCTCGGACGTGGCGGAAACCTGGCCCCGGCCGGCGGCCAGATCGACCAGAACTTCGGTCCGGTTCAGTGAAAAGCCGGTCAGGGGATAGGCCACGCGTCCGCCCGACAGCGTGACCCGGCCCGACAGCGAGGACAGCGCGAATGGTCCGCGCAGCGTCAGATCCACCCGCACCGCGCCCGCCAGCGTCAGCGGGTCCGCCGTGGCATTCAGCAACGCCGCATTCGCCGTGCCCTGCACCGACAGATCAGCGGTGTCGCCGCCGACACGCCCCGCCACCCGCATGTCGATGGCGGCCGGACCCAGAACCCGCAGATCCATCGTGGCACCGCCCGTCGTGGGTGTCAGCCGCCCCGACAGGCTGACCGGACCGGGATAGTCCGCAGCCAGCAGAGACAGGTCGCGCAGGCGCCCCGTCACTTGCAGATCCTCGCTGCCTGCCGAGCCCTGCGCCACGGCCTGAAGGTTCGATCCGTCCAGCCGCGCTTCGGTCAGGAAGAACCCGTCATCGCGTGCCGCCAGCGTGACCGCCACGGCGGTTTGTCCGGTCAAAAGCCGGTCCAGTTCCGCTTGTCCGACGCGCAGGTTGCGGCCCTGACCGGAGAGTGTCAGCGTGCCGTCCTGGGGCGTGCCAGTGAAACGCGCGTCGGCGGTCAGGCCGCCGCCCCATGTCGGATCCAGGTCGGAAAGGTCGGTCAGGCTGACCTGCCCCGCAAGATCGCTGCCCTTGCTGGAGACCTTGCCGCCCGCCGTGACCGCCAGCCCGCCCGCAGTCAGATCCAGCGACCGCAGGGTTGTGCCGGTCTCATCGCGCACCGCCGACAGTGCCAGCCGGGTTTCGCCTGCCGTCAGCCGGTCCGCCTGCGGTATTCCGCTGCGCAACCCCTGTGTCACGGCCGTGATCACCACGTCGAAGGCACCCGACAGGCGGCTTGCCTCGCCCTCCAGCACCACTTCGCCCGCGCCGCCCAGATCCATCCCGGCCAAAGCGGCAAAGCGCGACAGGTCTTCGGCCTTCAGCGTGAGCGTCCCGCTGGTGTTCAGCCCGCTGTCCAGCCCCTCGACACGAAGTCGCGCCGAGGCACTGTAATCCGCACCGCGCAGTTCCAGTTGCGGCAGGTTCAGCGCGCCGCTGCCTTCGCGGAAGGTCAGCACCGCCTTGCCGTCGACCGCATTGCCCACCGCCTCCTGCATCGCTGCATCCGCCAGCGCAAGGCCCTGCGCGGCGAAATCCAGCGTCGCACCCAGAGAATTGCCCCCCGGCAGTCGCGCGATCCGGCCCGAACCTTTCAGTTCGGCCGTTCCCAGCCGCATGCTGTCGGTCTCAAGGCCCAAGAGACTGGCGCGGCCGGTCCAGCCATTGTCTTTCCGGGCGTCGAAGGCCAGGACGATTTCACCCCGGCGCAGCCATGTGCGGCCTTCGCCGGTCAGCGGCAGCAGCACCGGCTGGCCATCCTGTCCGGCCAACAATGCGGTGATGTCAAAGGCTTCGGGCAGGCCATCCCCAGCCACCGTGGCGCTGCCCGACAGTTGCAGCGCGCGCGTCTGCAAGGCCAGCCGGTCCAGCACCACCCGGCCACTGGGCCAGCGCGCGCCGGCCACACCCAATCCGACCCGGTCGCCCAGAAATGCGGCGTAATCCGGCAGGAACAGCGGTGCCAGATCACCGGTCAGATCGGCGGCAAAGCGGGTTTCGTCCTTGTCGCCCGCTTTGATCGTCACCGGCCCGGCCAGCCGCAGTTCGCCGTCACTGGCCAGCCGCACCTCGGCGGTGAAATCCGCCAGAGTGCCTGCCCCCTTGATCGTCAGATCCACCGCAGGCCGCCCCGGCAGATCCAGCAGTCGGGCCGCGATTCCGTCGGCCTGTTCCACTGCCGCCAGATCCATCGACAGCGCGCCCGTGGCGTTGGAATAGCCGGCATCCAGCGTGATCCGGCTTTCCGGCCCGTCGGTCCGTTCCAGCACCAGCGCGGCCTGTCCCTCGCCCCCCGACAGCGAAAGCGATGCTTCAAGCCGCCCTTCGACCTCTTCGCCCAGAATGGCAGATTCCAGCACGATCCGGCTGGCCTCTACCTTGTCGACGGCAATCGACACCGGCAGTTCGGGCAGGGCAAAGGGTGTCGCTTCGGCCGACGGGGTGCCGTCCTCGGCCATCACGGGCAGGCGGGCCAGCGTGATCACATCCGCCGTCAGTTCGCTGACATCCACTTCGCCCGACAATAGCGAAGATCGCGACCAGTCCAGTGCCACGCCTTCCAGCGTGATCCAGATGCCCAAATCATCGGCGATTTCCAGCTTTTCGATGGTGGCCCGTGCCGACAGCGCCCCTTCAAACCCGGTGATCGTGACCTTGCGGCCCACACCCGACAGGTTGTCTTCCAGAAAGGCCACCAGATAGCTGCGGTCATCTTCTTGCGCCTGCACCGCCGAAGGCAGCGCCACCGGCGGCAGAAGGGTTGCAAGGGCAAGGGCCGCAGAGGCAAGGGACGGGCGCATCAGAAGGACTGCCCCAGGCCGATATAAATCTGCACCCCGTCTCCGGTATCCCCGCCGACCGGGGCCGCCACGTCCAGACGCAGGGGCCCGAAGCCGGTTTCGTACCGCAGGCCCAGACCTGCACCGGCATGCCAGTTGCTGAGCGGCCCCGAAAAGCCGTCAACGCCGATCTGCCCGGCATCGACAAAGCCCACCACGCCGATCCGTTCCGTGACCTGTGTGCGCAGCTCGGCAGAAGCCACCAGCATATGCGTGCCGCCGATCAGGAAATCGGGACCGAAGCCGCGGTTCACCAGGACGCCAAGACTGCGATAGGGTTGGCCCCGCACCGTGCCGCCGCCGCCCGAGAAGAACAGATCGTCGCGCGGCGTTTCCAGCAGCGCAGAGCCGAGAACCGCGCCGGCCTGCACCCGTCCGGCCAGTGTCACCCGGTCATTCTGGCCAAAGCTGCGATAGACACGGCCGTCAAAGGTCAGCCGTGCGCCCGAACCGGTGGTGCCAAAGCCCCAGAACGGCTTGACCTCTCCCTTCAGATAAAATCCCTTGCGGGCATCGGTCGTGCTGTCGCGCTTGTCCCAGGTGGCCCCCAGCGGCAAGGCCAGACTGCGGAACCGGTAGGTTCCCGAAGGTTCGGTGACATCGGCGAATTCATAGTTCAGCGCTGCCGTCGCAGTCAGCTCATCCGAAAAGTAATGCGTGAAGTTCAGCCCGAAGGCCGCGACATTGGCGCTGTAATCCACTTCGTCCAGATGACCGAGTTCGAAGGTCAGCCCGGCCGTCGTGTCGGGGGTCAAGGTGGCCGGACGGTCCAGCGTGATGCCGATGCCGTAATCCACACCGCTGACGCTGGCCCCGATATTGGTGATGCTGCCCTCGATCTTCAGCCGCTCGCCGCCGCCCAGCAGATTGCGGTGCAGCCAGTAGCCGGTCAGCGACAGCCCGTCGATGCTTGCGATCTCGGCCCCGATGGAAAAACGGCGGGGCTTTTCCTCGATCACGGTGATCCCGATCGGCAGCAGGTCGCCCGAGACCGGGTAATCGCCTTCGGTCAGGGTGACAGAACGGAACACCCCGGTCCGGCGCAGCCGCTGCGCAGCACGATCCAGTTCGGTCTGGCTGAATGTTTCGCCATAGCGCAGCCCGGCGATCTTCAGGATGCGTCGTTCGCGCATCCGCTCCTGCCCCGTCACCGTTACCGGACCAAAGCGCAGCACGGGGCCGGGGTCCAGCCGGATGTCGGCCGACAGGGTGGTGCGGGCGTGATCGGCAACCACATCCTCGGATGCGATGGCGACCTTGGCATGCCCCACCTCGCGCCAGGCCAGTGTGGCGGTGTCCACCGCCTCTCCGACCACCGTGCTGCGGGCCGGTTGGCCGGGCGCAAAGGCTTCGGGCAGCCGGGTTTCCGGGGCCAGCGGGCCCAGGGCGGTGCGGCCAAAGGCAAAGCGTGGACCGGGATCTACCGCCACAAGGATGCTGCCCACCTGGCCGGGTGCGTTCAGCGCCGGGATATTCGCGGCCTCGCGCCCGTCGATGCGGATCGAGATGGTGGCCGAATAATGCCCCTCGGCATAAAGTGCGCCCAGGATGCGGGCATAATCGGCGCGGGCGGCGGCGAACAGATCCTGCGCATCGGTCACGCCGTCGGCCTGTTGCGTCAGCAGAAGCGAGGCCCCGCGCAGGGTTTTTGTCAGCGCCTTGTCGCCACCTGTCACCTGAAAATCCAGCCGGTCCAGCGCGGGAACGGGGCCGGGCAGGGCCATGGCGGCCAGAGCCACTGCCAGCGCGAATGCAGGGGCCGTTCTGCGCCGTGACAAAGCTGACCGTCTCACTGGAACAAACCCCCGGAATGCCAGAAGCAATACCTGCTGCCGGTTTGCGCGATTATGGGTTGCGGCGCGGGGAAGGGCAACCTGCCACAACACATCAAAGCGGGGTGTCGCGCAGGAAGAATCGAGTAGAGAAATATTATATGGATTGATTCAATATATTGAATTTGAAGGGGAAACGTATCCAAGACCATATTCACATGACCTTCACGCCGATGTCATTCAAGGCCGCGTATATGGTCCGGCAGCACAGGAGGATCTGATGGCTCTCGACGGATACGATCTGGATCAGGCCTATGACATCGACGGCCCCGATCAGGCCCGCCAGATGTATGGTGACTGGGCCGAAACCTATGACGACAGCTTTGGCCGTGCCTGGGGCTATATCGCCCCGCGCGAGATTGCCACGATCCTGAAGGGTGAGGTCGATCCGCTGGGCGAGATTCTCGACATCGGTGCCGGTACCGGGCTGGTGGCCGAACATCTGCGCGGCCTGACCGTCGATGCCATCGACATCACCCCCGAAATGCTGGAGGTGGCCCGTACCAAGGATTTGTACCGCAAACTGATGCTGGGTGATCTGACCGCCACGCTGGACATCCCGGACGCCAGCTATGACGCGATCATCTCTTGCGGCACCTTTACCCATGGCCATGTCGGCCCCGAGTGCTTTCCCGAACTCCTCCGCATCACCCGCCCCGGCGCGGTCTTTGCCTGCGGCACCATCGGCCCGGTGCTGGACGGTGCGGGTTTCGGCTCGGCCCTTGCCCGCATGACCGCCCGTGGTCTGATCACGCCGGTGCAGTGGCATGACATCCCGATCTATGATGGGGCCGAGCATCCCCACAAGGATGACCGTGGTCTTGTCATGCTGTTCCGGCGGCTCTGATCACGATTGCCTTTGCCGGATCGGCGACCCTAGACTGGCCCGGATCAGGCACGGAGGCAGAGATGGCAGTCACATTGGTTCAGGTGGATTTTCCGCATCAGGGGCCCTGGGGTGCCGAAATGGCGGCGGTCTTCGAGGGCCTTGCCCAGTCGATCGCCGCCGAGCCGGGCTTTCTGTTCAAATACTGGACCGAGGATCAGGCCAGTGGTCTGGCGGGCGGTGTCTATGCCTTTGCCACCCGTGCCGAGGCCGAGGCCTATCTTACCATGCACACTGCCCGGCTGAACGGTTTCGGCATCACCGGCATCCGCGGTCTGGTGCTGGACGTGAACGAGCCGCTGTCGCGGATCGACCGTGCGCCTGTGCTGTAAGGGGGCGTCATGATCGACCTTGCCTGCTTTACCGGCCTTGTCGGCATGGACCTTGGCCCGCTGGAACCCAAGCCCACCAGTATCGAGGGTGCCCAACGCGAAGCCGCCGTCACCCTGTGCAGCCATGACGGCGGGCGGGTCGAGATCGGCGTCTGGGAATGCACCCCCGGCCGCTTTACTGCCGACCGCAGTGCCAGCGCCGAGTTCTGCCATTTCATCAGCGGACGGGTCGAGATGACCCATGCCGATGGTCGCAAGCAAACCCTTGGCCCCGGCGATACGGTGAACCTGCCCTTGGGCTGGAAGGGCGAATGGCGGGTGATCGAGCATGTCCGCAAGCTTTATGTGATCACCAGGGCATAGGGGTTCACTTTGCCAAAGGTTGACCCGCTGCTGCCGGACGCATAGCTTGTTCCCTGAATGTTCATGTGTGCGGATTGTCCAATGGCTGACAAGGCAGACGACCCCATCCATCTTGAGCAGGATGAGGCGACAGGGGACCGCTTCCTTGTCTATGGTTCAGGCAGTGGGATGCGGCTCGACATCCGGTTCGAGGGCGAGACGCTGTGGATGACACAGGCGCAGATTGCTGACCTGTTCGGGCGTGATGTGGCGACGATATCGCGTCACATTTCCAGCATCTTCGACGAGGGAGAGTTGGATGAGAAGACTTCTTTGCAGAAAACGCAAAGAAGTGTCGGACGCCCCGCCACAATCTATAATCTGGATGTCGTCATCTCGGTGGGCTACCGCGTCTCTTCGGCGCAAGCCACGGCCTTCCGGCGCTGGGCCACAGGTATCCTTGTGCAATACGCCCGAAAGGGCTTCGTCATCGACACTGTCCGGCTGAAGCAGCCCGATATGACGGACCGTTTCGCGGAACTGCGCGAGATCATTCGGGACATCCGCTCGGATGAGGCGAATCTCTACCGTGAGCTGAAGCGCATCTGCGCCATGACGCAGGATTATGAACGCGACTCCGATGCCGCGCGGGCGTTCTTCCAGCAGACGCAGGCGAAGCTGATCCATGCCGTAGTCTCGATGACACCGTCCGAAGTGGTGTGGGAGCGGAGTGACGGGCAGTCGGACAACATGGGCCTGCAATCAATCCTGGCCCAACACGAACATTCGCAAGACTGACGTGACGGTTTCCAAGAACTATCTGGCCGAGAAGGAGATCCGGGAACTGAACCGCCTGACGACCATCCTTCTGGACATCTTCGAAGATCAGGCGGACCTTGGGCGATTGCTGGTGATGGCGGATGCCCGCAGGTTGCTGGACGACCAGTTGACCGGACTGGGGCGCGTTGTCCTGCGAAGTGGTGACAGGGTTTCGAACGAGGCAGCGAAGGAAAAGGCACTGCGCGAGTTCGAAGTCTGGAAGGGGCGGCAGAAGGCCGTTCGTCATGCGGAGGCAGACGCTTCGATATCCGAGCTGGCCAATGCAGTCAGACGGCCCAAGAGGGACACGTAGAACAAGGCTTGCAGACTCATCCGGTTGCGCCTATATGCGCCTCAACAGCTGTTTCCGGGTCCAAACTGGAAGCTACCGAAAGTCACGGGCGGGCCGCTGGGTCCGCTTTTTTGTTTCCAGGGATCCCATGACCGATCTGATCGCCAAGACCGCCATCGACCGCCGCCTGGCCGACATCGTCGCCCCGGTGATCGAAGGGCTGGGCTATGAGCTGATCCGCCTGCGGCTGATGGGTGGCCATGGCAAGATCCAGCGCACCCTGCAGATCATGGCCGACAAGCCCGAAGGCGGCATCGGGGTCGAGGATTGCAGCAAGATTTCCACCGCGGTTTCCGCCGTGCTGGATGTCGAAGACCCGATCGAGGACATGTACACGCTGGAGGTTTCCAGCCCCGGCATCGACCGGCCGCTGACCCGGCTGAAGGATTTCGAGATATGGAAGGGCTGGGAAGCCCGGATCGAGACGACCGAGCTGATCGACGGCCGCCGCCGTTTCAAGGGTGGGCTGATGGGCACCGAAGGCGACGAGGTGCTGATCGAGATCGAAGAGGGCGGCAAGGACATCACCATCGGGCTGCAGTTCGACTGGCTGTCGGATGCCAAGCTGATCCTGACCGATGAGCTGATTGCCGAGATGCTGCGGCAGAAGAAAGTGGCGCTGCCGGAAGACGGCGGTTTTGACGAGATCGAAGAAATCGAGGGCGACGAGGAAGACGCGCCCGAGACGAAACACTAGGGAGCGAACTGATGGCAATCACTTCGGCCAACCAGCTGGAACTGTTGCAGACCGCCGAGGCGGTGGCGCGCGAGAAGATGATCGACCCGGATCTGGTGATCCAGGCGATGGAGGACAGTCTCGCCCGCGCCGCGAAGTCTCGCTACGGTGCCGAGATGGACATCCGCGTCAAGATCGACCGCAAGACCGGCCGTGCCAGCTTTGCCCGCATCCGCACTGTGGTCGAGGATGATCTGGTCGAGAATCACCATGCTCAGCTGACGGTGAAGCAGGCGAAGAACTATCTGGCCGACCCGCAGATCGGCGACGAGATCATCGACGAGGTTCCTCCGGTCGATCTGGGCCGGATCGCCGCGCAATCCGCCAAGCAGGTGATCCTGCAAAAGGTGCGTGAGGCCGAGCGCGACCGCCAGTATGAGGAATTCAAGGACCGCAAGGGCAGCATCATCAACGGTGTCGTCAAGCGCGAGGAATACGGCAACGTCATCGTCGACGTGGGCCGGGGCGAGGGCATCCTGCGCCGCAATGAAAAGATCGGCCGCGAAGCCTATCGCATCGGCGACCGCATCCGCTGCTATATCAAGGATGTCCGGCGCGAAGCCCGCGGCCCGCAGGTCTTCCTCAGCCGCACCGACCCGCAGTTCATGGCCGAGCTGTTCAAGATGGAAGTGCCGGAAATCTATGACGGCATCATCGAGATCAAGGCCGTGGCCCGCGATCCCGGCAGCCGGGCGAAGATCGCCGTCATCAGCTATGACAACGCGATCGACCCGGTCGGTGCCTGCGTCGGCATGCGCGGCAGCCGGGTGCAGGCCGTGGTGAATGAACTCCAGGGCGAGAAGATCGACATCATTCCGTGGAACCAGGACCAGGCCACCTTCCTTGTGAACGCGCTGCAACCGGCGCAGGTGTCCAAGGTCGTCGTAGACGAAGACGCCGGCAAGATCGAGGTCGTGGTGCCGGATGAGCAGCTGTCGCTGGCCATCGGCCGCCGTGGTCAGAACGTCCGTCTGGCCAGCCAGCTGACCGCGCTGGACATCGACATCCTGACCGAGGCCGAGGAATCGACCCGCCGTCAGGCCGAATTCGCCGAGCGGACCAAGCTGTTCATGGACACGCTGGACGTGGACGAGATGATGGCGCAACTGCTGGTCGCCGAGGGCTTCACCAACCTGGAAGAGGTGGCCTACGTCGAGCAGGACGAACTGCTGTCGATCGACGGTTTCGACGAAGGCACGGCCGACGAGTTGCAGGCCCGCGCCCGCGACTATCTGGAAGAGCAGGCCCGCAAGGCGCTGGAAAACGCGCGTGCGCTGGGTGCTGAGGACAGTCTCATTGAATTCGAGGGGCTGACCCCCCAGATGGTAGAGGCGCTGGCCAAGGACGGCGTGAAGACGCTGGAAGATTTCGCCACCTGTGCCGACTGGGAACTGGCCGGCGGCTGGACCACCGAGAATGGACAGCGCAAGAAAGACGAAGGTATCCTTGAACCGTTCGACATGTCTCTGGAAGAGGCGCAGACCCTGGTGATGACCGCGCGGGTCATGCTGGGTTGGGTCGATCCGACCGAAATGCTGGCCGATGCGGCACCCGAGGGTGACGAGGAAGCCGCTGACGAGGAGACCGGGGCCTGATTTCAGGCCTCGGGTTCACGCGCCATGACGCGCGGCGGCCGGGAAAAGGACCAGGACGGACCGGAACGCAAGTGCATTGCGACCGGAGAGGTCAACCCCAAGGCGGGGTTGATCCGCTTCGTCGTCGGGCCCGAGTCGGTGATGGTGCCGGATCTGGCATCGAAACTGCCGGGCCGGGGGATCTATGTTCTTGCCGACCGGGCAGCGCTGGACCGGGCTGCCACCAAGAACCTGTTCAGCCGTGCTGCGCGGCAGCCGGTGAAGGTGCCGGAGGGTCTGGCTGATCTGGTCGAGTCGCTGCTTGCGCGGCGGGTGGTCGATCTGCTGGCACTGTCGCGCAAGGCGGGCAGTGCGGTGACGGGCTATGAGAAGGTCAAGGACTGGCTGGTCAAGGGCAGCGCCGTGGTGCTGATCCAGGCCAGCGACGGATCGGAACGCGGGAAGACCAAACTTCGCCCGCCAGAAGGTGAAAACCGCCTGATTTCCTGCCTGACAGCAGGGGAAATCGGTTTGGCTTTCGGGCGCGAACGTGCAATACACGCGGCGCTTGGCGCTGGTGGACTCACGACCCGTGTTGTAGAGGAAGCGGCAAGGCTGGCCGGGCTGCGAGGCAGCACGGGCCAGCATGACGGCGGAACCCCCGCCGAGAAGGATACGAAGGACGCATGAGCGATACTGACGGCAAGAAACCCCTGGGCTTGGGTGGCGCCCCCCGTTCCGGTTCGGTGAAGCAAAGCTTCAGCCATGGCCGCACGCATGCGGTGGTGGTCGAGACCAAGCGCAAGCGCGTGGTCGTTCCGGCGGCCAAGCCTGCGGGCGGAACGCCTGCGGCTGCGGGCTCCTCGGCCGCGGGCGATCCGTCGCGCCGCCCTGCCGGGATTTCCGAAGCCGAGATGCAGCGCCGGCTTGATGCGCTGCGTCAGGCCAAGGCGCGCGAGCAGGAAGACGCCGCCAAGCGGGCTGCCGAAGAAAAGGCGCGCGAGGAAGACCGCCAGCGCCGCCGCGAAGAGATCGAGGCGAAAGAGCGCGAGGATCGCCAGCGCGAAGCCGCCCTGCGCGCCCGCGCCGAAGAGGAAGAGCGTGCCAAGCGCGAAGCCGAAGCGGAAGCAGTGGCCCGTGCCGCCGCGCGCAAGGCCGATGTGCTGGGCACCCAGCGCCGCCAGCCCGCCAAACCGGCCGAGCCTGCCGATCCGGCCCCGGCCGAAGCGGCCCCGACCGACCGCTCGACCGGGCAAAGCCGTCCGAAGCCCGGTGCGACAGGTGCCGATGCCAAGCCCGGTCTTGCCCCGCGCAAGACCGACCGTGAGCGCGAGAACCGCGAGACCGACCGCGGCAAGGGCAAGACCGACGATGCCCGCCGCACCGGCAAGCTGACCCTGACTGCCGCGCTGGATGGCGAAGGCGGGCGGACCCGCAGCCTTGCCGCGATGAAGCGCAAGCAGGAAAAGGCCCGCGCCAAGGCGCTGGGTCTGGGTCACAAGGCTGAAAAGCAGGTGCGCGACGTGCAGCTGCCGGAAACCATCGTCGTCAGCGAACTGGCCAACCGGATGGCGGAACGTGCCGCCGATGTGGTCAAGAGCCTGATGAAAATGGGCATGATGGTCACGATGAACCAGACCATCGACGCCGATACCGCCGAGCTGATCATCGAGGAATTCGGGCATCGCGCCGTGCGCGTGACCGATGCCGACGTGGAACAGGCCATCGACACGGTGAAGGACAAGGCCGAGGATCTTCAGCCGCGCCCGCCGATCGTGACGATCATGGGGCATGTCGACCACGGCAAAACCAGCCTGCTGGATGCGATCCGCAAGACCAATGTCGTCTCGGGCGAGGCTGGCGGGATCACTCAGCATATCGGGGCCTATCAGGTGACGGCGGCGAACGGGGCGGTGATCAGCTTCCTCGATACGCCTGGCCACGCCGCCTTTACCTCGATGCGGTCGCGCGGGGCGCAAGTCACGGACATCGTCGTTCTGGTGGTGGCGGCGGATGATGCGGTGATGCCGCAGACCATCGAGGCGATTGCCCATGCCAAGGCGGCGAAAGTGCCGATGATCGTGGCGATCAACAAGGTCGACAAACATGGTGCCGATCCGCAGAAGGTGCGGACCGATCTGTTGCAGCATGAAGTCATCGTCGAAGCGATGTCGGGCGATGTCCAGGATGTCGAGGTTTCGGCCAAGACCGGCCAGGGCCTGCCCGAACTGCTGGAGGCGATCACGCTTCAGGCCGAGATTCTGGAACTGAAGGCCAATCCGAACCGGGCGGCCAGCGGTGCCGTGATCGAGGCCAAGCTGGACGTGGGCCGCGGACCTGTCGCCACGGTTCTGGTGCAGAACGGCACGCTGAAGAAGGGCGATATCTTTGTCGTGGGCGAAAAATGGGGCCGCGTGCGCGCCTTGGTCAACGACAAGGGTGAGACTATCACCGAAGCCGGACCTTCCGTTCCGGTCGAGGTGCTGGGCCTGAATGGCACGCCCAGTGCCGGTGACGTGCTGGACGTGGTCAGCACCGAAGCGCAGGCGCGCGAGATTGCCGATTACCGCGAAAAGGCCGCCAAGGACAAACGTGCCGCCGCCGGGGCCGCGACCACGCTGGAACAGCTGATGGCCAAGGCCAAGGCGGATCAGGACGTGGCCGAACTGCCGGTCGTGGTCAAAGCCGACGTTCAGGGTTCGGCCGAGGCCATCGTTCAGGCGCTGGAGAAGGTGGGCAACGAAGAGGTGCGGGTGCGCGTCCTGCATTCCGGCGTGGGTGCCATCACCGATTCGGACGTGGGCCTGGCCGAGGCCAGCAACGCACCGATCATCGGCTTCAACGTGCGGGCCAATGCCACCGCGCGGGCGTCCGCCCAGCAGAAGGGCGTCGAGATCCGGTATTATTCGATCATCTACGACCTGCTGGACGACATTAAGAAGGCGGCCTCGGGTCTGTTGAAGGCCGAAGTGCGCGAGCATTTCATCGGCTATGCCCAGATCAAGGAAGTCTTCCGGATTACCGGCGTCGGCAATGTGGCGGGCTGTATCGTTACCGAAGGTGTGGCCCGTCGTTCGGCCGGGGTGCGTCTGTTGCGCGACAACGTGGTGATCCACGAAGGCACGCTGAAGACGCTGAAGCGCCACAAGGACGAGGTCAAGGAAGTCCAGTCCGGCACCGAATGCGGCATGGCCTTCGACCGTTACGAGGACATTCGCGCAGGCGATGTGATCGAGATCTTCGAACGCGAGGAAGTGGAGCGGACGCTGGCCTGAGGCCCGTCCGGCCACGGACCGGAAAGGAAAAGGCCGGGCAGATGCCCGGCCTTTGGCGTTCTGGCGATGCAAAGCGGTTTCAGGCGGCCCGGACCTGGGCGATGGGCGTGCCGACATAGGTCTTTTCATCGACCCGGACGATCAGCTTGCCATCTGCAGTCTGGCCGACGACCAGACCCTGAACCGACACGCAACTGCCGATAGCGATTGTTCGAAGCATTCATTCCTCCCCCAAGAAACGCGCTGATGCCACGATAGCGACAGTTCGGTTAAAAAGAAGTGAATTCTTGGAGTGAATGGCAGATTCTTTGCCCGATCCGGCGGCGGCTAGAGCCAGTCACGCAGGATCGGGATCAGTGGCAGGTCGGCAGGCGGCATCGGATAGTCGCGCAGCCGGTCGGCGGCGACCCAGGCAAGACGCTGGCCTTCGCGGGCGACGGGAATGCCCTCCCAGCGGCGGCAGGCGAACAGCGGCATCAGCAGGTGGAAATCCGGGTAGCTGTGGCTGGCAAAGGTCAGCGGGGCAAGGCAGCTGGTCCAGGTGTCGATGCCGATCTCTTCCTTCAGCTCGCGGATCAGGCAGGCTTCGGGGGTTTCGCCGGGTTCGACCTTGCCGCCGGGAAATTCCCACAGGCCCGCCAGGGACTTGCCCTCAGGGCGTTGGGCCAGCAGGATGCGGCCGTCGGCGTCGATCAGGGCAACGGCTGAGACGAGAAGGGTTTTCATGGCTGGCCTCGGCCGGGGGTTTCACAGCCCCCGCGACAATGGTTTCTTGAACCAGTGGCGCAACCATTGTCGCACCCCGTTGGATATTTGGAGAAGGTAAAGATCAGGACCGGTAATCCGCATTGATCTCGACATAGCGGTCAGTCAGGTCGCAGGTCCAGACCGTGCGTTTCGCCCGGCCCATGCCCAGATCGACCGCTATGAGCAGTTCGGCCTGTTTCATGTATTCGGCCCCGGCGTCTTCGGTATAGGCGGGGGATCGCCAACCCTTTTCCGCCACCAGAATATCGCCAAAGCGGATGGTCAGGCGGTCGCGCTCGGCGGCGGCCCCGGATTTGCCGACCGCCATGACGATGCGGCCCCAGTTCGGATCTTCGCCGGCGACGGCGGTTTTCACCAGCGGCGAGTTTGCAATGGAAAAGGCGACGCGGGCGGCGTCTTCGTCGCTGGCGGCACCGGTCACGCGGACTTCGACCAGCTTGGTCGCGCCTTCGCCGTCGCGCACGACTTGCAGGGCAAGGTCGCGCATCACGCCGGCAAGGGCGGTTTCAAATGCCTTGGCGGTGGGCCCCTTTACCTCGGCCGCTGCGGACTGGCCGGTTGCGGCGACCAGAAGCGTATCCGAAGTGGAAGTGTCGCTGTCGACGGTGATCGAGTTGAAAGTGGCTCCGGTGTTGCGGTCGACCATCTTTTGCAGCGCGGCCGGGGAAATCCTGGCGTCGGTGAAGATGTAGACCAGCATCGTCGCCATGTCGGGTGCGATCATGCCCGATCCCTTGGCGATACCGGCGATATGGATGGTGCCGCCTTCTCCCTGCACCGTCGCCGCGGCACCCTTGGGGAAGGTGTCGGTGGTCATGATCGCCTCGGCTGCCATCTGGATGCCGGTTTCGGACAGGTCGGCGGCAAGGGCCGGGATCACGGCGGTGATCTTTTCATGCGGCAGGGGTTCGCCGATGACTCCGGTGGAAGAGGAGAAGACCCGGCTTGCGGGCAGCCCCAGTGCCTTGGCCACGCCGCCGGTGACGGCTGCCACGGCAGCATCGCCGATCTTGCCGGTAAAGGCATTGGAATTGCCCGAGTTCACCACGATCGCAGCACCGGCTCCGGCGGGAACCTTGGTCGCCAGTTTGGCCTGGCAATCGCGCACACAACCTGACCGGGTGGTCGAGCGGGTAAAGACCCCGGCCATGGCCGTGCCGGGGGCAAGGCGGACCAACATCACATCCTTGCGGTTCTGATACTTGATCCCGGCCCCCACGGCGGCAAATTCGGCTCCCGCGATCTGCGGAAGCTGCGGAAAGGCGGCGGGGGCAAGCGGCGAGACAGGTTTCAACGCCTTCTTCGCCGTTTCCACCACTTCGGCCACGGCCCCCTGCACCGCCTCGGCCACGGGGGTGGCTGCGGCAGTCAGGCTGTCCTTCAGCTTGCGGACCTTCTTCTTCAAGGCCTTTGCTTCGGCTTTCCAGTCGGTCTTGGCCATGGCGGCGCCCCTTTTGCCTGCGCTTCAGTCGATCAGGTCGGTCTTTTTCAGCAGAGTCGGGTCGATCTTCTCGCCCGGTTTCTCGATCTTCGCGGCCCCGGTCAGGTCGGCGATCTTGGTCTCGATGGCCTTGGTCTCGATGTCGGCGGCCAGTTCGTCGCGCATTTCGTCCAGCGTGGGCTGGGCGGCGATGCGGGTTTCCTTGACCAGAACCAGATGCCAGCCGAAATCGGATTTCACCGGCTCCGTCACCTTGCCGATCTCGGCACCCACGACTGCATCTTCAAACGGCTTGACCATCATGCCAAGACCGAACCAGCCCAGTTCACCGCCCATCGCGCCCGATCCGGTATCGGTGGAATTGGCCTTGGCCAGTTCGGCGAAATCGGCCCCGCCGTCCAGCTGGGCTTTCAGATCTTTCGCCTTCTCCTCGGTTTCCACCAGGATATGCGCGGCATTGTATTCCTTCTGCGGCTCGGCATCCTTGAACTTGGCGTCATAGGCGGCTTGCAGCGCTTCGTCGGTGACGGCGGCCGTCACCACGTCCTGAATCACCACGCCCGAAAGATAGGTACGGCGGTCATTGGTTACATTGGCATCGTCGCGCGCGGTCAGCGCGGCGTGGGATTGCAGCAGGACTTCCTGCTGGATCAGCTGTTCAAGAATGCCGCTGAACAGAACGTCGTCGGGCAGGGCCTGATACTGCGGGGGCAGGTTCTCGCGCAGCGCGATCATCTGGCCCAGGGTGATTTCGGTTCCGTTCACCGTGGCGATGACGGTCGAGGCGGTTTCGCCCTCGGCGAGCGCCGGGACGGCCAGCGTGGCCGCAAGGGCCAGACCCGCCCAGAACCCTGTTTTTTTCGCCATTTTCACCTTCTCCTGATCGTGCCGCGCATTGCGCGACGTTGACTATGCCGGACCAGCCCCTTACATCGCGTCAGTCGCGTAAAGACGGGACCGCTGGCCCTTTCAGGTCCTTCTAGGCAAGGCATCGGGGTCCGGCAAGGCCAAGTCCTCGTGATCAGGCAAAAGGCCGCGCTGACGGCCCCACGGAGAAAACATGCTGGGATTTGCAACGCTCGCGCGGAAGGTGTTCGGGACGCCGAATGACCGCAAGGTGAAATCTGTCCGACCGCTGGTGGCAAAGATCAACGCGCTGGAGCCGGAGTTTGCCGCGCTGAGCGATGAAGGCATCATCGAAAAGACGCGCGAATTCCAGAAGCGGGTGCAGGAGCAGGGCGAAGAGCTGGACGCGATCCTGCCCGAAGCCTTTGCCAACTGCCGCGAGGCGGCTAAGCGCGCCCTTGGCCTGCGCGCCTTTGACGTGCAGCTGATGGGCGGCATCTTCCTGCATCAGGGCAATATCGCCGAAATGCGCACGGGCGAGGGCAAGACCCTGGTCGCCACCTTCCCGGCCTATCTGAACGCGCTGACCGGCCGGGGCGTGCATGTGGTGACGGTGAACGACTATCTTGCCCGCCGCGATGCGGACTGGATGGGCAAGGTCTATGCCGCCCTGGGGCTGACCACCGGCGTCGTGGTGCCCTTCCAGGGCGAGGTCGAGAAGCGCAGCGCCTATCGCTGCGACATCACCTATGCCACCAACAACGAGCTGGGCTTCGACTATCTGCGCGACAACATGAAATCCACCATCGAGGAAATGGCCCAGCGTGGCCATTACTTCGCCATCGTGGACGAGGTGGACAGCATCCTGATCGACGAGGCGCGGACTCCGCTGATCATCTCGGGCCCCAGCCAGGACCGCAGCGAGCTTTATACCGCCGTCGACAAGCTGGTTCCGCAGCTGACCGAGGCGCATTACACGCTGGACGAAAAGCAGCGGCAAGTCACCTATACCGACGACGGCAATGACGCGATGGAAGTGCTGCTGCGCGCTGCGGGCATCCTGCCCGAAGGCCAGCACATGTTCGATCCCGAAAGCACGACCATCGTTCACCACATCAATCAGGCGCTGCGGGCGCACAAGATGTTCTTCAAGGATCAGCATTACATCGTGCGCGATGGCGAGGTGGTGCTGATCGACGAATTCACCGGCCGGATGATGAAGGGCCGTCGTCTGTCCGACGGGCTGCATCAGGCGATCGAGGCGAAAGAGGGCGTGAAGATCCAGCCCGAAAACGTCACCCTGGCCTCGGTCACGTTCCAGAATTATTTCCGGCTTTATGAAAAGCTGGGCGGGATGACCGGCACGGCAGCCACCGAGGCCGAAGAGTTCATGCAGATCTACGGCCTGGGCGTGGTCGAGGTGCCGACCAACCGCGCGGTTGCCCGCAAGGACGAACACGATCAGGTCTACCGCAACACCAAGGAAAAGTTCGACGGCATCCTGAAGTCGATCAAGGAGGCCCATGAAACCGGCCAGCCGATCCTTGTCGGCACCACCTCGATCGAGAAATCCGAGCTGCTGTCCAACCATCTGAAACAGGCCGGCATCCCGCATAATGTTCTGAACGCGCGTCAGCACGAGCAGGAGGCCAAGATCGTCGCCGATGCGGGCAAGCTGGGGGCCGTGACCATCGCCACCAACATGGCGGGCCGCGGGACCGACATCAAACTGGGTGGCAATGTCGAATTCAAGGTGATGGAGGCCATCGCCGCCGAACCCGATGGCGATCACTCCGCCATCCGCGCCCGGATCGAGGCCGAACACAAGGACGAGGAAGAGGCCGTCAAGAAGGCCGGGGGTCTGTTCGTTCTGGGCACCGAACGCCATGAATCCCGCCGGATCGACAACCAGCTGCGCGGCCGTTCGGGCCGTCAGGGCGACCCTGGCCGGTCGTCGTTCTTCCTGTGCCTGGAAGACGATCTGATGCGCATCTTCGGATCGGAACGACTGGACAAGGTGCTGTCGTCGCTGGGGATGAAGGAAGGCGAGGCCATCGTTCACCCCTGGGTCAACAAGAGCCTTGAAAAGGCGCAGGCCAAGGTCGAAGGCCGCAACTTCGACATCCGCAAGCAGCTGTTGCGGTTTGACGATGTGATGAACGACCAGCGCAAGGCGATCTTCGGCCAGCGGCTTGAGATCATGCAGGCCGAGGATGTAACCGAGATTGCCATGGACATGCGCCATCAGGTCATCGACGACCTGATCGACGAATACATGCCGCCGAAGACCTATCCCGACGCCTGGAACATCGAAGGTCTGCGCGACGCCTGCCGCGACCGGCTGAACATGGACATGCCACTGGCCGACTGGGCCGCCGAGGAAGGCGTGGATCAGGGCGCGATGTCGGAACGCATCATCGAAGCTTCGGACAAGATGATGGCGGAAAAGACCGAAGCCTTCGGCAAGCCGACGATGGAGAACATCGAAAAGCAGATCCTGTTGCAGGCCATCGACGGCAAATGGCGTGAACACCTGCTGCGGCTGGAACATCTGCGGTCTGTCATCGGGTTCCGGTCCTATGCGCAGCGCGATCCGCTGAACGAATACAAGACCGAAGCCTTCCAGCTGTTTGAAACCCTGCTGAACGGCCTGCGTGTGCAAGTGACCGAGCAACTGGGCCGTATCCGTCCGCTGACCAAGGAAGAGCAGGAACAGATGATGGCGCAGATGCTGGCGCAGGCGCAACCGGCGGCGGCCGAAGCCCCGGCACCTGCCGCCACGCCGGTCTCGGCCCCGCGGGCGGCAATGGCCGGCGCGCGCCTGGCGGGTTTTGACGAGGCCGACCCGTCGACCTGGGGCAATCCGGGGCGCAATGACATGTGCCCCTGCGGCTCGGGTGAGAAGTTCAAGCACTGCCACGGCAAGCTGAGCTGACCGTTGCGAAATAAGGCGCGAAAAGGGCGGCCTGGCCGCCCTTTTTGCTGTCAGACCGGGCGATCGGGGCGCCGCGCTGGAAACATTCCCTGATCCGGCCCCATGATTGCCCGCTTTTCCCGCAAGGATATGCCCGAAGGATTCCTCATCCGGGGGCGAAAGTGGACAGAAAGAAGAAGTCGGCTCTGCGTGCCGGGGCCGTTCTTATGGTGGCACTGGCCGCCGGGCATCTGGTGCAGACCCTGAATGCCGAAAGGGCTGCCACGGCGGCCGAGACGCGCGCCTCCATCAAGGCCGGTGAGATCGAAAAGGTTGCGGCCGGACCGGATGCCGTTTCCAGGGCTTCCGAAACCGCACCGGCCCTGCCGGAGACCGCCGCCCTGACTGGACCCGACGCTGCAACATCTGCTCCGGCTGTGCCGGCGGTCCCTTCCGCCGACGATACGCCGGTTCTGGCCGCCCTGCCGGACCCTCCCTCTGCCGGGACCAGCCCGTCCCTGCCTGCCCAGCCGACCCCGCCCGCCGGTGCTGATGATGCCGCCATGGTCAGTACAGACGACTGCGCGGCCAACCTTGCCCTGACCGCCGGGCCGCGGGCAATGGTTTCGGTCAGCCTGACAGCCCTCTGCCGGGCGGGTGAGCGCGTGGTCTTGCGCCACGCCGGGCTTGCCGTGGCTGAGCGGCTGTCCGACTCCGGCACCTTGCTGCTGGATCTGCCGGCGCTTCAGGTTCAGGCCGAGGTTACGGTTCTGTTCCCGGATGCCGAGGTGCTGGTCAGCCGCATCGACGTGCCGGATGCTGCAGGGGTGCGCCGGTTCGCGGTGCAATGGATGGCCGACGATGCGTTCCAGCTGCATGCCTTTGAAAACGGGGCCGACTATGGCGAACCCGGCGATATCTGGGCCGAAGCCCCCGTCTCGGCCAATGGGGGCTATATGGTGGCCCTGGGCAATCCCGATCTCGATTTGCCGATGATGTCCGAGGTGTACACCTTTCCTGCCGATGCGCAGGTCAAGACGGAGGTGACGATCGAAGCCACCGTGACTGAAACCACCTGCGGGCGCGAGCTTCTGGGAGAGACTCTGGTCACAGGGCCCGATGGCGTGGTGAAGACGGATCTGACGCTGGCCATGCCGGATTGCACCGCGCTGGGCGACATTCTGGTGTTGAAGAATCCCGGCCTTGACGTGACACTGGCCACCGCAAACTGAAGGTTCGGGCGGGGCGGAATGTTCAAGGCTGGACGCGCGGCGGTTTTCGCCGCGCTTCTGTTTCTGGGGGCCGGACCTGCCATTGCGCAGGACGTGGCGCTTGTCGCGCGCGAAGGCAAGATCGTGCTGACCGGCACACTTCTGGGCTTTGACGGCGAATTCTACCGGATCGACACCGCCTATGGGCCGCTGACCGTGGATGCGCAGGGCGTGATCTGCGAAGGCCCGGCCTGCCCCGATCTGACAGCGCCCAAGGCGACGATCCGCATCGTCGGTGCCCCGGATGCCGGTGCGCGGCTGCTGCCCGGCCTGTTCCGCGCCTTTGCCGAAAGCCGGGGTCTGATCTATGTAGAGATCGAAGGTGTCGCCTATGAAGCGGCGATCCTTGACCCGGAAAGCCGCAAGGAACTGGCCGAGATCAGCTTTGCCCCGCTGGGCCCCGATCAGGCCGCCACCGCGCTGGAGGATGGCCGCGCCGAATTGCAGCTGACGCAGATGGCCGAGGCTCCGTCCGGGGCCCGTGCGGTGGCGCTGGATGCGCTGGTGCCGATCATGGCCCCCGACAATCCGACGCCCGAGGTTTCCACCATCGAACTGGCGGCCGCCCTGTCGGGCGAGGCGACGAACTGGGCTGATCTTGGCGGGCCCGACATGCCGCTGGTGCTGCATGCCCTGTCGCCCGACACCGATCTGGCCCGCGCGCTGGATACCCGGCTGGGGATCGCGATCAAGGCGCAGGTCCTGCATGACAGCATGGAAGCGCTGGCCGAGGCCGTGGCGCGCGATCCATGGGCCCTTGCCATCACCGGGCGGGCCGAGCGCGGCCCTGCGCGTGCCCTGCCGCTGACCGACAGCTGCGGCTTTCCGCTGTTGCCCGGTCCGATGGCAGTGAAGGCCGAGGATTATCCACTGGCCCTGCCGCTGTTCCTGCTGACACCCAAGCGCCGCCTTCCCCTGATGGCGCGCGAATTTCTGGACTTTCTGGCAAGTCCCGTGGCCGAGGCGGTAGTGGCCCGCGCTGGCTTTATCGACCGTTCGACCGAACGGTCCCCGATGACCGGGGATGGGCTGCGGCTGATCAACGCCATCCAGGGCGCGGGAGAGGATGTGACGCTGGCTGATCTGAAGCGGCTGGTCGCGGTGATGGACGGGGCCGACAGGCTGTCGCTGACCTTTCGCTTCGAGGATGGCTCCACCCGGCTGACGCCATCGAGCCAGGAAAATATCGCCGATCTGGCACGGCTGATCGCTTCGGGCGGTTTTGCGGGCGAGGCACTGGTTCTGGCGGGGTTTTCCGATGGCTCGGGCGCGGCCGAAGCCAATCTGGCGCTGTCGGTGGAGCGGGCAAGCCGTGTGGCAGACGAATTGCGCGCGGCCGCCCCCGATCTGCGCGAGGATCAACTGCCCCGGATCGAAGGCTTTGGCGAGGCCCTGCCGATGGCCTGCGACGAAACCGCGGCGGGACGGCATCTGAACCGGCGGGTGGAGTTGTGGCTGGTGCCGGATTTTACCGCCCGTGAGGCACCGCCGCTGTAGGGCGAACCGCCGCAAGAAGGCGTTGCGCGTCTGTCTTCCTACCAGCCTGTCACCTTGCCTGTTCGCAGATTGCCTGACAGTCGGCCTGATGATCGGTTGGTCCGCGCAGGGCCCGTGCCGGATTGAAAGACATGGGATGGCCTGCGGAGCCGTCCCCGTCTTCCGCGACGTTCGGCCAGGGCACATAGGGACCGATCACCTGTTGCGACACGGTTTCGCGGTTCATTCCACCCTCCTGCGCGTCACCCTCCTGCCGGGCTCCTGACGATATGCGGCGGCGGGACATGAACCCGCCGCACGCACTTCCGGCCGGATCAGCGCTGCTGCGGCTGACGCGGCTGGTCATTGTCGGGTTGGCGCCGACCCGGATCCTGCTGATCCTGCTGTGGCTGGCCGGGGGCTCGTTCGGGCTGGCGATGCGGATCGCGGACCTGGGGCTGCTTGGGGTCGCGCGGTTGATCCCGGTTCGGGTCTTGGGGATTCGTCATGGCTTTTCCTCCAGAATGGACAGGTCGAGCCGACGCCTCATGGCGACGACACCGGACCAACCCGCAAACCGCGTCCCGGCTCCGCCTGCGGCACGGGACTGCGCTGGAACCTGCGCAAAAGGTAGGGATCGGCAGGCAGATCTTTGCCTTCCGTCGCCTGCCAGATCGCGGAACGCATAGGTCGGGAATTCCTGCCGCACTGAATTTCCGCTTGGACAGAGTGGCTTGGCTGTCCTACTTTTCCCGCATTGCATTTCTGCCACGGCTTATTTCAGGGACGGAGGTTTCATGGACCGTTTTCGCACACCGCTGATCATTCTGGCCCTTGGGGTGGCCCCGATCTGGATTTTTATCGGCAGCACCAGCACCACAACCATCAATGGAGAAGTGGTCAGCGATCACAGCTTCAACATCGCAGGGTTGATTCTTGGCCTGATCGGGGTGCTCATGGCCTTTCGTGCGGTGCGCGAAGGTGACAGAAGCGACGGGCTTCGCCTGGGGCTGATCGTGGTGGCGGGTCTGGTCTGCCTGCTTCAGATCGCCCATTCGGTCGGGGTAATTTCGCTGCCGATCTGACATGGACACGGCGGCGGTGGCCGCTTCGGTTGACCGCAACGGATGTCGGGCGTAATCCGGGCCAAACCCCTTGCGGAAAGAATGCCCGTGGCCATCCATCTTCATCAGAACGACCTGCCCGACGGGCTGCACCTTGGTCCCGTCGTGGCCATCGACACCGAAACCATGGGCCTTGACCCGCGCCGGGACCGTCTTTGCGTGGTGCAATTGTCGGACGGCGACGGCAATGCCCATCTGGTGCAGATCGCGCGCGGCCAGACCCGCGCGCCCAATTTGGAACGGCTGCTGGCAGACCCGGCCACGCTGAAGCTGTTTCATTTCGGCCGCTTCGACATCGCTGCGCTGAAACGCGCCTTTGGCGTCACGACAGCTCCGGTCTGGTGTACCAAGATCGCCTCGAAGCTGATCCGCACCTTCACCGACCGCCACGGCCTGAAATACCTTTTGGCCGATCTGGTCGGCGTGGACGTGTCGAAACAGCAGCAGACAAGCGACTGGGGGTCCAAAGTGCTGAGCGAGGCGCAGAAGGATTATGCTGCTTCGGACGTGCTTTACCTTCACGCCCTGAAGGCTGCACTTGAGGAACGGCTGATCCGCGAGGACCGGATGGCGCTGGCGGAAAAGTGTTTCGACTTCCTGCCCACGCGGGCCGAGATGGATCTGCTGGGCTGGGACGACACCAATGACATCTTCACCCACTGATCATCCGTTGGATCATCTGACCGTTGGCCGCCGTGTCATCCGGCGCGAGGCCGAGGCGCTGGAGATGCTGGCGGGCACCCTGGGGCAGGGGTTTGCCGATGCTGTTGCCCTGATCCTGCGCACGAAGGGCCGCGTCGTGGTGTCGGGGATGGGCAAATCGGGCCATATCGCCCGCAAGATCGCGGCCACCTTTGCCTCGACCGGCACGCCATCGCAATTCGTCCACCCGGCCGAGGCCAGTCATGGCGATCTGGGCATGGTGACGCCGCAGGATGTGCTTCTTGTCCTGTCCAATTCGGGCGAGACGCCCGAGCTGGCCGACCTTGTCGCCCATTCCCGCCGTTTCAACATCCCGCTGATCGGGGTGGCCGGGCGTCAGGGCTCCACCCTGCTGCGCGAGGCGGATGTCGCGCTTGTGCTGCCGCCCGCACCCGAAGCCTGCGGACAGGGCATCGTTCCCACCACAAGCACCACGATGACGCTGGCGCTGGGGGATGCGCTGGCCATCGCGCTGATGGAACATCGGGCCTTTTCGCCTGAACAGTTCCGCGTCTTTCATCCCGGCGGCAAGCTGGGCGCGCGGCTTTTGCATGTGCGGAACCTGATGCATGAAAACCCTCCGCTGGTGGGCGAAGACACCCCGATGAGCGAAGCCTTGCTGGTGATGACCCGCGCCGGGTTCGGCGTGGTTGGCGTGGCGGACGACAAGGGCCATCTTCGGGGCATCGTCACCGACGGAGACCTGCGCCGCCATATGGACGGGCTTCTGACGATGACGGCAGGGCAGGTGATGACGCGTAATCCGCGCAGCACGCCCCCCGATGATCTGGCGGTCGAGGCGCTGTCCCTGATGAATGAACGGAAGATCACCTGCCTGATGGTCACGGATGCCGATGACCGCGCCATCGGCGTGCTGCATATCCATGATTGCCTGCGCGCGGGCGTGGCCTGACGCCATGCCGGGGCGTGATCTTCACACCCGTGTTGTGGGCTGGCTGAAGGTGGTGCTGCCGCTGTCGGCGCTGGTGATCCTGTCCACCCTGTTCCTGCTGTCGGACCGGATCGACCCGAACGCCGCCATCCCCTATGCCGAAGTTGATGTCGAGGATCTGGCGAACGATCCGCGCATGTCCGCCCCGGCCTATGCCGGAACCACCGCAGACGGGGCGGGGATCACGCTTTCGGCCAGTTCCGTCCGCCCCGCGTCCGAAGAACTGGGGGCCAGCGCCGAAAGCGTGGCCGCGCGGGTGGAAACGCCGGATGGCCAGCGCATCGACATTGCCGCCGCTTCGGCCGCGCTGGACGATGCCGACGGCGTTCTGAGCCTGTCGGGCGGCGTGACGCTGGAAACCGAAGCCGGATACCGTGTGGAAACTGATGGCATGACGGCGCGGCTGGACCGCACCCTTGTCGAAAGCGCCAGCCCTGTCGTGGTGACGGCGCCAATGGGCGACATCCGCGCAGACAGCTTTGCCATCACGCAGGACGCGGCAGACCCCTCGGCCTATCTTCTGGTTTTCAAGGGCGGGGTTAAGCTGGTATATCAACCCGGCGGGCAGGCCCCGTGACCACAGGCATTCGCATGGCATTTCTGACCCGATCCTTTGCACTTCTGGCCGTTCTGTGTGCCCTTTCCGGCCCCGTTGCGGCACAAGAGGCGAAAATCGCCTTTGACGGACTGGCGCAGGACACGTCGCTGCCGGTCGAGGTGCAGGCCGATACGCTGTCGGTGAACAATGCCGATGGCACTGCGGTTTTCGAAGGCAATGTTCTGGTCGGGCAGGGCGACATGCGGCTGGCGGCGGCACGGGTGCTGGTGGAATACGGGGCCGATGCCAAATCCATCGCCCGGCTGCATGCCACCGGCGGCGTGACCATCGCCAATCTTGCCGACGCGGCCGAGGCGCGCGAGGCGATCTATACCATCGACAGCGGTGTCATCGTGATGACGGGCGATGTCCTGCTGACCCAGGGCGCATCTGCACTGGCCGGGCAGAAGCTGACGATCAACCTGAAGAACGGCACCGGCATCATGGAAGGCCGCGTTTCCACCGTCTTCGTGCCGGGTGGCAACTGATGCCCGCAGATCGTCCCGGACTGACCGTGACCGAAGGCCTGCCGGGCCTTCAGATCCGGTCCCTGCGCAAAAGCTACAAGAAGCGCCCGGTGATCCGCGATGTCTCGATGGACCTGCGCCGGGGCGAGGTGGTTGCCCTGCTGGGCCCGAACGGCAGCGGCAAGACGACCTGCTTTTATTCCATTGCGGGCCTTGTCACCCCCGAAGGCGGGCAGGTGCTGATCGACGGCAAGGACGTGACCGCGCTGCCGATGTATCGCCGGGCGCGCCTTGGCATCGGTTATCTGCCGCAGGAGGTGAGCATCTTCCGCGGCCTTTCGGTCGAGGACAACATCCTTGCCGTGCTGGAGATCACCCATACCGACCGCCACAAGCGGCGCGAGCGTCTGGAAGAACTGCTGAGCGAGTTTTCCATCACCCATCTGCGCCACGCCCCGGCGCTGGCGCTGTCGGGCGGCGAACGCCGCCGGGTCGAGATTGCCCGTTGCCTGGCCGCCGATCCGCGTTATCTCTTGCTGGATGAGCCCTTTGCCGGGGTCGATCCGATCGCGGTCGGAGAAATCCGTCATCTGGTCCACGATCTGAAAGGCCGCGGCATCGGCGTTCTGATCACCGACCACAACGTCCGCGAGACGCTGGATATCGTCGACCGTGCCTATATCCTGCATGACGGCAAGGTGTTGATGAGCGGAACCACAGACGAAGTGGTGCGGGATGAAATGGTCCGCCGCGTCTACCTGGGCGAGAATTTCCGCATCATTTGATCCCGCGCGCCGATTCTGTTGACAAGCCCCCATCGCCTGCGCCCAATGAGGGGGATGAGCGCGACAACTGCACACCGGCATCAGGTCATCGCGGCTGACACTCCAGCCCCGCCGGGTTGCAGACATGCCCGTCGTTTCCCATGTCGTAACAAGGCCCTGGCAGTGGCGGAACGTTGCGTCACGCCCTGCCGCAGAAGACAAGCAAAGGAGAGATCATGCGCTACCAGATCAGTGGAAAACAGATCGACATCGGCGAGGCTCTCCAGACGCATGTGAAGGCCGAACTGGGCGAGGTCGTCGAAAAATACGCCCAGCGCCCGACCGAATGCATGGTGGTGTTTTCCAAGGTGGCGCATGAGTTTGTCTGCGAGGCGACCATCCATCTGTCGACCGGCCTGACCGCCCAGGCCAAGGGCCATGCGCCCGAGGTCTATGCCGCCTTCGAAAGCGCGCGCGAGAAGATGGACAAGCAGTTGCGCCGTTACAAACGCCGCATCCGCGACCATCACGCCGGGCGCAAGGCCCCTGTTGAATTCGGCGGAGCGTCCCAGTATATCCTCGCCGCATCCGAGGAGACCGAGGATGCCGAGCCTGACAGCCTGCAACCCGTGGTCATCGCCGAGATGGAGACGAAGATCCCTTCGATCACCGTCGGCGAGGCCGTGATGCAACTGGAACTGGCGGGGCAGAAGATGCTCGTTTTCCGCAACGAAGGTCATGGGGGCGTGAACGTGGTGTATCGTCGTGAAGACGGGAACATCGGCTGGATCGACCCCCGCAACAGCAGGTAACGGCAACCCCGTCACGGCCCGCAGGAACCGATCCCCGCCCATGGAACTCTCCAAGATCCTCGTCCCCTCCGCCATCCGCGTGGTGGGGCAATTCACCTCCAAGAAGCGCCTGTTCCAAGAGCTTGCCGAAGTCGCGGGTCAGGTGCATGCCATCCAGCCCGCGCTGGTGCTGGACGGGCTGCAAGAGCGGGAAACGCTGGGGCCCACCGGTGTGGGCCATGGGATTGCCCTGCCGCACGCCCGGCTGGAGGATCTGGACCGGATCGTCGGCCTGTTCGTCCGGCTGGAAAAACCGCTGGACTATGACAGCGTGGACCGCCAGCCGGTCGACCTGGTGTTCTGTCTTCTGGCCCCCAAGGATTCGGGCGTGGATCACCTGAAGGCGCTGGCGCTGGTCAGCCGGACCATGCGCGATGCCGGGGTTGTGGCCAAGCTGCGGGCGAATACCGATCCGGCCAAGCTGTATGCAATCCTGACCGAAGCCAGGGCCAACGCGGCGGCGTAAGCAGCGGGCGAAGGCTTAGAGTCCATTGCGGACGGTTGGGATGGCACCGCCATTCCTGACGCTTGAAGCGAGGCCCGGCCGGGTTAACAGGCGCGGAACGCGCCCCCGGCCAGCGCCCGGCCGCCCCTTTGGGCGGGCGCTTCTGCGCTGTCCCGCTTAGAACGAACCGCAGGAGAGACTGTGCCATAAACTGCATCGAACAGCCGCTGGACGCGCCCACCCACGGTCGGGCGCTGGCCTGTGTTGTCCTGATCGTCCGCTTCAATCCCGCAAAGCGGACCCTAAGCCCGCCATTTCCCGAACCCGAAGCCGAGATAATCGCGGGCATAGGCATCCTGTGCCGCGTCTTCCAGCGCTGGTGTCCAGACAGTTGCCAAGGCGGCGACGGCCGAGCGGTCTTCGGGCGCGGGGGGCGGATCAGGCAGGCCGAGTTCGGCGGCAAGGTAGGCCAGCCCTTCGGCCATGCGGTCTTCCCTGATCACCAGATCGGGCCCCTGGAACCCGGCGAACCCCTGAAGAACGGCGGTCTGGCTGGCCCAGTGCGGTGCCACCTTCTGACCCATCTGCCCCGCAACGGACAGCTTGGCATAGCGCAGGAAGGCGGCAAACGCCTCGCGGTGCTGCACCAGATCAAGGAAGGGCTGGCCCGGTGGCGGCAGGTCGGCCTGCTGGCTGCGGATCAGGGACTGGCGGTGATCGGCCAGTTTGCCACTGACGATCTGGGTCAGAAAGGCTTGATGCGCCCTGAGCAGCGGATGCCGGATCACTGTAAAGCTGCGATGGCCGGGATGTGCCTTCTTCCACTGGCGCAGGCTTTTCTGCACGAAATCGCCGATCAGACCGCCGCGCCCCAGCCGCCCCATCCAGGCTTGCACATGCGCCTCTGGCCCCGCCCGCACCGGCATGTAAAGCAACCCCGCACCTTCGATTGCGACAAAGGACGGTATGGCGGGCGGGCGGCGGGGTTCGAAATTCGGCGTGCGTGACAGGTTGAACCGGTCCAGCCGGGCCAAAGCCGTCTCCATTTCGGGGAAGTTCACGACCTTTTCGCCGATCTCCTCGGGGTTCTGCTTTTTCAGCTTGTCGTCCAGCCCGTCCAGCCGGCCTTCGATCCCCAGCCAGGCAGCCAGGCCGTTCAGCACAGCCACATCCTGAATGTCGTCATAGTCGATGTAGAATGCGGTCTGGCCCGATACCTGCAAGCCATGCAGCAACCGGATCTGAAAGGCCTGCAAGGCCTCCAGATGCTGTTCGAATTCCGGGCCGTTGAACCGGGCCTGCCCGGTCTTCAGGTTCTTGGCATTGGTCAGCTTCCACTGGCCGGTCGTCTGCGCGATCTTCCAGCTGACATAGCTGTCCACCGGATTGCGGGTCAGGATGATCTTGGCACAGGCCGGATCGTCCAGCAGATCGGCCAGGATGCGCGGATCGTGATCGTGGAAATAGCGAAACCCTGCCAGACCCGGTGTCCTGTCGCGCAGGCGGCGCAACAGCAGGCGGGGGTCCTGTTCGCGCAGCGTCAGATCGACGCCGAACATCTCGACCTGATCCTGCTTGCCGATGAAATGCGGATTGAACACCTCGCCCAGACAGGTCACGCCGGGCAGGGCGTTCAGGTTGGCCTCAAGAAAATTCGACCCGGTCCGCATCTCGGCGAAAAGCACGAAAGAGGTAAAGCGGGGCATCACTTGACCAGATAGGGCCGGGCCCGGCGGCTGGAGGCGGTCGTCACATCGGCCCCGGTCGGGAAGTCGCCCATCAGAACCGGCTGCATTCCCTGATTGCGCAGGTTTTGCAGGAACTGGCCAAAGCCGGTCAGGTCGACCATCCGCGGCACCTCGGTCAGCCGCCGCATCGACCGCGGACTGATCTCATCCACCAGGGTCTGCAATGGCTCCATCGGGGATTCGATGAATTCGGCCAGGGACCAGATGCGGACACGGGCCTTCACATTCGGCGCGCGCAGGATGGTAAGAAGATCGGATTCCACCTTTTGCAGCTTGGCTGCCTCGGCCCGGATATCGCTGAAATTGCGGTTTGACTGGAAAAGCGGGATCGAGAAGGCCCCGGTGATCACGCTGATCTGGGCATTCGGATCGGCGGCGGTGAATTCGGCGATCTGCTGGTTGTCGGAAGGTCCGAACTGAAAACACTGCCGTTCGCCGCGGGTGTTCCAGATCAGATTGGTCAAAAAGCTGCGCGGGTTATAGTCGCGCAAGATGGCGCTGTCGGACAATGCGCCGTTGTAGACCGTGGCCCCCCCGGCGAATTCGACACCGCCGGGCGCGAAAAGGTGGCCATGCACACGGGTTCCCGAAACCTTTGACAACCAGGTGTCGAAATTCTCGAACACCTCGGCAAAGCCTTCGAAGATCGAATAGGGGGCGGCGGTGCGGCCCTGTTCCCATTCCCGGTTCGGAAAGCGCGATTGCATGTAAAGGCCGGCGCGGCCGGTGGTGCGGCGCTCCACGGCCTTGGCGAACAGTCGGTCGATCTTGCCGGGATTCGGTTCGGCCCGCGGTTCATCCCCGGCGTTGGGCGACAGGAACGTGTCGTACAGCTTGTTCGCCTCGGGCCAGATCTTGCGGGCGATGAAGCAATCGGACCGTTTCAGAAGTTGCAGGTGATCGTCATAGAAGATGTGCGGCTTGCCCTGGAAATCGAATTTCGACAGCGTCAGGCTGCGGCTTTCCACATTGGTGGACACCTGCCGCACAAGGGTCTGGAAATAGCTTTCGTCGGGGATCCAGACCTTGCGGAAATAGCGGTCGTAATCCTCGCGCTCGGGCCCCTCCAGGATGGCGGACAGGGTTTGCCGGGTCAGGCACCACCATTGCGACCCAAGATGCGGCACGATGCCCGACGGCATGCTGCGGCGCACCCGGAACCGGCGCTGAAGGTCGACATAGGTGTCGAACAGCCAGCGATGCTTGCGCCATGAAAACGGGAACCGCAGGGTGAAGCGTTCGTAATTCAGGCCGCCGATCGTCCAGCCGACATCGGCCGTGGTGACGCTTTCGATGAAATCGGTGCGGGGCCGTTCGTCCAGATAGGCGCGCAGCTCCTCTACCGGGCGCAGCGGCAGGCAGGAACCGGAGGCCAGGCAGACATGGCGGACCTGCGGAAAATCCTGCAACATCATCATGCTTGCGGCCTGGGTGGCGGCGACGATGCCCCAGGTGCCCCATTCGCAGGCATGGCGCGGCGAAAAGCGGATATTGGTCAGATCGGCCAGATCGCCGCGCAGCTTTTCCGCCTTTGGCCCTGGGGTGCGCTTGTCGACATGGATGACGACCGGGCAATCCCGCGTGGCCCAGTAACGCGCCACCTGCGCGGCGCGGTCCAGCGCGGTATGGCACAGCATGACGAAGCCAAGGCTCATGCCCAGTTCCCCTTGGACATCAGCCCCAGAATCTCCAGCTGGCGCCAGTTGATGTATTTTTCGGACCACTTGCACCACAGGTCGGGCTGATCCTGCAACGCCTGCTGATAGGCGCGATATTCCCGGCTTTCGGCATAGTGCTGGCCGCGGGCCATTTCCTCTTCGGCCTTGACGGCAAAGGTATCAAGGAACTTGGCGTGCAGCAGGCATCCGCTGGCCTTTTCCCCGCCCCATTCGTCGAACACCAGATTCAGCCCGCGCGGCAAAAGCATGTGCGTCGACGACACATAGGCATAGCTGCGATGCCATTTCACCAGCGGAATCTTGTTCAGCGCGGGCGCGCGCTTCGGGTCTTCGGCAAAGAAGCTGCGGGTGCGCGGCCCGCCCTGAATCCACAGGTTGCCAAGGGCCCAGTTGCGCGCCAGCGTGTAATTGCCGCTGTCGAACCACTGCGCGATCTCGAACGGGTTCTGCCCTTCGCGATAGGGCTGATCCTGCATCGGGCCCTTGGGATACATATCCAGCAGCATGGAAGAGAAGGTGCGGATCTGGCTGGCGTCCAGCCAGTCGGTCAGCGCCCGCAGCGGGCGGGTTTCGCAGAACGGATAGATCAGGAATTCGTCGACATCGACCGTCACGCACCAGTTGCCGTGGCCGTAACGGCGTTGAAGATGGGTCAGCCAGTCCATGCCGAACCGGGCGCGCTTGTAACTGCCCTTTGTCGTCCACAGCGAGACATCGGGCTGACGCGCCAGATAGTCGCGGCTGCCGTCATCGCTGTCGTTGTCGACGATCAGAAAATGGTCAACGCCAAGATCCCGGTAATATTGCAGGAAATACGGCAGGCGAACCTTTTCGTTGCGCAGGCAGGCAAACAGCAGGATCGGCTCGGCCCGCACGTCGGCCATGCGGTTTGCCACCGGCTTCAGCTCCCGGCGGCGCAGAAAGGCCCGCGCCAGCAGACGCTGACGGCGCGCGCGCAGCCGATATGACCCAAGTATGCTCACCCCTGGCCCCTGCCAATGCCGGACGTGCTGTCAAACCTGTCACGAAGGTCTTGCGAAAGGGTTTCGCACCCTGGTTCCCGCCTGCTGCCCCGCGCCCGATCCGCCGCCATTGTTTCCCGTGCTGGCTTTGTTTGACTGATTCTACGGTGTAGCTGTTTGAATGTAAACAATTGCAAGTGTTTCCTGCCGAAGGGATAGGCAATCACACCCATCCCCCGCGCGAGATCAGCCCAAGCGATTCCAGCTGTCGCCATCCGGTGTAGCGGCGCGAGGTTGCACAGTGCAGCACGGGGTCGGCAATCAGCCCGTCATAATAGGTGCCAAACCGGGCAGGATCAGCAAAGTGCTGGCGGCGCTCCTTCTCTTCCGCCGATTTCTGTACGATCGACGGCAGGAATTTCGTATGCAGCAGCGCGCCAGAGGTCATCTCTCCGCCATCCTCGGCGAAAACCGCATTCAGCCGGGCCGGCAGCAGGCTGTGGGTCGAATTGTGGTAGGCATAGCGCCAATGCCATTTCACCAGCGGCACCTTGTTCAACGTCGGCGCGCGGCGGGGATCATCGGCAAAGAAGGCCCGCGCCCTTGGCCCCCCTTGGATCCACAGGTTGCGCAGGCGTGGCTGGACCTGAAGGCTGTAGTTGCCGCTGTCGAACCATTGCAGGACGGACAGCGGATCATCGGCGGGTTGCGCGGCAGACAGCGGGCCTTCGGGATAAAGATCCAGCATCATCGCGGCAAAGCTGTCGCGCCCGCAGCCGTCCAGCCAGCGCGTCAGTGCCGGCAGCGGCCGGGTCTCCCAGTTCGGGTAGACCAGCAGTTCATCGGCATCCAGCGTCAGGCACCAGCGGCCATGGCCGTGCCGCAGCAAGAGCCAGTTGGTCCAGTCCAGCCCGAAGCGAGATTTCTTGTAGCTGCCCTTCGTGGACCAGAGCGAGACATCCTGCGCCCCGGACAGGAGGTCAAGCGTGCCATCCGTGCTGCCGTTGTCCACAATCAGGAAGTGATCAACGCCAAGGCGGCGGTGATGATGCAGGAAATAGGGCAGACGCTCGGCCTCGTTGCGGACCACGGCCACGCAAAGGATGGCGCGGCGCTTCAGCCCTGCCGTGCGGTCCACCACCTTGCGCAACTCTCGCCGCTTGCGGATGGCACGGGCGATCCAGATCCGGCGGCGGAGGCGCTGGCGCCAGGCCTGCCACAGATCGGGACCTGCCGCAGCGGGCAGGTCGCCGATGGCAAAGGCCTGGGGCTGCGCCCCCATGGACCTATTGCGCCGCCTGACGCTGGGCGATCATGTCGTTCAGATAGGCACCGAATTCGTCGCACAGATCGGGGCGCGACAGGCCAAAGGCCACGGTGGCCTGCAAGAACCCGGCCTTGGACCCGCAATCATATCGCTGGCCGCGGAAACGGTAGCCATAGACACCGGCCTTGCTGGAGACCTCTTCGGCAATCGCATCGGTCAGCTGGATTTCCCCGCCCGCGCCCTGTTTCATCCGGTTCAGGTGGTTCAGCACTTCGGGCGACAGGATGTAGCGGCCGATGACGGCCAGGTTCGACGGCGCTTCTTCGGCTTTCGGCTTTTCCACCATGCCCTTGGTGCGGATGATGCTGCCCATGTCCTCGGCGATGTCCAGCACGCCATAGGCCGATGCCTTGGCCGGTGGCACCTCCATCGCGGCGACCATGCAGCCGCCGGTTTCGGCATAGGCCTCGACCATCTGCTGAAGGCAGGGCTTTTCGGCGGCAATCACGTCATCGGGCAGCAGAACGGCGAAGGGTTCGTCCCCGATCAGGCGGCGCGCGCACCAGACGGCATGGCCCAGGCCCATCGGCCGGTTCTGCCGGACATAGGCGATGGCGCCCGAATCCATGTTGGTGTCCTTCAACACCTCCAGAAGATCGGTCTTGCCCTTCTTGCGCAGCTCGGATTCCAATTCGGGCGCGTGGTCGAAGTAATCCTCAAGCGCGGATTTGCCGCGCGAGGTGACGAAGATGAATTCCTTGATCCCGGCAGCCCGCGCCTCGTCGATCGCGTATTGGATCAGCGGGCGGTCCACCAGCGTCATGATCTCTTTCGGGATCGACTTGGTGGCGGGCAGGAAACGGGTTCCCATGCCAGCGACGGGAAAGACGGCTTTCGTAACCTTCTTGGGCTTCATCTCACACTCATTCTGTTTTCCGCCACAGGGACGGGGATACCGGGTGATTGTTTACATTCCTGAACAATCTGACCGGATTTTGTCGAACTTACGGCATTTCGGGCGGTTTCGCCATGCCAACTGCGGTTCAGGCAGGGGGAATGTTGCGCATAGCGCATCAATCGCCCCCCCTACTCACCCAGCAACATCCGCTCGATCACCGCCACATCGGACGGGTTGTTCAACTCCCAGAACTGGCGGCCACGGGCCCGCACCTCGACGCACAGCACGGCGCGCCCGTTTTCAAGAAAGCGCAGCTGTTCCAACCCTTCAAGCATTTCAAGCGGGCCGATGGGCCAGGACGGATAAGCCGACAGCGCAGCCGGGCGATAGGCATAGACGCCGACATGATGGAAAACCGGGGTCGGCTCGTCCGGCGCATAGTCGCGCCCGGTATAGGGGATGACTTCCTTCGAGAAATAAAGCCCCCGCCCGCCCGCGCCGAAAACCGCGGTGGTGCCACCGACCCGGCCCGCCCGGCGATCCGCAAGGAAGCCCGAAACGGCACGGCCGTCACAACGCAGGACCGGCGTGGCGATCTCGGCCACCGGATCGGCGGCAAGACCGCGCAGCAGATCCTCGACGAACCAGGCCGGCGTCAGTGGCGCATCGCCCTGAAGGTTCACGATGACGTCGAAACCGGGCAGTTGCCGGGCCACCTCGGCGCAGCGTTCGGTGCCGTTGCGGGCGTCGGAGGAGGTCATCACCACCTCGGCGCCAAAGGCGGTTGCGTGATCTGCGATGCGGGCATCGTCAGTGGCCACGACCACACGGTCGATGCCCTGCACGGCCATTGCCGCCTCCCAGCTGCGGCGGATCAGGGTCTTTTCGCCATCGGGACCGCGCAGAACCACCAGCGGCTTGCCCGGATAGCGGGTGCTGGCATAGCGGGCGGGGATGGCGATCAGGGTCTTCATTTCAGCACGACACCGGGGGCAAGGGCGATGAAGAACGGGTTGTCCCAGCCTGTCTTGCCATAGGTCAGCGGGGTGTGGTCGTCAAATCGCACCACCTGCCCGCCCGCGCCGCGCAACACCGCATCACCCGCCGCCGTGTCCCATTCCATCGTGCGGCCCAATCGGGGGTAAAGATCGGCCTCTCCGGTCGCCACAAGGCAGAACTTTAGGCTGGACCCGGCGCTGCGCGAGTCTTTGACCTGATACTTCTCGATATAGTCATTGGTTGCCTGATCGCGGTGCGATTTCGACGCCACCACCATCAGCGCGGCATTGTCCGGCATGCCCACGCGGATCGGGGTCACGCTGCCATCGGCCAGCGATTCCTCGACCGCCGCCCCATCGGGCAGGGTATAGAACAATCGGGCTTGCGCCGGGGCATAGACCACGCCGCGCAACGGCACGCCGTTTTCGACATAGGCGATGTTCACGGTGAAATCGCCGCGCCGCTGGATGAATTCCTTGGTGCCGTCCAGCGGATCGACGATCAGGAAGGTCTGCGCGGTCAGCGCATGGGATGCCGCCTGTTCCTCGGTGATCAGCACCACATCGGGAAAGGCCGCCCGCAGCCCGGCCGAGATCAGCGCATCCGCCGCCTCGTCCGCCTCGGTCACGGGGCTGGTATCGCCCTTGGCCTTCACCTCGAAATCGGGACCGTTGTAGACCTGCATGATCCGCTCTCCGGCTTGCAGGGCCAGCTGGCGGATGACGGGAACAAGCTGGTCGAAATCCATGGGCAATCCTTCGCAATGCAGGGCTGTTGCCATGCGTTCCTTGCCCGCTTATCCTGCGGCGTCAAGGGAACGGCAAGATTTCCCGTGCTGAATGGGTTGAGGCACCCGTCACAAGGATCGAGAATGTTCCGACCGCAGGCAAAGCGCCCGTCGCGCATCCGTTCGGGGTTCGAGTTTCTCGAACTTATCTATCACGCCACCATCCGCAACCTGCGCAAAAGCCATGGCAACGCCGTCTATGGCATGGTGATGAGCGTGATCCAGGCCAGTCTTATCCTGGCGATCTTCGTCGTGATGTTCTGGGTGCTGGGGTTGAAGGATTCTCCGATCGTCGGGGGGGATTTCATCCTTTATGTCATGTCGGGCGTCTTCATGTTCCTGACCCACACCAAGGCGATGGGCGCGGTTTCCGGTGCCGATGGTCCGACCTCGGCGATGATGATGCACGCGCCGATGAATCCCGTGGTGGCCGTGGTCTCGGCCGCGCTGGCGGCGCTGTATCAGCAGGTCTTCGCCATGGGCGTGATCATGCTGTTTTACCATACGCTGTGGACGCCGATCCATATTCACGAACCTGTCGGCATGATGGCCATGCTGCTGCTGTCATGGTTCTCGGGGGCTGCAATCGGCCTGATGTTCTATGCGGCAAAGCCCTGGCAGCCGGAATTCGTAGGCCTGCTGTCGATGATCTACCAGCGCGCCAACATGATCGCGTCGGGCAAGATGGTGGTGGCCAGCATGCTGCCCGCCTCGCGCCGTGCGTTGTTCGACTGGAACCCGCTGTTCCACACCATCGACCAGGCGCGCGGGCACATGTTCCTGAACTATCACCCGCGCTATACCTCGGCCGACTATGCCATCAAGGTTGCGCTGATCTGCATCCTGATCGGGCTGATGGCCGAATTCTATACCCGACGCCATGCCTCGCTGAGCTGGGGGAAACGGCAATGATCCGCTGCCTGCTTTTGTCGCTGGCGCTCTGCGCCGCCACCCCGGTCCTGTCGCAGGACCTGCCCGCCGCCTTTCAGGTGACGGGTGTCGCCGCCGACGATGTGCTGAACATCCGGGCCGAACCTTCGGCCGACGCGGCAAAGATCGGCGAGATCGGGCCCCATGGTTTCAACATCGAAGTGCTGCGCCTGTCGGATGACGGGAAATGGGGGCTGGTTCCCATGCCCGAGGGCAGCGGCTGGGTTGCCATGCGGTTCCTTGAGGCGATCCCGCAAGACCCCGCTGAAGTGCCGCGCCCGCTGACCTGTTCGGGGACCGAGCCGTTCTGGACACTGGGTCTTTATCCCAAGGGCGCCGAATGGATCACCCCCGAAGACCCGCGCACCGATCTGACCGTGACCGAGGAAGCCGCCGCTCCCCAGGGATACCGGCTGCGCACCGTCGAGGGTCCGACCCGCATCCTTGATCTGACGATCCACCGCCAGCAGTGCGGCGATGGAATGTCGGACCGCGAATTCGGTTTTGCCGCCACATTGTTCATCGAAAGCCCGGACGGAAACGAGCTGCGCTTCGGCTGCTGCACGCTGGACCACCGGGACTGACCCTGCCTGCGCCCACTGTCAAAAATTCGCAACAGACTCGTCTTGCCGGGCGTTGCAGGCGCTATTCCACCTGCCTATATACGCCAAGTCCTGCTGCGGGTTCGCCCGAAGCAACCATACCCCGGCCAAGGGTGCCGAACGTTTCAGGGCCCAAGGCCGGCAGATCGCCTGAGAGAAAGGGATATACATGGCCAAAGTCATCGGTATCGACCTCGGCACCACCAACTCCTGCGTCGCCATCATGGATGGTTCCGCGCCCCGCGTGATCGAGAACAGCGAAGGTGCGCGCACCACGCCGTCGATCGTGGGTTTTACGGAGTCCGAGCGTCTTGTCGGCCAGCCGGCCAAACGGCAGGCTGTCACCAACCCCACCAACACCGTCTTCGCCGTCAAACGCCTGATCGGCCGCCGCCTTGGCGATGCCGAGGTGGAGAAGGACAAGAAACTTGTCCCCTATGCCATCGTTGATGGCGGCAACGGCGACGCCTGGGTCGAAGTGCGCGGCGAGAAGTATTCGCCCAGCCAGGTGTCGGCTTTCATCCTGCAGAAGATGAAGGAAACCGCCGAATCCTATCTGGGTGAAACCGTCACCCAGGCCGTGATCACGGTTCCGGCCTATTTCAACGACGCCCAGCGTCAGGCCACCAAGGACGCCGGCAAGATCGCCGGGCTTGAGGTGCTGCGCATCATCAACGAACCGACCGCCGCCGCGCTGGCCTATGGTCTGGACAAGAAGGAATCGAAGACGATCGCCGTCTATGACCTTGGCGGCGGCACCTTCGACATCACCATTCTGGAAATCGACGACGGCCTGTTCGAAGTGAAATCGACCAACGGGGATACGTTCCTTGGCGGCGAAGACTTCGACATGCGGATCGTCAACTATCTGGCCGACGAGTTCAAGAAAGAGCATGGCGTCGATCTGACGCTGGACAAGATGGCCCTTCAGCGCCTGAAAGAGGCGGCCGAGAAAGCCAAGATCGAGCTGTCGTCCAGCCAGCAGACCGAGATCAACCAGCCGTTCATCTCGATGGACCGCAACACCGGGCAGCCGCTGCACCTGGTGATGAAGCTGACCCGTGCCAAGCTGGAAAGCCTGGTCGACGACCTGATCAAGAAGTCGATGAAACCCTGTGCCGCCGCGCTGAAAGATGCCGGCGTCAGCAAGGACGAAATCGACGAGGTGGTTCTGGTCGGCGGTATGACCCGGATGCCCCGCGTGGTGGAAGAAGTCACCAAGTTCTTCGGCAAGGAACCGCACAAGGGCGTCAACCCCGATGAGGTGGTGGCGCTGGGCGCGGCGATTCAGGCCGGTGTGCTGCAGGGCGACGTCAAGGACGTGGTTCTTCTGGACGTGACGCCGCTGTCGCTGGGCATCGAGACGCTGGGCGGTGTGTTCACCCGGCTGATCGACCGCAACACCACGATTCCGACCAAGAAATCGCAGGTCTTCTCGACCGCCGAGGACAACCAGAACGCGGTGACGATCCGCGTGTTCCAGGGCGAGCGGGAAATGGCGGCGGACAACAAGATGCTGGGCCAGTTCAATCTGGAACAGATCCCGCCCGCCCCGCGCGGCGTGCCGCAGATCGAGGTGACGTTCGACATCGACGCCAACGGCATCGTGTCGGTGAACGCCAAGGACAAGGGCACCGGCCGGGCGCAGCAGATCACCATCCAGGCCTCGGGTGGCCTTTCGGATGAGGATATCGAGAAGATGGTCAAGGACGCCGAGGCGAATGCCGACGCCGACAAGGCCCGCCGCGAACTGGTGGAAACCCGCAACCAGGGCGAAAGCCTGCTGGATTCGACCCGCAAGTCGCTGAAGGAACACGGCGACAAGGTGGATCCGTCCACTGTCGAGGCGATCGAATTCGCGATGAGCCCGCTGGAAGACGCGCTGAAAGGCGAGGATGCCGGCAAGATCAAGGGTGCGATCCAGAACCTGACCGAAGCCGCGATGAAGCTGGGCGAGGCGATCTACAAGGCCAGCCAGGCCGAAGGCGGCGACAAGGATGACGAGCCGCGCCCGGTGGACGAAGACGACATCGTCGATGCCGACTTCGAGGATCTGGGCGGAAACAAGCGGAAGTGATCCGCTTGAACCGGAACGGGGGGCGGTCTGGCAACGGACCGCCCTTCTCCGGTTCGATCTGAGGGGTTTCCCGTGGCAAAGCGCGACTATTACGACGTTCTGGGGGCCAAGAAGGGCGCTTCGGCCGATGAGCTGAAGAAAGCCTATCGGCAGAAGGCCAAGGAGCTGCACCCGGACCGCAACACCGACAATCCGCAGGCCGAGGCCCAGTTCAAGGAAGTGAACGAGGCCTATGACGTCCTGAAGGACGAACAGAAGAAGGCGGCCTATGACCGCTTTGGCCATGCCGCCTTTGAAAACGGCATGGGCGGCGGTGGCGGCCCGCGGGGCGGCTTCAACCAGCAGGGTGATTTCGCCAGCGCGTTCTCGGACGTGTTCGAGGATCTGTTCGGCGATTTCATGGGTCGCGGCGGTGCGGGCGGTGGCCGATCTCGCGCGCAACGCGGATCGGATCTGCGCTATAACCTGCGCGTGACGCTGGAAGAGGCCTTCCAGGGCGCACAGAAAACCATCAACGTGCCCGCCAGCGTGACCTGCGACACCTGCCGCGGCACCGGGGCCGAAGGCGGGGCTGAACCTGTGACCTGCCCCACCTGTTCCGGCATGGGCAAGGTGCGGGCGCAACAGGGCTTCTTCACGGTCGAACGCACCTGCCCCACCTGCAACGGCATGGGCCAGACCATCAAGAACCCCTGCAAGACCTGCCACGGTGCCGGCCGGGTGGAAAAGGAACGCCAGCTTTCAGTAAACATCCCCGCCGGGGTGGAAACCGGCACCCGCATCCGGCTGGCGGGCGAGGGTGAAGCGGGCCTGCGCGGCGGGCCGCAGGGCGATCTTTACATCTTCATCGAGGTGAAGGACCACGCGATCTTCCAGCGCGACGGCGTGCATCTGTTCTGCCGTGTCCCGGTCTCGATGCCCGGCGCGGCCCTTGGCGGCGAAGTCGAAGTGCCCACCATCGACGGCGGCCGGGCGCGGGTAAAGGTGCCCGCGGGCGCGCAATCGGGCAAGCAGATGCGGCTGCGCGGCAAGGGAATGCCTGCGTTGCGCGGGGCAGGTACCGGCGACATGGTGATCGAACTGGCGGTGGAGACCCCGGTCAACCTGACGGCGCGGCAAAAGGAGCTGCTGCGGGAATTCGAGAAGCTGTCGGAAGAGAACAACCCCGAAGGATCTTCGTTCTTCTCCAAGGTCAAGGGATTCTGGGACGGGATGAAGGGCTGATCCCATACTCGACGAGTATTCTGTGTCGCCGTTAACCCTTTCTTCACCCGACGACGGCACCCTGCGCCCATGGCAAAGGGATTTTCAGACGCAGCGCTTCCGCTCTTCCTTCCCGACGGGGACGAGGATGAGGCTTCGGGCGCGCCGCTGACCGGCAGGCTGCCCAGCTATATCGCCGACCATCGCAGACGCCTGCGCGCCCGCTTCATGGAAGGCGGCGCTGCGGCGATGCCGGATTATGAAATGCTCGAACTTGTCCTTTTCCGCGCCATTCCCCGGCAGGATGTCAAGCCGCTGGCCCGACTGCTGCTGGACACATTCGGCGATTTCAACGGTGCCGTCTCGGCCAGCCCGGCCCGGCTGAGGATGGTCAAGGGCGTCGGCGATGCCGTGGTGCAAGAGTTGAAGATTGTCGAGGCTGCGGCACAGCGGCTGATGCGCGCACGGGTGATCAACCGCCCCGTCCTGTCCAGCTGGGATGCCCTGCTGGATTATTGCCATACCGCCATGGCGCACCGGGAAACCGAACAGTTCCGCATCCTCTACCTCGACCGCAAGAACGTGCTGATCGCGGATGAAGAGCAAGCCCGCGGCACGGTCGATCATGTTCCGGTCTATCCGCGCGAGGTGGTGAAACGCGCGCTGGAGCTGAACGCCAGCGCCCTGATTCTGGTTCACAATCATCCGTCGGGCGACCCGACACCGTCCGAAGCGGATGTCTTGATGACATGCCAGGTCCAGGATGCCGCCCGTGCCCTGGGCATCGTGGTGCATGACCATCTGATCATCGGTAAGTCACGCGAAATCAGCTTCAAGTCGCAGGGCTATCTCTAGCAGCCCCACTGGAGCTGAGGGTGCCATGCAGCACAAAAGGCGGTTTGGACGCTGCGATACGAAAGGACCATGTTCCGACCAACACAACCGCCGCCTGTCAGCTTCAACAGAGCAAGAAATTCAACTTGAGGATTCCCATGCCGTCCTGCGTTAAACTGCCTGCCGTTCTCGTTTGCGCTCTTCTCCTGTCGGCCTGTGCGCAAAGTTCCGGCGTCATGCAACTTGCGCCGAATACATATTCGATTGTCACCGCCGATGAAGTGGGTGGTGCCATCGCGGCCAAGCGGTCGGGCCTGCAAGAGGCGGCCGCGTTCTGTGCATCGCGCGGTCAGCAGATGGTCACAATGCAGACCCAGACCGATGTGCGCCCCGATTTCGTGGGTGATCCTGTCGCGCATCATGATCTGACGTTCCGCTGCGTTGCGCCGGGCACGGCAGGTCACTCCGTTGTGGGCGGAAGTGAAAACGCGCTTATCGTGCGTTGACGCATGATGCCGTCTGGTCGGAGGACAAGGGCCATCCGTTGTGTCGCTTGCAATGGAATGCACTGTCTGGGCAGAGTCTTGCCTGTGGCAGCAAGGTGGATACGGCAGTGGGTTGAAAGTTGAAAGCCGCGCAACCCATTGGGGTCGCGCGGCTTTTCGAAATCTTGGTGCCCAGAAGAGGACTCGAACCTCCACGCCTTGCAGCGCTGGTACCTGAAACCAGTGCGTCTACCAATTCCGCCATCTGGGCACTGATGGGCGATGTAATGGGGGGAATCGGCAGTGTCAACATGGGTCGCGCGGACAAACGGGAAAATTCGTCGCGGGGGCGGGGCGGCCATTCGGCCTTGCTGGCAGGAAGTTGCGGGGCTATTCATCGCGCAAGGATTCAGCCGGGAGAGGCAAGCACATGAGCAAGCTGGTCACGATCTATGGCGGCGCGGGTTTCGTGGGCCGCTACATCGCCCGGCGGCTGGCCAAGCAGGGCTGGCGGGTGCGCGTGGCCTGCCGCCGCCCGAACGAGGCGATCTTCGTGCGCCCCTATGGCGTGCCGGGTCAGGTGGAGCCGGTGTTCTGCAACATCCGCGATGACGGCAGCGTGCGCGCGGCCATGCTGGGGGCGGATGCGGTGGTGAACTGCGTCGGTACCTTCTCGCGCATGGGCAGGAACAACCAGGAGGCGGTGCATGTCGAAGGCGCGGGCCGCATCGCCCGCATCGCCGCCGATCTGGGGGTGGGGCAGCTGGTCCATGTCTCGGCCATCGGCGCGCGCGCGGATGGGCCTTCGATCTATTGCCGGACCAAGGCGGCCGGCGAAAAAGCGGTGCGCGAGGCGTTCCCGGCGGCGGTGATCCTGCGGCCTTCGGTGATCTTCGGCATCGAGGACGGATTCTTCAACAAGTTCGGCGGCATGGCGACGCTGTCGCCGATCCTGCCGGTGGCCAAGGCCGATACGCGGTTCCAGCCGGTCTATGTCGACGATGTGGCGCAGGCAGCGGTCAAGGCGGTGAACGGGCAGGCCGAACCGGGGGTCTATGAGCTGGGCGGGCTGGAGGTGGCCAGCTTCCGCGACCTGATGAAGAAGATGCTGGGCGTGATCCAGCGCCGCCGTCTGGTGCTGAATGTGCCGACCTTTGCGATGAAGGCGCTGGCCTTCGGCTGCGACATGGTCGAGGCGGGAACGTTGGGTCTGGTGACGAACCGGGTGATCACCCGCGACCAGCTGAACACGCTGGGGCATGACAATGTGGTGGCGCCGGGCGCGCTGGGGCTGGCCGATCTGGGGGTCGAGCCGACGCCGATGGATCTGATCCTGCCGGAATACCTGTGGCGGTTCCGGCCGTCGGGCCAGTTCGCGGCCATCAAGGCCAGTGCCAAGAACCTGAAGAAAGCCTGATCCTTGGACAACACGCTGACCGCCGCCCTTCTTGGCCTGCTGGAGGGGTTGACGGAGTTCATTCCGGTGTCTTCCACCGGGCACCTGCTGCTGGCCGGGCATTTCCTGGGGTTCCAATCCGAAGGCAAGACCTTTGAGGTGGTGATCCAGCTGGGGGCAATCCTGGCGCTGACTTCGGTTTATGCCACGATGCTGGGGCGGTTGTTCCTGCGGGCGCGGCATGATCCCGCCGCACGGAAAAGCATCGTGTCGGTGCTGCTGGCCTTTTTGCCCGCAGTGGGCATCGGGCTACTGGCGCATGATTTCATCAAGGATGTGCTGTTCGAAACGCCGATGCTGGTCGCCATCATGCTGATCCTGGGCGGGTTCGTCCTGCTGGTGATCGACCGTATCGCGCCCGTGCCGCAGCATTTCGATGCGCTGGACCTGCCCTTCGGCAAATCGCTGGCGATCGGGGTCTGCCAGTGCCTTGCCATGGTGCCGGGGGTGTCGCGGTCCGGGGCCACCATCGTGGGGGCGCTGATGCTGGGGGTGGAAAAGCGGGCGGCGGCCGAGTTTTCGTTCCTGCTGAGCCTGCCGACCATGGGGGCGGCGGTTGCCTATGATTTGTTCAAGAACCGCGATTTGCTGGATTTTGCAGCAATCTGGGACATTGCCGTCGGGTTTGCGGTGGCGTTCCTGACGGCGGTCTTCGTGGTGCGCTGGGTGTTGGGATATGTCGGGCGCAACGGCTATGCGCTGTTCGGCTGGTGGCGAATCATCGTGGGCAGCGTGGCACTTGCCGCGCTTTTGGCGGGCTTCTGAGTCGATTTGGAACCAATGCTTACCCATTTTTATGACGAAAGGGCAGATTTGCTGCCATAGTGTCTGGAAAATGTGAAACTAGGTAAGCTCTGCTGACTTTTATTCCGGCTGGAAGGCAGATAGGAAGGCGCACCCGATACATCCCGAGGGGAGGCGCAGCCGTGGCCACGCAGAAGATGCTGAAGTTCGTGACCCTGGGCAAAGAGATGCCCGAGAAGCGCGATCCATCCTTGCGCGCAAGGGATTTCGGCGAGATTTACCGCGAGTTCGCCAACCAGAAGGCCGCCGAACAGGCCAGCCGGTGCAGCCAGTGCGGCGTGCCCTATTGCCAGGCGCATTGCCCGCTGCAAAACAACATCCCCGACTGGCTGCGGCTGACCGCCGAAGGCCGGTTGCAGGAAGCCTATGAGCTGAGCCAAGCCACTAACACTTTCCCCGAAATCTGCGGCCGGATCTGCCCGCAGGACCGGCTGTGCGAAGGCAATTGCGTGATCGAACAGTCGGGCCATGGCACAGTCACCATCGGCGCGGTCGAGAAATACATCACCGATACGGCGTGGGAAGAAGGCTGGATCAAGCCGATCCGCCCGCATGTCGAGCGGCCCGAAAGCGTGGGCATCATCGGCGCGGGGCCGGGGGGCCTTGCGGCGGCGGATGTGCTGCGGCGGCAGGGTGTGCAGGTGACGGTCTATGACCGCTATGACCGCGCGGGCGGCTTGCTGACCTATGGCATCCCCGGCTTCAAGCTGGAAAAGGACGTGGTGATGCGCCGCAATGACCAGTTGCGCGATGGCGGCGTGCAATTCGTGCTGAACTGCGATGTCGGCACCGACCTGACCTTTGATGCCATCCGGGGCCAGCATGATGCAGTGCTGATCGCAACGGGGGTCTACAAGATCCGCGAGATCGAAGCACCGGGCGTCGGTGCCAAAGGCATCGTCAAGGCGCTGGACTATCTGACCGCCAGCAACCGCAAGAATTTCGGCGACGAGGTTGCCGAATACGATGACGGCACGCTGAATGCGGCCGGCAAGCGGGTGGTGGTGATCGGCGGCGGCGATACGGCGATGGACTGCGTGCGCACGGCGATCCGGCAGGGCGCCCTGTCGGTGAAATGCCTCTATCGCCGCGACCGGGCCAACATGCCCGGCAGCCAGCGCGAAGTGCAGAATGCCGAAGAGGAAGGCGTTGAATTCGTATGGCTTTCCGCGCCGAAAGGTTTCACCGGAGGGACCGAGGTCGAGGGCGTGATGGTGCAGAAGATGCGCCTTGGTGCGCCGGATGCGACCGGCCGGCAAAGCCCCGAGGTGATCGAGGGCGCGGATTACGTCGAACCGGCCGATCTGGTGGTGCAGGCGCTGGGCTTCGAACCGGAGGATCTGCCGGTGCTGTGGGGCCAACCCGAGCTGAAAGTGACGCGCTGGGGCACGATCAAGGCCGATTTCCGCAGTCATGAGACCAGCCTGCCGGGCGTATATGCCGCAGGCGACATCGTGCGCGGCGCCAGCCTTGTGGTCTGGGCCATCCGCGACGGGCGCGAGGCGGCGGAGTCGATCCTTGGCTGGCTGGCGCAGAACGGCGCTGTAGCGGCGGAATAGGGTATGGCTGGCGGCTGGCCGACGTATGCCTTGCGTATGGCAAACGTATGGCTAGGAAATGAGTCAGGTGTTTTCGGCAGGTCAGCAGGGCTGACCGATGCGAAAGATGGAATGGTGTAATGAAACGGCTTTTGGCCCTTGCAATGATCGCCTGCGCTGGCACCCCCGCCCTTGCCGGGACCTGGACCCCGCCCGAGGGCTGCGAGGTGTTCCTGACCGTGCAGGGCAAGGCCTGCCGGGTGTCGAACCATTACCGCTGCGCTGCCGATGCGACGGGCGACCAGTGGCGGGCGGATTTCGATCAGGAAGGCATGTTTTTCCAGAGCCGCATCAACTATGAGGCGGAATGGGTCGAAAGCATCGAGACCGAGCAGGGTATCGTGCAGATGCTGGACCCCGGCCCCGAAGATCCGGCGCGATTCTCCGAGCTGCTGGCCAGCGGGGTGGATACCTTTGCCTTCGGGCTGAGCCGGAACAACGGGTCGCGGTCGTCGGTGCGCGGCTTCGACCGGCTGACCGGCAAGACATTCACCATCGACGGCGTGACGCTGGAACAGACCGCGTTCGACGCGACCGAGACCGATGATTTCGGGAACGTGCAGCGGTCGCGCGGCAACGAATACATCAGCCGCGAATGGCGGATATTCTTTGCCGGGCCGGGGGAAACCGATCTGGGCGACGGCCAGTGGCGGCCGATCGACGGCAGCCCGGTGGAATTCATCTTTCCGGGTGAAAAGGGCTTTGCCGCGACCCAGCCGATCTATGACTGCGATGCGCTGACGGCGGCGGGGCCAGAGAGCATGTGGAGGGCGTCGCATGGCCAGTGAAGACGTCCGGTCGGGCGGCTGCCTGTGCGGCGCGGTGCGGTTCACGGCGCGGCTGACCGGGCGCAGCTTTGGCGTCTGCCATTGCCCGATGTGCCGCAAATGGACCGGATCGGCGCTGCTGGGGATCACGGTGCCGTTCGGCAATGTCGACTGGCAGGGCGAGGATCATATCGCGCGGCGGCAGACGACAGCCTGGGCCGAGCGCGCCTGGTGCCGGGACTGTGGGTCGGGGATTTACTTCCGGGTCACGCAGGACGGGCCATATGGCGGGAATGTCGAGCTGCCGATCGGCCTTTTCGACGATGCGAACGGGCTGGAGATGGCGTCGGAAATCTGGATCGACCACAAGCCCGACAGCTTTGCCTTTGCGGGCGAGGGGCGGAAGGTGCTGACGCGGGCGGAGTGTGTGGCCAAGTTCCCCGTGCTGGAGACCGAGTGAGATGGCGGGCGGGCTGAGATTCGACCTGACGCGACTGGCGGGCATCTGCACGGTGCTGCTGGGCCTGTCGATGGCGACCGAACTGCTGATGGCCTGGCAATCCTTCAGCACGATCCGCTTCTTCGATGCCGTCACCGACGGCCGCCTGTTCGGCGCCGAGCTGGATACCGAAGCCGACCGCATTGATCAGCGCGCCGTCTGGATCGCCTTTACCTATCTTGGCGTCATGCTGGCGACGGTCATCTTCGCGTCGGTCTGGATCTTCCGCGCCAGTTGGAACGCGCGGGAATTGCAGCCGAATGGGGATCGTATCACCCCCGGCTGGGCGGTCGGGTGGTTCTTCGTGCCGTTCCTGTCGCTGTGGAAACCCTATCAGGCCATGCGGCAATGCTGGAACAGCACCTTCAATCCGGCAGCAGGCTTGAATGCCCCCGCGCCCGGTTTTGTCTTTGCCTGGTGGATGTGCTGGGTCGCGGCCAACATGGTGCAGGGCTTCGGTCTCGGCTCGTCCATCGCCAATCCGACGATGGAGACGCTGCGCCGCGACGCCGTCCAGCAGTTGATCGCCGCGCCGCTGATGATCGTCGGCGCGCTTCTGTTCATCCGCCTGATCAAATCCATCACCAAGGCCCAGCGCGACGCCTCGCCCGGCCTTGCATCCGTTTTCGCCTGAAAGGAGCCACCGATGACCCGCTTTGATGCCGCATGGGAAGCCGAATACGTCCGCAGCGAGGAAGAAAAGCGCGCCTGGATGGATGCGAACAGCCTGTACAAGGCCGAGGACGAGCATTCGTCCTGTGGGGTGGGGCTGGTGGTGGCGCTGTCGGGTAAGCCGACGCGCAAGGTGGTGGATGCGGGCATCAATGCGCTGAAGGCGATCTGGCACCGGGGTGCGGTGGATGCCGACGGCAAGACCGGCGACGGCGCGGGCATCCATGTGCAGATTCCGGTCAAGTTCTTTTATGACGTGGTGCGGCGGACGGGGCATGAGCCGGATGCGAAAAAGCTGATCGCGGTGGGGCAGGTCTTCCTGCCGCGCACGGATTTCGGCGCGCAGGAACGCTGCCGGACCATCGTGGAGACCGAAGTGCTGCGCATGGGCCATTACATCTATGGCTGGCGGCATGTTCCGGTGGACATCAGCGTTCTGGGCGAGAAGGCCAATGCGACGCGGCCCGAGATCGAGCAGATCCTGATCCGCTGCGAGAAGGACATTGATCAGGAGCAGTTCGAGCGCGAGCTGTATATCATCCGCCGCCGGATCGAGAAGGCGGCCACGGCATCCGGCATCGCGGGGATGTATCTGTGCAGCCTGTCGTGCCGGTCGGTGATCTACAAGGGGATGATGCTGGCCGAACAGGTGGCGGTGTTCTACCCAGACCTTCAGGACGAACGGTTCGAAAGTGCCTTTGCGATCTATCACCAGCGCTATTCGACCAACACCTTCCCGCAATGGTGGCTGGCGCAGCCCTTCCGCATGCTGGCCCACAACGGCGAGATCAACACCCTGAAGGGCAACGTCAACTGGATGCGCAGCCATGAAATCCGCATGGCATCCAACAACTTTGGCGATGCGGCCGAGGACATCAAACCGATCATCCCGTCGGGCACCAGCGACAGCGGCGCGCTGGATGCGGTGTTCGAGGTGATGGTGCGGTCGGGGCGTTCTGCCCCGATGGCCAAGACGATGCTGGTGCCGGAAGCCTGGTCCAAGCAGACCATGAACATGCCGAAGGCCTGGGCCGACATGTATTCTTATTGCAATTCGGTCATCGAGCCGTGGGACGGTCCGGCGGCGCTGGCGATGACCGATGGCCGCTGGGTCTGCGGGGGGCTGGATCGCAACGGCTTGCGTCCGATGCGCTATGTCATCACCGGCGACGGGATGCTGATCGCGGGATCGGAAGCCGGGATGGTGCCGGTGGATGAAACCACGGTGCGCGAAAAGGGCGCGCTGGGGCCGGGGCAGATGATTGCCGTCGATATGGCCGAGGGCAAGCTCTACCACGACACCGAGATCAAGGACAAACTGGCCGGGGCCAACCCCTATGGCGAGTGGATCGAAAAGGTCGTTGACCTGAACGCGCTCTTGCGCGACGTGCCGGAAAAGGCGCAGTTCGGCGGGGCCGAGTTGCGCAAGCGGCAGATCGCCGCCGGCTTTACCGTTGAAGAGCTGGAGCAGGTTCTGGCCCCGATGGCCGAGGACGGCAAGGAAATGGTCGCCAGCATGGGCGACGATACGCCGCCTGCGGTGCTGTCGAATGTCTATCGCCCGCTGAGCCATTATTTCCGGCAGAACTTCAGCCAGGTGACGAACCCGCCGATTGACTCCTTGCGCGAAGGCCGGGTCATGAGCCTGAAGACGCGGTTCGGCAACCTGAAGAACGTGCTGGACGAAAGCTCCAGCCAGAGCGAGATCCTTGTTCTGGAAAGCCCCTTCATCGCCAATGCCGAATTCGCTGCGCTGGTGGATCGCTTTGGCGATCAGGTGGCGTTCATCGACTGCACCTTTCCGGTGGCGTCGGGCCATGACGACCTGCGGCAGGCGCTGGAACGCATCCGGGCCGAGGCGGAAGATGCCGTGCGGTCGGGGGCCGGGCAACTGGTGCTGACGGATGAGCATCAGGGCGAGGCCAAGGTGGGGATGCCGATGATCCTTGCCACCAGTGCCGTGCATAGCTGGCTGACGCGCAAGGGGCTGCGGACCTTCTGTTCGATCAACGTGCGGTCGGCGGAATGCATCGACCCGCATTACTTTGCGGTGCTGATCGGATCGGGGGCGACCACGGTGAACCCCTATCTGGCGCAGGATTCTCTGGCCGACCGGATTAACCGGGGCCTGCTGGAAGGGTCCTTGACCGATGCGATGCGGCGGTATCGCGATGCCATCGACGCCGGGCTCTTGAAGATCATGTCGAAGATGGGGATTTCGGTGATCTCCAGCTATCGCGGCGGGCTGAACTTCGAGGCGGTGGGCCTGAGCCGCGCGATGGTGGCCGAATATTTCCCCGGCATGCAGAGCCGGATTTCCGGCATCGGCCTGCACGGGGTGGAACAGAAGCTGGAAGAGGTGCATCGGCGCGGCTGGCTGGGCGGTGCGGATGTGCTGCCGATCGGTGGGTTCTACAAGGCGCGGCGGTCGGGCGAGAAACACGCCTGGGAAGCGCAGACCATGCATATGCTGCAATCTGCCTGCGACCGTGCCAGCTATGACCTGTGGAAGACCTATTCCGCCGCGATGCGGGCCAATCCGCCGATCCATATCCGCGATCTGCTGGACATCAAGGCGCTGGGCAAGCCGGTGCCGATCGAAGAGGTGGAAAGCATCACCTCGATCCGCAAACGCTTTGTGACGCCGGGGATGAGCCTGGGCGCACTGGGGCCGGAGGCGCACAAGACGCTGAACGTGGCGATGAACCGGATCGGGGCGAAGTCGGACAGTGGCGAGGGCGGTGAGGATCCGGCGCATTTCCTGCCGGAACCGAACGGCGACAACCCTTCGGCCAAGATCAAGCAGGTGGCCAGCGGCCGGTTCGGCGTGACGGCGGAATATCTGAACGCCTGCGAGGAGCTGGAGATCAAGGTCGCGCAAGGGGCGAAACCCGGCGAGGGCGGGCAATTGCCCGGCATGAAGGTGACGGAACTGATCGCCCGGCTGCGGCATTCGACCAAGGGCGTGACGCTGATCAGCCCGCCGCCGCACCATGACATCTATTCCATCGAAGACCTTGCCCAGCTGATCTATGACCTGAAGCAGATCAACCCGCGCGCCAAGGTCACGGTGAAGCTGGTATCCTCGTCCGGCGTCGGCACCATTGCGGCGGGTGTGGCCAAGGCCAAGGCGGATGTGATCCTTGTCAGCGGCCACAATGGCGGGACGGGGGCCAGTCCCGGCACGTCCATCAAATATGCAGGCCTGCCGTGGGAGATGGGTCTGACCGAGGCGCATCAGGTGCTGGCGATGAACAACCTGCGCGAGCGGGTGACGTTGCGCACCGATGGCGGGTTGCGCACGGGCCGCGACATCGTCATGGCGGCGATGATGGGGGCCGAGGAATACGGTATCGGCACCGCCGCGCTGATCGCCATGGGCTGCATCATGGTGCGGCAGTGCCAGTCGAACACCTGCCCGGTGGGCGTCTGCACGCAGGACCCGGCGCTGCGGGCCAAGTTCACCGGCACGGCGGACAAGGTGGTGAACCTGATCACCTTCTATGCCCAGGAGGTGCGCGAGATCCTGGCGCAGATCGGGGCGCGGTCGCTGGACGAGATCATCGGGCGGGCGGATCTGCTGACGCAGGTCAGCCGGGGTCATGCCGATCTGGATGACCTTGACCTGAACCCGCTTCTGATCAGCGTCGATGGGTCGAAGTCGATCACCTATGACCGGTCGAAACCGCGCAATGCGGTGCCCGACACGCTGGACGCAGAAATCATCCGCGACGGCAGCCGGTTCTTCGAGGATGGCGAGAAGATGCAGCTTTCCTATGCGGTGCGGAACACCCTTCGCACCATCGGGACGCGCGCCAGCAGCCATATCGTCAAGAAATTCGGGATGCGGAACGGGTTACAGCCCGATCATCTGACAGTGAAGTTGACCGGAAGCTGCGGACAATCCCTGGGGGCCTTTGCTGTCAACGGGCTGAAGATCGAGGTGATGGGCGATGCCAATGATTATGTCGGCAAGGGCCTGTCGGGCGGCACCATCGTGGTGCGGCCGCAGATGGCCAGCCCGTTGAAGGCGGAAGACAACACCATCATCGGCAATACGGTGCTGTATGGGGCGACCGACGGATTCCTGTTTGCCAGCGGCAAGGCGGGAGAGCGGTTCGCGGTGCGGAATTCGGGGGCCAGGGTGGTGATCGAAGGCTGCGGGTCGAACGGCTGCGAATACATGACCGGCGGCGTGGCGGTGATCCTTGGCCGGATCGGCGCCAATTTCGGCGCCGGGATGACGGGCGGCATGGCCTATGTCTATGATCCCGATGGCATGGCCGAGGATTTCGTGAACCTCGAATCGTTGCTGACCTGTGGCGTCGGCCATCCGCATTGGGAAGCGCAGCTGAAGGGGCTGATCGAACGCCACGCGGCGGAAACCGGATCGCGCATCGCGGCGCGCATCCTGTCGGACTGGACGGCGGAGCGGGCGAATTTCCTGCAGATCTGCCCGAAGGAAATGGTGCCGCATCTGGCGCATCCCCTGTCGGACGAACCGGCCCGCGTGCCGGCGGAATGAGCAAAGGGCCCCTGCGGGGGCCTTCTTCTGTGGTTGACCGGGGCCACGGCTTCAGGCCAATTGCGCGCCATGGCCGAGACCCCGGAAAAGAAGCCGCGCACCCGCAAGGCAAAGGTGCCGCCGCCGCGCCCGTCGCTGAAGCGGCGGATTCTGCGGTGGGCGGGTCGCATTCTGGGCGGCATCGCGGCGTTCTATGCGGCCCTGATCCTGTTGTTCAGCTTTCTGCCGCCGCCGATCAACCTGTATCAGCTGTCCGAATCCATCCGGCTGGGCGGGATCGAAAAGCAATGGGTGGCGATCGAGGACATCGCCCCGGTGATGCCCCGTGCCGTGGTGGCGGCCGAGGATGCGAATTTCTGCAACCACTGGGGGTTCGACATGGCGGCGATCCGGTCTGCCATTGCCGAGGGCAGCAATCGCGGGGCCTCGACCCTATCGCAGCAGGTGACGAAAAACGTGTTCCTGTGGCAGGGCCGCAGCTGGCTGCGCAAGGCGATGGAGGCCGGGCTGACCCCGGCTGTGGAGCTGGTCTGGACCAAGCGTCGCATCCTGGAGGTCTATCTGAATGTCGCCGAATTCGGCGAAGGCGTCTTCGGTGTGCAGGCGGCGGCGCAACATTATTTTGGCGTCGATGCGAAGGATCTGACGGATGTGCAGGCTGCCCGGCTGGCTGCGGTGCTGCCCGATCCGAAGGGGCGCAACCCGGCCAAGCCTTCGGACTTTGTGCGCAGGATGGCGCGACAGGCGCTGTCGGGGGCCGAGACGATCCGGGCCGACGGCAGATCCGCCTGTTTCGAGGGCTGACCGGGGGCCGGGGATTGCGCGGGGGCAAGCGCAGAGGCTAGGAAGGGGCAGACCAAGGATGCCACCGATGAACCGTCTGTATCACGTTCCGCTTTCGCCTTTTTGCCGCAAGGTCCGCCTGACGCTGGCCGAAAAGAAGATCGAGGTCGAACTGGTCGAGGAGCGATACTGGGAGCCGAGCCCCGATTTCCTGCGCCGCAATCCGGCCGGCAAGGTGCCGGTCCTGCGGATGGAAACGCGGACCTTCAGCGAAAGCCAGGCGATCTGCGAATATCTGGACGAGATCGTGCCCGCCCCGGCGCTGATGCCGCGCGATGCCGAGGGGCGCTATGAGGTGCGGCGGATCTGCGCCTGGTTCGATGACAAGTTTCATGACGAGGTGACATCGAAGCTGCTGTATGAGCGGGTGAACAAGAAGATCAGCGGCCAGGGCTATCCGGATTCGAAGAACGTCAAGACCGGGGCGACCCGGATCAAGTATCATCTGGACTATATGGCCTGGCTGCTGGATCAACGGCGCTGGCTGGCCGGAAATGACATGACGCTGGCCGATTTCACCGCTGCGGCGCATCTTTCGGCGCTGGATTACATCAGCGATGTCGACTGGAACCGGCATGCGGTGGTCAAGGACTGGTATGCCAAGATCAAGTCTCGGCCGTCGTTCCGGTCCCTGCTGGCCGATCAGGTGCCGGGATTTCCGCCGCCCCGGCATTATTCCAACCTGGATTTCTGAGTGCGGTTGCGGGCGCGCGGCCGGTTTTCGCAGATGCAGGATGACGGGGTAGGGACGGCGGCGAATCCGTGCTAGGGTGGGCATCCACCTTGGGAGGAGCGGACCATGACCAAACATCTGGCAGATCAGCGCAAGCCCTCGACCGGGGGGCGGGTGAAGCATTTCCTGCGGCTGGCCAAGACCGCGCGCGAGACCTGGCACCGCCCGCGCGGGCAGGCCGGCAAGTCGCGGCTGCTGCAATTCCTGCGGATCGAGCGCGGGCGCGAGGTCTGAGGATCGTCAGCCCGGCGGCCGGGCCGGTTTCAGCCGGTCGCGCAGGGCGGCGAGGATGTCGCGCAGATCGGTGATCTCGGCCAGGTCCAGCCCGGTCTTTGCCGTAAAGGCACGCGGGATGTCGGCGGCTTTGACGGCCAGCGCCTGCCCGGCGGGTGTCAGCGCGATCAGGACCTGACGTTCATCCTGCTGGCTGCGGCTGCGCGTGACCCAGCCGGCCGATTCCATGCGTTTCAAGAGCGGGGTCAGCGTGTTGGATTCCAGCCGCAGGTCGCGCCCCAGGGTGCCGACGCTCTGGTTGCCGTTGGCGGTCAATGCGCTGAGGACAAGATACTGGGGATAGGTCAGGCCCAGCGGGTCGAGCAGGGGCGCATAGGCGGCATGCATGGCATGGGCGGCGGAATGCAGCGCGAAACACAGCATGTCGGGTGGGGCAAGGGTCATGCGGCAAAGATATATCGCGCACGATTGATGCGCAAGCGATTGACTGTCGGGTGAGTCGTTGATATATCGTGCGCGATATAATCTTGAGCGATGGAGGTGCAAATGACTGTGGATGCAAAATACTGGACGGAAGCCAAGGCCACCGGCGGCGGCCGCAACGGCATTGCCGGGCTGGTGAACGGTCAGCTGACGGTAACGATGACCAGCCCCAAGGAACTGGGTGGCTCGGGTCTGGGGCACAACCCAGAAGAGCTGTTCGCCACCGGCTATGCCGCCTGCTATCTGGGGGCCATGCGCTTTGCCGCCGGGTCGGAAAAGCTGGGCACGGTGCCCGACAGTGCCACGGTGAATGCGCATGTCGGCATCGGGCCGCGCAGCGATGGCGGATTCGGGCTGAAGGTCAAGCTGGTGGTCAGCCTGCCGGGTCTTGACCGGGCCGTGGCGGAAAAGATCGTCGAACGCGGCCATTTCATCTGCCCCTATTCCAACGCGACCAAGGGGAATATCGAGGTTGTGACCGAACTGGCATGACTTGATACGGGGCCTTCGGCGCGACTAGGCTGCGGCCAGCGCACCGGAGGCCTCATGACCAACCCGCATTGGATTTATACCCAGACGATCAAGACCTTTGCGGCAGGGGCGGAACCCGCCTTTGAGGATCCCGCAGAGCTGGAGGCCAGCTGGGGCCGGGTCTGGGGCGTCGACAATGACGTGGGCCGCATCCGCGATGTCCTGATGCACCGACCGGGGCCGGAAATGGGTGTGGTCGACCCGGCCAAGCGGCTGGCCGAGATCGGGTCCTTCGGCGATCCGGCGGTGGGCTGGTATTTCCAGTCGGATACGCCGCCGGATGTGCCGTTGATGCAGGCCCAGCATGACGGATTCGTCGCGGCGCTGCGGGCCGAGGGGATCAACGTGCATTTCATGCAAGGCGAGGCGGGGAATCGGCTGAAGCAGGTCTATACCCGCGATCCGCTGATCATGGTGAAGGGCGGCGCCATCGTCTGCCGGATGGGCGCGCGCATCCGGCGGGGCGAGGAACTGGCGGTGACGCGGACGCTGGCGGGATTGGGGATACCGATCCTGCGCACGGTGAACGGCACCGGGATCATGGAAGGCGGCAGTTTCGGCTGGCTGAACGAGACGACCTGCGCCATCGGCGTCGGCGTGCGGGTGAACCGCGAAGGCGCGGCGCAGGTGGGCGAAGTGCTGGCCCGGCAGGGGGTGGAGCTGCTGGTGGTGGAACTGACCGGCTATGACATCCATTTGGATGTCAGCTTCCTGATGGTGGACCGCGATCTGGCGATCCTGAACCCGATGGGCCTGCCCTATTCGTTTCTTGAGGAACTGGGCCGCCGCGGAATCCGCTATATCGAGACCGATCCGGGCGATGATCCGTGGATCGTGAATTCGCTGGCGATAGCGCCGGGCAAGGTGCTGATGCCGGAAGGTGCCACGAACCGGACGCTGGACCGTCTGGCGGCGGCGGGGGTGAGTTGGGTAACGCTGCCCTATGCGGCGGTCCACAAGAACGGTGGGGGCCTGCATTGTTCGACGACGCCGTTGAGAAGGGACGGGGTGTAGGACACAGCCATTGACTTGCGCTGGCAGTGTATATACATTTGTATATAGACATAGGACGTGTCGCCACGCAAACCAATGATTTTGGGGGCATCATGTCCGAAGATATCGTGTTCGAATGGGACGAGGACAAACGGCGGAAGAATCTGGACAAGCACGGCATCGACTTTCTTGATGCAGCGCAGGTTTTTGTCGGCGATCCGCTGGTGTTGTCTTCGGATCATCAAGGCGAAGCGCGGTTTGTTGCGATTGGTCAGGTGAGAGGCATTTTCCTGGCTGTGATCTACACGATGCGCATGCAGAGGGTGCGGATCATTTCAGTGCGGAGAGCAAGACGGAATGAGCGCAGGACATATGACACGCATCTCTCTGGCAGAGGCCTTGAAGACCCGCAGTGAAACCGATTGGGGACGGCTTAAACGGGAAGCGCGTGCGGAGGTCGATCCCGTTGAGGAGGATGACTTTGACTGGGCGCGGGCTGAAGTGCTTCGGCGACCTGGGAAACATGCAGTGTCGCTTCGGATCGACGATGATCTGTTGACTTACTTCAAGGCAACCGGAAAGGGCTATCAGACCCGGATCAACGCGGTGCTGAGGGCTTTTGTCGAGGCCCAGAAGCGTCGGGATGACGCATCCGGGCCCAGCCGTTGATTTCTTGCGCCCGTTGGTCCCTTAGGCCCGGACCAGCTTTTCGTATTCCGTCGCTACGCGCCGGGTCAGATCGCCCACTTCGAACGTATAGTCGCCGATCTGGCCGACGGGCGTGACTTCGGCGGCGGTGCCGGTCAGCCAGCATTGTTCGAAATCCGCCAGTTCCTCGGGCATGATATGGCGTTCGTGGACCTTGATCTGCATGTCTTTCAGCATGCCGATCACGGTCTGCCGGGTGATGCCGTTCAGGATGCAGTCGGGATTTGGTGTATGCACTTCGCCATCCTTGACGAAGAAGATGTTGGCCCCCGTCGCCTCGGCCACATAGCCGCGGTAGTCGAAGAACAGCGCGTCCGAACAGCCCTTGGCCATGGCGGCATGTTTCGACATGGTGCAGATCATGTAGAGACCGGCGGCCTTGGCGGCGGTGGGGATGGTTTCGGGCGAGGGGCGTTTCCACTTGGCGATGTCGAGTTTCGCGCCCTTCATCTTGGCATCGCCGTAATAGGCGCCCCAGGACCAGCAGGCCACCGCCAGACGCACCGGATTGCCGATGGAGGCAACCCCCATTTCGTCCCCCGCACCGCGGAAGGCGACGGCGCGGACATAGGCGTCGGTCAGGCCGTTGGCCTTCAGCACGGCTTCCTTGGCGGCGTCGATCTCTTCGGCGGTGTAGGGGATCGGCATGTCCAGCAGGCGGCCGGATTCCAGCAGGCGCAGCGAATGTTCGTGGCTCTTGAAGATCTTGCCGTTGTAGCAGCGTTCGCCTTCGAATACCGACGAAGCGTAATGCAGGGCGTGGGTCAGGATGTGGACATTGGCTGAGCGCCAGTCCACCAGTTTGCCATCCATCCAGATGAACCCGTCGCGATCGTCATATCCAGCCATCTTCGGCCCTCCATTTCCGAATGTTGCGCCCGAAAGGTCCGAAGTGGACAGATTCTTGCGCGAAATCGTCGGTGTGTTACGGGTTGTGACTTGGAATGTCAACAAGGCTGACGTAAATTCGGCTTGAAGACGGAGGGTGGAATGGCCGAGCGTGCGGGTGGCGAGAACCTGCTTTTCCTGACGGACGAGCAGTTGCGCAAGGGAATCGAGGCGATGTTCTTCGCCTATCGCGGGTTCACGGCGGACCCGGACCGCATCTTGTCGGGGATGGACTATGGCCGCGCGCATCACCGGGCGGTGCATTTCATCCATCGCAGTCCGGGAACCACGGTATCGAACCTGCTGCTGATCCTGGGGGTGACGAAGCAGAGCCTGAACCGGGTGCTGCGCACGCTGATCGACGACGGGCTGGTGCGCAGCGAGAAGGGCCGGGTCGACGGGCGCGAGCGGCATCTGCATCTGACGGCCAAGGGGCAGGAGCTGGAGCGCGCGCTGTCGGATGCGCAGCGGGCGCGGATGCGGGCGGCCTATCGCGCGGCGGGGCCGCAGGCGGTGGCCGGCTTTCGGCAGGTGCTGGAGGCGATGATGGACCCCGAGATGCGCAATGCCTACAACCGCCTGAAGGAAGGTGGGACATGACCGATACGATGGCGCATCTGTTGGTGGTGGATGATGACGAACGCATCCGCGGCCTGTTGCAGAAATTCCTGATCCGCAATGACTTTCTTGTTACCGTGGCGCGGGATGCCGCGCAGGCGCGGCGCTTGCTGGCCGGGCTGGAGTTCGATCTGATCGTGCTGGACGTGATGATGCCGGGCGAGGACGGCATCAGCCTGACCCGCGACCTGCGGACCAGGATGCAGGTGCCGATCCTGCTGTTGACCGCCAAGGGCGAGGCCGCGAACCGGATCGAGGGGCTGGAGGCCGGGGCGGATGACTATCTGGTGAAACCGTTCGAGCCGAAGGAACTGCTGCTCAGGATCAACGCCATCCTGCGCCGGGTTCCACAGGTGCGGCCCGCGGATGCGGTGCCGAAGGTGCTGCATATGGGGGCGGTGCGCTATGACATGGACCGGGGCGAGCTGTGGCGCGGCGATGCGCTGGTACGACTGACCGCGACCGAAGCGGCGCTGATGCGGCTGTTTGCCGGGGCTCCGGGGGAGGCGATCAGCCGCGAGCGGCTGGTTGGCGATCTGGGGCGCGAGGATGTGGCGCAGGAACGTGCGGTGGACGTGCAGATCACCCGGCTGCGGCGCAAGATCGAGGAGGACCCGAAAAGCCCGCGCTATCTGCAGACCGTGCGGGGCGAGGGCTATATGCTGGCCCCGGACTGAGGGCCGCCGGCCGGGGCGCTTTGCCCCCCGGACCCCCCGAGGATATTTGAGGACAGATGAAAGCGGATGATCGTCTTTTCCCATGCTGACAGCGCCGGCCATGTCACGCCGCAGGGCCACCCCGAGCGGGTGGCGCGGTTGCAGGCGGTCGAGGCCGGGCTGACGGGACTGGCGGTCGAGCGGCGCGATTGCCCGATTGGCCTGCGCGAGGATGTGCTGCGCTGCCATCCTGCCGGGTATCACGATCAGGTGCTGGCGGCGGTGCCGACAGAGGGCTGGGTGCAGCTCGACGGCGATACCTTTCTGGCGCCGGGGTCCTATCGGGCGGCGATGCGCGCGGTGGGCGGGATCGGGGCGGCGGTGGATGCGGTCGTTGCCGATGGTGGTGCTGCCTTTGTCGCCGGGCGGCCGCCGGGGCATCATGCCGAGACCGCGCGGCCGATGGGGTTCTGCCTGTTCGGAACGGTGGCGATCGGGGCGAAGCGGGCGCTGGATCTGCATGGGCTGGGCCGGGTGGCGGTGGTGGATTTCGACGTGCATCACGGCAATGGCACGCAGGATCTGCTGTGGGACGAGGCGCGCTGCCTGTTCGCCAGCAGCCAGCAGATGCCGCTGTTTCCGGGCAGCGGGCGGCCCGAGGAGAAAGGCGCGCATGGGCAGGTGCTGAATGTGCCCCTGCGCAGCGACACCGATGGCGCGGCGATGCGGGCGGCCTATGAACGGCTGATCCTGCCTGCGGTGGCCGACTGGAAACCCGATCTGCTGCTGGTCAGTGCCGGGTTCGATGCCCATCGCGCCGATCCGTTGGCCGGGCTGGAGTGGGAGGCGGAGGATTACCGCTGGCTTGCGGCGCGGTTGTGGGAGGTGTCGGGCGGGCGGGTGGTATCCAGTCTGGAAGGCGGCTATGATCTGGCTGCCCTGACCGAAAGCGTCCGGGCCTATGTGGAAGAGATGGCGAGGCTTTCGGCATGACTGGCAAACCCCCGGCGGAAATGGCGTTCGAAGAGGCGATGGCGGCGCTGGAGGCCGTGGTCAGCCAGCTGGAACGCGGCGAGGTCAAGCTGGAGGAATCCATCGCGCTTTACGAACGCGGGGCCGCGCTGAAGGCACGCTGCGAGGTGCTGCTGGCCGATGCGCATGAAAAGGTGGAAAAGATCCGCCTTGCCGAAGGCCGCGTCGCGGGCACGGAGCCGGTGAGCGGGCTGTGAGCTTTCCCGACCGGCTGAAGGCGGATGCCGCGCTGGTGCAGGCGCGGCTGGATCAGGCGCTGGCGGGACTGGCCGATCAGCCGGTGGTGCATGCGATGCGCTATGCGGTGCAGGGCGGCAAAAGGCTGCGCGCCTTTCTGGTGCTGGAATCGGCGCGGATGCTGGGTGTGGCCGAGGCCCGCGCGCTGCCGGTGGCGGCGGCGGTCGAGGCGCTGCATGCCTATAGCCTGGTGCATGACGACCTGCCCGCGATGGATGACGACGATCTGCGGCGCGGCCAGCCGACCTGCCATGTGAAATGGGACGAGGCGACGGCGATCCTGGCCGGGGATGCCCTGCAAACGCTGGCCTTCGGGCTGTTGACCGATCCGGCCATCGGCGGGGCCGAGGTGCGGCTGGCGCTGGTGGCGGGGCTGGCAAAGGCCAGCGGGGCCGAGGGCATGGTGCTGGGGCAGGCGCTGGACATTGCGGCGGAGACCGCGGGGCGGCCGCTGACCCTGGCCGAGATCACCGATTTGCAGGTGGGAAAGACCGGGGCGCTGATCGGATTTTCAGCCACGGCGGGGGCGGTGCTGGCCGGGGCGGACCCGGCCCCGTTGCGCGCCTATGCCGCGGCGCTGGGGCTGGCGTTCCAGATCGCCGATGACATTCTGGATGTGACGGGCGATGCGGCGACAGCGGGCAAGCGGGTGGGCAAGGATCAGAAGGCGGGAAAGGCGACGTTCGTGTCACTTCTGGGCCTGCAAGGCGCGCGCGAACGGGCGGCGGCGCTGGTGTATCAGGCTGAGGCAGCGCTGCATCCCTATGGAGATTCTGCACGGAACTTGATCGCGGCGGCGCGTTTCTCTATTTCGCGCGACAGTTAGACAGGAGGGCACGATGCCCGACCAGCCACCGACCCGGCCGCTGACACCGATGCTTGATCGTGTGCGGCTGCCGTCCGACCTGAAGGCGCTGAGCGACCGCGAGTTGCGGCAGCTGGCCGATGAATTGCGGGCCGAGACGATTTCCGCCGTTTCGGTGACGGGGGGGCATCTGGGTGCGGGCCTGGGCGTGGTCGAACTGACCGTGGCGCTGCATGCGGTTTTCGACACGCCGCGCGACAAGCTGGTCTGGGACGTGGGCCACCAGTGCTATCCGCACAAGATATTGACCGGGCGGCGGGACCGTATCCGCACCCTGCGCAGCGAAGGCGGCCTGTCGGGTTTCACCAGGCGCAGCGAGTCGCCCTATGATCCGTTCGGCGCGGCGCATTCCAGCACGTCGATTTCCGCGGCGCTGGGCTTTGCGGTGGCGGCGGACCTGGGCGGCGATCCGGGCGATGCGATTGCGGTGATCGGCGACGGGTCGATGTCGGCGGGCATGGCCTTCGAGGCGATGAACAATGCCGGGCATCTGAAGCAGCGGATGTTCGTGATCCTGAACGACAATGAAATGTCGATCGCGCCGCCGGTGGGGGCGCTGTCCAGCTATCTGTCGCGGCTTTATGCCGAGGCGCCGATGCAGGATCTGAAGCAGGTGGCCAAGGGATTCGTCGGCCTGTTGCCGGAACCCTTCCAGGAAGGCGCGCGGCGGGCCAAGGAAATGCTGAAGGGCATGGCGATCGGCGGCACCTTGTTCGAGGCGCTGGGGTTCAGCTATGTCGGCCCGATCGACGGGCATGATCTGGACCAGTTGCTGCCGGTTCTGCGCACGGTGAAGGCGCGGGCCACCGGGCCGACGCTGATCCATGTGCTGACGACGAAGGGCAAGGGCTATGCCCCGGCCGAGAATTCGGCCGACCGAGGCCATGCGCGGGCCAAGTTCGATGTGGTGACGGGCGAGCAGAAGAAGACGCCGTCGAATGCGCCCAGCTATACCAAGGTCTTTGCCGAGAGCCTGATCCAGGAGGCCGAGCGCGATGACAGGATCGTCGGGGTGACGGCGGCGATGCCGGACGGCACCGGGCTGGACCTGTTCGGCGCGCGGTTTCCCCGGCGGATGTTCGATGTGGGCATTGCCGAGCAGCATGCCGTCACCTTTTCGGCGGCGCTTGCGGCCGGCGGGATGAAGCCGTTCTGCGCCATCTATTCCACCTTCCTGCAACGCGGTTACGATCAGGTCGTGCATGACGTGGCGATCCAGCGCTTGGCCGTACGGTTCGCCATCGACCGCGCCGGGCTGGTCGGGGCGGACGGGGCAACGCATGCCGGATCGTTCGACATCGGATTCCTGGCCAATCTGCCGGGCATGGTGGTGATGGCGGCGGCAGATGAGGCCGAGTTGCGGCATATGGTGGCCACGGCGGCGGCGCATGCGGATGGCCCCATCGCGTTCCGCTATCCGCGCGGCGAAGGCTGTGGAGTCGAGATGCCCGCGCGCGGCGTGCCGCTGGAGATCGGCAAGGGCCGGGTGATGAAAGAAGGCTCTGACGTGGCGCTTTTGTCTTTTGGCACCCGTCTGGCCGAGGTGTTGAAGGCCGCCGAGGCGCTGGCTGCGCGGGGCATGGCGCCGACCGTGGCCGATGCCCGCTTTGCCAAGCCGCTGGACCGCGATCTGATCCTGCGGCTGGCGCGGGATCATCGGGTGCTGATCACGATCGAGGAAGGGGCCGTAGGCGGCTTTGGCAGCCATGTCGCGCAATTGCTGGCGGATGAGGGCGTGTTCGACCGCGGCCTGAGGTTCCGCAGCATGGTGCTGCCCGACATCTTCATCGACCAGGCCAGCCCCGAGGCGATGTATCGCGTCGCCGGAATGGATGCCGCGCAGATCGAGGCCAAGGTGCTGGAGGTGCTGGGCGTTTCGATGGTGGGACGGCGGGCCTGAGACAAATTCCTTGAGGAAGGAATTTGGCAAAAATCTTTGAAGATTTTTGTGCTACGGCAGCAGCCGGTCAAGCGCCGACCAATCGTCGACCTCCAGCCGCACCACCAGAACCAGCACTTTCGGCCGAAACCAGGCGGGCAGGCGGGCGGCGTCCTTTTCGGTTGTCACCAGTTGGGCACCGCTGGTCTGCGCCTCATGCTCCAGCCGCCGCAGCAGGGCATCGGCAAAGGGCTCGTGATCCGACAGGGCCAGGGTGCGGACCAGGACGGCACCTTCGCCTTTCAGGGTGGCAAAGAACTTTTCCGGGTGGCCGATGCCGGCAAAGGCAATGACGCGCTCTCCCTGCCAGTCCATCCCCATTTGCAGCGGTCGAAGCTGCCCGGTCAGATGCGGAATGCGGATGGCATGGTCCCAGGTGGCGGAAAACAGGCTCTGTGCCTGCGGATTTCCGATCGACAGCAAGGCGCTGGCGCGGGCCAGGCCGGTGGCGACGGGTTCGCGCAGCGGACCCGCGGGCAGGCAGCGGCCATTGCCGAAACCCCGTTCGGCATCGACCACCACCAGAGACATATCCTTGTGGACCGAGGGGTTCTGAAACCCGTCGTCCAGCAGGATGACCTCTGCCCCCGCCGCTTCGGCGGCACGCACCCCGGCCGCCCGGTCACGGGAAATCCAGGTCGGGGCGAAGGCCGACAGCAGCAGCGGCTCATCCCCGGTCTGTGCGGCGCTGTGCCGGGCCGGATCCACCCGCAGCGGGCCGGGCAGGGTGCCGCCATGGCCCCGGCTGACGATGTGAACGGCTTTCCCGCGTGCCTGAAGCCGCTGCGCGAGGGCAATGGCGGTGGGGGTCTTGCCGGTGCCGCCCGAATTCAGATTGCCGATGCAGATCACGGGAATGCGGGCGCGATAACCCGGCCCGCGCGCAAGCCTGCGCGCCGTGGCGGCGGCGTAAAGGCGGCCCAGCGGGGCCAGCAGGCGGGCCATCAAGGCGGGGCGGTCGGGCGGGGAGAACCAGAAACCGGGCGCGCGCATCAGGCTTCTCCATCCAGAATGCCGCGCAGACGGGCCATCAGCGCCTCGGTCGCCTCGGCCCCGTCAGTGGCCACGGTCCAGGCGGCCTGGGCCAGGCGTGCGGTCCGGTCGGGGGCCAGAAGATCGCCCAGAGATTCGGCCAGATCCTGCGCCGAGGCAACGGCGCGCGCAGCCCTGGCGGCACCCAGCCTGCCAAAGGCCGCGCCATGCGCCCCGGCGCGCGGGCCATGCAGGATGGCCGAACCCAGCGCCGCCGCCTCCATCGGATCGCGCAGGGTGCCGGGGCCAGAGAGACTGCCGCCGAGAAAGGTGATCGGGGCCAGCCGATACCAGAGGCCGAGTTCGGCAATATTGTCGACCAGGAACAGTTCGGTCTGGGCTTCGGGCTCTTCCTCGCGGGCCCGATGCGCCACGGCCCAGCCTTCGGACTCGGCGCGGGCGGCAAGGGGTTCGGCCCGGTCGGGCGTTTCGGGCAACAGGATCAGCAGCAGCCGATGCGCCTGCCGCAGGGCCGCGCGATGGGCGGTGAAGACCGCCTCTTCCTCGGCCGCGTGAAGTGAGACGGCAAACCAGACCGGGCGGGTGGCGAAGATGGCCGCCAGCGCCGAGCGTTCGGCCTCGATGCAGCCCAGGGCGCTGGACGGTTCTTCCAGCCGGCCGGTGACGGCCACCGCCGCAGGTGCCGCCCCGGCCCGGCGAAAGGCGCGGGCCGCGGATTCGTCCATCGTGCCGATCCAGCGGAAGGGGGCCAGTGCCCCCCGGATCACGCCCGGAAACCAGCCGTCCCGATCCCTTGGCAGGCGGGGCGCGCGGGCATCGGCCATCAGCAGCGGCAGGTGGCGGGCATCGGCCTCGCGGATCAGGGCGGGGCGCAACTCGCCCCCGGCAAACAGGCCAAGATCGGGGCGCCAATGGTCCAGAAAGGCGCGGGCTTCGGCAGCGGAATCGGGCGGAGGCGGCTGGATCAGTGCGCCCGGCTGGTCGGGCAGCGGGTCAGGGCAGGTGATCAGGCTGTTCACCGCGTCTTCGGCCCAAAGCCGGTGCGCAAGCTCACGCAGGCCCCGCGCCGAAGCCGCATCAGGCGCGTGCAGCCAGACCAGCGGGCCGGACGAGCGCGGCGGGCGCGGCACATCCTTGCCGGCCTCGCGCCGATGGCCCAGGCCGTAGAGCGTGAGGCCGAGTTTCAGCGCCATGCGTCCGGCCCGGTTCTCAGCCCAGTTCTTCGGTCGGAGAGCCGGGCCTGGCCTCGTCGCGCAGCCGGTGGATATGGGCGATGAAATAGCGCATGTGGGCATTGTCCACGGTGCGCTGCGCCTCGGCCTTCCAGGCGCGATAGGCGGTGTCATAGTCGGGGAACATCCCGACCAGATGGATCTGCGACACGTCGCGGAAGACGTTCTTCTGCGGATCGACAAGCTCTCCGCCAAAGACAAGATGCAGGCGTTGGGTCATTTTGGCCTCGGGTGGTTCCGGTCTGACGCAAACTATCCCGAAGAGGGGCGGGACGAAAGGTGCTGCGTTGCGGCGGGACTTCCGCCTTGTCAGAGACTGCCTTGGCTGCGGCGCATGGCAAGATGGTGAAGGAATCGCTGCAAGGCGGCGTGACGCTGGCGGGCCAGGATGACGGCTTGGGCGGGCGCAATGGCGGTAAAGATCATTCCGTCACCCGGCCGCAACTGCGCAAGGCCGTCGGTGTCATCATCCAGCACGGTGGCAATCTTGGGATAGCCCCCGGTGGTCTGGTGATCGGCCATCAGGATCGTCGGAACGCCGTCGCCCGCCACCTGGATCGCGCCACGGGTGATGGCCTGAGAGGGGATACCCAACGCCGCCTGCGGTGCAAGCGAGGGGCCGGACAGGCGCAGGCCCATGCGGTCGAAGGCGGCGGTCATGCGAAAGGGTGCGGACAACAGGGAGTGCATCGTTTCGGGCGCGAAAAGGCTGTCCTGCGGGCCAAGGGTAACATGCAGCCGATGCCGGGGCCGCGCCCAGACCGGGCAGGGGATCGGGGCTTCGGGCACGATCCGGGGTGTGACGATCTCTATGATCTGCCCTGAGGTCAGGGCACCGCCACCCAGGCCGCTGCTGCCATGGGTAGAGGCTGATTTCAGCCATGTTCGGCACTGAATATGCCCGGAAATCGCGATGCAGCACCAGCTTCCCCAAGGGCCGGGACGCAGGGTCAGCCTGTCGTCTTTGTGCAGTGTAAGGGTCAGCCACGATGCCAGCGGCCGGCCATTGCGGGCCACGACGAAGCCGCCGCCCGCGATGGCCAGGGACACCGGACCAGCACGGCAAAGCACCGTCACCCCGCCGGGAGAGACCTCGACCCCGGTCTGTCCGGGCGGATTGCCAAGTGCGGCATTGGCGATGGCCAGGGCCTTGCGGTCCATGGGACCGGAGGCCGGAACGCCGAAGCGCATCAGCCGGGGGCGGCCTGCGTCCTGAAAGGTGACATGCGGCCCGGCCTGCAGAATCTCCAGCCGGGCAGTCATGGGGAGGCCCGGAAGCGAAGATGGTCGCCGACGGCAAATGCAAAGGGCTGCGCCGGGTCTCTGGTCAGGATTTTCGCCTGTGTAGAGCCGATTCTCCACCATCCGGTCGGCATGGTCAGCGTGGTGATCAGGCACATGCCGCCGGCGATGATGACGGTGCCTGCGGGCACATTGCGGACGGGGGCAGGCTTGCGATCCAGATGCAGCGCCTGCGGCAGGCCCGAGAGATAGGCATAGCCGGGGGCAAAGCCATACATGGCAACCTGATAGCGGCCAGCCTGATGCTGCACGGCCACCTGCTGCGGTGTCAGCCCCGTGAGATCGGCCACCTGATCCAGATCGGCCCCGTCGTAGATCACCGGAATATCGTGGGTTCTGGGCGTGAAATCCGTCTCTGTTATTGCGGAAAGCAGCATTGTCAGGTGTTGCTCAACGGCATCGTGATCGCTGATCAGCGGGTCGAAGGCGACCAGAAGGGTGACAAAGGCCGGGACGGATTCGACAAATCCGGGAAAGGGCTGCGCCGCAAGGGCAGCATCAAGGCCAAGAACGGTGCGATGGGCGGCCGGGTCCAGTGCTGTGGCGAATTCCACCAGAACGGCCCGGTCGGCTACGGGATGGAAATGCGGTGTCATGGCAGAAAGGCTGCGATCCGCAGGCCGCGGTCGGTCAGGCCACGGCGTAGCGTGGCGGCCATGGCAACGGCCTGCGGGCTGTCGCCATGAACGCAGACCGACTGCGCCTGCAGGGCGATCGGGTCGCCGTCGATCACCGGCATCAGGCCGGTCTCAAGGAAGGAAACCAGCCTTTGCAGAGCCTGATCCGGCTCATGGATCATCGCCTGCGGGTGGTTGCGGGGAACAAGACGGCCGCTGGCCAGATAGGCCCGGTCGGCAAAGATCTCGGCACAGGTCGGGATGCCCGCCGCTTCTCCTGCCGCCTGAAGTTCTGTGCCGGATATGGCCAGAAGTGCCAGCCCGGCGGCGGCCGTGGCGGTCGCAATGGCATCGGCCACGTCCCGCCGGTCGGCGGCAAGATTGGCCAGCGCGCCATGCGCCTTCACATAGGCCACGCGCGTCCCGCACAGCGAGGCCACGCCTTGCAGGGCCCCGATCTGCGCCGCCACCATGGCCGTGATCGCAGCAGGTGTCATCGGCACCACGATGCGGCCGAAATTCGCGCGGTCCGGGTATCCGGGATGCGCCCCGATCACGGTGCCGTTGGCCTGCGCCTGCCGCAATGTTGCAAGCATCAGATCGGGGTCCGAGGCATGGCCACCGCAGGCGACATTCGCCGATGTGACCAGTGCCAGCATCGCGGCATCGTCGCCGATGCCTTCGCCAAGGTCTGCATTCAGGTCGATCTGCCGGGCTGTCATGCGGTCTCCTTTGCGCAATGGATCATGCCGCGCGGGTCAGGGCAACGGGACTTGCGAATGCAGGCCGCAAGGGTCAGACTGTTGCGCAATTGAGCCAAGGCCCCCGACGGGCCATGTAAGGGGAGTTTAGGGATGGATTTTCAGGACCTGATCGGCGGCAATGCAGTCGCCCTGGCCATTGCCGCATTTGTCATTCTTTGCATCTTTCTGGGCGTCCGTATCGTGCCGCAAAGCGAAAAGCATGTGGTGGAGCGGTTCGGACGGCTGCGTTCTGTCCTGGGGCCGGGGATCAACTTCGTGGTGCCGTTCCTGGACCGGATTGCGCACAAGGTTTCGGTGCTGGAGCGCCAGCTGCCGACCGCCAGCCAGGACGCGATCACGGCCGACAACGTGCTGGTGAAGGTGGAAACAAGTGTCTTTTACCGTGTCACAGAGCCGGAAAAGACCGTCTACCGCATCCGGGACGTGGACGGTGCGATTGCGACAACGGTTGCCGGGATCGTCCGGTCCGAAATCGGCAAGCTGGAACTGGATCAGGTGCAGTCGAACCGGGCGCAGCTGATCGAGCGGGTGCGCGAACAGGTGACGGCGATGGTCGATGACTGGGGCGTCGAGGTGACGCGGGCCGAGATTCTGGATGTGAACCTGGACGAGGCGACCCGCGCCGCCATGTTGCAGCAGCTGAACGCCGAACGGGCGCGGCGGGCGCAGGTGATGGAGGCCGAGGGCAAGAAGCGGTCGGTCGAACTGGCGGCAGATGCCGAGTTGTATGCCGCCGAACAGCAGGCCAAGGCCAAGCGGGTGACGGCGGATGCCGAGGCCTATGCCACCGGGGTGATCGCCGAGACGATCAAGGAAAGCGGGCTGGAGGCGGCACAGTATCAGGTGGCGCTGAAGCAGGTGGAGGCCATGCAGGCCATCGCCGTCGGACAGGGCAAGCAGACCATCCTTGTTCCGGCCAACATGCTGGAAGCGTTTGGCGATGCATTCAAGATGTTGAAAGGACGGGTGTAAATGCCGGAGCAGATCTGGACAGTCTGGTGGGCCTGGGTGGTTCTGGGCTTCCTTCTGGGCATTCTTGAGGTGCTGGCACCGGGCTATATCTTCCTGGGCTTTGCGATCGGCGCTGTTCTGACGGGGGTCGTGGCCGGGCTGGGGCTGACGGTGTCGCTGCCTTTGCTGCTGCTGGTCTTCGCCGTTGCCTCGGTTGTGGCATGGCTGGTGCTGCGCCGGGTGATGGGGGTGCGGGACAATCAGGTGAAGATCTGGAATCGCGACATCAATGACGGGCCCTGAACGGGGCCTTGAATTCACCGGTGCAAAGGCGGCCCTGCTGTGCAGTGGCCGCCTTTTGACATATCAGCGCGATGATCGGCCCGGTTTGCGCTGGGCGGAACTGTGGGACCTGCCGGGCGGCGGCCGCGAGGGCGGCGAAACGCCGGAACAGTGCCTGCTGCGCGAGCTTGCGGAAGAGTTCGGCCTGCACTTGACCGCCGAGAGGCTGACCTATCGCCGGATCTGGCCCGCGATGGCGGGTGGCGCGCTGCCGGGTGTTTTCTTTGCCGGAACCCTGACCGAAGCCGAGATTGCCGCGATACGGTTCGGTGAGGAAGGGCAGCGTTGGGGGATGATGCAGGTGGCGGACTATCTGGCGCATCCGCTGGCCATTCCGGCTCTGTGCCAGCGGATTTCGGCTGTTCCGGGGCTTATCCCAACCCGTTGACCATGGCCGCAAGGGCGGCGCGGTTGTCGACCTGCAGCTTTTGATAGATCGACTGGGTCTGGTTCCTGACCGTGGCCGGGGCAAGGCCAAGGTGGCGGGCCACCTCCTTGGCGCTTTTCCCGACCGCCAGTTCGCGCGCCACTTCGCGTTCGCGGTTGGTCAGCAGATCGAACCGCCGCAACCGGCGCAGGGTGATCCGGCGAAGACCCATGCCCTGAAAGCGCGGGGCAGCTTCGACCGTCACCACAAGATCGCGGTCGGGCAGGATATGGGTGCCTGGGGTCCCGATCAGCCGGACCAGCTGTTCGGGCAGGTGATCGCCGGTCCAGCGTGGCCAGATGTCGCCGAAGCGTTCGCGCAGGGCGGGCAGGCCCAGAAGGCCGATCCCGGTTTCCGAGGCGAGGATCGACACCGATCCTGGGGCGGTGGTCCGGCCCGGCTCGCAGGCCGACAGCTTCATCGCGGCGGACAGCTGGTCCACGGCGCATTGCAGGAAATCGCGCTCGGCATCGGTCCACTGCGTCGCCCTTGCGCCGACCCGATAGGAGGAGATGTAGAAGCTGGCGTAATCGCCGTAATGGCCGTTCATCGCGGTGGTGATCCGGCGCAGGCCATAGCGGTCGGCCAGGCTGGTCATGCCGTCGTTCTGGCGGCGCTGGGCGCGGTCGTAGATCGCGGTTTCGCCGGGGTTTTCGATCATGTAGCGGGCCAGCAGATCCTGTTCCGACATGGTCTTCCAGTAGTCATGGAAACCGTCGGGCAGGTTCACCGTGGCATTGGCATAGACCTCTACCCCTTCGGGTCGCAGCGTCGCCCAGCCATACCAGGCCGCATCGAAACCCACGGTGCGCGACAACTCGTCCACCGCCCAACGCGCAAGGCTTTCCGCATCCTCATCCAGGCTGCGGTGCTGCATCTCGGTCACGAACCGAGAGAAACTGGCGATGTCTGGCCGCATCCCCCTCCTGCAGACCACGCTAGCGCCAGAGCTTTTCGTCGCCGGTGTATTGGTGCCCTGGCAGCGGGCCGTCCGTAAGAAAAGCATTCAACACGTTCCGCATGATTCGGGCCACGTTGTTTTCGCCCCCCTTGCAGGGCAGCGCCTGCGACCAGGCGATCGAGCCGACGGCGAAACAGGCCCCGTGCTGCGGCGTGGTGAACCAGATCATGTCGCCGCGCACCTGTGCATCCTGGGTGCCGCCGCGGCCGGGGAAGGCATAGGTCACTTCCTCGCTGACCAGCGGATAATTGTCGGAATGGTTCGAGGTCGAGGCGACCAGCAACGTATGCGGCGGGGTGCCAAGGCCGAGTTCATAGCGATCCAGCTCGATTCCCCCGGCACCGCCTGCGGCGAGGCCGAAGTCGCCGATCAGTTCTTCATCGCCGATGCCGTCGAAGATCCAGGCCGCGCGCTTGTGGAACGAATCCGGCATCCGTTCGAACGGCTGGCTTTCGTCCATGCCTTCGGCGGTGAAGCCAAGTCCGACGATCTTTTGCGGGGCGCGGCCGCGCGACCGCCACAGCCCGGATTTCTGCCCGGTGGAGGTGAGATAGCCTTCGCCGGGTTCGGCCTGCCAGGCGCGGCTGCCGGTGTCCAGCTTGCGCACTTCAATGCAATGCGGCTCGTCCTCACGGGTGCCCGTGACCCAATAGTATCCGTTGCCGCCCAGATACATCACGCGCCCGCCCTGCCGCAGATAGGCTTCGGTCGCGTCCATCATCTCTTCGGAGTAATATTCCGGGTGGGTGCCGTTCATCACTGCCTTGTAGGGGGCAAGGCAGGCCAGCCCTTCGGCATGTAGATCGTGGTCGGTGATCAGGTCCACCTCGTATCCGGCATGATCCAGCCACCAGATCAGCGACAGATCGGCGGGCAGCGCCCAGGGAAAGTTCATCGCGGGCAGGCGGTAGCGCGGGCGCAGGGTGATGATCGGGCGCCGCCAACTGGAATAGCAGCAGCCCGCGCCGTCGGAATGGTGATCATAGGTGGAAAGCCCGAATTCTTCGAGCTTCTTGTATTCCAGGTCCTCTTCGTTCAGCACCGGCGTATGCGCGGTGATCGCTTGTGCGATGGGGGCCTCATAGGACAGGTGTTCGTTGGCATAGGCCAGATAGGTGAAGGTCGGCAGCAAAAGCGCCAGCTTTGCCTTGGGCACCTTCGGCCGCACGATGAAGGGGATGGAATCGCCCGATCCGCCGCCGTCGATCCGCAGGCAATAGACGCCCGAGGGCAGGTCATCCGGCAGGGTCAGGCTGAAGGTCTTGTCCCACTGGCAATCGGTCATGGCGTCGTCGTGGTAATGCACCGCGCCAAAGGTTTCGGGGGCCAGCCGATAGCTGTCTTCGCCCCGCCAGTTGAAGCCGGTCATACCGCGCACCGGGCGGTTCACCCCCAGCATGGAAATGCCATGCGGCCCGATGTCGGGGATCGTGTCGTCCACACCTTTGGGGCCAAGGTTCTTGGACGGATCCCAATAGGCGACAAGACAATCCTGGACCGGCGTTTCGCCGCGCGAAAGCGTCTCTATTTCGGCTCTTTCCAGCGGGCGCGCGTAAACCCCGGCCCGGTCGATCTTGCCGTTGTAGAGAAACCCGCCGTGATGCCCGCGCACCGGATTTTCCGCCGTGGCTGCGGCCAGTTTGAAGCTGGCGTCCGTGCCGGTGGCGGCGGGGCGGTGGCGCAGGGTTTCCTTGATCCAGGCGTCGGGCTGGAAGGGGACGACGGTGGAGAAGCGGCTGTTCCAGGCGTTGACGCAGTTGATCAGGTGCAATTCAGCCTTGCCTGTCGCCCCGTCGAAACTGGCCGCGACGAAATACCAGCAGCGCGGCACAAGCGTGATCTCGGTGCGGATTTCGTCGACATGGGTGCCGTCGCCGATCCACAGCGCCACATGGCCATCGGGGTCGATGCCAAGGCCAAAGCCCCTGGACTGGTCGATGGCCCAGCGGCCCATGATCTGCTGGCGTTCGGCCTTGGGCGCGGTGGGGCCAGACATGCGCGAACAGGGTAAAGCTGGACAGCCCGTCCAGGTGCCCCTCGGGGTCGTCGGCGCGGGCAAAGCTGCCGACCTGGGTGAACTGCCGTTTCACCGCAATTTCGGTTGGCAGGGGCAGGTCCACCGCCCGTTCGACATAGCCCGGCCCTTCGGGGTTTTCATCGCCGTGCATGACCCGCACCAGACGCGGCGTCACCACATCGCGCCCCTCGACCGAGATCATGAAATCCACCGTCCCGCCCGCGCGGGCGCACAAGGGATCGGCATAGCCGAAGATGCGGGTATTCGTCATGTCAGCTTTCCATCAGGTCGTTCACGCGCAACAGGAAGACGGCGTGATAGGCCTCGTTGATGTCGGTATAGACCCGGTCGTCGACCAGCCGGGGCGGCGCACCCCGCACCCCGGAAAAGGCCACGATCTTGTAGGCGTGGAACTGGCCCGACTGGCGCAGGATGGCGTATTTGTCGGCCACCTCGCCGCGGCGGAAATGGTTCAGCACGCGGGACAGCCCGTCCGAGTGCTGGCCAAGGGGGCTGCGGCGATGTTCCTCGATCAGATCGGGCGTGATCAGCGCCTTCAGCCGGTCGCGCAGGCGTTTTTCAAAGCGGCGGTAATAGATCGCCTGCTTGTCGGCGATTTCGATGGCTTCCTCGGGCATGACCTCGCCCCCCTTTTCGGTGCGGCGCGCGCGCGCCTCGGATTGCTTGCGATGACGCCAGGCGCGGAACTGGTCGCGCGTCCCGGCAATACCGTTGTGGGTGAACAGCGTGACCGCCAGCATGATCGCGGCCACCAGAAGGATGCGCAGCGGGCCAAGGTCCAACAGGCCCTTGTCGATCAAGACGACGATGGCGGTGCCGATGGCCGCCCCTTCGGCCCGGCCCAGCCCGCCGATGACGATCATCGCAAACAGCAGCATCAGCTGGTCCAGACTGAACACGGCAGGCGAGATCGACCCGTAGAACTGTGCGTAGAAGGCACCGATCACCCCCAGCCCGGCCGAGGAGATCAGGAAGACATGCAGCCGCGCGCGGCGGTAGTCGATGCCGGTGGCTTCGGCAAAGGCCTCATCCTCGCGCGCGGTCTGGAGAAGCATCCCGAGACGTTCCGAATTGACGACGCGAAAGACCAGAAGCGCCAGTAGCATCAGCAGGAAAGCCCCGGCAAAGCCCAGCAGCAGGCCGGGCCGTTGCAGGAACCAGTCCTTCGGGATGAAGGACCCGACATTGTTGATGCTGCCGTTCATCGGGGTCAGCGGTTTCAGTTGCTGGACGAAAACCCGGCAGATTTCGGCGAAACCCATGGTCAAAAGAGCATAATAGAGACCATCCAGCCGGGTCGAGGGCAGGGCAAGAAAGCCGCCGACGATCAGCCCCGCCACTCCACCTGCGACGAACATCAGCGGCCATGGAAGGCCCAGATAGACGTTCAGCGCCGCGCTGGCATAGGCCCCGATCCCCACCACCGCCAGCGTGGCAAGGCTGAAGATGCCGGCGGTGCCGATGATCAGCGTCCACAGCACGTTGATCGCGGTGAAGATGCAGAAGATCGACACCACTGTCAGCGCCGAATTCGACAGGAACGGGGCCGAGACCACCAGCAGCACCAGTGCAATCGTCCACCACAGCGGCTTCTTGTCGGCCAGGAACCGTTCCTGTTGCAGCGTCTTCGGGTTCAGCCGCGACCGCCATTTCAGCAGGTGCCGCCGGGTGAAGGGCAGGCGACGGCGGTTCAGCGGCGTGTCGCCGGCTACCGGCAACATCAGCTCTCCGGGTCGCTGGCCAATCTGGAAGAAGCGTTTCTCCGTCATTTCCGGGCCTTGTCCAGCAGGCCGCCAAGGCCGCGCGGGCGGATGATCAGCACGATGATGATGAACAGGAAGGTGCCGAACAGCACATATCGTTGGCCAAGGAAGGGTATGGCGCCGATGATCGCCTCAAGGAAGCCGATGATGATGGCGCCGATGACCGCGCCTGGGACCGAGCCAAGCCCGCCCAGAAGCGCAATCGTCAGCCCCTTGATCAGAGGCATTGCGCCGGAGGTGGGCGAGACGAAGATGGTCTGGCTGAGCAGGATCGCCGCCAGCCCGGCCAGCGCCCCGGTCAGCATCGTGACCGGCAGCGCGGTCCAGCGTACCGAGATCCCCGACAGCACCGCCCCTTCGGGATTCTGCATCATCGCCCGGATCTCCAGCCCCTTGCGGCTGATCCGAAGCCACAGCAGCACCAGCCCGAGAATGGCAAAAGTGGCAAGAATAGTGCCGATCTGGTCATAGCGGGCCGAGATGCCAAGGAACTCAACCTTGCCGGTGCCGAAGATCTTTGGCAGGTTCTTCTGCCGCGGACCGAACCACCACAGCAGGATCTGCACGGAGGCCAGATTCAGCGCCAGCGTCACGATCAGGCTGCGGACCGGGAAGTTGGGCTTGTCATGGATCGGCAGGAAGGCCAGCAGGTAGATCAGCGCCCCCATCGCCGCCCCTGCCGCAGCGCCGGTGGACAGCGTCAGCCCGGCCATGGCGGCGGTGCCGGCAATGCCCTTGCCGAAGGCGGCCAGAAAGACCGGCTTTGCCGCCTCGGACATCGCCCAGGCGGCATAGCCCGCCACGGCGAAACTGGCACCATGCGCCATGTTGATCATGCCGATGGAAGACCACAGGAGGCTGATCCCGATCGCCATCAGCCCGTAGATCGCGGCCAGCGACAGCCCGTGGACAAGGGTGACAGGGATATCCATCAGTGCAGGCTCACATGGCCGACATCGCCGCGCAGGCGACCGGCGTGCATGCCGACCATCCGGTCGACCCGGCCCGACAGCAGGGCGACATTCTGTTCGGCAATCACCATGGCGCGGCCATCCTTGGGCAGGGAAAACAGTGCCTCGATCACGCTTGCGGAAATCTTGGGCGCAAGGCCGAGGCTGGGCTCGTCGATCAGGTATAGCCTGGCATCCACCATCAGCGCCCGGCCGACGCTGACCATCCGACGTTCGCCGCCGGACAGGCGTCCGACCAGCGCATGTTCCAGCTTGCGCAGCGGCGGGAAGATGTCGAAGACCATCTCGCGGCGCTTTCTGCGTTCCTTCCACGCCAGCGGCGTATAGGCCCCGCAATCCAGATGCTGTGCCACCGACAGGCCCGGAAAGATCGCATCCCCCTGCGGTGCCATCGCCAGCCCGGCCCGCACGATGCCCGGAGTCTTCCTTCCCGGCCCGGTGGACCGCGTTCCGCCGATCTCGGCCCCCATCAGCCGGATCGACCCGGATTGCCAGCCGACCAGCGAGGAAATCGCCCGGAACAGCGTGGTTTTGCCATGGCCGTTCAGGCCGACCAGGCCAACGCGTTCTCCTTCCGCCACGCGGAAGGAAATGTCGTGCAGCACCCGCAGCGGGCCGTAACCCGCCGTCAGTCCTTCGATTTCCAGCAGGTCAGCCCCGGATCTATCCATGAGCAGGCGCCTCGAAATAGGCTTCCAGAACGCGGGGATTGTCGAACACCTCGCGCGGGGTGCCGGTGACGATGACTTCGCCCATGTCCAGCACGACGGCGCGGTCAGCGATGGCGGACAGCAGCTCCAGCCGATGTTCGATCAGGATGGCGGCAATGTTATGTTCGTCGATCAGGTGGCGGATGATCAGATCCAGCTCGTCGATTTCCGAATTGATCAGGCCCGAGGCAGGTTCGTCCAGCAAGAGGACCGACGGCCCGCGCATCAGTAGACAGGCGAGCAGCAGCTTGCGGCGGTCGAACGTGTCCAGGGACCCTGCCACCCGGTCCCAGGGCTGGCGGAAATTGGCCATGTGGCAGGCCCATTCCGCATCCATCCGGGTCTTGTAGGGCCGGTAGGCATAACGGGCGGCCCGGAAGGTTTCGGCGATGGTCAGCGAAGACGGCACCACCGGGCTTTGATAGGTGCGCGCCAGCCCGGCCCGCGCCCGGTCATGCACCGCCATCCGGGTGATGTCCTGTCCCTTCAGGGTGACAGTGCCCGCGCTGGCCACATACCGCCCGCAGAGGATTTCGAACAAAGAGGTCTTGCCGGCGCCATTGGGGCCGACAAGACCCAGAACCTCTCCGGGGGAAACGGAGAGAGAGACATCCCGAAGGATGGTGCGGTTGCCGAAGGAAATACCGATCCCCCGGCAGCCGAAGATGGCTGCACCCTCCGCCATCGGCGGGGCTACATCCAGGGCGCGGGCCGCAGATCGGCCTGCTTGTGGGTGGGCGGAGAGATGATCGTATGCGCCCCGTCCTGCACCTGAAAGATCAGATGGGCCTGACCGGATTCGGGATCGTCGGTCATGTTGGGATAGCTGATCGGCGTCTGTTCTTCATTGGCGAATGTATAGGTGCCGCAGACGCCGCGATGGCTGATCGCCTTGATCGCTGCGCCAACGGCATCGAAGTCGCCCGGATCGACCGTGGCCCAGACCGAGGCAAGGATATGGATCGCGTCATAGCCCGATCCGGTATAGACCATGCCCATGGTGCCGGGGAATTTGGCCTGATAGGCCTCGCGGAAGGCCATGCCCTTTTCGTCGGCATAGACCCCGATGACCGATCCCCAGATGAAACCTTCGGCCGCATCCCCCGCCAGATCCAGGAATTCGGGTTGCGAGGGGCCGTATTGCAGATAGACTAGGCTGCCCGGCGTCGGATCTAGCACATAGGCCTGCGCGAAGCTGGCCAGTTCGGCCGCGACCCAGTGGTCGATCATGATCACGCCGCAATCGGCATCCTTCAGCGCCTGCACGATCGGCGTCCAGTCCTGCACCGGGAACTGGATATCTGTGATCGGCCCCTGCTCCCATTCGCCGCCCGATGCCGCAATCGCCGCCTGCGTCGCCTGGCTGATCACCTGCGTATAGCCGATCTGCTCCTGCACGATATGGACACGGTTGTTCTTCGGCACCCAGCCCGCGGCCTTAAGGTTCGACAGGAACTTGATAAAACCGGCGCCATACCAGGTCTCGGCCACGTCGATCTGGAAGATGTTGCGGTATTTTTCCTTGTTGGCCTTCACCAGATCAAGGCTGGCCTGGCTGGTGTTGCCGTGCAGATAGGGCACGCCCGTGCTGGCAGCCACATCCATCGCGGGCTGTGGGATGATGGCGAAAGAATGCGCCAGCGCCTGCACACCGCCTTCGACAAGGCTCTGGAACGCGGCAACCGTGCCTTCGGGGGTCAGCAGGTCGATGTCCACCACGCGGGTTTCCAGCGGGCGGCCGTTCACGCCCCCGGCGGCGTTGATCTCTTCGACCGCCATGGTGACGCCGTTCAGCCAGTCGGCCTGATCGGCCACCCCCACCGGGCCGGATTGCGCCGTGGGCACCCCGATCAGGATCGGGTCACTGGCAAAGGCGGGGGCCGAGATCGAGGCCACGGCAACCGTGGCGGCGGATGTCATCAGAAACTGACGGCGGGTCAGGGTCATGGGTCTCTCCCGTTGGCTGCGGCCCAGGTTTGCCCCGGTGCCCTTTGGTGATGGCTTTCCTGTCATGGGGCCAGTCGCGGCCCCGGCTGTAAATGATGCAAATGCACCATGCCTTATCCGGCCAGACCTGCGGCCTGCGCCTGAGCCTCCAGCCGCTTGCGCTGCCAGGCGATGAAATCGGCGGGCGGCTGCTGCGCGGTCAGGATGTCAAGGAACGGGTCCTGCACCGGGGTGCGATGGCCCGAGAACGTCTCGATCACCGCCAGCCCGCAGAAGGGGACATAGCCTTCGGCATAGCCGCCTTCATGCGCCGCCAGCAGGCGGCCGCCGCACAACTCATCCGCCAGCGCCTTGATCCGGCCAGCCATGGCGCGGAACGTTTCGGAATGGGCCAGCATCCGGGCCAGCGGATCGAAGGCATTGGCGTCAAGGCCGGAAGCGACGATTATGATCTGCGGCTTGAACGCCCGCAGGGCCGGGGCCACCAGCAGGTCGAAGGCATCCAGATAGGCCTGATGCCCGCCGCCCGGCAGCAGCGGCACATTCAGGTTGAAGCCCTCGCCCTTGCCGGTGCCGCGGGTTTCGGCGCGGCCCTGATCGGGTGGGAAGCAGTTTTCCTGATGCAGGCTGATGGTCAGCGTGTCGTCGCGGTCGATGAAACAGGCTTCGGTGCCGTTGCCATGATGCACGTCCCAATCCACCACGGCGGCGCGGATCGGGCCATGTTCGGCGCGCAAAGCCTCCAGCGCCAGCGGGATATTCGCCAGAAGGCAGAACCCCATCGAGGCATCGGGCAGGCAATGGTGCCCCGGCGGACGCGAGATGACATAGGCATTGTCGACCCGGCGATGGAACACGTCCGAAACCGCCTGCTTCACCAGCCCGGCCGACAGCGCCGCGATTTCAAAGCTGCCGGGGCCAAAGGGCGAATAGAACCCGGCATTGCCACCGCCCGCATCCGACAGCGCCTTGAACTTGTCCAGATAGTCGGGGGTGTGGATCCGCTCCATATCCGCCCGGCTGACCGGCTGCGCCTTGCGCCAATCCAGCTGCTCTCCCAGACCTGAAACTTCGACCAGGTTTTTCAGCCGCCGCTTGGTTTCCGGGCTTTCGGCATGGCCGGCGCCCGAGGGCGGCTGAAGATAGCCGCCGACCGGTGCGATGATCACATGCTCTCCCGTGGTGTGCCACAGGCAGCGTTCGTCGAAATAGAATCCCGTTGCCACGCGCATCCTCCCTGTCCTTTGTGGAAAGGGTCATCTGCAAGACAGCTTTGGTCCATAGTGCATTTGCACTAATCCCGGTGGCAACGGGAAAGGCGGGTGTGGCTGGGGCGTCGCTAAAGAACAGTCTCTGTCATGGCCAAATCCGGTGCTGGTCGGGTCAACCCCTTGCGGCAACCGAAGCCTGATAACGTTCCAGATCGCCGATCAGCGCCGCGGCTGTCGGCACCCCCGCCCGCGCGCAGAACTCCGCCCAGACGGCGGCGAAGGGCAGATCCTTCAGCTCTTCGGTCAGCATCAGCCGGGCGGTAAAGTCCAGCCGTTCCTCGGCCTGCTTCAGCCGGGCCTGCGGCAACAGCAGCGCGCGCAACAGCGCCTTTTGCATGTTGCGAACCCCGATCACCCAGGCGGCGGTGCGGCTGATCGTGGCGTCGAAATAGTCCAGCCCGATCCGCGTGCGTGGCAACAGGTTGGCGAAGACCAGTTCCTGCGCCATCGCCAGAATGTCGTCGTTCAGCAGGATCACATGGTCGCTGTCCCAGCGCATCGGTCGGCTGACGTGCAAGAGCAGGTCCTGCACCGACATGGCCACCGCGCTCAGCTTGTCCGCCAAGCTTTCGGTGGGGTGGAAATGGCCCATGTCCAGACAGAGCGCGATGTTCTTCAGCGCCGCATAGCCCAGATAGAATTCGTGGCTGCCGACGGTCATCGCCTCGACCCCGATGCCGAACAGCTTGGATTCCACGGCGTCCAGCAGGTGCGCGCGATCGTGATGCGGGGTCAGCATCCGGTCGAGCGAGGACCACAGCCGCTGCCGTGCCGCCATGCGGTCCACCGGAATATCCTTGGATCCGTCGGGCACCCAGATGTTGTTGACGCATTCGCCGCCCAGTTCGGCCCCGATCCGGGCGGCGATCTCGCGGCTGCGCAGCCCGTGTTCCACCCAGAAATCGCGGACGCCCGCATCCGGGTGCGACAGGGTCAGGTTGTCGTCCGCCTTGGCATGGCCAAAGAAGGTGGGGTTGAAATCCAGCCCCAGCCCCTTGGCCCGTGCCCAGTCCACCCAAGGGGAAAAATGGCGATATTCGAGACTGTCGCGGCCCGGAGATTCGTCGGTATCCAGATAGCAGGCATGCAGGTTCAGCCGGTGCTTGCCGGGGATGCGGGCGAAGGCAAAGTCCAGATCAGCGCGCAGTTCATCGGGGCTGCGGGCGCGGCCGGGATGGTTGCCGGTGGCCTGAATCCCGCCGCCGGAAGAGCCGGATTTCCTTTCGAACCCCACCACATCATCGCCCTGCCAGCAATGCACCGAGATGGCGATGCCGGACAGCGCCGCCATGGCGGCTTCGGTATCCACGTCCCATTCGGCAAAGCCCTCGCGGGCCAGATCATAGGTCTTGCTCACGGAACCCTCCCCCGGTTCTGGTCAGCGTGTGAAGGCTTCCTTGTTGCCGGCATCGACATTCAGGATGTTGCCCGTCGATTTCGCCGACAGGTCGCTGGCAAAGAAATGCACGCCCTCGGCAATATCTTCGGGCAGGACCGCGCGTTTCAGCAAGGATCGCTGGCGATACATTTCCTCCAGCCCCTCCTTGTCGGTCTTGTAGGTGCTGGCGCGCTGGTCCAGCCATTCGCCCGACCAGATCTTGCTGCCGCGCAGCACCGCATCGGGGTTCACCACATTGACGCGGATGCCGGCCTCGGCCCCTTCCAGCGCCAGACAGCGCGCCAGATGGATTTCGGCGGCCTTGGCGGTGCAATAGGCGCTGGCGTTCGGGCTGGCGGCAAGGCCGTTCTTCGAGGCGACGAAGACCACCGACCCGCCGATGCCCTGGGCGCGCAGCAGGCGGAACGCCTCGCGGCTGACCAGGAAATAGCCTGTCGACAGGATGTCGAGGTTCTTGTTCCACAGCGCCAGCGAGGTGTCTTCGACCGGGGCGGAGGAGGCGATTCCGGCGTTCGAGACCAGAATGTCGATGCCGCCGAATTCCACCGCCGCCTCGGCATAGGCGCGGATCACGTCCTCTTCCGAGGTGACGTTCATCTGCATCGACCGGATCACGTCCTTGCCGAACACCCGTGCCATGCCTGCCGCGACATCCGCCGCCGCGGTTCCGTCGATGTCGGCCAGCAGGACGCAGGCCCCGTCGGAAAGCAGCCTTTCCGCCGTTGCAGAGCCGATTCCGCCCGCGCCGCCTGTCACCAAAGCCACCCGCCCGGCCAGCGCCTTGGGCTTTGGCATCCGTTGCAGCTTGGCCTCTTCGAGCAGCCAGTATTCGATATCGAAGGCTTCCTGTTCGGGCAGGCCCTGATAGGTGGACACCGCCGAAGCGCCGCGCATCACGTTGATGGCGTTCACATAGAATTCGCCGGAAATCCGGGCGGTGGCCTTGTCCAGCGCAAAGGTGATCATGCCGACGCCCGGCACCAGCCAGACCACGGCATTCGGATCGCGCAGGGCGGGGCTGTCGGTGTGCTTGCAGCGATCGTAGTAGGCGGCGTAATCCGCGCGATAGTCTTCTGCGGCCTTGACCAGCCCGGCGAGGGTGGCATCCAGATCGGGCTTTGCCGGGTCGAAATCAACCACCAGAGGGCGGATCTTGGTGCGCAGGAAATGGTCGGGGCAGGAGGTGCCCAAGGGCGCCAGATCGGCGAATTGCCGTGAGGCGACGAAATCCAGCACGGTGGCCGAATCGTCGAAATGGCCGATTTTGTGACGATCCTTCGAGATCAGCCCCCGTATCACCGGCATCAGCCTGGCCGCAACGGCGCGGCGCTGATCGGCGGGCAGGGTCGGCACCTTGGCCCCGCCAAAGGCCGGTTTGCCTTCCGACTTCGCCGCCAGCCAATCCGCAGCGGTGTTGATGATCTCCAGCGTGGTCAGGTAGCAATCCCTGGCGTCGTCCGCCCAGGTGAAGAGGCCATGGCTTTCCAGCACCGCCCCGCGCATCTGCGGGTTTTCGGTCGCCAGTTTTTCCAACCATAGGCCCAGTTCGTAGCCCGGTTTCTTCCACGGTAGCCAGCCGATCTGGTCGCCGAAGATTTCTTTCGTCAGTTGCTTTGAATTGACCGAGGCGGCGATGGCGATGATTGCATCGGAATGGACGTGATCGACGTGTTTCTTCGGCACATAGGCGTGCAGCGGGGTGTCGATGCTGGCGGCGCGGGCGTTCAGGTTGAAGGTGCAGTGCGGCAGATAGCCGACCATCTCATCCTCATGCGCAAGGCCGCGATAGAGGCCCTTCAGCGCGTGCAGCTTGTCCATGTAGAGGGTCGAAAACCCGTCCAGCTTCATCGACCCGATGTCACCGCCCGATCCCTTGACCCACAGCACCTCGACCATCTGGCCGGACAGCGGATCGCGTTCCATCACCTTGGCGCTGGTGTTGCCGCCGCCGTAATTGGTAACACGCTTGTCGGACCCCAGCAGGTTTGACCGATAGAGCAGCTTCTGCGATTCGCTCATGCCATTGGCGCGGGCATCATCCCACAGGTTTTCCAGCCGGTTGCCGGTTTGGCTCATCGCATCCTCCCTGATCCGTTGCGGTGAATGTGCGCCGTTGCCGCCAAAAGTCAATCACTAACAATCAAAATCAATCATGCTGCGCCGCAGAATGAACATGAATGATCGAAAATGATTGACAGTGAGCGATTCGAATGGGAACGTCGGGGGTGGGAGGACGACATGCACGAAAGCGAACGGCACAGGATCATTCTGTCTGCGGTCGAGGGGCGGCCCGTGGTGACAGTGACCGATCTGGTCACGCTGACCGGCGCGTCCGAGGCGACGATCCGCCGCGACATCGCCGCGCTGCATGTCCAGAAAAAGTTGCGCCGGGTGCGCGGCGGCGCAGAATCCATCGCACCCCCCGGCTTTGTCGGCATCAATGCCCGTCCGTTCAGCGTGAACGAAGGCATCCGTCTGGCCGAGAAACGCGCCATCGCCCGCGCGGCGGTGGAGCTGGTGCAGGACGGCGAGGCGATCATCATCAACGGCGGCACCACCACCTTTCAGATGGTGCATCCGCTGACGGCAAAACGCTGTCAGGTCTTTACCAACAGTTTTCCGATTGCCGAACATCTGCTGAAACATTCGCGCAATACGGTGCTGTTGCCCGCAGGGGCGATCTACCGCGAACAGAACATCATCCTGTCGCCGTTCGATGAGGACGGCAGCCGCCATTTCTACGCGACCCGCATGTTCATGGGCTGCCGGGGTCTTGGGGCGCTGGGGCTGATGGAAGGCGATCCGCTGCTGGTGCAGGCGGAACAGAAGCTGATCGGGCAGGCCGAAGAACTGGTGGTGCTGGCCGACAGCACCAAATTCGCGGCGCGGTCAAGCCTGCTGCTGTGTCCGCTGCGGCAGATCCATACCGTGATCACCGATGAAGGGATCAGCGATCGCGATGCCGCCATGCTGGAGGCGGCCGAGGTCAGGCTGATCGTGGCGCGCCCCGGCGTTGCCGACAGGACGGAAGACCGCGCGGGCGAGGCCTGATGCGGAAGGAACGGCTCAGAGGGAGGAACACATGAGCATCTGGAAGAAGGCCCTTGCCACCGCTGCGGTTGCGACCGCGCTGATGGCGAATGCGGCGGTAGCCGAGAACGTGAAGATCGCCCTTGTCGTCAAGGCGCTGGGCATCGGCTTCTTCGAGGCTGCGCACAAGGGGGCCGAAGAGGCCGCCAAGGAACTGGGCGATGTGGAGATCATCTACACCGGCCCGACTGACACCACCGCCGAAGGCCAGATCGAGGTGATCAACAGCCTGATCGCGCAGGGGGTGGATGCCATCGCCATCTCGGCCAATGACCCCGACGCGGTTGCCCCGGCGCTGCAAAAGGCGATGGAGCGCGGCATCACGGTGATTTCCTGGGATTCAGGCGTGGCCAAGGAAGGCCGCCTGATGCACCTGAACCCGTCGTCTTCGGCGCTGATCGGCAACACGATCATCAAGCTGGCCGCCGATCAGCTGCCTGAAGGCGGCGATGTGGCGATCCTGTCGGCCACGGCCACCTCGACCAACCAGAACGTCTGGATCGAAGAGGCCAAGAAGGTGCTGCCGAACTATCCGGGCATCAACCTGGTCGCCACGGTCTATGGCGACGACCTGGCCGACAAGTCCTATCGTGAGGCGCAGGGCCTGATGGCGACCTACCCGAACCTGAAGGCGATCATCGCGCCGACGACCGTGGGCATCCTGGCTGCTTCGCAGGCCGTGACCGATGCCGGCAAGATCGGTGAAATCAACGTCACCGGGCTTGGCCTGCCGTCGGAAATGGCGGGCGCGGTGGAATCGGGCGCGACCAAATCCTTCGCGATCTGGAACCCGATCGACCTGGGCTATGCCGCGACGATGATTTCCTACAACCTGGCCAAGGGCAACGCCAAGGCCGAGCCGGGCGCCGAAATCGGCATGGGCCGGATGGGCAATGCCAAGCTGGACGACAACAACGAAGCCGCGATGTCGGACCCGTTCACCTATGACGCCTCGAACATCGCCGAATTCAAGTCGATCTTCTGAGTTTGCGGCCTGCGGCTGGCCCGGTGCCGCCCGCAGGCCCCTTTTGCCCGAGAGATGATGATGCAACCCGTCCTGCGCCTGCGCGGCATTTCCAAGTCATTTCCGGGCGTCAAGGCGCTGTCGGAGGTGCAGCTTGACCTTTACCCCGGTCAGGTGACGGCGCTGATCGGCGAGAACGGCGCGGGCAAATCTACTATCGTCAAGGTGCTGACCGGGATCTATCAGCCCGATGCCGGCGTGATCGAGATGGACGGCCGCCAGATGCATTTTCCCAGCGCGGATGCTGCCGCCAAGGCGGGCGTGACGGCGATCCATCAGGAAACCGTGCTGTTCGATGAATTGTCGGTGGCCGAGAACATCTGGCTGGGCCATGCGCCGCGCACCCGTTGGGGCCTGATCGACCTGGCGGCCATGCGCGACGGCGCGGCGCGGCTTCTGGACAGCATCGGTGCGAAGATCGACCCGAGGCAGAAGCTGGGCGATCTGGGCATCGCCTCGCGCCACATGGTTGCCATCGCGCGCGCGCTGTCGGTCGAGGCGCGGGTTGTGGTGCTTGATGAACCTACCGCCGCGCTGAGCCACAAGGAAATTCACGAGCTTTATGATCTGATCGAGACGCTGAAGGCGCAAGGCAAGGCGATCCTGTTCATCAGCCACAAGTTCGACGAGATCTTCCGCATTGCCGACCGCTATACCGTGTTCCGCGATGGCCAGTTCGTCGGCACCGGCCCGATGGCCGAGGTGACAGAAGGCCAACTGGTGCAAATGATGGTTGGCCGGTCGGTCGATCAGATCTTTCCGGCCCGCGCCCACAACATCGGCGCGCCGGTGCTGACGGTGACAGGCTACAGCCATCCGACGGAATTCGCCGATATCGGCTTTACCCTGCATCAGGGCGAAATCCTGGGCTTTTACGGCCTTGTCGGGGCTGGGCGGTCCGAGGTGATGCAATCGCTGTTCGGCATCACTGCTCCGTCGAAAGGGGCCTGCCGGATGGATGGCCAGGTGCGGGTGATCCGGTCCACCGCCGATGCGGTGGGCGCGGGCATCGTCTATGTGCCCGAAGATCGCGGCCGTCAGGGTGCGGTGCGGGGCCTGCCGATCTTTCAGAATGTCACCCTGCCATCGCTGGGCGCGGTCAGCCGGGGCGGTTTCCTGCGGATGGCACAGGAATTCGCGCTGGCGCGGGAGTATACGCAACGGCTGGACTTGCGGGCGGCGGCGCTGGATCAGGATCTGGGCCAGCTGTCGGGGGGCAACCAGCAAAAGGTGGTCATCGCCAAATGGCTGGCAACCAAGCCCCGCGTGATCATCCTGGACGAGCCGACCAAGGGCATCGACATCGGATCGAAGGCCGCCGTTCATGCCTTCATGGCGGAACTGGCGGCACAGGGGCTGGCGATCATCATGGTGTCGTCTGAAATCCCCGAGGTGCTGGGCATGTCGGACCGGGTGATCGTGATGCGCGAAGGCCGGATCGTCGATGAGGTGGCGGGCGAGAAGATGACCCCGGAAACCCTTGTCCGCGCGGCGGCCGGACTGGCGGAGGCAGCATGACCCTGTTGAAACACCGCGAGGCGCTGCTGGCGCTGGTCATCCTGCTGGCGCTGGCGGTGATCGCCGCGCGGTTCCCCGCCTTCGTGCGGCCCGCCAGCCTGGCCAATGTGTTCAACGACACGGCCCCGCTGATGTTGCTGGCCATCGGGCAGATGGTGGTGATCCTGACGAAGTGCATTGACCTGTCGGTGGCGGCCAATCTGGCGCTGAGCGGGATGATCGCGGCATTGATGAACGGTGCAGGCGTGCCGTTGCCGCTGATCCTGCTGTCGGTGGTGGGGCTTGGGGCTGTGCTGGGGCTTGTGAACGGACTTCTGGTCTGGCAGGCGGGCATCCCGTCCATCGTCGTCACGCTGGGCACGATGACGATCTATCGCGGCATGATCTTTCTGATCACCGAAGGCAAATGGGTGAATGCGCATCAGATGTCGGATGCGTTCAAGGCGCTGCCGCGTCATGTCTTTCTGGGCCTGCCGGTGATGGGCTGGGTCGCCATTGCCGCCATCGGGCTGTTCGCGGTCGTGCTGACCCGCACCCCGATCGGCCGGGCCTTCTATGCCGTGGGGGGCAATCCGCATGCCGCCGTCTATGCCGGGATCGACGTGGGCCGGACGCAGGCGATTGCCTTCGTGATCTCGGGCGCGCTGGCGGGGCTGACCGGATACCTGTGGGTCGCCCGCTATGCCGTGGCCTATGTCGACATCGCCGGCGGGTTCGAACTGGATGTGGTGGCCGCCTGCGTGATCGGCGGCATCGCCATCGCGGGCGGCGCGGGCAGCATCTGGGGGGCCGTGCTGGGCGCGCTGTTCCTGGGTGTCATCAAGAACGCCTTGCCGGTCGTCGGCATCTCGCCCTTCTGGCAGATGGCCATCTCGGGCAGCGCCATCGTTCTGGCCGTGGCCTTCAACGCCGCGCAATCGCGGCCGAAGGGGCGCATCATCCTGAAGGAGGCCGCCCAATGACCGCCACGCCACGGATGATTCCCGACCGGATGCATTCGCCGTTGACCCGCGCCCTGCGCAGCTGGGAGACAATTCTGGTGGTGGTGGCGATCTGCGTCTTCATTACCAACAGCCTGCTGTCGCCGCATTTCCTGAACGCCTGGAACCTGTCGGATGCCACGTTCAACTTTACCGAAAAGGCGCTGATCGCCTTTGCCATGGCGATGCTGATCATTGCGGGCGAAATTGATCTGTCGGTCGCCTCGATCATCGCGCTGTCTTCCACCGTCATGGGCCTTGTCATGTCTTCCGGCGCGGGTGTTCCCGTGATCGTGCTGGCGGGCATCGGCACCGGGCTGGTCTGCGGTGCCATCAACGGGCTTCTGGTCGCCCGCATGGGCCTGCCGTCGATCGTCGTCACCATCGGCACGATGAGCCTGTTTCGCGGTGTGGCCTATATCGTGCTGGGGGATCAGGCGTTCACCGGATACCCCAAGGAATTTGCCTTCTTCGGGCAGGGCTATGTGTGGTGGGTGATCTCGTTCGAGCTGGTGCTGTTTGCCGGTTTCGCCGTGGCCTTCTGGGCGCTGCTTCATCGCAGCACCTTTGGCCGTGCGGTCTATGCCATCGGCAACAACGCCACCGCCGCGCAATTCTCGGGCATCCGCGTGCAGCGCGTCCGCTTCATCCTGTTCCTGCTGACCGGGGTGATGAGCGGGATCGCCGCTGTCTGCCTGACCTCGCGCCTCGGATCGACCCGGCCGTCGATTGCAACCGGGTGGGAGCTGGAGGTCGTGACCATGGTCGTCCTTGGCGGCGTCAGCATCCTTGGCGGATCGGGGTCCATCCCCGGCGTGGTGCTGGCCGCCGTGATCATGGGCATGGTCACATTCGGCTTCGGTCTTTTGAACGTGCCGGGCATCGTGATGTCGATCTTCCTTGGCTTCCTGCTGATCGCCGTCATCGCCCTGCCGCGCCTGTTGCGGAGGAGATGATGCAGAAATATGCCTTCCGCATGCGCCTGCTGCCGGGGATGGAGACGGAATACAAACGCCGCCATGATGAAATCTGGCCGGACCTGGTGGGCCTTCTGAAACAGGCCGGGGTGCAGGATTATTCGATCCACCTTGACCGCGAAACCAACCTGCTGTTCGGCGTGCTGTGGCGGCGGGACGATCACGGCATGGCCGATCTGCCCAAACATCCGGTGATGCAGCGCTGGTGGGTCCACATGGCCGACATCATGGAGACTCATCCCGACAATGAGCCGGTTGCCGTGCCGCTGGCCACGCTGTTCCATATGGCCTGACCGATGCAGACTGTCGCCATCATCGACATCGGCAAGTCCAATGTGAAGCTGGCTCTGGTGGATCTGCTGCGCGGCGAGGAAATCGCCGTTGTGACGCAGCCCAATACGGTGCGCCCCGGCCCGCCGTGGCCGCATTTCGACACGCGGGCGCAATGGGCCTTCCTGACCGATGCATTGCGCCGGATGGCGCGGGATCACCGGGTCGACGGCATCGCCGTCACCACCCATGGGGCCTGTGCCGCGGTGCTGGCGGCGGACGGCGAACTGGTCGCGCCGGTGCTGGATTACGAACATGACGGACCCGATGCCCTGCGTGCAGAATATGAAGCGATCCGCCCGCCGTTTGCCGAAACCGGCAGCCCGGCGCTGTCACATGGCCTGAACCTTGGCGCGCAATTGCATTACATGCTGCGGCAGGATCCGGCGCTGGCCGACCGCATTGCCCATGTGGTGACTTGGCCGCAATACTGGGGGTTCCGGCTGACGGGGGAGCTGGCCTGCGATGTCTGTTCGCTGGGCGCGCATACCGATCTTTGGAACCTGCGATCGGGCACATGGTCGGCCCTGCCTGCCCGGCTGGGACTGGCGTCGCGCATCGCACCCGCCCGCAGGCCGGATGAGGTTCTGGGCCTGCTGACGCCCGCCTTGCAGAAGGATCTTGGCCTTGCGGCCGTTCCGGTGCTGGTCGGCATCCATGATTCCAACGCCTCGCTCTTGCCGCATCTGGGCCAGCGCAGCGCACCGTTTTCGGTGGTTTCAACCGGAACCTGGGTGATCTCGATGGCCATCGGCGGTGATCCGGTCACGCTGGACCCGGCGCGCGACACGCTGGTCAATGTGAATGCCTTTGGCCAGCCGGTGCCCTCGGCCCGGTTCATGGGCGGGCGGGAACATGACCAGATCCGCCAGGGTTCGGCCGATCCGGGGTCTGATGCGGATGCCGCACAGGTTCTGGCGCGGGCGGTGATGCTGTTGCCTGCCGTCGTTTCCGATTGCGGGCCGTTTCAGGGCAGAGCCCATCGCTGGATCGGCACAGCGGAAACCGACGGGCAACGCGCGGTGGCGCTGGGCTGGTATCTGGCGCTGGTAACGGCCGAGAGTCTGGCGGTGATCGGGGCGCAGGGGCCGAGCCTGATCGAAGGGCCGTTCTCGGCGAATCCCTGGTTTCTTCGGATGCTGGCCAGCGCGACCGGACGGCCGGTGATCCCTTCGCCGGGCCGGACCGGCACTGCTGTCGGCGCGGCGCGGCTGTTTCAGACGGCCACCCCTCTGCCCGAAGCTGACAAGACCGTCATCCTGCCTTCGGACCGGCTGGCCGGTTATGCGCGCGACTGGCGGTCCCGCTGCGCCGGGTAGGGCCGCGATCAACGAAGTTCCGCCGATGGGCCATGGATCACGGCGGTGCGCCTTGCCCCCTTGGCCCGGTTCTGATCCAGTCCCGGCAGGACGTTTCAGGAAAAGGCTGATCTTGCATGGCGCAGAATGAATTGCAGCCCCATTGGCCGGAACCGGCCGCCGCCGGGGCCCGGCGCAGTGTGCTGGCCGAAGACCTGGTGATCGAAGGGGATGTCACCTCCAGCGGCCCGATTGATCTTCAGGGCAAGGTTCTGGGATCGGTCCGCGCCCCTGCCGTGGTGGTCACGGCGACCGGAAATCTGGATGGCACCGTCACCTCGCTGGACCTGTCGGTCATCGGGGCGATCACGGGAAAGGCGGCTGCCAGCGCGGTGTCGCTTGCCGCCACGGCGATGGTTCAGGCCGATGTGACGCATGAGCGGATCGCAATCGAATCAGGCGCCCAGATCGAAGGACGCCTGATCCGCCGCCGTTGACAGGCGCGGTTGACACGGGCGCGGTGCCGTTCGGTTGCGTCAGGCCGACCGCAGAATGACCAGATTGTCTTCGACCGCGGCGGCGACTTCGGTGAAATGCGGTTTGCGGCGCGACGGATCTTCGCCCGACCGCACGATCACCAGTTCCGCCTCTTGCACCACGGCCGCCGCCTGAGCCGCCGCCTTTCTGGTCGCGGATTTCTTCACCGCGCGGACGGGCGGCATCCGTTTGGCGTTGGACTTGTAGCCTTCGCGCGGTTCGATCGCCGGTTCACTGGTATCAAGGTTGGCCTTAACGATGGCGTCCAGCTTGGCCTCGGCCCGCCGCATCGCCTTTTTGATCGGCGCATAATCGCCGGTGTCGGGCAGTTCATCCGCGACCCAGCCGTAATAGATGCGCAGACAGTCGATGCGGTAACGCGCTTCCATTTTCGTGGATCCGCAGGTGCCATTGGCCTTGTTCAGGATCGCCACCAGCCCCTTGGTGACACCGGTGTTGAGGCTGGACCCCTTGCTGCCCCTTCTTTTCCCGTTGTCGGGGGCCTCGTAACCTTCTTCGGTGCTTTGCGCCAACCAGATCAAAGCATCCGGCTGTGTCATCGGGTCGGCCCCGGCGTCGAGCATGGGATAGATGTCCGGTGTGGGCAGCAGCAAAACCTGTGCCGAGGCGGGGTTCGTCAGGGAAAAGGACAGCAGGACGGCAGGCAGGAACAGTTTCTTCATCTCAATTCTCCGCTTCAAAAATACCAAAGGCTGCAAGAACGGCACGCCGTGTTCCGGGGCCGTATGCCCCGTCCACCGCGCCGTCATATAACCTGTTCTGGGCAAGGATCGCCTGAAGCTCGGCCCAGGTCTCGCGTGGGAACCGGTCGGCATGATCAAGCAGGCCGTCCAGGGCGATTTCGCTGCCACCACGGAGCGCGCGATAAAGCAGGTTCGCCGCATCCTTGGGGCCAAGACCGGGTGCCTTGCCGTTGGCTGCGAAACTGGCGAGATTGAACATGGCTTCGGTGTGGCCCAGATCGGCAGCCTGCCGGAACAGGTCCAGCGCCTTGTCGCGGTCTTTCGGCATACCCATTTCGCCGGTGAAATAGAAATAGCCCATGTCGTTCACGGCACCGGGGATCCCTGCCGCCGCAGCCTCCTGATACAACACGATCGCGCGGTCTGGATCGGCCTCGACCCCCAGTCCCAGTTCATAGACCTTGGCCAGCCGGTATTTCGCATCGGCATCTCCGGCTTCAACTGCCTTGTCCAGCAGTGCCACGCCGCTGACCGGATCATAGGATTGGCTTTTGCGGTCCAGCTTTGCCAGCGCCAGCCCGACGATCGAGCGCGTATCCCCCGCATCGGCCAGCTGTTGCAGCCGTCCCTCATCCGCCTCGACGATGCGCGACCAGGCGGCGGCCAGATCCTCGACGCCCTGGCCATCGGCCCCGCCATTTCCGCCCGCCAGAAAGAACGGCTCGCCCGGCAATGAACCATAGGTGGCCGGTTCCTGGGCATTGCCGGTCGCGGCCAGAACATCGTCGCGCACCTGCCGGAACATCAGGCCGATCTCCAGCCCGTCCTGAACCATATTGTCGCGCAGGGCCACGTTGAACGGGCTGTTGTCGCCCGTTCCATCCAGCGCCACGGCACCGTCGCGGGCGGCAAAGGCGACCAGCGTGCCCCGTTCGGGCGAGGGGGCGGCAAGCCCGCCCTTGCCGGTGGTCAGGCCCTTGGCAACCTCGGGGTCGCGCAGGTCGATCACATCGGGGAACGGGTTGTCGCGGCAGGAATCGAGAATCAGGATGCCCATGCGCCGGGCACCGTCCAGGGCTGCCAGCATCTGATCCATGGTGACGGCGGCGGAAACGATGTCCTTGGCGGCGCGCACCTGCGCATCGACCGGGAACAGGAAGGTGGTGCCCTGCACCGAGACACCGTGCCCCGCATAGTAGATAAGCGCCTGATCCGCCGTTTCGGCCTTGAAGGCGAAATCGGTCAGGGCCTGAAGGGTCTGGTCGCGGTTGGTGTCGATCAGCACCTCGACGGCAAATCCCATGCCGTCCAGCGTGTCGGCCAGCGCCTGCGCATCATTGACGGTATTCTTCAGCCGCGGGATCGAACTGTATCCCGACATGCCGATGACCAGCGCAACCTTGTCGCTGGCCATCGTATCGGCCAGGGCGGGCGGCAGGTAGGACAACGCCACAAGAGGCAGGACAAGAAGAAAGCGAAGCATGAAAAGACCCGGAAAGGCAGACTGAAAAGACTATCCCCGCCATGTTACGCGCGCAGCGGCAGGACGGCAAAGGCATTTCCGTCAGGAATGCGTCAAACCGGCCCGTAATCGCGCGCACAGCTGCGTGAACGGCTGCAACTTTTGCCAGACCGGCAACGTATCGCGGGTAATCTGCCGCAAAGGAGACAATGATGACCCGTTCCTTCCGCCCCGATCTGCGCTGGTCCCCCGATCTGCGCTGGTCCGATGTGACCCCGAAACATCTTTTCCTGTCGCGCCGGGCGCTGTTGACAGGGGCGGCGGCGCTTGCGGCCGGTCCGGCGCTGGCGCGGATTCAGGCCGCCGCCAGCGCCTATTCGACCGATGAGACCCCGAATACGCTGGAAGACATCACCAGCTATAACAACTTCTACGAATTCGGCACCGGCAAGGGCGATCCGGCGGCCTATTCGGGGGATTTCGTGGCAGATCCCTGGGCGATCACCATCGACGGCATGGTCGACCGGCCGGGCAGCTATGATCTGGCCGATGTGCTGAAGGATCAGCCGTTGGAGGAACGAATCTACCGCCTGCGCTGTGTCGAGGCCTGGAGCATGGTGATCCCCTGGATCGGGTTCCAGCTTTCGGGCCTGCTGGACCGGGTGGGCGTGCAGGCGGGGGCGAAATATGTGGCGTTTGAAACCGTGGTCCGGCCCGAACAGATGCCGGGGCAGGGCAGCCGCTTCATCGACTGGCCCTATCGTGAAGGCCTGCGGCTGGACGAGGCGATGAATCCGCTGACGATTCTGGCGACCGGGCTTTATGGCGAGGCGCTGCCCAATCCGAACGGCGCGCCGATCCGGCTGGTGGTGCCGTGGAAATACGGGTTCAAGTCGATCAAGTCGATCGTGCGGATCACGCTGACGGACCGGATGCCGCCGACGACCTGGAACATGCTGCAACCGCAGGAATACGGGTTTTACGCCAATGTGAACCCCGAAGTGGATCATCCGCGCTGGAGCCAGGCCTCTGAGCGGCGGATCGGCACCGGGTTCTTCGCCGCCCGCGTCGATACGCAGAAATTCAACGGTTATGGCGAGCATGTCGCGCAGATGTATGCCGGTCAGGATCTGGCGGTGGATTACTGATGGGCCCGGTTCTTGACCGGCTCAGCCGTCAGGCCCGCCGCCTGCCCAGCTGGGTTGTCTATGGTGCCGGAGTCCTGCCTGTGGCCTGGTTGGTCTGGCTTGTGCTGTCGGGCGGGCTTGGCCCCGACCCCGCCAAGGTGATGGAGCGGAGCCTGGGCGAATGGGCCCTGCGGTTCCTGCTGGCGTCACTGGCGATCACGCCCTTGCGGCAATGGGGGCTGAACCTGCTGAAGTTCCGCCGGGCGCTGGGTCTGCTGGCGTTCTTCTATGCCGCGTTGCATCTGACGGTCTGGGTCTGGCCCGACATGGGGCTGCGCTGGGCGCAGATCTCGGCTGATCTGATCAAGCGTCCCTATATCCTGCTGGGCATGGCGGGGTTCCTCTGCCTGCTGCCGCTGGCGCTGACCTCGTCCAATGCGGCGATCCGGGCGATGGGCGCGCCGCGCTGGCGCCGCCTGCACCGGTTGGCCTATCCCGCGCTTGCGCTGGCCGTCGTGCATTTCGTCCTGCTCAGTCGGGTCTGGACCGTGGAACTGCTGATCTATGCCGCGCTGGCGGTGGGTCTGCTGGCCCTGAGGGTGCCGATTCCCGGACTTCAGACCGCCCGGCGGCGAATCTGAGCGCAAAGGCACGCCGGGACGGACAAGAAAGTTGCCCGCCCCGGCGACGATCGGGCAGAGAATTGCGCAAGCGGAGCTGTTTTCCAGGGAATTTTGACCGAACGAAAGATTTTTCGATCATCGTCACATTTTCCACTTGCGGCCCCCGGCGAGGCCCCCTAGATAGCCCCTCACCGAAGCGGAGACGCTGAGGGACCGGCCGGAAACGACCGGAAACTCCGAAGACAAGGCAAGCGTGGATACGCTGGGAAACCGGCGGATCTCATCTTTTTTGTCTGACGACGCTCTTTGACATTGATGTTTTATTGAAGGGATATGTGGGCGGTTTGGGCGCGATCGGCGTCTGACTGTTTGCATATCGGCCTACTAGCTTCGGCGATGATGTAGGTGTCAGCTTCACGGTTTGTGGGTCACGTTACTTCGGTAACTTGGCACATGACTGTAAGAGACTATGTCCTGTGACGGGACATAGCGGATGTGCGAAGGTTCGACGTCAAGGATAGCCGCAAGGCTTTCAACTTGAGAGTTTGATCCTGGCTCAGAACGAACGCTGGCGGCAGGCCTAACACATGCAAGTCGAGCGCGCCCTTCGGGGTGAGCGGCGGACGGGTGAGTAACGCGTGGGAACGTGCCCTTCTCTACGGAATAGTCTCGGGAAACTGGGGGTAATACCGTATACGCCCTTTGGGGGAAAGATTTATCGGAGAAGGATCGGCCCGCGTTGGATTAGGTAGTTGGTGGGGTAACGGCCTACCAAGCCGACGATCCATAGCTGGTTTGAGAGGATGATCAGCCACACTGGGACTGAGACACGGCCCAGACTCCTACGGGAGGCAGCAGTGGGGAATCTTAGACAATGGGCGCAAGCCTGATCTAGCCATGCCGCGTGAGCGATGAAGGCCTTAGGGTTGTAAAGCTCTTTCGTGGGGGAAGATAATGACTGTACCCCAAGAAGAAGCCCCGGCTAACTCCGTGCCAGCAGCCGCGGTAATACGGAGGGGGCTAGCGTTGTTCGGAATTACTGGGCGTAAAGCGCACGTAGGCGGACCAGAAAGTTGGGGGTGAAATCCCGGGGCTCAACCTCGGAACTGCCTTCAAAACTCCTGGTCTTGAGTTCGAGAGAGGTGAGTGGAATTCCGAGTGTAGAGGTGAAATTCGTAGATATTCGGAGGAACACCAGTGGCGAAGGCGGCTCACTGGCTCGATACTGACGCTGAGGTGCGAAAGCGTGGGGAGCAAACA